>JAABUZ0100000822.1_pt1 | contig 68086 bp, 75 predicted proteins | sample 5562091 | NCBI WGS metagenome assembly JAABUZ01 (sample SAMN12813069, study PRJNA571459) | rock metagenome | isolation source: Antarctica rocks | place: Antarctica: Victoria Land, Linnaeus Terrace sud | collected 2015-12-21 | reverse complement strand
ATGTCATCCTACGGCTGAAGAAGGAACGATGAACCACGAAGACCTGGAGCGGATTTCGGGCGATCACCACAGAATCGTTGTTGAGTCGCTTGGCGACTCGACCAACTGTGGAGGTCTTTCACATATCTCAAAAAGCGGAGAAACTGTCAGACGCGAGGATCATTGATTGTGCTGTTCCAGTGTGATACTGGCTCCCGGTTTGGCCAGCGCGTGAAACTGGATACCCATCTTTTTGAAGTACGGGCCATAGGTCTCGTACCGCTGGGTGAGGAAGAAGTCCCGGGCGTATCCATCATGAACCGGTAGCACCTGCTGCGGCCGCATCCTCCGCGCGAAGTCCATCACCGCGAGTTCGGTGAGGAACGGCGCCATCACCGGCAGCACCAGAATCTCGACGCCCGCGAACGCCTCGAGCGACGATTGGAAGGAGTCGGCAGGGTTGAGCACGCGCCCGTTTACCAGGAACCCCGTCATGCGCGGCAGCGTCTCGGCCAGAATCGGCTCGTGCGTCGTCGGGATCGCTTGCAGTGTGAACGCGCCGACCTGTCGCGCGCCTTCCTCAAACACCGTCACCGCGATCCCCCCCAGTTGCAGAGCAGCGGCGACTTCACCGTTGCCGAGGACGGTGGCTCCACTCCGATCCACGATCTGCCGCACTGCCGCGACATCGAGATGGTCGGGATGATCGTGCGTAATGACAATCGTGGAGACGTTGGCGAACGCCTCCGGCGTTACGCGGCCCTCCACAAACGAGAACTTCCCCGGATCGAAGAGCAGTTGTTCGCCGTCATGCTCAAAAAGCAAACACGAATGGATGTACTTGGCAATCCGCATGATGTCGGTTCCCTCCGCTGGCTGGCTGGAGACTGGATCAGCGGGCAAATGTCGTCGCTGACCTGCGCGCGATCTCGTTGCGTCATTTCACAGTGAGTGTGCCTTTCATGCCGCGTTGCTCGTGTCCCGGCACGTTGCAGATGTAGGTGTAGGTACCCGCCTTCAGGTCCACCGTCAGCTTCGTCGTCGCCCCCGCGTCAATCGTCTCGCTCACCTTCTTCAGGTCCGGGAAGGCGAGGTTGTGCGGCGAGGGGCCATCGTTCTTGATCGTGAAGGTCACGCTACCCACCGAAACGGTTGCCTTATCCAGCGCGATCGCGAAGTCTTTCTCGACGACGTTGACGGTGTTGCCGCCCGTCGCGGATGCGTTCGCCGCAGTCGTCGCGACACTGGTACTCGCGGGCGCAGCGGTGCTCGCTGCCGCCTGGGCACCGACCGTTACCGGCACCATCCACCAGCCGTTGTACTGATAGCCGTTCTTGTTGAAGGGCGGGATCTCCGGCTGGACATTCCCCTTCGCATCCGTCGCGCGGGAGGTCAGCACCGTGTTGCCGTCCTTCGCGTCCCATGCATACTCGAAGGCGTACCAACTCCACTGTCCCGCCTGCTGCGCGAGCTTCGCCGCGTTCCACGTCTTGCCGCCATCCGCCGAGACCTCAACCTTGGTAATTCCACCGCCTGTGCCGCTCCACGCCTTGCCCGAGACCGTCTGCATGCCACTCTTGACACTGGCGTTCGGCGCGAGCGAGGTGATGATGGACTTCACCGGCATCGTCGTCAGTTGGCCGAGGTTTTTGCCGCTTGCATCAATGAAGGTGTAGAGCGTCGTGTTGAAGTAGCCGTCGTACGGCTTGTCAATCAGATCAATGTTCGTGATCCACTTGACCTGGGCGACGCCGGGATAGCCCGGGACGATCAGGCGCACGGGGAAGCCTTGTTCGACGCGCAGGGCTTCGCCGTTCATCTGCCAGACGAGCATCGTGTCCGGGTCCTTCGCCTTCGCAAACGAGAGACCGCGCGACCACTGGCTGTTGCCCGCGCCGCTACAAACGATATCCACGATACCGGACTTCGGACTTGCCATTGCAAGCACGTCGTTGAGCGGGACGCCCATCCATTCGGCGTTCGAGACCGCGCCGACCTGCCACTGCCCGCCGCTTGCCATCGGCTTGAAGCGACCGCGACCGTCGCCTGCACACTCGATCCACGCCGTCAGTTTTTTACTCGGCATCTTCGTCAGTTGGTCGTAGGTCAGCGTTACCGGCTTATCCACAAGGCCGGAGATGGAGAGTTTCCACTCTTCCTGCTTAACAGTCGGGAAGGGGTAGTGGGCACGGACGAAGAAGGATTTGGTATCCGTGAGAAAGGGTTGCTGGGCGGCGAGTGGCGTCTCCCAGTCCACCGCGTCCAATAGCTTCATATTCGGGTCTTTGTTGAAGGCGGCCAGTTCGGCGGGACCGGGCGAGGGGAGCGCGGCCGCACTGCCGATCACTGGCCCGGCGGTCGGCGTCGCGCCGGGGGGCGGCGCGGCGGCGAGCGCGTTCGGCGTCGCATTAGCGGGAAGGGTTGGAGCGGGTGCAGTCACGCCCGGTGAACCGGCGACAGCTGTCCCACTCGTCGTCGAGGCGGCAGCGGCAGGTGTGACGGGTTTCGTAGCAGGCGCGGCAGCCGACCCGGCAACGGCAGTCGCCGATCCCGTCGTCGCTGATCCGGCGGCTGCTTCCGCAGCGCGCGTCGCGGCGGCAGGGGCGGCCGCGCTCCCCGTCGGGTTGACGCGTGCCGCAGTGGTCTGCGTGGCAGCCTTGTCCACCCCGCAGGCCGCAGTGATCAACGTCGCGGCGAGAGCGGCCGCCCCCTGCAAGACATGACGACGCGAGACGGCCTGCAATGGCGAGCCGGAGCGGAGGGAACTCATCCTGTATGATTCCTTTCCAGCCGATCAAAGATGATCGGCCGCATGCGTGGACGATAGACTGTGCGGCGTATCGCCGCAAGATACATACCGATGGATGCATCACGGGTTCTGTCCGCCGGGTGCGGGCGAGAAAAGGGAGAGGGGCGACATGGATGCCGCCCCTCTCCCATGCACGGTAACGTTCAGCGCTGCACGGACGTGGCCCGCCGTCGCATGACGAAGAGGCCACCGATGAGCAGCGTAGCGCCGCCGCCAAGTGCGACGAGCGGCAGCAGTGCCGGTCCCGTCGCGCGCGCAACGCCCGTCTGGGGGAGCGTCGTCGGCGCGGTGGCCGATGTGCCGCCGCCGGTGCCGGTCGCGACCGCTGTGGTCCCACCCGTGGTGGTTGCCGCGCCGCTCGTCGGTGCCGAGACGACAACCCAGCCAACGACCGCGATATTGAAGGGGTGCGTTACCTTGCCGACCGCGAAGATCGTCGGGATCGGGTTCTGCGCGGCCACCGGCGGGGTGGATGGCGTGGTGTTGAAGATCGTATCGGTACTCTGCGCGTCCTTGCCGCTGTAGGTATAGACGACCGGCTGCGTCCAGTTGCCGATGAGCGCCTTGGTCGTCTTGTCCGTGATACGGAAGGCGAAGGCGGCGCGCACGGTGCGATCCTTCACCGCGTCCTTCCACGCGCTCGGCTGGCTGGTCAGCAGTTCGAAGGTGACGGGGTTAGCGAAGGTGCCGGGCTTGATCAGGACAGACTGGTCGCCATCGGTGATCGTCACGGTCTGGTCGGGGGTGACGTCCATCGTCTTGGCGATCGTATAACCGAACTTCGTGAAGTCGGGTGCCGACGCGGTCTGCGCGCCGACCGTGGTGAGGCCGCCGACGGCGAGCATCATCATGCCCAGCATGACGGCAAAGAGTTTCCAGCGCGATTTCATCAATGTTCTCCATTCTGACTATTGCGGGAACGCCATACCTTGACGTCCCAAAATGTACTACGGCGCATCCGTGCCGCGCGGATTGCCCGGCTACCGCCCGTGGTCGCGGCGCGGCGCGCGGTTGCCGCCGACGACGATGAGGATCACGCTGCTCGCGAGGACGACGGCAAGGAGCGTCACGATCAGCGACATGGCGACCATCGCCGTCGGGACTGCGAGTGACCGAGCCGCAAAGACCATGGCGGCAGTAAGGACGAAACTGAGGGTCAGACCGGCGATCAGTGCGGAGAGCGGACGTTGTGCAGACATGGGAACCTCCTCAATGTTAGACGTTCGGGACGAGCGTGCGCGGCTTGAGGGCCACGGCGATTGCCGGGACCGGACGCGCCGCCGGTTGCCGCTTCTCAGCCGGGCGCTCCACCGGTACGGATACGGTGACCGGATACCGTGCGCGCTCGACCGTGCTGACCATATAGACGCTGGCGAGGAAGATGCCGGCGTAGACACCGACGAATGCCGCAATCAGCACAATACTTGCCATCTCACCTATCCTTTCTCGACGCTGTTGTTGGTGATGTCACGACGATCCGCATGGTTCATCTTCCGTCGTTTCCTCATGCGTCTTCCACTACCACTACAATAGACCCCTTTACGTCATATGTCTAAGACAACATTCTTTAAATTATGATAACTAGCAGTTATTCTTTTGGTGAAATGCGTGGGGTGAAGATGCCGACATCATGCGCCGCCTAACTGCGATTGCACCCGCGAAAGCAAACGGCAGCGCCGCAGAATGAGCATGGCGAGGAATGGGAGAGAATCGCCTGCGCTTACGCGTTGGCATATTCAGCGGAAGGCGACGAACACGAAGGCGCAGATGAGACCAATCACGCCGATCGCAATGAAGCCCCAGACAAAGATCTGGATCGGCTTCATTACTTTGGGGAGGTCGGGCGTGAGCAGATCGTGATCCTCGCCCTCTGATTGCTGCTTGGGAGTTGTGTAATCTTTTTGCATCTTTCTTCTCCTTTGTCCGTCCCGCCGCGTTCCTCTGCTCTTTCGTCTTTCGTCCGACGTATTACCGGACAATGATGAAGATGACCATGAAGATCACCGCGATCACCGCAGCGATCCCGATGAAGATGAAGGGGACGGCTGCCATCGTCTTGGCTTCCTGGGGCGTGATATTACTCGTCGGCACGTTATCACCCGTGCGGGTTGGCTCGGTCGCCTGGCTGTCGGTGGCACCCTCGATCGGTTTCTGTCGTTGCTGCATCGCGGATACTCCTTCGCCCGGTAGGGCAGAATACGTGGCGGCGCCGGAGCGCCGTCACGGGGAGAGAAAGAGGGCGAGGGAGGTATCCCTCGGTATTGCTCGCGGGAATGTTGCCGCTACGCACCTATATCCGAGTCATGCGCTCGGCTTCGTGTCCCGCTTGTAGGAGCGCGCTCGGAGCGCCGCGCCGACACCGACCGCCGCCACACCGGCGACGACCGCCGCGAGGCCGTTGTTCGCACCCTGCTTCGGTGCGCCCGTCTGCGGGAGAACCGCTCCACCTGTGCCCGTTGAGGGAGCCGTTATCGTAGTGGCGCCGCCGGTGCCTGTCGCTGCAGGCGCGGTCGAACCGCCGCTCGCACCGAGGATCGGCCCCGCTGCCTTGAGGACATCCGCTTTCGTGGCCGGGGCAGCGAACGCGCCTACGATCGGCATTACCTTGTTCTGCTGCCGCCAGATGCTCGCGTGTCCTGCCTCGACATTGTGGATCTGAACCGCGACGGTCAGAAGATCGGGACTCTTGATGTCCGCCGCCGCACCAAGATAGGCAGCCGCGCCGAGGTCCTCGACCGTGATGAGGAACTTGACAATGTTGTCCCGCGTGTCGAACGCCGGGAAGTTATACTTCGCCTGCGCCGCAACGGGCGTGCCGCCCAGTTTCTGGATCGTCTGCGTGATTGCCTGAACATGGGCTGCTTCGTGCGCGCCGAACTGCGTCGCATAGGACTGCTCGTCGCCCGTCAGTTTGCCGCTTGCCACGATCTCCTTGTACATCTCAGTTTCGAGATGTTCGAGCGTGAGGGCGTAATTCAAGATATCGAGATCGTTTGTGAAGTCTGCCACAGGATTCCTCCTCATATACGCGTCCGGCGTTTAGCCGATGAGCGGCTTAACCTTTGCGTTCACTTCGTCCGCCGTGAAAGAGACGCTCAGCGCACCCGGCACGGGCATCGCCTCACCGGATAACTGGCGTACGAGGGGGACTTGCCGCGCCTCGACCTGCACGATCGAACCGGCGACACCGAGGAGCGACTTGTCCTTCAGTTTGTTCGCCGCGCCCGTGTATGCGCCGACGCCGACCGGCTCGACCGTCACGAGGAACTTAAAGATATCCACAGCGGCCAGCGTCTTGAAGTCGGGAAACTTGTATGTGCCTTCCTTGGCGATGTTCGCGTACTTCGCATCCGTGAGCGCCTTGGTGAGGGCGTCCACATGCGCCTGCTCGAACGAGCCAAACATCGCCATCAGGGCGCCAGTCTCGCCCGTCAGTTTGCCGCTGGCGACGATCTGCTTGTACATCACGTTTTCGAGGTGTTCGAGGCCGAGGGCAAAGTTGAGGATGTCGAGGTCGCCCATATCCGCCGCGAGGGCCGTCTGCGCGTACTGGAAGCCGAGGTTGAAGAAGCGATCGCCGCCCATCGCGAGGGCGCTCGCCGCGCCAATGGCCCCCGCTGCGCCACGAAAGAGCGTTCGTCGGTTAAATTCGGTTGTGACCAGTCGGAGATAACGGTCATGCATGATGATTCTTCCTCCATTGCCGTCGTGACAGGATCACAATGGCGGGTTCAACGGGTGCAACAGCCCAACGAGGGCAACGGGCCTCGTGTGTGCGGTGACGTGTTTAGCCCTCGCCGAGACGGCGCACGAAGTGGGCCTTGCCGCCCCCACCGGTTCGGGGCGGTCCGCTTGGCACGTTCCCCGTCTCCGGCGGCAACGCTGCGGGCAACAACCCCCGGTCGTAGAATTCGCCGTTCACTTCGTTGCCCATCCCGGCGAACGTCGAGTGCGAGGTCTCCATCGGGGACGATGTCCAACTGAAGTTCAGTGCGGGGACCGACACTTTGAACTCCGCCTTCGCGGTTGACACGAAGCCCTGCACCGCGAAGTGGTTGCTCGCATCGTTAAACATGCGCATCCCGCCCGCCACCGTCCAGACGATCCGGAGACTCATCGTCCCCTGATTGACCGGCCCCGGCTTCGGGAAGTTCGGCTCGTCAATCACCGCGACATCGTTCAGTACCAGCGTCGCCGTCTGCCGATCGGAGGCAATGGTGACGCTGCTGTCCGGCACGAGGATGTTCCAGAAGAGGCCAGCGGGGGAAATCGGCGGGTGGAGATCGTGAATCTTGTTATCAGGAACCAACGGTTCCTGGGAGAAGAGACCAAGTCAGAGGTGGGCGAAGGTGCCGGAGCGCAGCGCGCCATCGCGCGTGCGATACTGGCCGCGCATGAAGCGGAAGTCGGTGCCATCGCCACCGAAGGGAACGAGTTTGCCCTGGTTGTCGGTGCCCATGCCCTCGATGGCGGTGATGGCGTACTGGCCCTTGAAGTTGTAAATCTCGGACGGCTCGTTGCCCGGTACGGGGTTCTGGGTGTGATTGCCATTCTTGTTGACTGCGGGGATCGGCGTCGCGTCGCCATCATCAACAGGCGCGACCGTCCCGGGTGCGGCGACCACATCGGTCGTGCCGGGGAGCCAGAGCGCGGTCGCCCCAAGGGCGGCCGCTCCGGCCCCGGCGCGCAGGAACTGCCGCCGTGTACAGTGGGGGCAACTGAGTGGTAACGGTGTACGAATCATCCCTGCTCCTTTGAACGAGGTCGCGAGCGACCACAAAATGGATTGCTGGCTCCCAACACATCCATCGCAATTGCAAGCCGGAAGGCAATGATTTCGATGGCAATTCCGATGCCACCGCTGTGATGACCGATGGCACGACGCCTACCCATTGAGGTGCAGTAGGGCGATGATGCCGAGCGCGAGTGCGACGAGGACGATCAGCAGCCCGACGACGACCGCCGCCACCCGATGCCCCGCCTCGCGGACGGCCCGGATGTCCACGCTCAGGCCAAGGCCAGCCATTGCAACAATTGTCAGCAGTTTGCTGGCGTTCTGCGCCTGATTGCCGATGCCCGGCGAGAGCGCCCCCGCCGTGCGTGCCACCGCGCAGAGCGCGAAGCCGATCACGAACCACGGCAGGAAGCGGTTCAGCGAGAATCGCGCGCCCGGTTCCTGCTCGTGTCGGTGCAGGAAGGCGAAGATCGCCACCACCGGCCCGAGCAGCAGCACGCGCGTTAGCTTGACGAGCGTGCCGATCTGGCCGCTCTCCGCGCTCACCGGGAAGGTCGCCGCCAGCACCTGCGGCACCGCGTAGACTGTCAGCCCGGCGAGCACGCCATACTGGTAGTGCGTCAGCCCGATGAGCGGGATCAAGAGCGGCAGCAACAGGACGACGCCGACACCGAGGACGGCGGTGAGGGCGATCGCGCTCGCCACCTCCTGTTTCTTGGCGCGGATGGTCGGGGCGACGGCGGCGATCGCCGAGTTGCCGCAGACTGCATTCCCCACCGCGACGAGGATCGCCAGTTTGGGCGTCAGCCCGGCGCGCCGTCCAAGGAAGGTGCCGACAACGATCGCGGTCGAGACGGAGAGCAGCACCGCGCCCGCGAGTTTGGGGCCGGCGTGGGCGATCGTGCGCAAGTCGAGCGACGCGCCAAGCAGGATAATCGCGAACTCCAGAAGTTCCTTGCCGGCGAAGCCGATGCCGCGCTCGCTCACCACTGGGGGCGTCCAGATTAGTCGGATCACCATGCCGAGGAGCAGCGCGAGGACGAGCGGTTCGAGCAGCGCGTAGTGGAAGAGCCGCTCCTCGGCCGCCGCGCCGTACCACGCCAAGCCCGCGACTCCTGTGGCGAGGGCGATGCCGGGAATGAGCGCCCGCAGCCATTCCCTGCCACCATGCAATTGTGGTTCGGGTTGCACCGTTTCGATTGTCACTGCGGTCTCCACTATCAACTCCGTCTCTCGCATCGCGTCCTCATGGTTGACAGCGTAGGCCACGATCATGCATGTGTCCAAGACAGATACGTATTCTTATTCATAAAGCGGGGTTATCTATGGATTTGACAACCTTCGCGCTGAACTTCAATCACCTGCGGCTCTTCCTCGCCGTCGCGGAGTACGGCGGCGTGACGCGGGCGGCAGAGGCGGTCTTTGTCAGCCAGCCCGCCGTCTCGAAGGCGGTGCAGGAGTTGGAGCGGCAGGTCGGCGTGCCACTTCTCGAACACATCGGGCGGCGGGTCGTGCTCACCGAGGCGGGAGAGATCCTCGCGGACTACGCCCGGCGCATCTTCACGCTCGCCACCGCCGGGCGGCAGGCGATGGACGAGTTGCGCGGTCTGGATCAGGGTCATCTCTCAATCGGCGCGAGCACGACGATCGGCATCTACCTGCTCCCAGCGGTGATGGGCGTGTATCACGCGCGCTATCCCGCGATCACTCTCGCCCTGGATATCGAGAACACCGAACTCGTGATCGCGCGGCTCCGCAGCAGTGCCATTGACCTCGCGCTCGTCGAAGGCCCCGTCGCGGGGGATGATCTGCACGCTGAACCCTACCGCGACGATACCCTGACGCTCGTCACCGCGCCGGGCCACGCGCTCGCGGAACGAGGTGCGGCGACCCCGGCTGATCTCGTATCCGCACCGTTCCTGATGCGAGAGTTCGGATCGGGAACGCGGGAGGTCGTGGAGGCGGCGCTTCGCCAGCATGGGGTTACGCCGGTCATCGCGATGGAATTGGGTCATACGGAGGCAATCAAACTGGCGGTCGCGGCCGGCCTTGGCGTCTCGATTCTTTCCACACTCACCGTGCAGCACGAACTGGCGCGTGACCTCCTCGTCGCGGTGCCGATCGCGGGCGTCACGATCCGTCGGACATTATTGCGCGTGCAACGCCGCGACTACCGGCCCTCCAGCGCCGCTCGCGCTTTTCTCGATCTTCTCGCACCGACCGATACCGATTGCGACGGCGGATGACCGATGCAATGTGGTATCGTTTCCGCACGAGACGAAGAATCGCACAGGGGGCATGAGATGGATCGAGAGAGTGGGATGCAGAATCTTTTCACGCGGACGCGCCGACTTCGCACGCGCGAAGAGGGCGAAGCCGACATCGAGGCGGAACTGATCGAGCCGCAGGCGCTGATGGAAGAACTGGGCAACGCGACCGAGCCGGAACCGCTCCTCGCCCCGGAGGGCGTCGAGCGCGAGCAATGGCGTGGCTACGTGTTGATCTGCGTCAACGCGAACGTCGTCAAGGTCTGCGAAGCCGTCAAGGAACGGTTGGGCAAGCGATTCCGTGGAATGTCGCTCGTCACCGGCATCTACGATCTGATCGTTCGGGTCGAGGCGGACTCCAAAGAGCAGTTCAAGGAGACGCTGATCCTTGTGCGTGAGACGCCCGGTGTGATCTCAAGCGTTACACTGCTGGACCTCAACTGATGGCGCATGCGATCCGCGAACCCGCCTGGTTGGCGTATCATCTCGTCCCGACCGAGGAATGGGAGGCCGTGCCGCCGGGCGCATCGTATCTGCCCGCCGCCTTTTTGCACGACGGTTTTATCCACACGACGCATCGCGCCGTCGAGGTCGCAGCGGCAGGCAATCGTTACTACACGAACGACAGGCGCCCGTACCTTGCACTCATCGTTGATCTCCGGCGGCTGACCAGCCCATGGCGCTACGATGGTGACGAACGCTTCCCGCATATCTACGGCCCGCTCAACCGCGACGCGGTGCTGGCCGCACCCGCCGCGCCCCGCGAGCCGGACGGTACGTTTCTCCTACCGACCTGGGCGGACCCGACTTACGTGCCGGAAGACATCCCGTTCACGACACCGAAAGTCGGCGTCAATGCCGTGATCTTCGATGATGCGGGCCGTGTCCTGCTGACGCAACGGGAAGACAATCGCCTCTGGTGCATGCCCGGCGGTCATGTGGACCTCGGGGAGACGATTGCGGAGGCTGTTGCACGGGAAACACTGGAAGAGACCGGCTTGATCGTCGCGCCGGGCCAGATCGTTGGCGTGTATTCCGATCCACACCTCGCACTCCGCATCGACCTTGGCCTGCGCTATCACATGGTGCTGATCGCGGTGGAATGCCGGGTGATCGGCGGAACGCTTGGCCGCTCCGACGAGACGCTGGACGAAGGCTGGTTCGACCCGGACGACCTGCCCGCACTCGTTTCGTCGCATTACCAGCGGATCGCGGACGCCCGCGCCGGGCGGGACGCGGTGTTGCGGTAGGAAGATCTTCCTCACTCCCGGCCCCTCTCCATCGCTCCGAGGCTTCGATAGCGCGAGATCACGGCGGCGATGGAGAGGGGAGGGGATTGGTCTTGATGTGACGCGACTTTCTTCAAACGTCAGCTCCGTATCGCTCCCCCTCTCTATTGCTGACAAGCGGGCGCCCTTTGGGTAGGTGAGAGGGGGTCGGGGGGTGAGGTTCCGCATGGCTGGTCGCTACTTCCGCCGGGCGGCGGGGTTTGATCGGCAGGAAGATCGCGAGGATCACGCCGATGATTGCGGCGGCGAGGGCGACAGTGTACGCATCTCGATAGCCCGCGATCGTATAGACGCCTCGGAACCCACTTGCCGGGGTACCGCGCAGTTGCAACACCGTACCGAGAATCGCGACACCGAGTGATTGGAAGACACTCCGCATTACGGAGAGCAGTGAACTGGCGCGAGTGAGGGTATCGCGCTCAATGACGGAGAGCGCCGCCGCCTGGGTCGGCTGCATGACACAGGCGAGGGCAAAGCCGCGAATCGCCATCTGCGCGCAGATGGCGACATACGAGGTCGTTTCGGTGATCCGCGTGAAGCCCCACGTTGTCGCGGCAAGACCGATCAGGCCGGCCGTCACGACATAGCGCGGGCCAATGCGGTCATAGAGCCTGCCGCTGAACTGGATCGAGATGACCGCCGCCACCGCTTGCGGCAGGAGCAACAGCCCCGTCTGGAAGGGCGTTCGCCCGCGGAGGGTCTGAAAATAGAGGGGCAGGAGGAAGGTCGCGCCGAAGAGCGCGACGACGGAGACCCAGCCGACGGCGCTCGCCAGTAGATAGACCGGCTTCTGATAGAAGCGGACATTGAGGAGCGGGTGCGGGGAGCGCAACTCGACGACCACAAACGCGGCAAGGGTGACGACCCCCAGGCCGAGGAATCCGAGTACCGTGCTGCTCGTCCAGCCGTCGGTCGCCGCATTCGAAAGCCCGTAGAGCAGCGCGCCGAAGCCGTTGGCCGAGAGGATGAATCCGGGCAGGTCGAACGCCGCCCGCGTCGCGCTCTTGCGCTCGCGAAGGTTCCGGGAGGCGATCAGCACACCGATGATGCCGATGGGCAGGTTGATATAGAAGATGAAGCGCCAGTCCACGTACTGCACGAGAAAACCACCGAGCGTCGGGCCGAGGGCGGGCGCGACGAGCGCGGGAACGCCGAAGACGCTAAGTGCCAATCCCCGCTCGTTTGGCGGGAAGGCAGTGAAGAGCATTGCCGTGCCGAGCGGCAGGAGCGCGCCGCCCAGCCCTTGCAGGATGCGGAAGAAGATCAACGCATTGAGCGAGGGAGCGAGGCCGCAAAGTGCGGAGGCCGTCGTGAAGGAGACCAGAGAGATCACGTAGATTCGCTTGATCCCGAAGCGGTCGGCGAGGAAACCCGCCACAGGGATGACGATGCCGAGCGAGAGTGCGTAGTACGTTACGATGCCCTGCGTGTGCGAGATGCTGGCATGGAAGTCTTTTTGCAATGTGGCGAGCGCGACGTTGACGACCGTATTATCGAGGATGGACATGAAGGTCCCGAAGATCACCGAGAAGAGTACCCGCCACTTATACCTGTCGTCAGAGTCATCCTTTTCCGCAGGCTGATCCATCGTTCCAGATACTGCACACTCGGCCAAGTCTCGTCCCCTTTACATGCGATCATTGAACATTGTAGAACTCCTGACCAGTAGCATGCGATGAAATATACCAACAGACGGCGCGCGTTCGCATTCTTACGATAGAGCACGTAGCGATACGTTCCCGGTTAGACGATTTCGAGGATGGCGGGGCGTGGGTAGGATGATTCGGTGCCGGGGACGGCGGGCCACTGGCCGGTGACGGAGAGGAAATCCGCAGTGCCGTCGGCGCGGAGGACGAAGGTATCCTCACTCTTTGTGCCGGTAATCGAGGGATTGTAGGCGAAGGACTGCGCTACCTGCACGGTCTGCATGCCGCCGGGCGTAATCGTCCACTCGCGGCCTGCGTAGCCTGCCGCGCCGCCCTGATGATGCAGCCGCCACTCGCCGGGAAACCCGGCGTCCGCGTATGCTGCCGCACCCGCCGCGAAGATCTCCCCCGCCGTCGCGCCCGGCTTCGTCGCATTGACGAAGGCGAGGTCCACCTGCGCGCACCCCTGCTGCTTTCGGCGCAGATCGTCCGGCAACTGCCCGAAACAGACGGCGCGGCTCGCGCTCGCATTCAAGCCCCAGCGGGTCGCTCCCGCGATGAGGAGGACACGCTGATGAACGATCTTCTCCGTCGGTAGCGGGTGGCGGAAACGATCAATCCGTTCATCCGCCGCGACAAGCGCGACAGGAACCTGGATACCGTACGCCATCAGCGGCCCGACATAGGACGCAGCCACCTGCAACTCCGTCATGCCGGGTCGGACAGCGCGGGCGGCGGCTTCGAGGGCTGTCGCGGCGGTCTGGGCGAGCCAGCGATAGCGCGCGATCTCCGGTTCGAGCAAACTCGACCGAAGGCGCACCACGGCATCACGCAACACGCGGACGGATTCGAGATCCGCGACGGGCCCATCCGCGCCAATCTGACCGTCGCCGACGATACCCTTAATGATCGTGGCGCGGTTATTGGCGCGGTCCTGCTCCCACGGATAGACCTTGATGTAGACGCCCTGCTCCGGCACTTCTTCCGCCGCAATGCGCGGCGCTTCGATGGCATCCGTGAGGACGTAGACCGCGTCGTGAGTAACCAGCACGGACGCGCTCGCATCCGCGCCGCCACTCATCGAGACGCGCGTCGCGCCGCCGCCCGTCACCCACGCGACGCTCGACTCCTGCGTCAGGAGCAGCGCGTCTAATCCCTCGGTATCGAGGAGCGCGCGGACACGGCGGCGTTTCTCCGCCAGTTCCTCCGGCGTCGGGTTGAAGGCGGCGAGCGCCGCGCTCTGTGGCATGGTGGTTACTCCTGCTGCTTCGGCGTATCTTCCCCCGCGATGCGGGCGCGCTGCACGGTGGGCGTGATCCACAGCTCGTCAATCGTCACGCGGTGCGGCAACCCGGCGACGAAGACGACCGTTTCCGCGACATCCTCCGGTTGGAGCATCGTCGTGCGCGCCTCCGCGCTTGGCGGATTCGGGCGGTGATCGAGGATCGCGGTCGCCACCTCACCGGGCAGGATCACCGTTGCGCGGATACCGTTGACTTTTTCCTCAGTGTTGATGCTGTGCGACAACGAAACCGCGCCGGCCTTGCTCGCCCCATAGGCGACGCCGGACATGATGCCGGAATGGCGCCCGGCCATGCTGGCGAGGGTGATGATCGTCCCCTGTTTCTGCTGGCGCATCTGGGGCAGCACCGCCCGCACACAGTAGAGGACACCATTCAGGTTCACATCTATGACATGGTCCCACTGCTCGATAGACATGTCGTGCAGGTTGCGCTGCTTCGTGTTAACACCCGCATTCGCGAAGAGCAGATCAATCCGTCCCCACTCATGGATGACGTTCGTGACGAATCGCTCCACCGCCTCAGCGTCCGCGACATCGGCTGCGTAGGCGAGCGCCGTGCCGCCCTTGGCGTTGATTTCGTCCGCCATCGCATTAATAATCTCCGCCGAGCGCGCGACGATGGCAACCTTCGCTCCCTCGTTCACGAGCGCGTACACCGTCGCCCGCCCAATGCCGCTCGACGCGCCCGTGACAATCGCGACCTGTCCGGTCAGTTTGCCCTCAGCCATGCCGCCCTCCTATTCGTCCACCGGCGTGAACCGGCCGACAACCTGCACAAGTTCGATGGAGTTCCCGAACGGGTCTTCGACGAAGAAGCGCGGGCGGTTGTCAATGACGCTCGTCTCCCGGATTGGTACATGCTTGTCATTGAGGTGTACCCGCATTGCCGCGATGTCATCTACCTCGATGCAGAGATGATCGGCGGCGCGCGGCGTCCCGAAGTCCGCCGGATCGGTGCGAAGCAGGTGAATCTCGTGCTCGTCGTCGCCGATGTCGTACCAGATCAGGGCACGATCCTTCAGGCCCATTGGGCGCGGCTTCTCCCGGAGGCCAAGCGCCTCGCCATAGAACCAACGCGCCTCGTCTTCTCGCCCCGCCTCAATACCTATGCTCACGTGCTGCAACCGCTTGATGCGCATGATTTTCCCCGCTCACGATAGATTCCCGCTCCAGTCAAGTCTCGCATGTGGGGAAGCAACGAGCAATGAGGGGGCGAGGGGTCAGGAATCGCCGATGAGGGACTGGATCGTTTCGAGCAATACGTCGAGGTCAAGCGGCTTGGCGACGAAGTTCTTGCCTCCATACCGATCCACGCTCTGCCGTGCCCGATTGAGCAATTCCTGGTTATCGGAGACGACGATGAGCGGGATATTCCGGGTGCTGGACTCCTTATGGATCTGCTCCATCAACTCCCAGCCGGCCTCCTTACCAATCGCCAGGTCAACAAGAAGGAGCGACGGCTGGAGCGCCGCGATCTGGTCGAATGTGTGGGGAACGAAGTTGGTCGTCGTGACATTGTATCGCTCGTCCTGGAGAAGAACGCGTACGACGTTGAGAAATTCCGGGTTGGCATTGATCGCAAAGATGTGCGGACGCACCATCTGGGATCGCTCGGACGGTTCCTGCTCCTCCGGCTCCGGCTCCTGCGGCTGCATGGCTCGGGCTGCAAGCGCCGTGATCTGCTGCTCGATTTGGACAATCAGGTCTTCTGCCCGCGCCGCTTTGGGCCGGTCACCAGTCGCGAGCGCATTCTTCCGCATCCCCTCGACGCTCCGCAAGCTCACTTGGATGTTCCGCATATGATGGTTCGCCATATCCTTATTCCCTCCTCTATCGAACCTGGCCCACCGGTTGTATCATTTCTGCAACGAATATTTTATACGATTCAACTATGGCCACCTTCCCACGCCGGGTAATGGAGAGGGTTAGGTTCTCCCCACCAACCGCCGAAACGGCGCGGAAAGCAGGATCGGGTCTTCGAGTAGGTACGGTGTCGTCATGCTGCGCTGGTCAATCATCATACGGACGAGCGTCGGGCCGTCGGACTGCTTCGCGTCCGCAAGCGCGGCGCGGAAACCTGCGTCATCATCCACCGTGATGCCACGAATGCCGCACCCTGCCGCGATGGCAACGAAATCGGTCGTCGTCGCGGCAGTCGGCTGACCACCCGTGCTCGTGTAGGCGCCGTTGTCGAGGATGAGAATAACGAGGTTCGTCGGCGTAAGGAAGCCAACAGTCGGGAGCACTGAGAGGCCCATCAAGAGGCCGCCATCACCTTCGATGACAACGATCTTCTCCGCATTCTCCGGCCTGCCGAGCGCGATGCCGAGACCGATGGCGACAGGCAAGCCCATGCTATCGAGGACATAGAAGTCGTTCTCCCGCTTGCCGACTGTGGCGATCAGTTCACGCACCGTCGCGCCAAGCGTGACGATCGTCGGTTCATGCACGAAGACTTCGGTGATGATCTTTAGGGCTTCCGCGCGTGAGAGTGTTGCCATCCGTCAGCCTCCCATCAGATTGACGAGCACCGCTACCGGACGATGCGTGATCTGCGCGAACTCGTATCCCTTGACGACCGTGCGCGTCCACTGGTCGAGTGGCGTCGTCGCGTCGAGATGGAAGGTGCGAACATTGGCGGCATCGAGGATTGCCGGGACGCGCTCGGAAATCAGATGGATCATCGAGTTATATTCGTTGATGCCGCCACGCCGTGCGATCAGCATGAAACAAGGGAGATGATATGCCTGTGGAAAGGTCGTCAGCGCGGTGAGGAAGTTACCGACGCCGTTATCCTGCATGATGAGAACGGCTGGCGTCTCGGTCAGCGCAAGGCCGCCCATAATACCGATTGCCTCCTCCTCACGTGTGACGGGAAAGGAGCGGATATCCGGCTGCGCCATTACCCAATCGAGGATGCGCCGGAGCGTGCTCGATGGCAACATCGGTACGACCGACGGCCTAATCTCCGCCAACCCCGCGATCACCGCGTCTGAGCGTTCATTGTCCGTACTCACGCCTGCCTCCTTCCGTAACGTTTCGAGGTCCGTACGGGGATTATACCGGAGAGGTTCGAAGTTCGAAGAAGGAATGCTTTTCTGCGAACTCCGAACTTCGAACCTGTCCATTGCTCATCGCTTCCCTTTAAGCGTAGACTGACGGCGGCTCACACGACACGATGGGGATTGCAGCGGAAGGGAGCGATACGACATGCGGATCGTCGTCTACGATACGGGAAAAATCGGCCTCTGGGTCAATGACCAGGTAATCACTATTGACGAGCACATCCCGGACGGAGCAAACAACACGACGCAGGGGCGGCTCGCGCGCCTCCTGGAGCAATTTGACGATCTGCGACCCGCCTTGCAACAGGCAATGCACAAAGGGCCATTCATCCCTGTCAGTGAGGTGACACTGGAAGCGCCCGTGCCGAAGCCAAGCAAGATCGTCTGCGCCTTCGCGAACTACACCGAGGGTGGCGCACGCTCCGACGTGCCGCTGGATATGTTCCTCAAGTCCCCTGCCAGCATTCTCGGCCCCGGGGGAACGATTGTGATGCCGCCGTTCCCGGCGCGTATCTTTCACCACGAGGCCGAACTGGCCTTTGTGATCGGTAAGGGCGGCGCGCATATTGCCGAGGCGGACGCGATGCAGCACGTTGCGGCGTATACCTGCTTCATGGACATCTCCGCGCGTGATACGACGCGATTGGGCAAGTCGTTCGACACCTTCGGCCCGATTGGCCCCGCGCTCGTCACGGCGGATGAGGTGCCCGATCCGCATAATCTCAATGTGAAACTCTACGTGAACGATGACCTGCGGCAGGACTACAACACGAGCGACATGGCGAACACAATTCCCGCCCTGATTGCGTTCGCCTCCAGCATCCTGACGCTTGAACCGGGCGATGTGGTCGCGACGGGCACTAACCACCAGGGCCTCAGCCCTATCCAGGACGGTGACCACCTGCGGCTCGAGATCGAGCGCGTTGGCACGGTCGAGTTCGATGTGCAAGACGACATGAAGCGCGAGTGGCCCCGCACCATTGACGAAGAAATGGCGCGTCGCGTCCGACAAATGTAAAGCGCTGGGTGTTGAGCAGAGCCAGTCGTGGCAATTCTCAGGCAACAATAGTGCAGATAAGAGGAAAGCAGGCCGCAAAGCCTGCTTTTTCGTTTCTCAGCACTCAGCACTCAGCACTATCCTTTGACCGCTCCCGCCGCGAGGCCCGCGACGATGAAGCGCTGCGCTCCGAAGTAGAGGAGCAGGAGCGGAATGCTCATCAAGAAGCCGCCTGCCATTATCATGCCCCAAAGAAAGACATCGCCAAAGATCAGTTTCGTCAGCCCCGGCGCGAGAGTAAATTTGTTGCTGTCACTGAGCAGGGTGAAGGCATAGAGGTATTCATTCCACGCCAGCGTGAACGAATAGATGGCCGCGACAGCGATTCCCGGCGTCGCGAGCGGCATGATGATCTTCGTCATGCTTTCCAGGCGCGTTGCGCCATCCACCATTGCGGCGTCTTCCAGTTCGCGCGGAATGCTGAGGAAGTATGCCTTGAGCAAATAGACGCTGAACGGGATCGAGAAGGTGAGATAGACCGCGATCAGCGCGGGCAGTTGATCCAACAAATGAAGGTCCTTGCAGACGATAAAGATCGGGATAAAGAGGAGTGTCGAGGGAAAGAGGTAGACGAGAAAGACCGCGTTGGCGAAAACCTGCCGCCCCGGATAGCGCAGCCGCGAGAGGCTATAAGCGGCGAAGGTCGCGAAGGAGACGGAGAGAATCGTGCTACAGACAGAGACGAGCACCGTGTTGCGCATCCATGTCATATAGGGGTACTGGTGGATCAGATCGCGGAACGCTTTGAAGGTCAACTGCGTCGAGAAAAGGGTCGGCGTCCGCGCGGTGGCGAGCGTCGGCGGGTGGAACGCGGTGATCGTCATGAAGTAGACCGGAAAGAGCGCGATCAGCAGGACAATGGCAAGCAGGAGCCACCCAAATGTGCGGAAGGCGATGCGCTGCGTCCGGTACGCCAGAATACGCTTCCGCACGACAGGTTGGGCTACTGTACGACCGGCGAGCGGTTTGACCGTCATGCGATTTCCTCCCGGCGGTTCATGAAGCGGTTGAGCAGAATAATGAACACGACGAGGATCGGCAGCATCAACACGGAGACCGCGACTCCCTTGCCGAGTTCGAGGCCCGGTATCGCGATCTTATAGGTCAGCGTGGAAAGCACGTCCGTCGCCCCACCGGGGCCACCGCGCGTCAGGATCCAGATGATCGAGAAGTCGTTGAATGTGAGGATCGTCGAGAAGAGCGTCACCACCGCAAGTACCGGTGTGATGCCGGGCAGTGTGACCTTGATGAAGCGTGACCAAACGCCCGCGCCATCCACCTTCGCTGCGTCATACAATTCCTGCGGCACGGCTTGAAGCCCGGCGAGGATCGTGATGACGAAAAACGGGAAGCCGCGCCAGACATTGACGGCAATCACCGACCCCATCGCCTTGCTTGGATCCGCCAGCCAGAGCGTCGGCGTCGCGCGGATCGTGCTCTTCTGCAAGAGATAGTTGAAGACACCGCCTACGTCGTTGTACATCCACTTCCAGACAAGCACCGAGACGAGCGTCGGCATTGCATAGGGGAGCAGGACAATTGAGCGCCAGAGACCACGCAGCGGGATCGCTTCATTGAGGATAAGCGCCACGAGCAGGCCGAGGATCAGTTTGCAGATGATGGACCCGCCCGTAAACTCGATCGTGTTCTTCACCGACTGCCAGAAGGCGCGATCCTGTAGAACGGTCGTGTAATTCTTCAGGCCGATCCACGGTGCGTCCTGCGCGCCGAGCAATTTCTTGTGAAACGAGAGCCAGAGCGCCCGGAGAAAGGGAAACCCGATCAGGACGACGATCAGGAGGGTAGTCGGAAAGAGTAGCGCGTATCCGAAGCCCGTATCGCGATTGACCCGCGCCCGCAGTTTCTGCTGGGGTTCAGGCGCCACATCCCGTGCCGCCACTGATCGTGTCGCCATGGTCCCTCCCTGGGAATAGTCGGTAGTCAGTAGTCAGTAATTAGAACGGGAATGAAGCCCTCCGACTACTGACTACCGACTACTATCTACTTTTTGAACTTCGCCTTCGCCTTGTCTGCGGCGTCCGCGAGAATCTTGATTGCCTCGGCGGGCGATTTGCCGTTGACGACGACTGCTTGCTGCATATCTTTGGTCGCGCTAATCGTGATGTCGTCGAAGATCGGGCTGAGGCCTGTATCCGACGTCGGGGCCAACGCGTTCGGTACGATGTTTTGCGTGACCTCTTTGTTCCACTCGTCCTGCGTGAAGAACGGGAGATTGACGTAGTTCTTCATGATCGGGAACCAGTACGATCCCGCCTTTTCCAACTGCGTCGGGTACCGCTCCGGTGAGAGGATCATTTTGGCGACCTGCATGGACTCGTCAATCGCCTGACCCTTCTTATTGATAACCAGCGCCGCGCTGCCCGAAGTCTGAACAAACTTGCCGGGATTCACCTGCGACGGCCACGCCTGCAAATACGTCTTCGACAGGAGGTCCTTGTTATCCTTGCGCATCGCCAGCACGATGCTGCCGGGGTTGGAGACGCAGGCGGTCTGGCCGGAGAGCCACGCCTCATTGTTGCCCGAGGCCTGCTGCGAGACAACGCCGGGTGGCATCATCTTGTTCTTGAAGAGATCGGTGTACGCCGTGAGTCCAGCGATATTCTGCGGCGTGTTGATCGTCGCATTGCCTTCTTTGTCGAACAGTCGCCCGCCGAACATCCACATCCACTGGAGGCCGTTACCCGTCCAGTCCGCCTCGGTCATCTGCCCATCGTAGGCATAGAAGTTCTGATCCGGCTTGTTGACTTTCTTGAAGGCGTCCATCAGTTGATCGAACGTTGTGATCGGCAGTTTGACGCCGACTTCCTCGAACTTATCTTTGCGCATATGGACGAACCATGGCTCCGAGTTCATCGGGACATTGATCCGCTTGCCATCCGTCGTTTTCGAGCTACCCTCCGCAAGATCGAGCCAGCCACCGCCAGTCTTGCCGATGTCGTCATAGAGCGCCTGAACGTCCATCGCATAGCCATTCTGGTTCCAGAGCGCGGACGCGTAGGTGTACGTGATGTCCGGCACAACGCCGGATTCCATCGCGACGACTTCCTTCTGGGGGTGCTCGTCGTTGCTGAAGAGTTCGACCTTAACGTCAAATCCACCCTTCGCTGCCGCCATCTTGACGGACTCCGTCAGGTAATCGTTCGATTCCGGCAGGAACTGCTGCCGCCCCCAGAAAAGGATGGTCTTCTTCTTGCCGCCTGACGCCTGCGCCGGAGCGGTCGTTGGAGCGGTGCCCGTCGTCGCGGCAGCGGGAGCTGCGGTACCACCGCTGGCAGCAGGCGCCACCGTGCCACCCGCACTGGCGGCGGGCTTCGGCGTATTCGTGGCGGTGCTCCCGCCACAGGCGGCAAGGATGGCGGCGGCTGCACTCCCCGACACACCACCAAGGAAACCGCGCCGACTCAACCGAGACAATCGCTGCTGAGACATGTTCACCGGCTCCTTCGCTACCACGATATCCCCACGATAGGGGAACGTGCGTTCCATCTCGACGGTATGATGCGCGCGTCTGACGCCTCTGCCTGATTCGCTCGCAATCCGTTATGTAAGGCTCGTGTCTGATCGGGAGGGTAGCATGGTGTAGAGCCAGTGTCAAGCAAGAAAGCGGGTAGCAGGCAGCCAACAGCAGGCAGCGCACCTGCTGCCTGCTATCCTTTTGGCGGCACCTCGGGATAGGCGTCCGGCTCAACCTGATAGGCGTCCGCGAGGCGGCTTGTGCCGTTGAAGACATCCACGACGGCAAGCAATTCAGAAAACATCCGTGTGTCCATCCCCAGTTTAATGGCCGCGCCGGTGTGCGAATTGATGCAGTATCGGCATCCGTTGGTCGCACTTACGGCGATGGCGATCAATTCCTTCGTTAGCGGGTCAAGCGCGCCCGCCGCCATCGTCTGCTTCAACTTGTGCCAGGTCGCGCTCAGGTGTTCTGGATTGACTGCGAGCGCACGCCAGAAGTTTGGCACGAAATCAATTCCCTTCGTCGCCTTGATATCGTCGTACACGTCGCGGACGAGACCGGTTGCTTCCTCATCGGGGATCATGCGGACGGTGGTCATGATTGTGCTGTCCTTTCTTCACAAGCGGATCATTCGGTAGCGCAGGCTGAAGCTTACGCTACCACACACGCGGTATCATCTGGTTTTCAGGAATCGCTCAGATGCCCCTCAGGATGATACGCTTTACTGACGGCAACGCAAGGAACGCCGGAGAGGGCATGACGAAAGACAAAGCCGATTTTGGTATGGATGGAGTGGCTTGGATGACACGGCGCCCTGTGAAACGTCTCGGTATTCTTGGTGGGTTTCTCGCGCTCGTCGTCGCGCTCGGCCTTGCCTTTGGCGCGGGCGCGATGTTCGGCGGTGGAAGCGGCAGCGCCCTTACCCCGCAGATACAGCAGTTCGCGGCCGCCGCGCCCGTAGCGACAAGCACCGGCACGATCACCCGCAACGCTCCTGCGCCGCCGAATGGTACCGTGATGACGACGGAGCAGATTGTCGCGCAGGTCGGCCCCGCTGTCGTTACCGTCATCAACCAGCAGAAATACAACGCAAGTGGACGCCGGACGCCCGGCAACACACCCGCGACGCCTCCCAGCGGCAACGCGAATCAGCCGATTGATACTGGCCTCGGCAGTGGCGTCATCTATGACAAAGCGGGCCTGATTCTCACTAACAACCATGTAGTTGAGGGCGCGACCGCGATAGACGTGGAACTGGCGGATGGTACGCGCGTCAGTGGGACACTTGTCGGGCGCGATCCCTCCAATGATGTTGCGGTCGTCAAGATTGACCCAGCGAAGGTGCCTGCGGTCGCGGAACTCGGCGATTCCGCTGCCGTCAAGCCAGGCCAGCAAGTGATTGCGATTGGAAGCCCGGAAGCATTGGAGAACACGGTCACCCAAGGCATCGTCTCCGGCATCAACCGGCAACTCGATAGCTACGTTGGCCTCATTCAAACAGATGCCGCGATCAACCACGGTAATAGCGGCGGTCCACTCATCAACATGTACGGGCAGGTAATCGGTCTGAATACCCTCGGCGTGCGGGACAACAACGCGCAGGGCCTGAACTTCGCGATCCCGATCAACAAAGCGAAGCAGGTCGCCGGGACGCTCGTCAGCAAGGGCAACGGCGCCGTCCTCTCTACCCGCGCCTACCTCGGCGTGCAGGTAGACCCGCTGAATGCTACGAAAGCCGCGCAGTACGGCACGAAGCTGACCCAGGGCGTCTACGTCGTCAAGGTCGAGACTGGCACCCCGGCGGAGAAAGCAGGACTTAAGGCGGGCGACGTAATCACCGCCGTCAACGGCACGACCCTCGATACGAGGACCACACTCGGCGATATCCTCAGCACCCTCACTGTTGGCGACACCGCAACGCTGACGATTGATCGCACTGGCCAAACGCAAGTGTTGACCGCGACCCTCGCGGAGCGTCCGGCGCAGAGACAACCCTAGCTGTACATTCCTTTCTCCCCTTCCCCTTTCTTCCGGCCCGGCAGCAATGCCAGGCCGTTTCTCGCTACAATGCTATACTGACGCTATGAAAACGCTCGATACTGACGTACTCGCAGAAGTAACCCGCCGCCTCGTGGATGAGTTCTACCCGGAGCAGATTATTCTGTTCGGCTCCTACGCCTGGAAATTGCCGGACGAGAGCAGTGATGTTGATTTGGTCGTTGTCGTGCCGGACAGCGATCTTCCGCCGCATCTCCGCGCGGCGCGCGCCTATCGGGCGCTTCGCGGGCTGCCGATACCGATTGAAGTGCGTGTGCGTACGCGCTCGGAATTCGATCGGTATCGCTCTGTCCCCGCCTCCCTGGAACATCAAATCTCTGAAGAAGGAAAACGGCTCTATGGATGAGATAGTATCGTCAGGACATGCGCCGAGGCGGAGCGACACCGTCATGTCCATGCTTCCCTTGCGAGCCAAATCCTTGAGCAGGGAATGATTCTCTATGGATAAGTCAAGCACGGAAATCAGTGCTCGTCGGTTCACGACTGCCAAGCATGATCTCGATTCCGCGCGTCGGTTGGCAACCGGCCCCGATCCATACTTGGATTCCGGTCCCTATCACTATCAGCAGGCTGCGGAAAAGTCGGTCAAGCGCTGAAATCGGCTACCGATCTTTACACGTTCGTCCTCTCCTTGGTGCCGACAGAAATCCATCCGAAGCAGTAAATCAGGAGGAACCAATGGTGGAAAGACAGCACGCGGGGCGGGTGGCAATTGTCACGGGGGCGGCACGCGGGATCGGACGGGCGATCGCTGAGCGATTACTCACGGACGGTCATAGCGTGGCGATCGTGGATCGCGATGGGCCTGCCGCGAACGCGGCCGCACAGGCGCTCGGTGAGCGTGCGCAGGCAATCACTTGCGATATCACGGACGCTGCCGCCGTCAATGCGATGATCTGGCATGTCCACGCGACGTGGGGGCGCGTGGATGTCCTCGTCAACAACGCGGGCATCGTCGGGCCGAATAAGCCGCTCGCCGAAGTCACTGATGAGGAATGGGCGGGCGTGCTGGCGATCAATCTTACCGGTGTCTTCAACTGCTGCCGCGCCGCCGTGCCGCAGATGATCGCGAACGATTGGGGCCGCATCGTCAACATCGCCTCAATAGCGGGCAAGGAAGGCAACCCCTTCCTCGCCGCGTACAGCACGACGAAAGCGGCAGTGATCGGCCTCACCAAGTCGCTCGGCAAGGAACTGGCAACAACGAATATCCGTGTCAATTGCGTGACACCCGCCGTGATCGAGACGGAAATCCTCACGCAGATGACGCAGGAGACGATTGACTATATGGTTGCGAAAATCCCGATGGGCCGGCCGGGCAAAGTGACGGAAGTCGCCGCGCTCGTCGCGTGGCTGACGAGCGACGAATGCGCCTTCAGCACAGGAGCAGTGTTCGACATTTCCGGTGGTCGCGCGACCTATTGAGCGGATTGCCACTCGCTTCCTTACACACGTCGCACTGAGCACGATTTAGCTGATTGGGAAAACGTAAAGGCGATATGTCAGCAAGCGATGATTGAGGCGAACGGGCGTGCGGAATTGGCCCAATTCCCCCGCCCTGCTTGACTTTTCCGGCATCTGTGATATAACCAGAAGAGAGAATCCAGTACATACTGTTCGTACTGGGTACATGGGTGCGGTCAGAGGATGCATCACCGCACACAAGGAGGAAGACAATGCACAAGTCAGACCTGGTAAAAGCGGTCGGCACGAGCGCGAACATGAGTGGTCCGGCGGCGGAAAAAGCGGTCAATGCTGTCTTCGATTCAATCAAAGATGAGCTGAAGAAGGGTGAGAAAGTTACACTCACCGGCTTTGGCACTTTCGAGGTCGCCAGCCAGGCGGCACGCGAAGGGCGCAATCCGAAGACGAATAGCAAGATTCAGATCGCAGCCCGCAAGCGCGTCCGCTTCCGTCTCGGCAGCGACCTCGACGCTATCCGCTAGTTGCGCCGTTCGCGCCACCAACGTGCCCTCAGACAGTGGGGGCGCGTTTTCTTTATTTTCCCTCACTCCCGCTCTTCCGATTGCTTTGCGGGGAGGATCAGGGGTGGGGGTGAAGCGGCCCATCAATCCAAATGGAATATCTCTGCCAGGCGCAAGAATCCTTCGTCGGGTCGGCGATCACCCAGATTCATAAAGAAGGCAGCCATGTGTGCCTGCCATAGGGCATTGATTTCCCGCGCCGCCATACCCGCGAGCGCGGCGTCCCGATCCGGTGTCTCGAGATAGCCAACAAGCAGGCCATCATCGCGCAGGAAAAGTGAGTAATTGTGCCAGCCCGTCTCGCGGAGCGCCGCCAGCATCGCGGGCCAGACGTCCGCATGCTCCCGTTTATAGTCATCGAGCCGCTCCGGTCGGACCTGCAAGAGAAAACAGACGCGTTCCATGTGACGCTCCTTTCGTCGCGAAGTTCGGAGTATCACTTCATCGAACATCGAACTCCGAACTCATACAGCCGTCAGGTCGAGGCCGAGCACGCAGCTGAGTTTGCGAAGCACGCTCGTTTGATGGCCGAGGCCGAGGGCGACATGGTGCGTTGGGCCTTCGGCGCACCAGCGTTCGATAAAGGCCGCGGGGCCACCGGCAAACTTCAGGCGCGCGTTCGTGTTGCCGGTGCGGAGGATGGGGCCGGGAACGCACTCGCCTTCTGCCGCGATGAGTTTCAGGTGGCCATCCGCCGTCTGTGTCAGGCCGAGGATCGTGATTGGTCCGGTCTGAACAGTGAATTCGACGGAAAGGCCACCGCCCCGTTTACCGTGGAAGACTTCCAGCGCCCGCAACGTCGGCGGTGCGGCACTGATCGCGAGATGACCGGGGCCATCGTGTCCCATCAGCACGATGTCGTCGTTGAAATCCATCGCCATGAACTCCGCGAACGAGCCACCGGCGCCGAGCCGATCCATAATCAGCATCGCCACGCACGTTTGCAGGTCGCCCTCGCCCGCTGTCGGAATACCGCGCGCCGTGAGCAGCGAGTTGCCGACGATCAGCCCCGCCGCCAACCGCTCGAACGGGCCGTTGTCCAGCCCGCGATAGTAGTAGGCGAGGCCATCCAGCGCGAAGTCGTCTGCCATCCGGTCCAAGCCGCAGGCGATCCGCGCCGCATGGTTCAGCGCATCATCCGTGACGGGTACGGCGATGGCATCGCTGCCCGGTGCGGCGAAGGTGAAGGTAGCGCGGATTTCCGCCTCCTTCGCCGCCACGTCGGTGTCCGTCACCGCGTCCGTGCGGGTTTGCAAGTCTTCCATTTCCAGGAGTTCGATGTGCATGCCGAGTCGCGCCTGATGCATGGCGATGTCGGTGTGCATGTCGAGCATCCCCGGATAGGTATGTCCGAGGAAGCCGAACCGCGCTCGCCGCACCGTCCGTGCAACGCCCGCCGCCGTCACCCACTCCGCAATCGCGCCCCACGCGCGGTCATCGTCGGAGAGTGTGCCGGTGACGACGTTGAATGGGATGCGGGCACGCGCGAAGAGGCCTGCCAGTTCCGGGACGGAGCAGACCGTGCAGTTCGCCAACCACTCCGCCGTATCGGTGTACTCGTAGTCGAGTGCGGCGACGGGTTGGAGATTGAGGATAAGCACCGGCGCGTGTTGCCGCTGCACGACGGGCAGCACCTGTGACGAAGTGGCGTAGGTGCCGATGGAGCAGATGAGGAGATCGAGATTTTCCCGCGCGAACCGCTCGCCTGCTTCCCGTCCAGCTTCCGGCGTGTCCACCAGCCCAGCAGAAACCACGTCCGCGCCGAGTTCGGCCAGGTGCGCCTCGACAGCGCACTGATAGCCGACCAGCCGCTCGTGTAGCCCCGGAAACTGCGGCCAGTATGCCGCCAGCCCGATCCCGAATACCCCGACCCGCGCCGCCAATCGCTGTTTGCGTTTCATCTATCGCCCTCCCAGTTCGTCGGTGCACCAATGCGCGGCATCGTATCATGGGCGGGAAAAGCGCTGAACGAACCCACTGATTAGACGAACGCCGCCTCCGGCGCCTCGACATTTACCGCGAGCACAGAATAGGGATGTGGAAGTGATTCGGGATCCCGAATGATTGCCTCAAGATGCATCTGTAACGCTTTCCGCATATGCTCGATGGTTTCCTCGATAGTATCGCCCGTTGCCACACATCCAGGCACATTCGGGGCGTATGCGGAGTAATTGGTGTCGGCCTTTTCAACGACAACGAGGTTTTGCATCTGGTTCTCCTATTTCTATGCCACTCCGACTACTCTGTAAGACCCTTCGAGTGTGCCTACGGCATAGCCGTTAAACCGTGTCCTGCCGGACAAAGCGGCCCGACGCTGACCGGCAAGTGGCCGCACGGCGGCAATTTGCCCGCACAGATCGCGGCGGCAACATCGAGCGAAGCGGGGAGATCGCCATACGTAGCGATCCGGGCGGCAGCCCATGGGAAGTCCGCGAGATCGTAGGGGGCACGCAGGGAGATGAGCACCGTCGGGCGGTTCGTATCGCGAAGGGCATCTATCGCCACTCGCTGCGCCGGAAAGAGATTGGCGTCACGCGTGCCAATGACGAGTACTGCCGCCTCAGACACGAGTCCGCATGCGGCATCGAGGTCGCCCGGTTCATCTACATCGAGGGCGATGCCGCGCACGTTCGGAAAGTGTTGTTGAAACGCATCGCGCAACGGCGACAATGTCGCCTGCCCTTCCTCAGCGGCATGCGCGGATTGGAATGCGAATTCGACGACAGCGATAGCTGTCTCCAGAGCGAGGGGGAGCGTATCGGGTCGCGCATCAAGGAGCGTCACGCTCGCCTCGGCGGCTTCGCGGACGAGACCGCGATGCGATCCGACAACCGATATCGGCACAGTCGGCTGCTTGGCAAGCCATTGCTTCAGACGTAAGACACGGCGAACCGAGGCGTCCACCTGCGCCATTGGCAAGCGGCCATCGCACACGGCATCGCGTAACCCGGCAATGACCGCCGGTTCATCGCGAATACGCAATGGCTCGACAATGTCATTGCCCGCGATCACCGCACGCACGCTCCCCGCGACGATGCCGTAGTAATCGTCTATCGCCTTCATCATCATCGCGTCGCTGATGATGACGCCATCGAAACCCATCTCCGCGCGCAGCAGGTCGTTGAGGATGCGTGGCGAGAGTGTCGCGGGCAGGCCGTCCGGTTCGAGCGCGGGGAAACGGATGTGCGCAGTCATCACGAGCGGCACACCGGCCCGGATTGCGGCGGCGAACGGGGGCAACTCAACGGCACGGAGCCTGGTGAGATCATGTGGAATCGTCGGCAGATCGAGATGCGAGTCTACCTGCGTATCGCCGTGACCGGGGAAGTGCTTGGCGGTCGCCGCGACGCCCGCATCCCGCAGCCCTTTCGCGAAGGCGACGACTAGCGCGCTCACCCGCTCCGGCGATTCGCCGAACGAGCGCGTGCCGATAACCGGATTGAGCGGATTGTTGTTGACGTCCGCAACGGGGGCGAAATCGGTATTGATACCGAGGGCGCGCAGTTCGTGTCCGACGGCGTAGCCAATCCGCTCGACCAGCGCGGGATCGCCCGTCGCGCCGAGGGCCATCGCGCTCGGTGTCAGGGTTGCTGCCGCCATCAACCGCCCAACGCGCCCGCCCTCCTGATCCACACCGATGATTGGCGGCAGATCATCAACCGTCAGTAGTTCATAGATTGCCGCCGTCAAAGCCAGCGTCTGCTTGATGGAGACGATGTTCCGGCTGAACAGTACGACGCCCGCGTACTGCCCCGCCCGCAAACGTGCCGCAGTCTCCGCGTCCATTTCCGTACCGGGCACCGTCGCCATGACGAGTTGCCCGATCTTCTCGTTCACCCCTTCACCGCGCCCATCCGCACACCTTCGATGAAGTAGCGCTGGAAAATCAGGAAGAAGACGATCATCGGCAGCGCCGCCAGCCCTGCGCCCGCGAATATGAGGCCGAAATCGGTGCGAAATTCCCCTTGGAGGCTGGCAACCCCGACCGGCAGCGTGTAATGCTGGCTCTTCTGCAGGACAATCAGCGGCCAGAGAAAGTCGTTCCAGTAGCGCACGAAGGAGAAGATCGCCAGTGCGCCGAGGGCGGGCCTGGAGAGCGGCACGATAATCCGCCAGAAGATGCCCGGTTCGGTGCAGCCATCCATCCGCGCCGCCTCTTCGAGTTCCGACGGGAGCGTCTGGATATACTGCCGCATCAGAAAAATGCCGAAGACATCCGCCGTGCCCGGCAGGATGACCGCGAGGATATTGTTGATGAGGTGCAAGTGCCGTGCGACGAGGTAGAGCGGAACGAGTGTAACGTGCGACGGGATCATCAGGGTGCTGAGGATCAGCCAGAAGAAGAAGTTGCGGCCCGGAAACCGCTTCTTGGCGAAGGCGTAGCCGGCCATCGTGTCGAAGAAGAGGTGAAAGGCGGTGACACTCAGGCTGATGAGCAGACTATTGAGCGCCCACCGCCAATAATCCTTTGCCTGCGTGAAGAGGCGCGAGAAGTTCGCGAGACTCGCGTGGATCGGGATGAGGTCCGGCGGCGTCTTGACCGTATCCTGTGTCGGCGTCAAGGCGGTGATATACAGCCAGTACATCGGCCAGAGCGCAACAATCGCGACGAGCACGAGCACCACCCACACCAGAATACCCGGCCGCTTGACGCCGGCCGATGACCCTTCACGCGCGCCCCTACGAGCCACGACTACCAACCCTTTTCATGACAAACAAGAGACAAACCGGGGAGAACTGCAAAGACGCAAAGGGAAAGGAAGAATTTGTTTCATCCTTGCTCTCTTTTTTCTTCTTTGCGCTCTTTGCGCTCTCTGCGTTCTTTGTGTCTCTGCCGTTCATACCCGGTTTCTCCCTAATATTCCACGTTGCTGCGGAGGAAGCGGAACTGCACGGCCGCCACCGACGCGATGATGAGGAAGAGGATGAACGCCTGCGCTGCCGCGACACCATAGCGAAACTGCTGGAAGCCATTTTGGTAAATCTGCGTGACGATCACCTGCGTGCTGTTGCCAACGCCGCTCGGCACCATGATGAAGATTTTTTCGAAGACCTCGAAACTGGCGATCGTGTAGAGCACCGTCAGATAGAGCGTTGTCGGCTTGATGAGGGGCAAAGTGATGTTCCACCAGCGGCGGATCGGGCCCGCGCCATCCAGTTCGGCGGCCTCGTAGAGTTCGCGGGGGATGCTGCCCATCGCCGCGCTGAAAAGGACTACCGCCGTCGCGGGTACCGTGAGAATCGTCGAGAGCGTGATGCTTTTCAGGGCAATCGCCGGATCGGAGAGCCACTTGACGGGGCCGAGATGGATGAGACTGAGGAGGTAATTGAGAAAGCCCCACTGCGTGTTGTACATCCACCGCCAGATCATCGCGATGATCACCGCGCTCGTCACGGCGGGCAGATAAAAGGCGGCACGGAAAAACGTTTGCGCGTACTTGCCGAGCGGCTGAATCAGGCTGGCAAGAATTAGCCCAATGAAGATGTTTGCCGTCACCGTGAAGACGGTGTAGAAGAGTGTGTTCCTGAGCGCTTCCTTGAAAACGCCACTCTGCGTTGTGAAGGCATCAACGTAGTTCTGGAAGCCGACCCACGTCGAGTGCCCGCTCAAGCGGTAATTTTGGAGCGAAATGAGGAAGGCATAGACGACTGGCGCGAGTCGAAAGACCACGAAAACGATCATGCTCGGCAGGATGAAGGCATACCCCCACCCGTATCGCTGGAAGAAGCGGCGAATAGGGGAGAGCACCGAGTGCGATCTGTCGGTCGTGCTGAGTGCTGGGTAGGATTGCTGCCTGATTGCCATTACACCACCCACCGGACGGATGTGCCAAATGATGAATGTCGAGGACTGAGGGGAGCACCTGGGCCCTACTCAGCACTCAGCACTCGTTACTTCTTCTTCGCGAGGATGTCGTTGATTTCCCTCGCCGGGTTGTTCATCGCCTGCTCGGCGGTGATCTTGCCGAAGACGGCGTTCTGAATGTTCGGATGGATGATCGTGCGGATCTGCGGCCAATCCGCGATGATCGGCGTAATGTAGCAGTTCGGCACGAGCGGTTCGAACTTGTTGATTGGATCGGGCGCTTTGACGGATTTGCGCGCGCCGGGGGCGAGGTAGAAGGTCGGCACATCCTGCCCGACCTGTGCGCTCGTCAGATACCGTCCGAGGTCCATCGCCGCCTGCAACTTCGTCTTGTCCTTGTTCGTCGCGACGGAGATCAGGCCAATGCCGCCCGCCGTGCCTGGCTTGCCGGACGTACCTGTCGGCATCGCGCGGATGTCGAAATTAAGATTCTTCTCTTTATACTGCGCCGAGGAACCGCTCGGCTCGCTGTACATGGCAACGAGTTTCCTGTCTTGGAACGAAGCGAGAATATCCTGCGTGGACTGCGTGCCGAAGTCCGGCGGCGTCACCTTGTGCTTCTGCGCGAGGTCAACGAGTTTCTGCAAGCCGCTGATTCCCTGCGGCGTATTGAAGGTGTACTTCGTATTATCTGTGCTGAGGGGGAGCGAGCCATCATTGAGGATAAAGGGCCACGTATTGACGAGGCCGGGGTCAATACCGCCCGTGTAGCCGTAGACCTTCTCACCGTTCGCGCGCTGGAAGGTCAGTTTCTTTGCGATGTCCACGAACTCGTCGTACGTCCATGTCGGTCCCGGTGGGGTAACGCCTTTCTCCTTGAAGATGTCGAGATTGAGGTACATCCCGACAGGCGGCACCCAGAGCGGCCACGCATACGCCTTGCCGTTAATCTTCACGGAATCAAAGACGTTCGGGATCAGGTCGCCCTTGTCATCCGCCGTGAGAAAATCGTCAATCGGCGCGACGAGACCGTCCTGCACCAGAAGCGGCAGGATGTCAGAAGGCAGGCGGAAGATATCCACGCTGCTCCCGCCCTGCACCGCCTGCGTCAACTTCGTGAAGCCGTCCTGATCGCCGGTGTAGCCAGTCACTTCAACCTTGATGTCCGGGTTTGCCTTGGTGAAGTTGGCGACCGCCGCGTCCATCAGTTTGCCGGTCGTATTGCCACCGTTCGGCTGATAGCCGAGCACCCAATACTGTAATGTGCCCTTGAAGCCGCTCTTGCTCACCGTCAGATTACCCGTGGCAGCGCTCGTCGCGGCAGGACTGGCGGCGATCGTTCCGGTGGTCGCTGCCGCACTACCCGCAGGCTTCGTCGCGGCAGTAACAGAACTCGACGTGGCTGCGGTCGCGGCAGGTGCAGTCGTCGCGGCAGGGGTCGTGGCGCCGCTTGCCGCTGTTGCGCCCGCAGGCTTAGGCGTATTCGTCCCAGTGCTCCCGCCACAGGCAGCGAGAACGGCCGCGACGCTTGTAGCGGCTGCCAGTTTCAGCATGTCCCGACGGCGAAGCGGACGCCTGCCACATTCCTTGCGCATGTCATCTGACCGGTTCAATTGGTGCTCCTCACTCCTTCACATCATGAACGATGAATGCATTATCTGCTAACAGGCAGTAAAGATACAAATGGGAAAGAGAATCCTCACCCCCAGCACCCTCTCCGTCGCCCATTTGCTGTGAAATAAATAGTTTCATACGGCGATGGAAGGGGAGAGATACAGGATGATTGAATGATGAAAGAACGTCGTGGCGTTCCCGATGAGTCCCCTCTCCTTCGCCAGACGCACCTCATACAATTTCACATCCGAGGACGAAGGAGAGGGGTCGGGGTGAGGCTCATATCGTCAGCCCTCCAGAAACGCCATGCATGCTTCGGTAAACTGATCCGCGAGCACGACGGTATAGTGATTTGTATCGGGAATCTCGACCAGCCGACTTGTCGGGATGACGCGCAACAGCCGCTCTGCCTCCTCGCGCGGTAGGAGCAGCCCGCGATCCGGCCCGAGCATGCCAACCGTCGCACGGACGATCAATGCGGGCGACCGTACCATCTCCGAGAGCGCCGCCAGGTTGAGTGCTCCATTTGTCGCCACTTCCTCAGCAATCGCCGCTCTCGGCACACGGCACATCACCGTGCCGTCCGGCTGTCTCTCGGCATCATAGCGGTAGTAGCGCTGCCAGAACTCCTCATGCAGCGCCATCCACGGCGCGCGCATCGCTTCCCAATAGGCGTCCGACGATGGATACGACGTGCCGAGGCGTGCCAAGGCCTTGCCAATCGCTTTTCCGGTGTCCGGAGGCAGATTACCGCCCGCGTCCACGAGTACGGCCCTGCCGACACGCTGCGGATGAATGGCGGCGAGAAAGAACCCGATCAGCGCACCGAGCGAGTGGCCAATGTAGTTGATGGTCGGGAGGTTGAAGTGGTCGGCGAGCGAGAGAAGGTCATTGACGTGATACGGGATACCGTACCCGTGCAGCGGCTTCTCGCTCATTCCCCGCCCGCGCAGATCGGGCGCGATCGCATACCAGCCTCGTGCTGCGAGGAGCGGTCCGAACGTCGCCCATGTTTGCGAACTGGCAGTAATGCCATGTACGAGCATCGCAGCCCGCTCCGGCGTCGTCCATGTGCCCCACGTCGCGACGCGGAGCGTGATGCCATTCACCGGAATGTCGTGCGTCGTGGCGGTCGGCACGCTCATGGTCAGGATTCCTTTCTCTGTCGAGGGTAGGGGGCATGAATGAAGTGCTACGACGTTCTTTCACGATCCTACGCATCCCGCATTTTCTCCCCCTCTCTATTGCTGACAAGCAATGGAGAGGGGGCTGGGGGGTGAGGTTCCTCCTTCCGCATCGTGCGGAATCGTTGCGTTACGAATGTCCCGGCGATGCCGCGCGGGAAGAAAAGGACGAGCAGCACGAAGATGATGCCGAGGATAAAGAGCGGGTCCGCCAGCGGCCGACTGAGGACGCCGGGTAGCCCACTGACGGTATCGGACGCCGCCCATGTCGTCAGGCGGACGTTGAGGTAATGGTAAAGCATCGCGCCCGCCACTGGTCCCCAAAGCGCGCCGCTGCCGCCGATAATCACCATCAAAAGCAGGGCGACCGTAAAATCGGAGCGCACCGAGGCAGGCGTCGCGCCGCTTGACAGAAAGAGATACAGCACGCCCGCCACGGCGGCGATTACCGAGGAAATGACGAAGACGAGCAGTTTGTATGTGTATGGGCGCAACCCGACCATCTCGACGCGCCGCTCGTTCTCGCGGATGCCCTCCCAGATGTGGCCCGTCGGCGAGTTAATCATCCGCAACGCGAGGAGGTAGACGACGATCAGGACGGCAAGCGTCAGCCAATAGAGATTGCCGGTATGGATGACACCGACCATCCACGGCGGCAGGTTCTTTGTCGGCAGGCTCAACCCCTCCTCGCCGCCCGTCAGCGCGCCGGGGTTCTTGCCGACAACGACCGCGCCTGCCTGCGCGAAGGCCAGCGTCACCATCGCGAAGTAGACGCCCTGCGTGCGAAGCGCGAGCGCGCCAATCGCCACCGCCAGGATAAGCGTCGTGACCAGGGTAAAGAGCAGCGCGGGGCCGAGCGCCCACTGCCAATGACGCAACGCAATCACCGGCAGATAGACGCCCGCACCGAAAAAGAGTGCGTGGCCGAAGGAGAGGATTCCGGTATAGCCGAACAAGAGATTATACGAGAGCGCAGCGATGCCGAACGCGAAGCCGACCGCGAGCAATTGCAGATTTCCTGCCCGATTGAGCGGGCCATCGAAGAGCGCCGGGATATGCACCCCCACCTTCGGTACAACGAGCAGCACTGCGAGGATCACCGCCGGCCAGAAGGGCCGTATGCGCCGCTTCATCGCCGCGCCCCCAGCAGGCCACCTGGCCGGACGAGCAACACGACTGCCAGCAGGATAACGACGACGAAATCACCAAGCCATGCCGCCGCGTAGTAGTTCGCGTACTGCTGCGACAGGCCGATAACCGCCGCTGCCAGCGCACTCCCACTGATCGAGCCGAGGCCACCGATCACGACGACGATAAAGGCAAAGATCAAATTCACCGTGCCGATGCTCGGGTCAATGGACTTGAAGTACGCCCCACCGAAGACACCGCCCAACCCAGCGAGCGCGCCGCCGAGCGCGAAGACGAGCGTAAAGGCGCGGTTGACGTCAATACCGAGCGCCTGCACCATCTCGCGGTTCTCCGCCCCCGCCCGGACGATCAACCCGTACCGCGTGTACCGCAGGAAGAGCAGCATCAGCACGAGCACGATGCCCGCAACCGCGATCAGCACCAGTCGGTTCGCGGGGATGCGCGCCCCCGCAATCGTCAAGGTCGCGGCCATCCAGCGCGGCTGCGGGAAGAGTTTGGCGTCATGCTTCCAGATTACCGCCGTCAGTTCCGTCAGCGCCAGCCCCGCGCCGAGTGTGACGAGCACCTGATAAATCGTGCGCTTGTAGAGCGGCCGGAGCAGCACGACCTCCGTTCCCGTCGCCAGCGCCGCCCCTACCACTACTGCGGCGACAATCGCGAGCAGAAAAATACCTGTGGACGCATTGCCACCCACCGGCGTCTTCATCGAGATCACCCACCACGCGGCGTATGCACCCCAGGTAAAGAAGGCACCGTGCGCGAAGTTCAGCACGTCCATCAACCCGAAAATCAGCGATAGCCCGGAGGCGAGCAAAAAGTACATCGCCGCGAGCGCCAGCCCTGTCAAGGTAATAAAGATCAGCGTGCTCATGATTCCCCCAGAGTGGGGAGTTCGCAGTTCGGAGTTCGGAGTTCGAGGAGATATGATCCTTTTGCTCCGAACATCGAAATCGAACTCCGAACTTACCCCTCAGCCCTGCGTCCTGCCCCGAGGTAGCGCGCCTGGAGCGCGTCGTCCGCCGCGACATCGGCCATCGTACCAGCGTAGACCGTCCGGCCATCGTCAATGATCACCGCATCGTCGCCGAGGGCGGCTGCCATCGCCAGATTTTGCTCGACAAGCAGGATCGTCGTCGTTCCCTTGATCGCCTGTAATGCCTCGATTACCTGCGCGACGACGACGGGCGCGAGACCCTTCGACGGCTCATCAATTATCAGTAGCCGGTTGTCGTTGACGAGTGCGCGGGCAATCGCCACCATCTGCTGCTGCCCACCGGAGAGCGAGCCTGCCCGCTGGTTGCCACGCGCCGTAAGATCGGGGAAGAGCGTCTGCACCGTCGCCATGCGCGCTGGATCAGCGCCGGGGCGTTGCGCCAGCCGCAGGTTCTCAGCGACAGTCAGGCCACCGAAAACATCGCGATCCTCCGGCACATAGCCGACGCCGCGCCGGACGATCCGGTAGGGCTGCTCCCGCGTCACCTCCGCACCGAGCAAATCAATCCGGCCCCGCGCGGCGGGCGTCAAGCCGAGGATCGAGCGGAGCGTCGTCGTCTTCCCCGCCCCGTTCCGCCCCAGCAGCACCGTCACCCGCCCCGGCGCGACTGTGAACGACACCCCCTGCAAGATATGCGACTCTCCAATATAGGTATGCACCCCCTCCACCCGCACCACCACTTCACTGCTCATCGGCACACCCGCAACGGGAATTTGAACCACGAAGGCACGAAGAGGGAGCGAAGAAGAATGAAGAAAGATTTCCGCATTTTTCTCTTTCTCCTCTCTTCTTCGTGCTCTTCGTGCCTTCGTGGTTCAATCCGGCTCCCCTGTCCTTGCTCATGCGACGCCAAGGTAGGCGGAGCGGACGAAGGGGTTGGCCATCACCGCATCTGGCGTGTCGTAGGCGACGAGCGCGCCATTGGCGAGGACGGCGACGCGATCCGAGAGATCGTGGACCGCTTCCATCTTGTGCTCCACCATCAGAATCGTCTTGTGCTCCACATCGCGAATATGCCGGATGACATCAAGCATCGCAGGCACATCCTCCGCACTCACGCCGGAGGTCGGCTCGTCGAGCAAGAGGACATCCGGCTCGGTGCAGAGGAGGAGCGCGAGTTCCAGTTTGCGCTTATCGCCGTGTGAAAGCGCCCCCGCCAGTGTCCGTTCCCGCCCGCGTAGCCCGACGATTTCGAGTGCCCACGCCGCCCGTTCGAGCACTGCGCGGTCTTTGAAGACACTGCGCCAGAGCGCGAAGTTGCCGGGCCGACCCGCCTGCACCGCCAGTCGCGTATTCTCCAGCACCGGCAGGCCGGGAAAAATCGTCGTCTGCTGGAATGACCGTCCCAAGCCCCGCCGCACCCGCGCGAAAGGCGGCAAGTCGGTAATTTCCTCGCCCCGAAAAAAGATCGTACCGCTCGTCGGCGCATAGAGGCCGCTGAAGAGGTTGAAGAGGCTCGTCTTGCCCGCGCCATTCGGCCCAATCACCGAGACGAACTCCCCCTCCAGCACGCCGAAAGAGACATTGTCCACGATCATCGCGCCACCGAAGCGCAACGTCAGATCGCGCGTCTCCAAAATCATCGGCACTGTCATTCTCGTTCGATCCAATCAGAGTAATCACGATAAGTTCAGGTAGCGTCGGCTTCAGCCTGCGACCTCTCGCACAGACTGAAGCCGACGCTGCCTAAACTTATTTCTTCACCGGCGGTGCGACTTTATCGGCAGCGACGGTGGCGATAGGCTGCGACTCGTAGCCGTCACCCTGTTTGACGAGTTTCACCTGGAACATCGGCTGGATGAGCGCGTGGTCTTCCTTGCGGATCGTGTAATCGCCCTTCACACCCTTGAAGGCGTAGCCTTCCAGCGCTGCGATCATCTTCTTCACGTCGCTGCCGTCCGCGCCCTCGATCGCGTGAACGATCATCTGCGCGCCCGCGAAGCCGTCCGGGTCGAAGAGATCGGACACCTGATTCTTCTTTTTCAGCGCGTCAATGAGGTACTGATTCGCCTCGTTCTGCGGCGCCTGGTAAATGTAGTGCGAGAGGAAGGCGATCTTGTCCGCCGCTGGGCCGAAAATCGGGTAGGTCGAGCGCTGATCGAGGCCGGTAACGACCTTGTTGCTCGTCAGGACGCCCTGACTGTCCAGTGCGGCATACATCGCGGTTGCGGTCGTCCCTGCCCAAGCGACGAAGACGAGGTCCGGCTTCTTGCCCGCGACCTGCTGCGCGAACGGCGCGAAGTCCTTCGCATCCTGGGGGACGAGCAGTTGGTCAACTGTCGCACCGTCAGTGCCGAAGATCTGCTTCACTGCCGCGACATTCGACTGGCCGAAGGCGGAGTCCTGCGCGAAGACGAGGACAGTTTTGCCCTTGAGGTCGGTGAGGAACGACTTCGCCGTCTGCACATCCTGCAATGACTGCCGCCCGGAGCGGAAGGTGTAGCCGTTGATGCCGGTGATCGCGTCTGCCGCCGCCGGGCCACTGACGAAGAGCACTTGATTCTGCTCCGCCAGCGGCGCGACTTGCAGGGCGACGCCGGAGACGACCGAGCCGCCAATAATCTTGTATCCCTGCCCGATGAAATCCTTGGCTGCTGCGACGCCCGTCGCGGGATCGCCCGCATCGTCCTTGATGTCCAATTGTACCTTGTGCCCGGCGATGGCCCCGGTGCCCTTGGTGGCGTAATCGAGGCCGATCTGCAAGCCGTCGAGGTATTGCGCCCCGTATGAGGCGAGCGGGCCGGACTTTGATGTGACGATGCCGACCTTGATCGTATCCTTCACCGCGATGGACGCTACGCTCGCTGCCGGGCTTGTCGTGGCAGCAGTTGTGCTGACTGGGGCAGTTGTCCCAGCGGGTGCGGTTGTCCCGACAGACGCGGTCGTGCTACTCGGCGCGGCGATGCTCCCAGTCGGTCGGGTCGCGGCGGCAGCGGAACTCACAGCTGTCGTTGCGGCAGGCGCGCTGGTCGCGGCGGGCGCAGCCGTCGTACTTGCTGGCGCGGTCGTCCCGGCGGGCTTCGGTGTATCGGTGGCAGCACTGCCACCGCAGGCAGCCAGCACAGCGGCGACACTCCCGGCGGCTGCCAGTTTCAGCATCTCCCGACGCCGCACCGGACGCCCCGCGTTTATTTCACGCGCATCATTGAACGAATGCATCGTCTTCCCTTCCCTAGCATTACATCTTTTTCGATTTCCCGGGCGCATTATCCGTGATCGCCAGACAAAACACAATTCCGCGCCATGCAGACATGCAGGGATGCGGGAAGAGAATTGAACCACGAAGACACGAAGAGCACAAAGAGGGGAAAGAGAAAATGAGTATACGATTTCTCATCCCCCTCTTTCCTTCGTGCTCTTCCAGGCGTCCCTCTGGGCAGATTCGCGGTTCAATCGTTCCTCGTCTGGTTACGGTACTATAGGTCGCGAGATGGATGCCACGGGGATAAGGAGGAGGACCGAGATGCGGCTGGAAGGGAAAATTGCGCTGGTGACAGGGGGGAGCCACGGGATTGGCAGGGCGACGGCGCTCGTCTTCGCGCGCGAAGGGGCGGATGTCGCGATTACCTACCGGGGGCGCGAGGAAGGGGCGATGGAGACGGCGAGAGAGATCGAGGCGATGGGGCGGCGCGCGCTCGTCTGGCATGCCGAGATGACGAACCCGGACGACTGCACGCGCATCGTGGACGACACGATCCGCGACTTCGGGCGACTCGACATCCTCATCAACAACGCGGGTGGCGGGCGCGGTGATGCACTGCTGCACCTAACACCCGAAGACTGGCGCTACACGATTGATCTTTGCGTCACCGCGCCGTTCTTGTGCGGGCAACGGGCGGCGCAGCATATGGCGGAGCGCGGCGGTGGCGGCGCAATCGTCAACATCTCGTCCGTCCACTCCGACCATGCATGGCCGAACGACGCGGCGTACGGCGTCGCGAAGGCGGGATTGAATCGCCTGACCAAAAGCATGGCGCTCGAATGGGCACGCTTCGGCATCCGCGTCAACTGCATCGCGCCTGGCTACATCGAGGTCGCCGTCACGCCGGAGGAGCAGGAGAAGTACGCGTGGGAGAAGACAGGCGCGGAACCCGCCATCCCCGCCCAGCGCACTGGCCGGCCGGAAGAGATCGCCCATGCCGCCCTCTATCTCTCCTCCGACGAAGCGCAGTACACCACCGGCCAACTGCTCTTCGTGGACGGTGGCCTCCTCCTCCCGCCCGCCACCGTCTCTGACTATCTGCGCGGCGACCGCACCGGGCGCGGATTGGCGGGGTAATGGACAGAGCATCGGCAAACGGTGACAGATGTGGGCCGCGAGGAGGCGGGCGCGTGATACACTGAGGGACACGGAACGATGCCGGTGAAAGTACGGGAAGCAATCAAGATCGTCGAGGCGGATGGCTGATATCTCATCGGCACGAAGGGCGATCACCACCAATATAAACATCCGACGAAACCCAGCAAGGTGACGATCCCTGGCACGCCGCGCGACGAGTTGCCGCCCGGAACATGGAACAGCATCCAGCGACAAGCCGGACTCAAGTAAGGAACGAGCGATGCACTACCTTGTCGTCGTCGAAAAGGCGGAGCACAACTATGCCGCCTACGTACCTGACCTTCCCGGCTGCGTCAGCACCGGCACGACGATAGAGCAGACATTGGACAATATTCGCGAAGCCATCACCTTTCACCTGGAAGGGATGGCGCGCGATGGCGATTCGCTCCCTCCGCGCTACACCGTGCTCGCCGCCAGCGTCGAGGTGCCCGACTATGCACCCGCAACCCGCGCTGCTGCTGACTGAGCGACCTATTATTCCCCTGTTCGACGAGAGCGACCCTAGCCTTCACTGTTGCCGACTACCTGCGCAGCGACCGCACCGACCGAGGTCTAGCGGGGCAGCATCGAGCGATAAAGAGGTGCAATTGGCAGTAGAAGCGTTGACTAAAAAGAACATTACCCGGCCACAAAATCGTGTTAGGATTGCTCCGTTCGTTCGCGAAAGATGATTTGTACTTCGATGCGTCGGCATTAGGAGTGGCAGGTAGGGCCGGAATGGGCATCGGGAGCGAGTGATGGTGCCAGTAGCCAAAAGGAGTAACGATCATGATCTACATTCTCTGTATTCTCTTACCGCCAGTTGCGGTGTTGATTAAGGGCAAGCCGATTCAAGCGCTCTTGAACCTCGTCCTCACACTCTGTTTTTGGGTGCCGGGCGTGATCCATTCAATCATCGTCGTGCATCGCGCTAATGCAGCAGCGAAGCATCAGTAAAAGGCAATCGGACATCATGGAGGGCGGCCAATGCTTATCCAGCAAAGGGAGGCGAGAAGAGTAATGCATGGTGAGAAGTAAGCATCGCTACCATCCGATTTGCACGCGGCGGATCACGATCCCTGATGAGGCGTGGCGGCGCGCGGCCCTCCCGTACGCGATGACCATTACGCATGACGACGAGAACAGATATGTTGCTGAGGTAGCGGAGTTCCCGTGGCTTGTGGCGGAGGAGGAGATGCGCGAAAGCCCGGAGACCACGCTCCTGCATAGTATCGCGTTGGCAATTGCGTCCGCGATGCAGCGCGGTCATCCGATACCAGAGCCGCAACGTGTAACTGCATAGGCTCTTTCTCATCCCACGGATAGGCAACCCTGCCGAACATCGGTGATACTGCATGGCATGATTGACTGTCTGCTGTCTGCTACGTGCTGCTTGCTAGCGACTGAAAGGAGCGCATCATGCCCCGACCGGAGGAGATTAACGTACCGAGCAACTGGGGGCGTTGGGGAGATGAGGACGAGCGGGGGACGGCGAACCTGCTGAATGCGGGGTTGGTGCGGGAGGCGGCGCGGCTGATTCAGAGTGGCACGGTCTACTCACTCGCCGCGCCGCTCTCGCCGGATGGGCCGAACCTGCCGAGCCGCCGCCCAACGTGGCATGTCGTCACGACGCGCCGTCGCCCCGATGGCGTCCTCTCCAGCGCGGACGATGTCGTGATGATGCACACGCACGGCACGACGCACATTGACGCCCTCTGCCACATCTATATGGGCGACACGCTCTACAACGGCCACTCGTCGCACAAAATCCTGCCGTCCGGCGCGCAGAAGTGCGGCATCCAGAATGTCGGGCCGATGGTCGGGCGGGGCATTTTGCTCGACATCGCGGGCTTTCGCGGCGTCCCGCACCTCGATGGCGGCGACGCAATCGAGCCAGACGAACTCGATGCCTGCGCCACCAAACAGGGCGTCGAAATCCAGCCAGGCGATACGGTCCTCATCCGCACGGGGTGGTGGCAACTGTTCGACGGCGGCACGGAGGCGCGCGCGCGTTTCTATGCCTCCGAGCCAGGCTTGAGCGGCGCGTGCGGCCAGTGGTTCAAGGAACACGACCTCGTCGCCCTCGGCGCGGACAACCCGGCGGTCGAGGTCGTCCGGTCATGGGCGGATACCCTGCCCGTCCATCAGGCAGTGATCTGGGGCTGCGGTGGCTACCTCATCGAATTCCTCGATCTGGAACGTCTCGCCGCCGACAAGGTGTACCAGTTCCTCTATGTCGCTACTCCGCTCCGTCTTGAAGGCGGCATCGGCAGCCCGATTGTGCCGCTGGCGATTGTGTAGGGAAGTAGCCAGTAGCCAATAGTCAGTAGTCAGTTGAAACGGCGGCGCATCGCGCGTTTTCTTATCTGACTTCTGACTACCGATTACTGGCTACTGATTCCCCCGTGTGGCACGCATCGTGCCACCCTTTTGATGCTGTATGGAGCGTTTGCGCGGCTATATCACTGGGAAGGAATGCAAAGCATGGATCGTGTTACACAAGGTTCCGCGACGGCGGCAATTGATTATCTGATTATTGGCGGCGGCCTCGCGGGGGCGATGGCGGCGGAGGCGATTCGCGAGCAGGGCGTCGGTGGCCGCGTCGTCATTGTTACGGACGACCATGAGCGACCGTACCACCGCCCGCCGCTCTCCAAGGAGTTCCTGCGTGGCGATCAGGAACGCAAGGAGGTCTTCGTTCACCCGCCCGAATGGCATAACGAGCAGGGCGTGGAACTGATGACCAACACGCGCGCCACGAGCCTCGATCCCCACGCACATCATGTGACGCTGGCGGACGGACGAACGCTTGAGTACAAGAAACTGCTGCTCGCGCCGGGCGGTACGCCACGGCAGTTGGACATCCCCGGCGCGGACCTGGAGGGCGTGCGATACCTCCGCTCGCTGGACGATTCCGAGGCGCTCCGCTCCGCTGCGGCAAAGACGAAGCATGCGACGGTGATTGGTGGGAGCTTCATCGGCGTTGAGGTAGCCGCCGCCCTCGTCAGTTACAAGGTGGACACAACGGTGATCGTCAAGGGCAAGACAATCTGGAGTTCGTTTATGCCCGAACATATCGCGCTGTTCTTCCAGCAAACGCTCGCCGATCATGGCGTCAAATTCCTCGCTGAGGATGAGGCAGTGCGCATCCTGCCACAATCCGGCACGATGCACGCGGGTCAGGTCGCGACCAGGAACGGGCACACCGTCGGCGGTGATCTCGTCGTCGCTGGCGTCGGTATCACCCTGAACCGCGATCTCGCGGACGGCGCGATGCTCGCCTACGACGCAGACACGCAAGGCGTCAAAGTCAATGAGTACTTGCAAACGAGCGATCCGGACATCTACGCGGCAGGCGATATTGCCGCCTTCCCCGATCCTGTCTTCGGTACGCGGCGTGTCGAACACTGGGACACCGCGCTCTCGCAGGGCAAGACAGCAGGCGCAAATATGGCGGGGGCGAATGAGCCGTACGACCATGTGCAGTACTACTTCTCAGACCTCTTCGACCTCAGCATCGAAGTGCTCGGCAACCCGCAGCCGGACGCCCACACTATCGTGCGCGGCAAAATGGAAGACCGCTCGTTTGCTGTTCTTTATCTGGATGGCTCGCGTGATGTCGTGGTCGGCGCGCTCGCAGTTAATCGCCCGTCGGAGGAGATTGATCAGTACCGCGTTCTCATCCGACAACAGGCATCACTGCGTGGCTTCCTGGAGGAGGCAGAGCAGCATCCCGATGAGGATTTGACCGGCCTCGTTCCCGATCTCGATGCCGCGAACGAGATGCTAGAGGCGGGCCAGGAGCAGGCATAAGCACAGCGCATTATGTGACGACGGCGGCTCGATTGGGCCGCCGTTCGTTTTGCGCTGTTTGAATGCCACCTCCCCGTTGATGACACTCTTGCCGATACAATGCCATTCCTTGTGTACGTACACTAAATTTACGAAGACAAGAGAGACATTTGGGCAAAAGCATTGTCGGGGTGGGGCGAGTACGGTACAATCGGGGTGCCAGCATCACAGGGACGGAAACTGCGGCAGTATGATTCGGCTTCATTCTCCGCAGCATTCGCCACCGACGAGGAAAAATCGGGCTTCGTAAGCGGAGAACGACAATGACACGTCGCTATGAACGGGAAATACTCGAACTCGTCGAACGTAAGGAGCGAGAGCATCGGGGCCGGGAGCGGGTCGCGCACGCGCGGCGCAACCTCGACAAGGCCCGCCATCGCATCTCACCGGGTCGCGTATGGGAGCGGTTGGGAGGAATCGGCTGGATGGTCGCCAGCCTGACGCTTGCTATCCTCGCCTTTGTCCTCCATACGACCGCGCCGACCCCTGCCGCCGTGTTGGTGCTCATCGCGGTTGTCCTTTTTTTCGTGCCAATCATTTATCGCCCAACCGGAGCGCGCCGGGAGAATGCCCACTGGCGTGACCAGATCATTGATCTACCGCCGCGCGATGGCCCATTCCAAGGTGTGCGTCGTCGCATCTGGCAGATCAAGCAGGACCGCCGTCGGCAGCGCGGCCGCAATCGCTGATTTTCGCCATTCCTCCTACTTTCCGGGGGTAACGTAGGCTTTAGCCTGTGTCCCCGTGTAGCACTCGCAGGCTGGAAAGCCCATGCTATCGAAAGAAGCCGCAGGCGAAAGCCTACGCTACCCCCAATTATGCCTTGAGCATTGCATCCAGCCACGTTTTCACTGCGGGCCATTCGTGGTCGAGGATGCGGAACCAGGCGGTGTCACGGTTGCGGCCCTTGATGATGTAGTGCGCCTCCTGGATGCCCTCGAACTGGAAGCCCATCCGCAGGGCGGAGCGTCGCGAGCGTTCGTTGAAGGCATCGCACTTCCATTCGACGCGTCGATAGCCAAGGTCGAAGGCATGACGGAGCATCAGAAAGGTCGTTTCCAAACTTGCCTGTGTCCGCTGTACGAGCGGGCTGTACCAGATGCTGCCGAGCTCGACCTTAAGGTGTTCCGGCATATTCGTCATGAAGTTGACTGCGCCAACCTGCCGCCCTGTCGCCTGATCGAAGACGCAAAGGCAGAGGCCGTTCGGTGCCTTCACCTGGGCGCGCAAAGAATTGCGCAATGCGTCGGCGTCCGCAAACGGCCCGACAGGCATGTACCGCCAAATCAGCGCGTCGGCATCGTACGCCGCAATCTCCCGGTCGCCCAGCCGCGCAGGCTGCCCATTCGAGACAGCATGGAGCGCATCTCCATCGCGGTCGAGGTCGAGCGGTTCAAGCCGGACGAACGCCCCCATAAGTGTGACGGGCGCGAACTTGATCGGGAGCGCCGCGCGTCGGGCGAGTACTTCGGCGGATAGCGGTGCGCCGGTCTGCGATGGTACAGTCACGGTTTCTCCTTCCTCATCCCGGCCTCTCTCCATCGCCCTGAGGCCATGACATGAATCGGTTTGTTCGGCGATGGAGAGGGCGGGTTATTGGTAGCGTTAGGCTTCAGCCTGCGTTCTCTCCCTCAAAGGCTTCCACCGATAGGAGGGACGCAGTCTGAAGTCTACGCTACTCCGTTATTCTTTCGGCAATGTCGCTTCAATGACATCGGCGGCGCGGCCATCGCCCGGTTCGCCGCGCGCCCGCAGGCCAGCGACAACCCTCCGCTTCACCGCGACAGGCGCGGCAGGGCCGACCTTGAATTTGGCGTCGGTTTCCACGATGCGCAGGCGGATCATCGCCAGCCGCCGGATACGCGGGCCGTAGAAATCCCCGTCCACAATCGGTTCATACGCTGCATCCGGTTCATAGGCCGCAAGCAGCCGCGCGAGAGCGCCAGCAACATCACCGGGATCGGTGGACGTCGTCGCCTCGCATGCGAAGGAAACAGCGCGGAAGTTGAGTGTGGCGCGGGCGGCATCCTGCGGGTCCACCCAGTCATGGCGGGAAGCAGCAAGGAAGTCCGAGACAAAGAACGTCACGTACGGATTCGCTTGCACGGCGGCAAAGGTCGGGTCATCTTGAACGCAGTGCAGTTCGATCTCATCGTCCGTCTTCACAAACGGCAGGATGCTCACCTGCGGATAGCCACCAGGCAGCGTCGCAATCAAGTGCCCATGCCGCTGCCTGGCGACGAACGCCGCAACTGCCTCCGGGTCTATCGGATATTTCTCTGAACGGTACATCCTTGCCCTTTTTCTCTCCGGATTATCATACCCGCTCGGGGAAGAACCGCCACGCAATTTCGCTTCTCGATCGCGTGGCGGGGATGAGAGCACATGACGCTTGCGGAGATTTGCCGCGCCGCCGGAATATCTAACCGCGTTCTGACGTATCATTTCAAAGACAAGGACGATCTGCTCTTTGTCATCTTCGAGCGCGTGGTGCTCCGCGTGCGCGAGCACTTCGACCCGCTCTTGCCGAAGGAAACACCCGTCGCGGAGCGGTTGGCGTTCATGCTGAGCTACGCGTCAGTCTACCATGAGAAGCAACGGCTCTCGCTCTTGCTCCTCCATCTGATGGCGCAGGCGGCAGGCCCGGAAATTGCCGCGCGCATGTACGACTTCTTCCGCGAGCAGCGCACCCGTTTCGCCGACTACCGCGCGGGATGCGGCAGCGGGCCGCATTCGCAACGACGATTTGGCATCGTGATCCCGCCGGAGCGCGTACTTGCAATGATGCTGGCATTCCTAGCGTCCCGATCCGTGCGGGCCGACGCGTAAACCGAAGGCGATTCACGCCTTGTGCCGCCTGATCAATTGAAAGGACCCCGGACCCAGTGAAGATTCAATACAAATACGCCGTTGCCCTGACTGCCGCGCTCGCGCTCTTTATGGCCGTACTAGATTCGACGATCGTCAACGTCGCGCTCGTTTCGATGGAGCGCGATTTTAAGACGAACATTAACAGCGTCCAGTGGATCGTCACGGGGTACATTCTCGTCCAGGCGGCGGTAATCCCGGTAGCGGGTTATTTCGGCAACCGGTTCGGGATCAAACGAGTCTTCATGATCGCTCTGACGATCTTCACTGTCGGTAGTCTGTTGTGCGGGCTGTCGAAGGATTTCGCCACTGGCTCGGCGGCCCTGAACCTGCTGATCGTCTTCCGGCTCATCCAGGGGATCGGCGGCGGGATGCTCTTTCCGCTTGGCGCGACGATTGCGTTCGGCGCGTTCCCGCCGGAGGAGCGAGCGGCCAGTTCCGCTGTGATCGCCATCCCGATCCTCTTCGCCCCGGCGCTCGGCCCGACGGTCGGCGGCCTGATCGTGGACAGCAGCATTAAGTGGCCGGGCGTCTTCTTCATCAATGTTCCTGTTGGCATCATTACCCTCTTCCTGCTCGCGCGGATTGTCCGGAAAGATGAGAAAGCCGCTCCCGGCGTGGCGCCCGCCCGCTTCGATTACAGCGGACTCGTCCTCTCGATTGTTGGTGTCGTCCTTGTCGTCTACGCCTTCGTGCTCGTCAGCCAGACCAGGGGTGGCTCGATTACTGCCACCAACCCGAACGGCGTCATCAATGGCTGGGGCTACTGGCTCGTCTGGGTGCTGCTCGCAGCGGGTATCACCCTGCTCGCGATCTTCGCAGTGATTGAATTATACGTCGTCAAAGACCCGGTGCTCGATCTCCGCCTCTTCGGGACGCGAGATTTCGGCATCGCCTCGGTCGTGACGTGGGTCGTGCGCGGCATCGTCTTCGGTAGCTTCCTGCTTATCCCGATCTTCCTGCAACAGTTCCAGGGCAAGAGCGCGGTGTACACCGGCCTGATCCTGATGGCGCAAGGGATCGGCGCAATCATTGGTATCCAGATGGGCAGCCGCCTTTATGACCGCATTGGCCCGCGCTACCTCGCGGCGGCGGGTCTCGCGATCCTGACGGGGGCGACAGTCTGGCTGATCGCGGTGAGGCCGGATAGCGGCGTGCGCTTCTTTGTACCGATTCTTTTCCTACGCGGGATCGGCTTCGGCTGGTCAAATCTGCCCTTGCAAACCGTCGCCATCGGCGCAATCACGGGCCGCGCGCTCCCAAAAGCGAACTCACTCTACAACGCCTCCGCGCAGATTTTCTCCTCGATCGGAATCGCTGTCGTGACAACGATCCTCGTGCAGCGGACGACGTTCCACGCATCGGGCATCATGCAAGCCGCCATCGCGTCCGGCACCCGCCCGCCTGCAAACCTGGGCCTCCTCGCTGGGACCGACGCGGTGAGCGATGTCTTCAAATTGCTCACCTTTGGGACGGCATTTGCTGTAGCGGTCAGTTTCCTGCTCCCACGCCAGAGCCTGAAAATGCAGATGGCAAGCCAGAGCGCATCCACGCCCGCGACTCCCGACGAGCAACTGGAGGGCGCTCCGTCCCCCGCGCCAGCACTGGCGACCGCGCCATCTTCCACTGGAAATGGCAGCGACACGCCGCCGATGCCCATCGCAGACGCACTGACGCGCATGCCGGAAAGTCCAATACCAATGGCATCAGCGCAACGCCTCGGCCCGCCGCCTGGTAATCGCATGCGCGATACTACCCCTGTAATGGCTCCCCCGGCATACGTTCAAAACGGCCATACGTCCGACTACGAGGAGCGCATTGCATCATTGGAGCGCATGGTCGCATCACTCGCGGATGCCACGCGCAATCAATCCCCCACACCCACGCCAGCGGTTGACGAGGGCCGGATCGCCGCGCTCGAACAGGCCGTTGGCAATCTCGACCGGATCGTCCACAGCATGCCGCCGCCGCACTGGCATCGCGTGCAGTACGAACGCGTGGGTGCGACCGAGCAGCGCATCGGCGCATTGGAACGCGCTGTCCAGCACCTCACCTGGTCCGCCGAACCCCCGCCCCCAGACGACCATCACGCCCCAACATACGAGGGCACGTTGAGAGGCTGAGATGTAGAGCGGATTGCAGTGATACTGAGATTGGAAGATCATCGGTGATGGCGGACTTTAGCCCAATACGGTTCAGATAAGAGCGGAGAGAGAAGCTTCCTATTGTCCGTACGGACGGTTCGCGAACCGCCCTCTCTCCCCGAATCGGCGCACATACACACCCTGCGACGCATGGCCACTGGGACAGGGCGGTTCGCGAACCGCCCGTACGAAACAATGTTCATACGACCCACGTCACGACCGAGGCGATGCCAAATGCCTCTATCAACGATTGAGCGGAAGCTGCATAATTATTTGATCACGGCTACCAATGCCTACATCCTTGAAACCAAGGCTCGCATAGAGGCGTGCTGCCGCATCGTTGCCAGGGCGGTATGACAGCATGAGTACATCGCATCCGTGTCGGTCAGGCGCAAGGCGAATGGCTTCAATGATGGTACGCATGGCCGCACGCCCCAAGCCTTTACGCCGATATTCAACTGCGATCATAAAGCGAACGATTTGCCACGTATGTCCCATCACGGGATCTGCACTGTCGGGGCGATGTCGGTAGTAATACATGACAAAGCCGATCATCATGTTGTCATGATAGACGGCGCGTGTCATGAGTTCGGAAGCGAACTGGCGTTCAGCAATACCCCAGATATTCGGGGCAATGAACTGCTCTTCGCCCGGCTCCAATTTCAGCATGGCACACTCTAACCAATTATCCGCAGTGATCGGACAGAGGCTAATATCCATGCCGACTCCTTCCATGCTTAACGTCTCCATGCAGAGAGATGCGGTATTGAAAAGAGCAGTTCATCGCTATTTGGCCTTGCGGCCACGGCAGGCGCGGAGCATACCGGCGCAGATGCCCGCACCGTAGACAAGGCGGAAGATCGGCAGGGCACGTTCGCCGGGGCGGGCGAGGGCGCGCCAGCCCTTGCCGCGCGGGTTGAGCGGGCAGTAGCGCCAGAATTCTTGCAGCGTCTGCGGCACGGCGTTGCTCGCGCCGATCCAGCGGGCCTGGCTGTAAATTTCGCGTAGCCGCGCCGGGTTGGTGTGGTAGCAGACCGCACCAGGGGCGGCGACGGCGAGCGTGCCGAGCCGCTCCGCCAGCGAAAGGTCGTCGTCATAGCCACCGGCGATGAAGCCGCCTGCCGCGAGGAAGGCATCGCGACGGACGGCGCGGAAGATGGCCTGCCGATCGGGGGAGTCGTCCAGCAGTTTGCGGGTGATCGGCAGGCGCTGGTTGATATTCCAGAGGCGCGCCCACCGCTCCTGTGGATTGGCGACGTATTCCGTCACATGGAAAGTCCCGATGGCCTCGTCCCGCGCAATCGGTGCGACGAGTCGGGCGAGGAAATCACGGTCGAAGCGCATATCCGCATCGAGAAAGCAGAGTGCGTCACCTGTCGCGGTATTCGCTCCCCGGTTCCGCGCCGCGCCGCTCCCTTCGTGCGATTGTTCGAGCAGGATCACGCCGCCGAAACCGCGCGTGATTAGCCGCGTGCCGTCCGTCGAGCCGTCGTCAACGACGATGATCTCGTGCGGGTGGTGTGTCTGATCGAGGAGCGAGCCGAGGCAGCGGGCGATCACGCGCGCCTCGTTATAGGCAGGGATGACGACGGAAACGGTCGGCAGTCGTAGCGATTCCATGTGGCGCAGTATACTCGCCGTGCGGAAGGGAGCACGATGGAAACGAAGACCGCAATTACGGTACAGGACAGTATGGACTACAACGATGTGCGGTCATTCTTCAATGCGGAATGGAGCGCGATTGATCCCGAGCCGTGGACGGATCGGAAGTGCATCATTACAGCGAAACGGGACGGCCAATTGATTGGGGCCGCAAGATGCAGCGTCAGTGCGGGTGTCGCGCATCTGGGCGAACTGATGGTGACGAAGAAAGAACGGAACAACGGTATCGGCACAGATCTGCTCGCGGCATTTGAGCAATGGGCTGTCGCGCACGGCGCGCATATATTGACCCTGGACACACAGCATTACGGCCCCGCGCAACGCTTCTACGAGCGGCATGGCTGGCGCGTCGGGCATGTGATGGACAATCACTACCTACACAAGGAGTATGCGGGGATGGTCAAGGAGCCGGGATGACACGATTCTCCAACCCCTCATTAACGCATCGTGGATGGTAGAAGGCCGAGTTCGCCCCGGTACTTCGCGACGGTCCGCCGCGCGATCTGGATGCCGAGTTCCTTTAGTTTGTCGCAGATTTCGTCGTCCGTCAGCGGGTGTTCCTCGCGATCCACCAATTCCTTGATAACATCTTTCACGCCGAGTGAGGCGGTGAAGAAGTCTGAGAAGGGAATGACGCGCCGCTCGGGAAGGAGGACATATTTGTTTGCTGTCGCGCGGCTGACGGTGGATTCATGGACGCCAAGCGCCTGCGCGACTGCCGCGCGCGTCAGCGGCTTCAGTTCGCGCACGCCGTAGCGGAGGAAATCTTCCTGCTCCGAGACAACATATTGCGCGACCTGCTGCAACATCGCACCGCGCTGCCGAACACCATGAAGAAAGAGCCGGGCGCGCGCCACACTCTCCCGGATGTGCTCGCGCTCATGCTCGGAAAGCCCAGCGAGCATGCCGCGATCCGAGGCGATGGCGGAATACGTTTCATTGATACGCAGCCGGTTCGATCCACTCTCTGGCACAAAGGCGATCAGATTGCCGTCCGCGTCTTCGCGGATCAGGACATCGGGCGTAAGAAAGCCGGTCGCGGACGTCTTCCGGCCAGCACGCGTGGAGGGGTTCTGGAGCGGATGCGGCGTGAGATGAGAGCGGATAAAGGCGCGGGCGCTCTCGACCGTTTCCGTCGCGACGCCGAGCGTACCGGCGATGTGCGCGAATCGCCCGGCAGCGAGGTCGGAGAGATGCTCCGCGATGATCTGCTCGACCGTCTCCGGGATCACCATGCCACCCTCGCGCAATCCACGCAGTTGCAGCAGGAATGACTCGCGGTAATCGCGCGCCGCGACACCGACAGGAACGATGCTCTGCACGACCTGGAGGACATCGAGCGCCATCTCATCGTCGCACTCGCACGCGAGCGCAGTTTCCGCGAGCGTTGTATCGAGGATGCCGCGCTCGTTGATGTGAACGATCAAGAAGGCCGCGATGCGGATCTGGTCCTCGGGGAGCATCGTCCCCGCATCGGCCAGCCATTGACGCCGGAGGTCTTCTTCAGAGGCAACGGCAGTGAACGGGTCGTAGGCGTCATCATCGCCATCGTTGCGGCGGGGCGAGGCGGTATACCACTGATCGGCATACTCTTCGTAACTCTCGCGCAGTGGCGCTTCCTGCGGGCGGCTGTGACACATCGCACACCAACCGTTATGGAGCGCCTCGCCACAAATCGGGCACTGGCGCGTTTCATCGCCAGTGGGGGAATCGAAATCGAGTTCGAGAGCGGGATTCTTCATAATTTCCGCGCGCATCGCCGCCTGGAGTTCGGCGCGTGAAAGGAGTAAGACCTGATTTGCTTCAATGAGGACGGGAGAAATCCACTGCCGTTGATCGTGCGTGAAATCCATCGAGTGGCGTAAACCGGCCATTAGCCCTTAACTCCCCTCTAACCCCTACTGCTTTCATTGTGTCGTTCATCGCCGTACGGAACCCACCGCAAAAAATCTATAGCAGGAATCATGCCAACGCAAATCCCTTGCTATAGTTATCATGGAGCAGTTTGCGTGGCTCCAATTATCTTGGTTGAGCAATCAGGTGTGTCTCACCTGCCGGGTTATCGCAGCACTATTCTAGGGTTGTTTCAATCGTTCCTCAACGGTTGCGAGCAGTTCGAACAAATTGAACGGCTTACGCATATAGGTAAGACCCCGGCGCTGGAACTCCGCGCGCTTATCGTTTGCAGTAATGAGAACAACCGGCGTGTACCTCGTTCGTGCACTCTGACGCATAGTGTCATACACCTCAAGGCCATTTGCGCCGGGGAGTTGATAATCGAGGATAAGGAGATCAACGGGCTGTTCGGCAAGAAAACGGATCGCGTCGCTCCCGTTATGCAAAATGAACGGTCGTGCGTTCATCTCTTCCTGCAACGCGTCCGCGATGAGAGCCGCGATGTATTCATCGTCCTCAACAATCAAGACTGACGCTGGTTTGCTCATAGTAACCATCACCAAAAACCTATCCAGATACACTTCACGATAGCGCGAACCCACATGCATCGCGTTCATATCGGTAATTCTCTACGCAAGAGTGATGCCAATCTCACGCTTTCGCTTCTATCAATCGAAATGCGATATTTTTGCCTAACCATGTATCAATGGTTATTTCAGCAGCGGGCTTTAGCTCATTACGTAGGTAAACACGGCCGGGAACGGGCTACTTCGATGCGGGCATATACCGTTGCGGGAGCCGGGCGTGGGGATCACGGGCATCCTCATGGTCGTCTACGATCCAGGAAAGAGGCAAAGCCACTGAGGACTAAGCGTTTCCGCTCAGTCCTCAGCACTCGACACTCAATCCGTCGTTAGGATGCGGCGGCAGAGCGACCGCGACCCTGTCGGCTGGATGATTCGATCGCGGCGGTGTCGCGCGCGTCGCGCTGGGCACGATCGAAGCCAATGTGCTCGCCGTGTGTCCGACCCCAGTCGGCCATCGCGTCAACGATCGGCCGGAGGGTGCGCCCATCATCGGTCAGGCTATACTCGACGCGCGGCGGGATTTCGGGAAAGAGCGTTCGGGTGACGAGGCCACGCTCTTCCAACTCGCGCAGGCGTGCGATCAGCATCTTTGGGCTGACGCCCCCGAGCGATTGCTGCAACTGACCGAAACGGCGTGTTCCTTCAAAGAGGTCACGAAGGATCTGGACAGTCCATTTACCACCAGTCACCTCGAGCGTGCGTTCGACCGCACGGGCAGAGACGGAAGGGCCAGAGACCAGAGAGGTATTCTTCGCTGTTCGTGGCATTGAGACTCCTCCTAGCGTACATGTGTCAGTATCGCGTTGCGAACAATCGGACGATTACTCTCGACAACCCAATATGATCTGAGAATCAGTACAGCATCTGCAAGCGGACGACCGTTCCTGGAGCGGCATTCCCTCTTCAGGGAGTAGTACGTCGCAATCATCGCCGTTGGTTCACTGACTCACTGCACCGCACTCGGTACCGTTCCGAATCACATTCTCCGATGCGACAGCAACGTTCATGCGTTGTACGTTTTCACGCAAGATAGATGCCACGCCTGCACATGCTAGCAAATCGAGAGTAGGGATGTAGGGCAATCAATCGGCAGTCATCGAGCGTCACGCCGCCTTTGTAGGCCGCAGCCTCATCGTCGCAGGGCGCAATCTATCGTATCATTCCCCGGCGGCGATGCTTCCCGGTCATCCATCGTCGTGCGAGGTGATAACGCGCGCATGGCGTATCCCTTGCGATACGCTTTCCGTGTACAACCGTCTTTCAGGAAAAAGGAACGCACCGCGTGGAACCACGACGCCCAACCGACCCAGCCACCGATCATGACCGGCAGACGCACCCTGACCTTTCCTGGTTCCTGCGGCGCGAACTGGTGACGATCCCGCTCTTCATCGTCATCGTCAGTACGTTGCTTGTCTTCGGCATCAGCCCGGCAACGCTGCTGTTCGTCGTGCTGCTCGCGATTGTTGTGCTCGGCTTCGTCTGGGGTGATGCACTGGGGAGCCGCGACTAGCAGCACATGCATCCGCCAACTCCGCTACGACAGGCCGGTTTCCGTCACTTGGGATGGAACATCCTGGTCATCGCTGATACTCGGCTCGGCGTCTCGTGAACTGGAGGAGGAACGAATGTCGCCTGCGGCAATGGAGCATTCGCGCCCCTAATACAGTTTTGCGTTGCCCGAAAATCCCCGGGAGTCTTGTCCGCGCCGCGTACACCCGTCAGCAACTGCTCGTGAATCTCACGAATGAGCCGTAATGAGGGTGGGAACGAATTGAGCCGTTCGAGGCCATAATTCATCGTCGTGACATAGTTGACGACTTTTTCCACATCTTCGGCTCTCCCCGCGGTTTGGTGAACGATCTACGCGATCAACTGGCGGTATCATTCCTTTATGAACAATCCAACCATCCCTTTCCCTACCGCCTTGCTTCCACACGCTCTCGGCCTCCTCCTTGAAGGCGTGCTCTATGACGACCAAACGCTGTGCCTCGCCGTGCGCTCGACTGCTCTCACGGCCCTTTGTCCCCTCTGTCAGCAACCTGCGACACGCGTCCACAGCCACTACGTGCGTCGCCCAGCAGATCTGCCCTGGGGCGGTCATGCTGTCCGCTTTGTGCTGCATGTCCGCAAGTTCTTCTGCCCCACCGCCACCTGTCCGCGCCGCATCTTCACCGAGCGATTGCCCGAGGTCGTCGCTCCCTCGGCGCGCACGACGGTGCGGCTCACCGCCCTCCTGCGGGCGATCGCGTTCGCGCTCGGTGGCGAAGCGGGTGCGCGCCTCGCGCACCACGTCGGCATCCCTGCGCGCCCGACGATGCTCATTTCCCTGATCCGCCGTGCGCCTTTGCCGTCGCATCCTTCGCCGCAGATGCTCGGCGTGGACGACTGGGCGCAGCGCAAGGGCATCCGCTACGGCACCGCGCTCGTCGACCTCGAACGCCACCGGTTGCTCGACCTCTTGCCGGATCGGACGGCGGAATCGCTCGCCGACTGGCTCACCACCCATCCGGGCGTCACGGTCATCGCCCGTGATCGCAACGAGCGGTATGCCACCGGGGCCCGCCGTGGCGCGCCGGACGCAATCCAGGTCGCGGATCGCTGGCACCTGCTCTCCAACTGGCGCGAGGCGGTCGAGCGCGTGCTCGAGCGACATCGTGGGCGGGTCAAGCAGGTGGGGATCGCCAAGCAGGTGCCGCTCACTCTCCAGGCGTTGAAGCTCTTGCCGCCAAAGAGCGTGAACCGGCGACGCAAGTATGCCGAGCAGCGGAGGATGCAGGTGCAGGCGCGGCGGCTGGCACACTACACGGTGATCCGCGAGCGGCACGCGAAGGGGGAATACCTGACGACGATCGCGCGCGATCTGAAGCTCAACTACAAGACCGTGCGCAAGTACGCGCTGGCTGACGAATGCCCGACGATGAAGGCCTATCCTCCACGCACCCGCTTGCTCACGCCGTACGAGCCCTATCTCCAGGCGCGGTGGGCGGAGGGGTGCCGCAACGGGACACTGCTCTACGGTGAACTTGTGGCGCACGGTTTCCGGGGATCGCGCGCCCTGGTGGCGACCTTTGTCGCCCGCCTGCGCCGCATGACGCGCGACGGGTACGAGCCCCACGCAGTCGCGCGTCAGCAAACACCCCTGACGCCGCACACTGCGGCCTATCTCCTGATATGCAGACCCGAGCGGCGGAGCGAGGCGGAGGACGCCGCCGTTGAACAGTTGCGGGGATGCCACCCGGAGATCGCGCGGGTAATCGAATTTACGGAGCGGTTCGCGATGATCGTGCGTGAGCGCCACGGCGCAGAGTTGAGCGCATGGCTGGCTGATGCCGAGACGAGCGGGATCCATGAGCTGCGGCAGTTCGCGCGCAAGGTGCGCCAAGACGAAGCCGCAGTTGAGGCAGGCTGCACGTTGTATTGGTCGAACGGGCAGACAGAAGGGCAGGTTAATCGGCTCAAGCTGATGAAGCGGCAGATGTACGGGCGCACGAAGTTCGACCTCCTGCGGCATCGGATGCTCGATGCGGCTTGACGCGCTTCACCAAACCGCAGGGAGAGCCAGTACCGTTGGCAAGAAAACGGTGTCGTCGGCGTAGAACGTAACGGTCGTTTTTTCTTGCATAACAAGCAATCGTCGAAATGGGGCAACGGCATGATCTGCCGTTTTCTTGCCACTGCAAAAGCAAATCCATGCCGAGGATGTTCTGGCTAAGTGTGCTATCATGAAGGGTAAACTACCGTGCGACGGCATTAGGAATAGCGACGACGGCGTCCGTGTCCGCCGGGGCTCCGCACCGTCCACCGCTCCCATCGAGCGTCGCGCGGCTGTCATGGTCGGTGAGCGACGGCACGCCGACCGCGATGTCCTTCATTACCTCGACAACGTTCTCTGCCGGGTATCCTCGACGAGACGCGGGAACATGCCGGGATACGCATGGGCAGGGAGAGAAACTACCCCGCCATCTCCACGAGGCCCGCTGCGGACGGCAGACTGCGGGGACTTGGCGGGGCATTCATCGAACCCACGGACCCTTCCGAGCGCTACTTGATCAGCCCCTGCTGCTTGAGGAAGGCCCGGGCCACGTCGCGCGGCTCCTTCTTGTCCTGATCAACTTGCAGGTTGAGGCCGGCCATCGTCTGGTCGTTGATCTTGCCCCCCAGCTTATTGAGCACGTCGCCGACCTTCGGGTCCTTGCTGAGCAGGTCCTGGCGAACCACCGAGGCAGCGAAGTAGGGCGGGAAGAAGTGCAGGTCGTCCTGCAATATGACCAAGTTCAGTGCCGGAATGCGCCCATCGGTCGCGAAGGCGGAGATCACATCGACCTGCTTCGAGGCCAGCGCCTGGTAGGTAAGCCCTGCATCCATGCCCTTCGGGTCCTTGAACTTCAGGTCGTACGCCTTTGTCAGCCCCGGCATGCCATCGGGTCGGGTGAGGAATTCCTGGGTGGCGCCGAAGGTGAGCGAATCAGACTTCCCCTTCAGGTCGGAGATCGTCTTCACGCCGAGTTGGGTCGCCTGGTCCTTGCGCATGGTCAGGGCATACGTGTTGTTGAAGCCCAACGGGTTGAGCCAGGTGGCTTTGAACTGCTTCTCGTATGCCCCCTTGACGGTGGTGTACACCTGCTGCGGGTCGGTCTGCACCGGCAGCTTGAGGATGGCCGTCAGGCCGGTGCCGGTGTACTCGGTGTAGGTATTGATGTCGCCACTGACCAGCGCCTGATGGACGACGGCGGTGCCGCCGAGATTCAGTTTCCGCTCGACCGGATACCCTGCGTCCTCCAGCAGGAGCGCGTTCATCTCGCTGACGAGGATGTTTTCGGTGAAGTCCTTGGAGCCAACGATTACCTTCGACTTGCCGCTGCCCGACCCCGACCCCCCACAGGCGGTCGCGAGCAGGAGCAGGATGGTAGCGACCATCAGCAGCCACGGACGGCGGCTCCCCCCGGTCATCGCGAGCATAGTGCGCCTCTTTGTCATGTCAGATACTCCTTTTGTGATGCACGTAGCGGCAATCAGTGCGGTGTCGCCGTGGATCATCTCCGCGTTTCTCCCCCTTTTCCCCTTTCCTCCTTTCCTCCTTTCCCCAGCCGGTCTTGTGACCGGCGGCTAGCGCGCTCCCTCGACCCGCAGACCAGTCGGCACGATCAGGCGGCGCAGGCGACTCATCCCAATCTCCGCCACGATCGCGAGCAGCGCGATGGGCACCGCCCCGGCGAGGAGGACCGGGGGGTCTACCGTCGCAAGCCCCTGTAGGATCAGATCGCCCAGCCCACCGCCGCCAATGAACGCCGCGAGGGTTGCGATACCAATATTCTGGACGGTGGCGGTCTGTACCCCAGCGAAGAGCACCGGGCTGGCAAGCGGCAGTTCGACCTGCAGCAGCAGTTGGGCATCGCTGGCCCCCATGCCACGCGCCGCATCAACCACCGCGCGATCGACGCTGCGCAAGCCCACGTAGCCGTTGAGGAAGATCGGCAGGATCGCCCGGATAGTCAGCGCGAAGAGGGACGGCCGGAATCCGATGCCGAGGATCGGCAGGGTCAGGCCAAGAATGGCCAGGCTCGGGACCGTCTGCCCTACCCCGGCCAGCCAGGTCATCGGCTTGGCCAGCGCTTCGACGCGCGTGGCCAGCACCGCCAGCGGCAGTCCCACGAGGATGCCGAGCAGGACCGAGAGCAGGGTTAACTGGATGTGCTGAGACAGGAGACGCAGAAAGGTCTCCGGGTGCTCGCGGATATAGGCGATGAACGCCAGCCGATCGTGCATCGCGGCCGCTACCCCTTCCCGCCAACCGGCCCGACATCGCGCCGCAAGGCCTCGCCGAGCCGCGTCAGTCCCCAATCTGCCGCCAGTGCGAGCAACGAGGTTGTCAGCGCGCCCGCGACGATGCGATCGCCATCCAGCGTCCGGATGCCGTCGAAAATCAGGCGGCCGAGGCCGCCCGCGCCTACCAGCACGGCGATGGTGGCGATGCCGATCGCCGCGACGGTGGCCACCCGCACGCCGGCCAGGATGATCGGGAGCGCGAGCGGCAATTCCACCAGCAGCAGTCGCTGGGTGGGTGTCATGCCCATGCCGCGGGCCGCGTCGAGCGTCGCTGGGCTGACGGCGTCGAGTCCCGCGACCGTGTTGCGGACGATCGCCAGCAGGGAGTAGAGGACGAGCGCGATGATCGCGGTCGAGGCCCCGAGGCCGGTGAAGGGGATCAGGATCGCGAAGAGCGCCAGACTCGGCACGGTATAGAGCACGCCGGTCGTGTTATTGACCGGCCCCTCCAGCCAGCGCAGCCGCGTCACCAGGATGCCGACCGGGATGCCGATCAGCATCGCCACCAGGACGCTGATCAGCACGATCCTCAGGTGCTCGGCGGTCAACGTCAGCACGCGATCCGGGTGGTTAATGAGGTAGCGCATTGCCCCCCCCTTCCTCCTCGGCGGCCGCGCCGACGGTAATCGTCTCGCCCAGCAGTTGGGCCAGCCGCAAGTAGGAGAGATAGCCGGTCGGGCGCCCGGCGGCGTCGCCGACCCAGAAGCCGTCTCCCCCCGCGCAACCCTCCGTACTCAGCCGCCGCGTCCCTTCGAGGACGGGAAGGGCGCCGGGGAGGACGAGGCCGCCCGCCGGGACATCGCCCGGTGCCGGGGTGGCCAGCTCGGCCAGGGTGGTGAATTGCAGAGCGCGCAGGCCGCGATCCTCGCCGATGAACGCCGTGACGAATGCGTCGGCCGGCTGGCGGAGCAGGTCCGCCGGAGCGCCGTTCTGGACAATGCGTCCGTCTGCCATCAGGACGATCCGATCCCCCAGCAGAAAGGCCTCGCTGATGTCGTGGGTGACGAAGACGATCGTCTTATGCACCGCCGCCTGGATGCGGCGGAGCTCGCGCTGGAGTTGCTTGCGCGTGATCGGATCGACCGCGCCGAACGGCTCGTCCATCAGGATGATCGGCGGGTCCGCAGCTAGCGCCCGCGCGACGCCAACCCGCTGCTGCTGGCCGCCGGAGAGTTGGCGTGGGTAGCGATTGGCGAAGATCTCCGGGGGGAGGCCGACGAGCGCGAGCAGCTCGTCGGCCCGCTGACGCCGCTTCTCGCGCGGCCAGCCAAGCAGACGCGGGACGACCGCCACGTTGTCGGCGACCGTGAAATGGGGGAACAGCCCGCTCTGCTGGATCACGTAGCCGATGCCGCGCCGCAACTCCACGGCGTCCAGGGAGCGAATATCGCGCTCATTGACGACGATGCGCCCCGCCGTCGGCGTCTCCAGGCGGTTGATCAGCCGCATCGTCGTCGTCTTGCCCGAGCCGGACGGACCGATCAGCACGCAGAGCTCGCCCTCCTCCACCGTGAAGCTGACGTCGTCCACCGCCCGCATCGTTTGCCCGTGGGAGGTGAACAGCTTGGAAACGCCCTCGAGCGTGATCATCGGCTCTTCCTCCGCTTCGGCGATGCCGCGTCGGACCGGCTATCTTCCCACGCCAGCACGGGCCCTTCCCGCAGCGGCGCGCCACTCCCCCCTGGCACGTAGATGCCGGCTTCGCTGGCGGCATCCTCCAGGAGTTGCAGGCGTGCCCGGGCCTGCTCCCCCAGCCGCACGCCGAGTTCCGAGACGAGGCAATTGATCAACGCGGCGGGCGCGGCCAGGGAACCGACGAAGTCGAGCATGCTGGGCTTGGCGAAGAGCGCCACCTCGGCGAGGGGCAATACCGGCGAGAGGGGACTGTCGGTGATGGCGAGCAGCCGGACCCCCAGACGGTGGGCGTAGCGCGCGAGCGCCACCATCTCCGCCGGGTAGCGCGCGAAGGCGATCACGATGAGGAGGTCGCCGCTATCCATCAGGCGCACGCGGTCGTACAGCGACGAGTCGGCCTGCGTGTACGACCGGACGTTGGGTTTGATCTTGCCGAGCGAATATCCGAAGAAGGTCGCCAGCGGGCTGACGTAGCGGAAGCCGAGGATGGTGACGCGCTCGGCGGCGAGAACCGCATTGGTGAAGCGTTCGAGCTGCGGCTCGGAAAACGTTTGCGCCAGCGCACGCAGGCTTTCGCAGTCCGCATCAATGATGCGACGCAGTAGGGCTGCCGGCGAGCGATTGGCCGTGGGCAATTGCTGGAGGCGCTCGACCGCAGTCAGGTCGAAGTTTACCCGATCCTGAATGCCGGTCCGCAGGGCGTCGAAGTTCCGGTAGCCGAGCACCGCCGGGAATCGCACCACGGTGGCGAGACTGACGCCGGTGGCGGCGGCCAGCTCGCGGGTGCTCATGAACGCCACCCGCACATAATTGGCGCTCACGAACGCCGACAGCCGGGCCATCTTGGGCGTCAGTGTCGGATGCGCGGACGCCAGGCGCGTGAGGAAATCATGGCCCACAGCATGAAGCATTTGTTTCTTCCTTATGCTATTACGCAATGATTCGTATTGTACGGTCGGGTGAATTCCCTGTCAAGGGGGTCGGGTCCGGCATCCGGGCATCCGGCAATGAAGGCAGCGATAGCAAGGGGAGTGGCAGGTGCTTCCGAGGCTCCTTATGGATCGGCTCACGGAACCATGCATCGCTTTTACTTGCCACATCAGCGATGATGATCGTGTGAACCATTGCGGGGTTCGCACCGGACAGCATGGCACCTGCGTCAAAACCAGTCCGGCCCGGTCCGTTTCCTGACAATCGCGAATGCCTGTCTCATCATTCATATGATTCGTGACTGCGGAAAAGGTGAATCATATGATTCAGCGACGCCATGACGATGCTTTTGGCGCGGCGTACCGCCTTCGGTCGGAGGACCACCTCGTTGCTCAGGGGCCGCGCACGCGCCGCGTGGCGGATTTCGTCTTCGAGCTGCGTTGGGAGGATCTCTCTGCGCTAGTGCAGGAGCAAGCAGTCCGCGTTCTGCTCGATCGTTGTGGATGCGCGATTGGCGGCAGTCGCACCCGCGTGGCATACCCATGAGAGCGGGGATGTGACAATCATCGGCTCGTCGCTCACTGCATCAGCGGTGGGGGCTGCGTTGGTAAACGGCTATGCCGCCACCGCACTCGACATCGACGACGGCTATCGCCCGCTGAAGGCCATCCCGGCGCGGTGGTCTTCCCCGGTATCCTCGCGGCAGCCGAGCACGTTGGCGCGAATGGACAGGCATTCCTGACGGCGCTTGTCGCTGCGTACGAGGTCGCGATGCGGGCCGTCCATATCCTGCACGCGTTCTACGGCTTTTATCATGGCACGGAATCATGGGGACCGATTAGCGCGGCCGCTGGCGCGGCTCGATTGCTCGGCTGCACACCGGAGCAGATCTGGCACGCGATGGGCGTCGGCGAAATTCCACGCGTGCATGACACTCGAGATGCGCTCGGTCGATCATCCGAGCATGCTCAAGAATGGCATCGGCTGGGGCGCGATGGTTGGCCTTGCCTCCGCCGAGCTCGCCGCCCGCGACTTCACCGGGATCCCGAGCCTCTTCGATACGACCGATGGGGCGAACCTACCCCTTGATGATCTCGGGCGGGAATGGCTGATCATGCGGCTCTATTTCAAGCCGCACGCCTGCTGTCGCTGGGCACAGTCGGCGGTTGACGGGGCGCGCGTTGCCGCTCGGCAACTAGGCGTCGCGTATGCGGACATCGCGTGTGTGCGTGTCCATACCTTTGAGGCGGCGTTGCATCTGCGAAACGCGGCTCCCCGTTCGACGGAGGAGGCGCAGTTCAGCCTTCCATGGCCGGTTGCCTGTGCGTTGATCGAAGCCGCCTTTCCCGATCGGGCTCTCGCCTGGGTAGAGGTGGAGACCACCGATGGGCGATCTGCCCGTCCCGGCCTCATTGCGGCGCATGGCGATCCTGACGCGCCGCTCACCGACTCGGAACGTATGGAGAAGTATCGCTGGCTCGTCACACCCGTACTTGGCTCGCGGCGCGCAGAGGAGTTGCTCGCCACGATCGAGGCGCTCCCTTCCGCAGGTGATATTCGCGACTTGACGCACCAACTGCGAGATGAATCATAACGTTGCATTGACTTGACTTTATGGAGCACTTGCTTTAGTGTAAAGTCGTTCTCCCGTGACGCGCGGCGGATGAGCGCGGATTCCTCTCTCGGGCTGTGAGGCGAGACATGCAGACGCGCCGGTGCGAGTTCTACAGTGATAGTGTTCGCCTCGAAGGGCTTCTTCAGTTGCCGGACGAGTCTCCCCCGCAACAGCGTCTCCCGACCGTCCTGCTCTGCTCCGGCTTCCAGGGATTGAAGGAGTTGATCCCGGCGAAGCTGTGGGGATCGTTCACTGCGGCGGGCTATGCCTGCTTCGCCTTCGATTACCGCGGTTTCGGCACCAGCGATGGCGAACGTGGCCGCATCCTGCCCCGCGAGCAGGTCGAGGATGTCCAGAACGCCATCACGCTGCTCCAGCAGCAGCCCGAACTCGACCCGGAGCGCATCGGCCTGCTCGGCTGGGGATTAGGAGGGGGGATCGTTGTGCAAGCTGGTGCCGAGGATCCGCGCGCCCAGGCAATCGCCTGCCTTAACGGCGTCGGCGATGCGGGCCGGGCCGTCCGCGGCTCCCGCCCCTACGCCGACTGGCTTGCCATGCAGGACCGGCTCGCCACCGACCGCGTCGGGCGTGTCCTGACGGGGCGCTCGCAACTGGTCAGCCCGTGGGAGGTCGTCTTTCTCGACCCAACGACGCGGGCGAACGTTGACGAAGACATGTACGGCAACCACGAGCGCTTCGGCGTTGATATATCCCTGCAATCGGCGGAGGCCTATTACGCGTTCCGGCCGGAGCTCGTCGTCGCCCGCATCAGCCCGCGCCCCCTGCTGATCGTTCACGGTGGACGGAACGCCTTGCACCCGATTGACGAAGCGCGTAGCCTGTACGCGCGTGCTCGGGAACCGAAGGAATTGATCGAGATTGCGGCGGGGCAGCACCTGGATTGGATCCAGCCGGGCGACCCGTTATATGCGACGACGGTGCCGCGCATCATTGACTGGTTCCGGCAGCGCCTCCCGAGCGATGCGACGCAGCGTCGCCCCGAGTGGCTGCAGCGATAACACGGGGTTTGGACAGGGAGGTACGCCACGATGCGACGCACGTACGAGGTCATCGTCATCGGTTGCGGCGGGATCGGCAGCGCCGCCGCCTACTGGTTGGCGCAGCGGGCTGGCGCCAATGTCCTGGCCATCGAGCAATTCCACCTCGGGCATGATCGCGGAAGCTCGCAGGATCACTCGCGGATTATCCGCCTCTCGTACCACGATCCGCACTACACCGCCCTCGCCACATCCGCCTACGACCTGTGGAGCCAGCTCGAAGCGGAGGCCGGACTGCCGGTCCTCTTCAAGACCGGCGGGTTGGACCTGGAGATGATCGGGGCAACGGGACCGAAGGATTTGTCGCACTGTGCCGCGACGATGGCCGCGCACGGCATCCCCTACGACGAGCTGAACGCCCGAGAGATCATGGATCGGTGGCCGCAGTTCCGGCTGCCGGACGCTGCCCGCGGACTGTACCAGGCCGACAGCGGCATCGTGGACGCCCGCAAGGCCAACGCGGTCCACGTCGCGCTTGCCCGCCTCCACGGGGCGACTATCCGCGAGGGCCTCCCCGTGCGCGCGATCCGACCGAGTGGGGGGGCGGTCGAGGTGGTTACCGATGAGGGCGTCTTCACCGCCGGGCATCTGGTCATCGCCGCCGGAGCCTGGACGAGCAATCTCCTCGGCAGCATCGGCATCCACTGGCCGCTCACCGTCACACAGGAGCAAATCACCTACTTCGCCACCCCACATGTGCGTGACTTCACTCCTGATCGGTTCCCCATCTGGATCTGGCGAGCGCCGGAAGAGTTCTATGGGTTCCCCATCTACGGGGAAGTCGCCACGAAGGCGGGCCAGGATGTCGGCGGCGACGAGGTGACGGCGGAGACCCGGACATTCGAGCCGAATCCTCGGACCCACGCGCGGCTCGTCCGCTTCCTGGAAGCGCATATCCCGCAGTTTCTCGGCCCGGAGCTGTACACCAAGACCTGCCTCTACACGATGCCCCCCGATCGGCACTTCGTCATTGACGCCGCACCGGGCTATCCGCAGATCACCGTCGCCGTTGATGCCGGCCATGCCTTCAAGTTCGCCACGCTCATCGGCCGCATCCTCAGCCAACTGGCGCTCGATGGCCGCACGGAGTATCCGATCGCGCCGTTCCGGGCGGACCGACCGGCGCTCACCGACCCAACGTTCCCGCCGGTCTTCCGCAACGAGGCCGTGATCCATCAACGCTGACCGCGTGGGCGGTCGGTGGCTGCGACGAACTGTTTATGAAGGAGATTACCGATGCACGATGACACTTCCCCCCGCAGCGTTGGCCTTCTGGAGCGACTGGAGGCCGGGCCGGTGATCTGTGCCGAGGGCTACCTCTTCGAGTTCGAGCGGCGTGGGTACTTGCAGGCGGGGGCCTTTGTCCCCGAGGTGGTGCTCGAGCACCCGGACCTCGTCGCGCAGCTCCATCGTGAGTTCGTCCACGCCGGTTCGGACGTGGTCGAGGCGTTCACCTACTATGCACATCGGGAGAAACTCCGGTTGATCGGCAAGGAACACCTGCTCGAGGAAATGAATCGGCAGGCCCTCGCAATCGCCAAAACCGTCGCGCGGGAGAGCGGCGCGCTCTTCGCCGGGGACATCTGCAATACCAACGTCTTCGTCGGGGACGATGCCTCGCGGCGGGCCGTGCGGGCGATGTTCGAGGAGCAGGTCGGCTGGGCGGTCGACGCGGGGGCCGATTTCATCATCGGCGAGACCTTTTCGTGGGGCGAGGAAGCACTCATCGCGCTCGATGTCATCAAGCAGGCCGGGAAACCGGCCGTGATTACGCTCGCCGCCCACCAACAGCCGGAGACCCGCGAGGGGTGGTCACCGGCGGAGGCGTGCCGACGACTGGAGGAGCAGGGCGCGGATGTCGTCGGGCTGAACTGCAGTCGCGGGCCACAGACGATGCTCCCGTTGCTCAGGGAGATCCGGGCGGCGGTCTCCGGATACGTCGCGGCGCTTCCAGTGCCGTATCGGACGGATGAACAGGAGCCCTCGTTCCAATCGCTTCGTGACCCCGCCACTCCGGCGGCCCCGGGCGGACGACCGTTCCCCACGGCTCTCGATCCATTCACTTGCACCCGATACGAGATTGGGGACTTCGCGCGGGAAGCCTGGGAGTTGGGAATTCGCTATCTCGGTGTCTGCTGTGGTGCCGGCCCGCACCATATCCGGAGTATGGCCGAGGCGCTCGGCCGGACGCCGCCGGCCAGCCGCTACACCGCCGACATGTCCAACCACGCCTACCTCGGTACGAATCCAAGCCTGAAGGAAGAAAACTGGGAGTATGCGAAGAAACTCTGATACGGGCACGGTGAACCGCCCTCACATGACTGTCTTGTACATCGACATCGAGCATGACAGGGTGCTCGCGCATCCCGAATCCGGTCCGGCCCACCGGGTCAAGCGCGAAGCGACACGGGCCCGCCTCGCGGCGGTGGCCGGGGGGCCGTGCCTATCACTGCGCTTCCCCGAGGTTTCCCCCGCGCAGGTCGAGCGCGTTGGACCGGCGGCGCTGGTGATCAGTGGCAGCACCACCGACTGGGCGGAGTACGACTTCTCGTCCCTAAACGGGCTCCTGGCCACGATCCGCGCCGCGTCCGTACCGATCCTGGGCATCTGCGCCGGGCACCAGCTGATCGGCTTTGCTCACGGTGCGCCGTGGGGCCCGCTCGGCCCTTTGCACGCAGGGGAGGTCGATCCCGACCCGCGTTTCGCCCCCGGACGGCGGAAGGAGCGCGGCTTCCTGCCTATCGATGTGGACCCGCGCTGCCCGCTCTTCCAGGGCTTGAACCAGACCGCCGCCTTCTTCCAGTCGCATTACTGGCAGTTGGAGGGTGTACCCCAAGGGTTCGCCGCGCGCGCGCACTCACCGTGGTCGCCGGTCCAGGCAATCGAGCGGCTGGACCGGCCGGTGTTCGGCGTACAGTTCCATCCGGAGCGCTACGGTGCCGCCCAGCCGGACGGCGCGACCGTCCTGCGCAACTTCTTCGCGCTTGCGCGGGATCCTTAGAGCGCACGCGACTGCCCTCGATATGCTGATCCACGGTGGCGGATACGCTAAGGGTGACATAGAGAATTGTAGCAGAACCGAAATCTCGTTTTGAAAGTCGTCTCGCTATCAAAGCGGTAAATTGGGCTAATAGATTGCATATTAATATCGTCTGATACTCTTTCACGATAGAGGTGGCGTTATTGCTTCGACTCCTTCCCGCCACCAGGGATAGTTCGTCATCCGCGTTACGACCTTCGGGTGCTCCCATAATCGCCGCAGTTCGCGCATCAGCGT
>JAABUZ0100000819.1_pt1 | contig 68254 bp, 74 predicted proteins | sample 5562091 | NCBI WGS metagenome assembly JAABUZ01 (sample SAMN12813069, study PRJNA571459) | rock metagenome | isolation source: Antarctica rocks | place: Antarctica: Victoria Land, Linnaeus Terrace sud | collected 2015-12-21 | reverse complement strand
CAAGTTGCTAGGGATTGTGGGACATACAGGCAGTGGCAAAACAACGATTGCACGCCTACTATTTCGTTTGTATGACCTCCAGGTGGGCGAAATTCGTATCGGGAGTGTGCCAATTCGTACAACCTCACTACAGCAGTTGGAGCAACGTATTGGTATGGTGACGCAGGATGTGCAGCTTTTCCAGGCATCGGTACGCGATAATCTGACCTTTTTTGATGCGTCCTTTCAGGATGAGCATATTATAGATGCACTCAATGATGTAGGACTTTCCGCGTGGTATTCTGCGTTGCCGCAAGGACTGGATACCGAAATCGGCGCGAATGGCGAGGGCTTATCGGCGGGACAGGCGCAGTTGCTCGCCTTTTCGCGTGTGCTACTCACGCATCCTGGATTAGTTATTCTTGACGAAGCTTCATCAAGGCTGGACCCCGCGACAGAATATCTTATCGAGCGTGCCACGCGAAAGCTTTTTGCCAGTCGCACAGGTGTCATTATCGCGCACCGCCTCTCGACGCTGCAACATGTCGATGACATTCTGGTACTAGAAAACGGGCATATACTCGAATACGGCAGCCGTGAGGAGCTAGCCAACGACGTAAACTCTTATTTCGCACACCTATTACGGACAGGGGTAGAGGAGATCAATGTATGAAAACCTACCAATTGCTATGGCGTATCATCTGTTATCGGCCCTGGCTTTTCATTGGGTGTGTGCTAACCACAACACCATTTTTCCTGGCACGGCTTGTCTTCGGCCTCGCGGTGCAAGGCTTTTTCAATATTTTGCCAACTAGTAGGCACCTGAGTTTTGGCCTCTGGCTCTTTCTTGCATTGCTTGTCGGAGCGGCATTAGGACGTTATCTTATAGCACTTGGGGCTGGAGTGATACGCCCGTTCTCGTTCTTTGTCACTGAAAGCCTTGTACGTCGTAATCTGTTCGCTCGTCTCCTTGAAATCCCCGGTGTTCAGGCCCTATCTGATTCCCCTGGTGAGATCATCAATCGCTTTCGTGATGATGCGGAGAACGTTTCACAGATGTTCGGCTGGATTTATGCTGCCACAGGTTTAGGCATCTATTCGATTGTGGCTATTATCATTTTGTTGCATATCAGTGTTACCGTGACGCTTTTTGTCTTTGTGCCGCTCGCCTGTATTGTTGCTATTGTGCAGCGTATGCATGGGCGGCTCACAAAGTATCGCGAGACAAGCCGTGAAGCGACGGGACGTGTCAGTAGCAGTATCGGCGAGATATTTAGCTCTGTGCAAGCGATTAAGGTGGCCGGGGCACAGGCATCAGTGGTGCGTCACTTTCGCACGCTGAACGAACGTCGCCGTGTGCTGATGCTGCGTGATACGGTGCTTACCGATGGCATTGACTCGGTGCTACAAAACACCGTTGGACTGGGAACGGGCTTTATCTTGATCTTCGCCGCACTGAGTACGCACACAAAAAATCTTAGTGTTGGCGATCTCGCGTTGTTTATCTTGTATCTCGGTAATGTAAGCGCGTTCACATCGTGTTTCGGGTCAACACTCGCGAAATATGCACAAACTGGCGTTTCATTTGAACGCATGGCGAAGTTGTTACAGGGTGCGCCACTCCAAACTCTTGTCGCTGCTAAACCGCTATATCTCAAAGGTGCTTTTCCAGAGCTACAATTCCCTGACAAAACGCAGGCGCAACGACTTGAGGTTGTAGAAGCACAGAGTCTTACTTATCGGTATCCTGATACAGGGCGTGGCATCGAGGGCGTCAATCTGCACATTCCGCGTGGCTCGCTCACAGTGATTACGGGACGTATCGCATCGGGCAAGACAACGCTGGTGCGCGTTCTGTTAGGATTGTTGCCATGTGATACTGGTGAAATCTGGTGGAATGGTGAGCCTGTCGTGGACCCTGCGAACTTTTTTATGCCGCCGCGCAGTGCCTACACGCCGCAGGTGCCGCACCTGTTTAGCGATACGTTGCAAGAGAACATTCTACTGGGTTTGTCGGAACAAGCCGTTGACCTACAGAGTGCGATACGAACGGCTGTACTGGAACGTGATGTCGCAAGCCTGGAGCAAGGTCTACAAACCGTCATCGGCAGTAGAGGCGTCAAGCTCTCCGGTGGACAGGTACAACGCACAGCAGCGGCGCGTATGCTTGTCCGCGACGCCGAACTGCTGGTCTTCGATGACCTTTCCAGTGCGCTTGATGTGGAGACCGAACAAGCGTTATGGCAACATCTGTTTGCAACCGAGAAACGCACCTGCCTCGTCGTTTCACATCGCCGCTCTGTGCTACAACGCGCCGACTCTATCATCGTGCTGAAAGATGGCAGAGTCGAGTCCGAGGGAACGTTAGAGATGTTGCTGCAAACGAGCGAGGAGATGCAGCGTCTGTGGCGTGGGAAGGGCCAATCCGAACGTTGAAAATGGGTGTACGGGCCTGATGTATCATGCCCACGTTCCCCATCGACCATTTTGCTCGACATTGGACGAGTTCTTCAGATCCTGTGGAATGGGCGTGTGGCTCACAGGGCGTTATGAATAAAGGCCCCTACGTGGTTCAACATCAGGGACATAACAGGAATTGCACAATTGTAGGGGCCTTTATTCATAACGCCCTCGTCCCCCACCGACCATTTCCCAACGATTGGATACATCAGACGCTTTATTTCGGCAGAGCCTGCCGATTCACATAGCGTTCGACGAAATCACCGACGAAGGGCATTTTGTAGTAGCGACCACGTAATGCATTCACCATGCCCATGAACCAGCCTGCGAGAGCCATGAGAAAGAGCAGCGCAAAGACGACCCACGCCACGGCGATCACTGTGCCAATGAAAGGGACATAACCGTCTGTATTGTCGATGAGATTCACAAAACTGAAGATTCCAACACCCGCGATATTCAAGGCACCGAAGAAGAGCAGCGATTGCAACGCGTGGAAGCGCACAAAGCGGTTCTGTTTCTCAGAAAAGAGGAAAAAGACAAAGCCCGCAGGCCATACAAAAAGGTAACTGATAAATGCGCCTAATCGCTCTCCAAAGGAGACTCTTAGGACGTACTGTGGTACGGGACTACTGGTATAAAGTGTGCTATATTGTTGCTGTCGAGACTGAGGCTGCTGTGCATGATAGCCGTATTCCTGTTCCTGTGGATTGTGCTGAGCATATCCTTTGGGGATACGCTGTAGTTCCTGCTCGACACTAGGATTCCAGTCCATATAGTTGCTCTCTCCGTTTCATAAATTCCTCATTTGCATATAGTGTATGTCAGAAAACACGAAAATACAAGTAGCAAAGCAGAAAGAATGACAAGCAATACCGTACAGGGAACAAGCTTGTCCCCTGTACGGTATTGCTTGTCATTCTTTCTTTTTTACAGTAGATGTTTGCTGCGTAAGAAGTTTTGTGCAACCTCTTTGACCGCCTCGGTCGCGGACATCCCACCGTTTTTCTTGGTGGCAACCTGGGCACGCCACTGAATACTGTCATCTGTAGTCAGGTATGGTGCGAGTGGATTAAGCGCATCACGAATGCCAGGGTATTTAGCCAACACGGAATCACGGACAATGGGGGCAGGATTGAAGGCTGGGAAGCCATTCTTATCATCCTTGAGGAAGATAAAGCCTTGTTGTTGCACGCCACCATCGGTAGTGTAGCATACATTCACCTGCGCTTGATTGGTTTTCACAGCAGGAAAACCAAGTGTATAGTCAACTTTTGTGACACTCTTAAAGCTACCACTGCCAAAGCCATAGGTTGCTTGCAGATCGTCTATATAAGGAATACCATCGCTGGTAGCGGCCAACGTCAAATCTGAGGCTTTCGCCTTGAGGTCTGCCAGCGATGTAATGCCGAGCTTTTGCGACATCTCCTTCGAGGTACAAAGGGCGTATGTGTCGTTCAACGGCGAGGGATTCAGCCAGGTGATTTTGAACTGTTTCTCAAAGCCATCTTTCACCGTTTGATAATCTTTTTGTGGATCATGCGATGATTTGAGGTGCACTATGTTCAGACCAGTAACGGTAAATTCAGGGTATAGGTCAACGGCATTGCTCTTGAGTGCGTTAAAGACAATTGGGCTATCTCCCAAAGCCTGTTTTGAGACAATTGTGTAACCAGCTTTTTGCAGGAGCAAGACATCCATTTCGCTAAGTACTTGCGCCTCGATATCTTGTTTTCCACTGACAACAATCGTACCTTTTGACCCCGCCCCAGTGCTTGCCACACCGCTACAGGCAGATAAAATAAAGAGTGGTACGAACAGAAGGAGCGCACATATCTTGAAGGAAAGTGAGTGTGTAAAAGAAACCATCTTTTTTCCTTTTTAAGTAGATGAATGATATGGACAACTTAGTATTATCTTGACATAGTACTAGTCTGCCAAAGCTCATGTGTCACTTTTGGAATGGCCCGTTTGTCAGCACACATGCGCTTTCATCAGCTTTAGAAAAGTGACACATGATGATTGACAGACTAGTACGAAGGCAAGAGGTCACATCTGACATTATGTAACATCTTCCTACGTACTATGTTCAATCAAACAACCGCAGAAAATCAGGGAGACCGCAAGGGTCTCCCCTACATTTTGGATAATACGTGTAGGGGAGACCCTTGCGGTCTCCTGCTCTAAAAGCTGTAAATCTTGTATTACAACAATCCGTTGTCCTGCAAGAACTTCTTGGCAACCTGTTTAACTGCCTGTGAGCCAGAGGTGCCACTTTTTTTCATGTCCGAGACCTGTCCCTGTAACTGAATACTGACATCGGTGGTCAGCTTGGGTGCCAGCTTGTTCAAGGTATCGGCGATGCTCGCGTCGCTTTTCAGCACTGAGTCGCGCACAATGGGTGCGGGATGGAACTCTGGAAAGCCGTGCTTATCGTCGCTCAGGAATATGTCGCCCTGTGTTGTAACCGAGCCATCGGTTGTATAGCACTCGGTAACGTTGGCGTCACCGCTTTTAACTCCGGCGAAACCAAGCGAGTAATCGACCTTCTTGACGGCCTTGAAGTTAGTTGTGTCGAAGCCATATTTGGTCTTGAGTTGATCGATGTAGGTGATGCCATCGCTTTGTGTTGCCAGCGTCAAATCCTTGACCTTGCTCGACAAATCGGTGAGCGTCTTGATGCCTAGCTTGTTCGACTGTGCTTGTGAGGTACAGATGCCATAACCATCGTTCAACGGTGAGTAGTCAAGCCAGGTAATTTGGAACTTCTGCTCATAACCTGCCTTGACGGTATCATAGTCCTTTTGTGGGTCAAAGGACGACTTGGCACCGATCTGGTCGAGCGCAGTAGCCGTAAATTCAGGATAGATGTCGATGGAACCGCTTTTGATTGCGGCGGCAAGAGTTGGCGTTTGCCCCAACGCCAGTTTCGAGTTGACCGTGTAGCCAGCCTTTTGCAGCAATAGAACGTACATCTCGCCGAGCAACTGTCCTTCAGGGTCAAGTTTACTGGCAACGGTTATCGGCACCTTGGATGTACCACCACCACTGGTAGTGCCACCACCAGTTGATGGTCCATTGCCGCAGGCTGCTAGCAGCAGCAGTGAAATAAGCGCGAAAAGTGCCATTGCTTTTGTTCGCAATGAGCGCGTTAGAAATGTCATTTTCTTCTCCTAAACGTGTATGAACGAAAAAACAATCCAGGATTTGTGTTTCGTAAGGACAGGAAGACTGCAAGGTCTTCCTGTCCTTACGAAACACAAATTTTCATATTATGCTTTGAGCGGCTCCACGTCTTCCGTCCTGATACCAACAGGGGTAAGCCTGCGCTGTAGCCAGCCCATAAACACCTCGATGATAATTGCAACCACCGCCACCGCGAGCGAACCCGCGATGAGTTCGGGATAATTGAAGACGGAGATGCCATCGACGATATAGTCGCCATAGCCACCCGCTCCAACGAAGGCCGCGAGCGTCGCTGTCGCCACGATCTGCACAGCCGTTGTGCGAACACCAGCCGCGACCAGAGGCGTGACGAGCGGTGCCTGTATTTTGCTCGCAATCTGCCATGTGGTCATACCCATTCCCTTGGCCGCATCGATCATGGCCGGATCAACACCACGAATACCTGTATAGGTGTTGAGCAGTACGGGTGGAATACCCAGGAGAATCAGGGCGATTAAGGTTGGTTTGAGTCCAAATCCGAAAAAAGGGACAAAGATAATCAAGGTAGCGATTACAGGAATAGCACGTATCAGGCCACTCAGGTTTACGGCGATAAAGGCAAGAATTGAATTGCGCGATACCGCCGCGCCTAGCGCAATACCGATGATCACCGCTCCTACAATTGAGATGGCGCAGATTTGGAGGTACGCCACCGTTTGCCCAAGAAAGTCGCTTTTGGGATTGAGGATAAAGTTGATTATTTCCATTGCTCTACTCCTTCTAAGCGACCGATAACGCACTACGTCCCCGGTTGAGGGCGACCTGCAAGGACAGTAAGAGAATATCGGCTAAGAGGGCAAAGATGGCCGTGAGAATCGCACCAGCCACAATCGCATCGGTGTCCCCACTGGCGATGTTCTGGAAGATGAGATTACCGAGGCTCGTCTGTCCTACTAGCGAGGAGAGGGCGACAATGCCAACCGTTGTCACAGTGGCGATACGCACACCTGCGATAATCACGGGCAAGGCCAGTGGTAGCGTGACGCGTGTGAGTAGCTCCCACGAAGTCATGCCCATTGCGCGTCCCACTTCCAATAGCAAGGGGTCAACGCCTCGTACCGCTGTTGTCGTGTTGCGAATCAGCACAAGCTGGTTGTACAACACCAGTGGAATGATTGCCGTTGCTGGCGAGAGACCCGTTATGGGGATGAGCAAGGCAAAAGCTGCGATGCTCGGCACCGTGTAGAGCAGACCCGACACAGTGACAACGGGCAGGTAAAACCGCCTGTAGCGTGTTAGCAGTATCCCAACTGGAATGGCGATGAGCAGCGAAATGACCATCGTGATCAAAACCAGATAAAGATGTGCCAAGAACAGATTAGGAATACTACCTGGGTCGGTCAGGTCATAGTTGTACGGTTGTAGTATATAGTGCATACATCTGCCTCATCTATACGCTTGCTAGCGTACAGTGTCTTCGATTCTCGGAACAGCATTATATTCGGATTTGCCTTGTTGGGCGTGCGTGATTTCACGGTTAATGCTGTTGAGTGTGACGAAGCCGAGGGGATGCGAGGTATCTTCTGAGTTTTGGATGGCAAGGGCGGGAGCATTGGTCGAGAGGAGTTTCAACATGGCGTCAAGCAGGGTCGCGTCGGCGGGACATGTTGGCACGTCGTTCCAATGTGCAGAAGATACGCTCTCTGGCTCACGGTCAAGAGCATCAATAACTGGTAAGTATTGTAGTTGGCGCAGAATGTCGTCCGATCCTGCAAGTTTACGCACGAAATCGTTGGCGGGACTCAACAGCAGATCGACAGGCTTGCCCATTTGCAGCATTTGGCCCTGATCCATGACGACAATCTGGTCGCCCAGTTTGAATGCCTCGCCTATATCGTGCGAGACGAAGAGGATAGTCTTATGAACATCTCGCTGGATACGTATCAATTCGTTCTGCATACGTTCGCGCGTAATGGCATCGAGTGCCCCGAATGGCTCGTCCATCAGTAGAATACCAGGGTCAGTGGCGAGGGCACGCGCCAACCCAACGCGCTGTTGCTGGCCGCCAGACAACTGACGCGGAAAGCGGTTGCGATACTCACTGGGGGCCAGTCCCACCAGATCGAGCAACTCGTCAACGCGACTATTCAAGCGTTCTTTTGACCAGCCACCCGCGATCTCAGCCGTGACACGAATGTTCTCCGCGATATTCATGTGCGGAAAGAGACCCACCTGCTGAATGACATAGCCGATACGACGGCGCAACTCGATAGGGTTTTCGGTCAAAACATTCTTGTCGTCAATCACAATCTCGCCAGAAGTTGGCTCGATCAGGCGGTTGACCATGCGTAACAACGTTGTTTTGCCGGAGCCGGATGTACCTACCAGCATACACGTACTGCCCTCTGGTACGCCGAAGCTCACACCATCGACTGCGGGCTTGTCTGTCCCTGGATACCTCTTGGTGATCTCTCGGAACTCGATTTTATCCATGCGTTAAAACTCCCTTATCAAAACGATAAGATTACCTACACAAACGCGTAGCTTTTATTATACGACATGTTTAGTAGGTCTACAGGGTCAGATGCGATGCTGAGTATCAAATGTTCTAATGTAATACGTAAGAGCTAAGGGAAAAGTCTCGTAATATTCCACGAGATACTATCTCTGGCGAAAAAATTTCTATTTGAATGTGCGACGTACAATGCGCTCCACCTCGCGCACATTGGGGATACCAAGAAATCTCCCGGCATTTGCCGACGCCCTGCCGATTGCCCCAGCATTGGAACCCGTTGTATTGCCAGCACCATAACCACCATAGGCATTGTAACCATACATGCCATACGGGGAGGCTTGTCTATTGGCAGTGAAGATCAGGTCGCCTGTGCCATCCTTCTGCTCGATACGGGTAAGCGAGCTAATATCATCTTTGCCATAAGAGTACACAATCAATGCACGACCCGTCGTTGCCGTGATGATGCGTTGCTCAGTGATTGCATACACTGCACCCTTCAAGTTCGGGCGATACACCGCGGCTACGATACCGAAGATGATAGCGAGCAAGACAAAGATGCCACCAGGGATGGAGAAGCCAAGCAAGAGACCAAGCATACTTCGGGGAGAGGCGGTGACAGTGACGATAAGTCCTATCACAATAAAGCAGATGCCAAGTGCACCATAGACGATGGCGAGGATGGCGAATATACGCGTCATTGAGCCACGCGCACGACTGCTGGGGTGTGGTCTGCCCGTCCAGAGGACGCGCTCGCCCTCCTCTAGCTCGTTGGCGATAACGCTGTCCATATCTTGTTGTGTCTGCTGTTGCATAGGGGGATGTGTCCTTTCTTCATGAAAGATACATTGATGAAATGGCCTCCATTATAATAGCATAAACGGATGTGATCGAGGACAATAAAATATGTTGCAGAACGCACAAACATACGCTACACTGGAGAATATCTTTGGCATGTACAAATGCGGCGAGGATTGCGGCACGTCTTCAATGATTGGGAACATGGTCAATGGGGACGAGGGCGTTATGAATAAAGGCCCCTACCATTGTTCAATTCCTGCTACGTTTGTGGTATTGAAGCCCGTAGGGGCCTTTATTTATAACGCCCTGTGAACAACACACCCATTCCACAAGCATTGAGGAACGTATCCATTGTCGAGGGCAATTGGTCAATGGGGACGAGGGCGTTATGAATAAAGGCCCCTACCGAATTACATCATTCCAGATTGTCAACCAACCGCCGCGCGACATGGAGCCACTCTTCGGGGGTGTCGTCGGGAATGGAGCAGCCGTTGGCAAGGATGAGACGACGACCCTTTGTCTGTGAGACGGCAGACATAATCTCGTTTTCGAGTTCAACTTCGCTGCCGTGTGTCAGGGGGCCACGCTCGTCAAGGCCAGCCATGAGACATTTATTGGTCATTGTCATGGCCTCGCTCAGGCTGGGACCTGTGAGACGATCACTCCAACTCAAGACCGAGACGGGGTAGTCAACGAAATCTTCAAAGTAAATCTCGTCGCCCTCTTGCGCTGGGTCGGCATGAACGTGGACAATGTTGAGCCAGCCATTCTTTGCACCCTCCAACGCCTCTAAATCGTAGGGGTAGGCAAAACCTCGGTATTCTTCGCGTGTCAGGTCGGTGTCCGTTGCACCCATGCAGGAAAAGAAAATGCCACTCGCACCTGCTTCAATCGAGGCTGCAAACAGATGGCTCAGGTTCGATGCTATCGTGCCCAATCCCTCCAGAATCGGTTCGGGGCGTTTGCGTAGCCCCTCGATGGCTTGCTGCTTGCCCATCATATAAAAGAGTTGTGTCAACGGGCTGAAGTGTGTCACGATGAGCGGATAGTCGGGGCCAAGTTCGGAACGCAACGTGCGAATAGCCACTAATTGTTGCTCGAAAATAGGCGTGTCAATGCCAAGTTTCGGCAGCATACGCACCTGTTCTGCCTCGATCAGCTTTTCCTCTGGCCTGGGATAGGGCAGATCGGGCATCACTTTCACGATATCAAGGTCGAACTTTTGGCGAAAGAATTCCATCGTAAGGGCGGCCTGCTTCTCGCCCGACCCCTCTGGTTTGAAGTGATGCCAGAAGCAGAAGGGAACGCGGTCTACGGGTTCGCCTTTCAGTGCGGCATGAACACGTTCGCTTGCTGTCATTGTAGCTGCCATAAGTGTATCTACCCCTCTACTCGTATTCGTTGTACTGTTGTTGCTCATCTACATTTGGTGCTTGAAAAGGTGCCTGTGGTGGTGCCACTGGCGGCAACGCCACCGCGCTTAGCCCCTGTGCATAGCGCGTTTTATCATAGTCAGATTGTGTCCGTGAATGTGCTACTATCCACTCATCACACAGACGCGCAATGAATGCGCCGAGTACGGCACCGCCTGCAAGCATTGCCATCTTCGCTACCGATGTACCAATGTTACTCATATCAGTTCCTTTCTATACCCAATTTCTTATATTCATACTATTTCTCTTCTTCATATCACTGTTTATTATACGTTGTATATGGGGGTTGCGTCTCTAAATATTATGAGGGGTTTAATGTCGATCCTGTTCTCTATGCGGAAACGGGGAACGGACGGGCGACCCCAAGGGTCGCCCGTTGGAATATGTCTCTGGGATGTGTCTCCAATTCGTATTATGTGAATTAGAGTATTTTACGCCCCCGCCAATTTCGCGACCAACGCTCGCTCTTCGGCTCCGAACCAGGGTGGATTGCCGGCGAGGGTGTTCTCGCTGACACGTTCGGGACGTGTGGTGGCTGGAATGGCGATATGGCAGCGAGGGTCGCTCAGTATCCATTTGAGCAGTGCCTGCCCCCATGTTGTCACGCCAAATGGCTTGAGTGGCGCCAGGGCTGCCTGTGAGGGACTACGGCGCATCAAACCACCTTCGGCAAAGGGGCGCATAACGACAACGCCAAGGCCGAGATCGGCTGCGAGTGGTAGAATATCGCGCTCGACCTCGCGTTGTTGCGGATTGTAGGGAATCTGGATCGCGGTGATACGCCCCGTTTTCATTACCTGTCGTAGCTCTTTGAAGGCCGAACTGCTGTAATGGGTCGCACCGATGGCGCGTACCTTGCCCTCTTCTTGTAGCCGTTCGAGTAGTGCAAGATGCTCTAGCCAGTTCACGAGATTGTGTATCTGATACAGGTCGATGAGATTATTGAAAAACGAGAGCGCATGTTTGACCTGCACCTGTGCCTCGCTACGTGTTTGCGTCCACAGCTTGGTGGCAACGATTGCTTGATCGCGTCTTCCCTGTAGTGCCTCGCCCAGCACCTGTTCGGCGGCTCCATACATAGGTGAAGAGTCCAGGAAATTCGCGCCCACAGTCAGGGCAGTATCTACAATGTTTTGCGTATTTCGCTTGGCGTCATTGCCTCGTACATCGAATGTTCGCCATGTGCCCATGCCAACCACTGGCACCTGTAATCCTGTTTTACCTAGCGTTCGCTGTTCCATCGTCGCCTCCTTCAACATCGTTCATGGGATATATCATATCACGCTTTCGCCTGTCTTATTGTGTCAGTTTATATTTTTCAGAACGAAAGACAATCCTCAAACGTGTGTAACGTACAGAACTAACATGACTAAAGAGAGGACTACAGAGCTATGCAAATGCGACGTTTGGGTGCAACCGGCACGATGGTTTCCGAATTATGTCTGGGCTGCATGACTTTTGGCAATGAGGCCAACGAAGACCAATCCAGGGCGATTATTCAGCGTTTTGTTGAGGCGGGTGGCAATTTTCTTGATACGGCGGATGTCTACTCACGAGGTGTTTCAGAAGAGATTACGGGACGTGCCATTCATGATATGCGTGACGATCTGGTACTGGCGACAAAGGTACGTTTTCCGATGAGCGATAAGTCAAACGATGTAGGGCTTTCGCGCAAACATATTATTCAGGGCTGTGAGGCAAGTCTACGACGTTTGAATACCGACTACATTGACCTGTATCAGGCTCATTGCTGGGATGCCGCCACCCCACTTGAAGAGACGCTTTCTGCCTTCTCTGATCTTGTTCATCAGGGGAAGGTACGCTATATCGGGGTCTCGAATTTTACCGCGTGGCAAATCATGAAGGCATTGCATGTCAGCCGTGTGCATGGCTTCGAGCGTATAGTCTCGTTGCAACCCCAATATTCGCTGGTTGAGCGTCACCTCGACTATGAGATACTTCCGCTCTGTCGCGAAGAAAATATTGCCGTGCTGCCGTGGAGTCCGCTTGGTGGTGGCTTTCTCTCTGGAAAATACAAGCGAGGAGAGCAACCGCCGGAAGGAACACGTATCGCGCAAGCGGCGGAACGTCTGGAGGAACATTGGCAGCGACGCGCGACCGAGCAGAACTGGCATGTAATTGACATAATGGATTCTATTGCTGAGGAGACCGGAAAATCATACGCACAGATCGCGCTCAACTGGTTGTTACGCACGCCCGGCATAACAGCACCTATTCTTGGCGCACGTTCGCTAGAGCAACTTAATGATAATCTTAATGCCGTTGGTTGGGAACTGAGTTCAGAGCGAGTGCAGAAGCTTTCAGAAGCAAGCATGATAGAGGATATCTATCCCTACCGCTTCATTCGCGAGGCACAACGGGTGTAGCGTAACATAGCCCTGTAGGGCTATTTAACTGTCCGTTCCAGGCATCGGCAAGGGAGACTCCAAAACGTTCAAATAGAACGGAGGGGCGACCACAAGGGTCGCCCCTACTATACAGACAGGGCAAGAGATGCAAAAAGAGTATAGTAGGGGCGACCCTTGTGGTCGCCCGTTAGGATTTCTGTAAGTTTTAATATTACACGTTTACTGTGCTAATTGTAACAGGTATAGCACATATCCTCCTGGCCCCTGCACTGAGAAGGTGCGACCAAAGGGCATTGTGGTAAGCGGCTCCTGTATCGTGACACCTTTTTGCTGTAATGTTGCAAAGGCTTTGTCGGCATTCTCGACGTACCACCATAGTTCTGTACCAGCATCAGGTGTATTTTCAGCTTTCCCAATTGCAAGTGAAGCTCCGTTACCCTGCGGCTGCTTGAATTGCACAAAATCTGGCTGCTGTGTCTCTACTTCGAGGTCAAATTTCTCCGTGAAAAAAGTTGTTGCCGCGTTTACATCAGAAACGTGTAACATCACAAAGTTCAATCCTGTTGTCAACATAGTGTTCGTTCTCCTGTTCTTCATACTTGACTGTTTGAAACCATCCAATAGTGTTTTATTGCTATGAGACAAGTATAGAACAGCGAAGTGACAACAGTATGTCAGCAGCGTTGTGAGTTATTTGAGCATGTCTAAAAATCATTTTTTACAATCAAATACGGTAATGTCACCTGTAGTAGTCTACCCATGTTCATGTGACCCCAAAACCAGGGTGCCCGCAAGGGGACGCCCTGGTCCCTCTCAAATCAAGGCTGGTGGACTAGTAAGGGCCATAATTCATTATGCCCCATCAGCGACACACCCATTCGATAAGGATTGAACAACGTTTCCTACGTGCGGTCAAGGCGTCGATGGGTACGAGGGTGTAATGAATTATGGCCCCTACCATTGTTCAGCCTCATACACAGGAATACGGTACCGTTCCGTGTGCGTGGTATGATAGGTAAAGAACAGAATGGGCAAAGGGCGGACCACGTTAGCAACAAAGGAATTATGAGGATGAGCGAGACGGAGCCAGTACCACAGAAAAATCAACGTACAAGCCAGAAGCCAAAGGTTGGGGTGCTGCTGGTACACGGCTTAAATGGCAGTCGGCATGATATGCAGGAGTTGAGCGATCTCTTTTATGCTCAGGGGATGGTGACAGAAAATATTCTGTTACCCGGTCATGGGAGCCAGGTGCGTGATATGTTGCCATTGGGATGGCCCGAATGGGCAGAGGCGGTGCGTGCTGAACTACACGCGCTCAAACAGCATTGTGATCTTGTCTTCCTTGTTGGACACTCGCTTGGTGGTGCGTTGTGTTTGCATGCAGCCGCGCATGAAGAGGTTGCGGGCATTGTGGCGATGTGCGCTCCCATTACGATGCGTCCGTGGATGGTGCCGATGATTCAACTCGCCAAACGTGTTGCTCCGCTCTTGCCCACTCTTCGTGAGGATATACGAGATCCGGAGGCGCGGCGTCGCTATACGCGGGATGTCTACCGCTGGACACCAATGGCACCCGTCGAGAGTATGTTACGCTTCCTGCCACAATTGCGCGGTGAGTTAGCACAGATTACCGCACCTGCATTGGTGATGATCTCGGTGCGCGACCACGTTGTGCCAGCACGCGATGGTCGCCAGATTTATCGTCTGCTTGGCTCGAAGGAGAAACATTTGGTCACGTTGCATCGTTCCTATCATGTGATTATGAAAGACCATGACCGCGAAGAGGTGTTCGCGAAGACCATCGCGTTTGTGCAACGCCACGTGGAAAAGTCGGCTCGTGCAAGCGACCAGACTGCATAAGCCAGAAAAGAAAGCGAATGTATTGTGACACAGCAAGTAAGTAGCCCACCACCTCCTAAGCAAGTCTCGCATCCGTTACCAGAGCAACGAGAGCATAGTTCAAAAAAAGGAATACTGGTCTTGCTGGTGCTTGTTGGTATGCTTCTGCTGCTTTTTACTGGTCAACTAACGTGGAATATTTCACAAACAATCACGCACAAAGCAAGCACACGTCCACGTCCGACCGCAAGCGTGAATGTAGATAGCGGGCCTTTACTGCCGCCTGGAAAATCGAGCGCGCCACAACTCACACTACCGGCAGGAAATTATGTCGTATACGAGCAGCAAAAAAACATTTCCCTTGTGGCAGCTTCTGGTGGTATTGCCACACCGTTAACAACTCCTGACTATAGCTATAACCGTGCCGTACCTGCGCGTATACTACCATCCGGTCAACTCCTCTATAGTGGGAATGGTTTATGGCTGGCAGATATCTTCGATGGCACAGCGCAACAAATCGCGACACTACCTGCTGGTCAAGTGATTACTTCTATGGCTTTAAGCGCGGATGGTACGACAACTGCGTGGAGTACCGAACCTGCGAATGGTATCGGCAACACGGTATTGTATGCCGGTCCATTGAAAAAATCAGTGCCAATCTATCAACATGATGCCACCGATTGCCCCTGTTATCGAGTCTTCTCTTTCTTGCATGGCAGTGGCGCAAAGGCGAACTCGACACTACTACTTACAGATGATCGTGGCGATCATCACGCGGTGCAGTATGGCCTGTGGAGCCTGGATCTGACTGAGACGCCGCTAGCAAATCCACAAATGTTGCTTGCAGGTGACACTCTACAGGGGCCACTTGCGCTCTCTCCTTCTGGCAACACGCTACTGTATTCGACAAGTCTGGGCATCGTACCTACTACAGACGATGGTAGTGTGCCTATAGACATAGCCTCGTTGGACTACGCTAACAGTCTCTCAATGGCAGGTATCAGTGTTTCCACGACTGGAGTAGCTCCTGCTCTTGTAAAGAATGGGTTCCACGTAGTTTTGCCAGAGCAGCGTGATTTGAGCAATAGCGCGGCCTATCATTGGGTGACAACACCAACGTTTTCTCAGGATGGCCGTACACTCATCTATGTAGAATTTTCGAGCGACGCGCAGACACCCTTTGATAGGCATAGTGCCGTATACATGGTCCAAACGAGTGGTACTGGCGCACAACTCAAAGTTGGCAAGCCGCAATTGCTGGCAACATCGACGGATCTCTTTGTCGAGTTAGGTGCGTGGGTAAATAATACTACGCTGACATTCTACTCTGATGGCACCCTTTATGCGCTGGATATTACAAATGGCGCGGTTGCACCAATCATCGCAACAAAAAACTATGCACAAGTTATCGCGGTTGTCCAGGGTAGCATCCAATGAAGGATAAGCAGCATGTCACTTTATGGGGACAGAGCATCTTTCTTGCGCTCTTCGGTCTACTTTGTTTTGCCTACCCCTTCGCCGTCATTGGCGTTGCCTTCGATGTACATCCGCCATTCTCGCTCGATTGGGCTGGTAGTGCCTTACTTTTTCTCGAAGGCATCCTTCTTATCGTTGCGGCAAGTTTGCGCTGTACGTGGTTGCGCGGTCTCATTGCAGGCTTGATTGTGATTATACTATCTTATCTCGTTGAGACGCTGGGAGTAGGAACTGGCGTTCCTTTTGGCGTGTATCGTTATACGCATGTTCTTTTTCCGCGCTTGCCAGGGGGCGTACCGATGGCGGTTCTGTTCGCATGGGTTTTGATTGTTTTTGGCGTGTATGGTTGTGTACATGTCGATAAGCGACGTATCGGCGTGTTGAATGCCCTGCTCGGCGCGACACTCGCAACACTTTTAGACCTCGAAATTGAGCCTGTCGCGGCGCACATCGAACACTACTGGGAGTGGTTAGCACCAGGGTATGTCAACTATTACGGAGTGCCGTTGGCGAATTTCGCAGCGTGGTTTTTCGTCGCTTTTGTGTTGTTGCTGCTGGTCGATAGCGTGGTTTTTCGTCTTGCTCCCCTCCCTATACTCCCCGTACTTGCTACACCAACATTGAAGCTCATTACCATAACGCCACGTCTTCTCTTTGGTGCCAGCCTCTTTATGTTTGGTCTTGTCAATCTCACGCACGGCTATTATGGTGCAACGTTGCTCGGTATACTGGCAGCACTGATTGTGTCGGGGCTATTATTTATGAAAAGGAAAAAAATATATGCAAACACGTAAGTCATCATCTCGTTCGTGGCTGAAAACTGTCGCACGCTTCACAATGGGTATTGTGTTTATATTAGCGTCTAGTATGCATTTTACTGCTAGCGAAGCCGAGCTAAAGATTATTCCCGCGTTTCTGCCATTACGCCGTGAAGCCCTCTATATTACAGGCGTACTTGAGTTTCTAGGTGGCCTTGGCCTCTTCGTCCCCAATGCAAAGGTCCGTCGCGCTTCCGCATGGGGTCTAGTTGCATTGCTCATTCTTGTTTTTCCCGCCAACGTCTATCAGGCCGTGAAAAATATCCAACTCGGCGGCTTCATGAACACGCGCCTCTATCAGTGGGGACGCCTACCTTTTCAAGCTATGTTCATCTGGTGGGCCTTGTGGTGTACGAGTGAGAAAAAATAATTAAGATTGTGTGGGGAGGCTGCAAGGGTCAATATTGGGAGGCATTGAGGGACGTGTAGGGGCCTTATTCTATAACGCCCTCGTCCCTATCGACCATTTTCCCGACTGTTGGAGACGTTCTTCAATTCCTGTTCGCATGCTGGATCGCTCACAGGGCGTTATAGAATAAGGCCCCTACATGGTTCAACATCATAAACGTTCCAGGAATTGAATAACCGTAGGGGCCTTATTCTATAACGCCCTCGTCCCTATCGACCACGTTTTCTATCTATTGCATACGTCCCTCAATTCTTGCCCACATAGTGTATCGGGACGAGGGCGTTATAGAATAAGGCCCCTACAGAACTTTGATTACCGTGAAGTCACATATTCCCGTCCCTTCCATAGGGTGCCACGTTTGCGATAGTGCCAGTGTATCGAGTTGAGCAAAATCAGACACTCAAGCGCAATGGAAACGGGATGGATGAAGCACAGCAAGAGCATCTCTACACGCTGTACATGCGTGAAACGGAGCGTCAACAAGATTCGCATAAGAACTGGTAGCAGGTAAGCAATTGTTGCTAAGAGACGTACCGTGTCAGAAAGATGTAGCAGCGGTGCAGAGACCATGAGTAACACTGGTACTACAAAAAGTAGTATGTTCAGTAGCAATGCAACAAGCGCGAAGGGCAGCGAATAATTATAGAAGGCAAAAAGGTTTTTTGAGAAACCCGACCATACTTCACTGAAGGAACGGTACATACGACAGCGTACCACGTCCTGTGCATCAACAAACAGCATGCGAAAGCCAGCGGCCTTTACTGCACGCGCTAATAAGACATCCTCCAAAATGCGATTCTTCACCGCTTCATGTCCACCGATACGCTCGTATGTCATACGCTCGAAACATAGAAGTTGTCCATTGCCTGTGGCGAGGCTCGATTCGGGTCGTGTTGGAATGAGGGCGATAGGTAACAACGTCGTGATGGTGAAGGTCAGCAATGGTACGACAAGTTGCTCGCCTACGCTATCAAGTTCGTATGTTGGTTGTGCTGTGAGCAGAGAAACCTTTTGCACCTGCATCATGGTGAGAACGGATGTAACCATCTCTGGAGCATGTATGGTATCAGCATCTGTAAAGAACAGGTAATCGCCCGTTGCATACTGTGCAAGCTGATGACATGCGAAGTTTTTACCACCCCATCCAGAAGGCAATGCTGCTCCTCGTAAGAGTTGTAATCTCCCTTGTTGGTGCGGTGGTAAGTCGTCGATAATTCTTTGCACGATTGTCGCCGTTGCGTCGCTGCTAGAATCGTCCAGCACAAGTATCTCTAGCCGCTCATACGTTTGTGCCACCAGTGAACGCACACAACGCTCGATAGCAAGTTCCTCGTCACGCGCCGGAATCAGTATGGAGATCAGTGGTGTTATTGTGGAAGCAGGGGTCAAGGGGACAGCCGTCCCCTTGCGGGGTATGGGGTGTCCCCATTGCTCATCTCTCTTCTCTTCCCGATTCTTATAAAGTCGTAGGTGTGGAAACGTCAACAGGTTGACAACGAGAATTATGAACATGATGCAAAGGATGAATAATGCGAATATGGTTAGGAATTGTAATGCCATCCCTATTGCCTGCCGATCTGTTTTCTGAACAGCAGCGTGTCGAAGATTCTGTTGGCTGATGGCCTGCCGTGCGTCAACAAGGTGAAAGAGGAGTAGTCACGAGCGATAATGTCGGCATGTAACTGGTCGAGTTCGTCTGTCACTCTTGTTTCGAGTTGGTGCGTGCATTGCTTGAGGAAACTCGGAGTGCGAGCCATATCTGCGTTGATACACGTTGGTTCGCCGAGGCTAATAAATAGATCGGGTCTCTGCTCTGCAAGATAGTCGATGCGAATGGCGAGGGGATAGACAAGGCTTGGCGTAGTCAGGCGAGCGAGATGGGCTGCCCCTGTAAAAAACTCAAGTGGGCGGTAGTCATTGGGCGCAATCTCACCCTGTGGAAAGAGCCAGACCATGCGGCCCTGTTTTCCTTTCAGGACGCGTGCGGCATATTGAATGGACTTCATGGCGGAGCGTGCGTTTTGACGGTCAACCGAGAAGCACCCAATCCAGCTAAAAAAGAAATAGCGGCGCAACTGGGCCTCTTCCATCATCAAATAGGGGTCAACGCCGAGTTGACGTGCAACGAGTAGTGCTACATAGCCATCCCACCACGTCGAATGATTGGCACAGATAATCATTGGCAGTTTGCGCTGTTCTTCCGTATAAGGGCTGTGTTGACGATAATGAATGCGGTCAAAATGTGAGCGGAACGAATTATCTATCAAACCTTCGACGAGATATTCGCCGAGCGGAAATTTACGTGCAGGAATCATAGCGTGCAACTATCCTTTTTCTACCCATTTACCACCTATGATAGCATCCATAGGGTAACGAAAACAACGAGGGACGAACAACGGTGTCACAAAAAAAAATTATTATTGTTGGAGCAGGTATCGGCGGCCTCTCTGCCGCCATTCGCTTAGCCGCACAGGGACATTCTGTCACAATGCTAGAGCGGCAGGCGCAGGTTGGTGGTAAGATGAACCGTGTCGAGATGAATGGCTTTCGTTTCGATACTGGCCCATCGCTCATCACCATGCCCTATGTGCTTGAAGACCTCTTCCGCTCGGCACAACGCGAACTCAAGGACTACCTCGACCTTGTGCCCCTCGACATCACATGTCGCTATTTTTATCGCGATGGTCTTGTACTGAACGCATGGCGCGAACATGAACAATTAGCCGAAGAGTTCGCGCATCTCAATTCACATGATGGCGCGGCATTCTATCGCTTTTTTGACTCTGCACGCAATATTTATCAGGCGGCAGCAGACCCATTTTTGTACCATAGTCTGGGTAGTCCATTGGATGTGCTGCGAACATTCATACACTATGTGTTATGGGGGCATCCCAACAATGACAACGGGGAACAAGGGCACGCAACAACAACCCTGTTTTCGCGCCTGAAAGCTGTACTTGCTGCGCTTTCGCCACAGACATTAGATAGTAGCATTCGTGGCTTTTTTCAAGACGAGCATTTGCGCCAATTATTTGGCCGTTATGCAACCTATAACGGCTCCTCTCCTTATCAGGTGGCGTCGGTGTATAGCATCATTCCCTACGTGGAACTTGCCGATGGTGGCTGGTATCCGCGTGGTGGTATCTATGCCGTTGCACAGGCGTTAGAGCGGCTGGCGCGTGAACTGGATGTGACCATCGAGACGAATTGCGATGTGCGTCGTATTCTGGTGGAGCGAAACGAGGCACACGGCGTGGTGCTTGCCAACGGACGTGTACTACGTAGTGATATCGTGATTGCTAATAGCGATGTCGTGACGACGTATAGAGAACTCCTGTCACCCACTGTACGCAAACGGAGTCGCGTACAGTGCCTGGAACAGCTAGAGCCATCGTGCTCCGGTTTTGTGATACTGCTCGGACTTGATAAACACTATCCACAATTTGCCCATCATAACATTTTCTTTTCCGACGATTATCCAGCGGAGTTCGACGACCTGTTTGAGCGGCATATCCCCTTGCGTAACCCAACGATTTATGTGTGTGACACCAGTCGTAGCGATTCCACACAGGCACCTCCTGGATATGAAAATCTGTTTGTACTGGTGAACGCTCCCTATCTTACGGCAAAGAGCGATTGGAAACGTGATGCTCTAACGTACCGAGATCGTATTCTCGATATTCTGGCGAGCTACAAACAAATTGACCTGGGAGACTTACGCGAACATATCGTCTGCGAGGCGATACTGACACCGGAGGACTTTCAGGAGAAATATGGTGCCAACGCTGGCTCGATCTATGGCCTCTCCTCGAATGCACGCATGGCACCCTTCACGCGTCCCAGCAACACATCTAAGATACGCAACCTCTACTTTGTAGGTGGTAGCACACATCCTGGTGGTGGTGTGCCACTCGTAATGCTGTCAGGTAAGATCGTGGCGGACCTTATATCACAATAAGCACAAGCAATGTCGCGTGAACACGCAGTGTTCACGCGACATTGCTTGTGCTTATTTTTCCACCTTCATTGCCTTTAGCAGGAACTCTCCCTCCTCTGGTGTGTATGGCATTGGAAAGGGTCTTTGTTCTGCGGGTGTGTTGCCCACATCCTGGTACATGCTATTCAGTCCTTGTTGGATGCCTGAGTCGCCATGTGTAAACTCGCCAACAAGAGCCTTCCACTGTGTTACAAGAGCCTGTGCTTCTGTGCCTGCCGGGTCCTGTCCTGTTGCGACGAGACGCTTCAATTCAGCGATGGCTACATCCCATTGCTGAGTGATAGCACGCTGGTCCTCTTCGCCCCAATTTTTGCCCCATTCGGCTATCTGCTGCCTTTGCTCTTCCGTATAGTGTTTTTTACTCAGGTCTTCCATCTGCTGTAATTGTTCTGCTGTGAAGTATTTTTCACGCCAATCGTTTGTCTGTGACATTTGAAGCACCTGGATCACATGTAAAAGTGACTCCCAATTTAGCTTGTTCGCCTGTAACAACTCTTCTGCTTCAGCAATTGCCTGAATAGCGGTATCGAGTTGTGTCCTACGCTCCTGCATCATGGACTTTTGCTGTGCCAACGACTCTTGCAAGATGGATGGTCCAATCTGTAAGCACTGCTGAATCTCTTGCAGTGAAAAGCCAAGAAATTTCAGAGCCAGGATTTGTTGGAGACGTAACAGGTCATTATCGCTATAGAGTCGATAGCCGCTCTGGGTATACTGCGAGGGCGAGAGTAGCCCTACTTTGTCATAGTAGCGTAGAGTGCGAACCGATACTGATGCCTTTTGTGCGAACTCACCTGTATGATAAAATCTGCGATCCAAGGTGTTCCTCCTTTCTCTTACGTAGTATAAAGGATGACGTTACGTCATGCTCAAGCCTTTTTTGGGGGAAATTTTAGTGACAAAAAATACTGCACACGCAATTGCGTGTGCAGTATTTTTTGTCACTATGATAAGTTAATCCGCACTTGCTACACTACCCTCTTCGTCATGGGCGAACGAGAGCGGTTGCGCTATGCTTTCCAATGACTTCCCTTCGGCATCGACGGCGAAGAAGATCGCGATGACACCCGCGATAATCATCAGGCCCGCACCGAGCAGGTCGCCGTAGAAGACGTAGATGACTTTATTCGTCGCAATCAATGCACCGAATATCAGAGGGGCCGAGGCACCACCGACTCCCGTACCAATCGCGTAGAAGAAGGCGATGGCGAGGGCACGGGTCTCTAACGGGAATATTTCGCTTACCGTCAGGTAGGCGGAGCTTGCACCTGCCGATGCAAAGAAGAAAATGATCGACCAGCAAATGGTCTGCGTCACCGCATTGAGAATGCCCTGCGTGAACATCCAGCCCGTGATGATAAGCAAAACACCGGAGAGAATGTAGGTGAAGCTAATCATCTTCTTACGTCCGACTGTATCGAAGAGACGACCAAGCGTGAGTGGCCCAAGCACATTTCCTATCGCAAATGGTACAATGTACCACGGTGCTTGATCCGCAGGAACCTTGTAGAAGTTCGCCAAGACAAGTGTGTAGGTAAAGAAGACTGCATTGTAGAGAAATGCCTGCCCGACCATGAGCGAGAAGCCCAGTAGCGAACGCTGTGGATATTGTCGGAACATTGTCTTCGCGATCTGCCCAAAGCTCACCGAATCTTGTGGGCGAATAGAGATTGTGCCCTCTGGCTCTGGCAGGTCCTTAATCGAGTCTTCCTTCTTGACCTCGGTCTCAATCATATTGACGACATCGTTGGCTTCATCGAATCGTCCGTGCATCATCAGCCAGCGTGGACTCTCTGGCACATAGCGACGTACTACCAAGACTGCCAGACCGAGGATCGCGCCCATGCCAAAGGCGAGACGCCAACCGAGGTCTATCGGCAACAGCTTTGGATTGAGCAGGAACGCCGTCGCGATGGCACCGAACGCCGTACCAAGCCACCATGTGCTGTTAATTGCCAGATCTGTCCAACCACGCGCACGTGCTGGAATCAGTTCGTCAATCGCAGAGTTGATCGCGGCATACTCACCGCCGATACCCATACCTGTCAGAAAGCGGCAGGCGACGAACCAGTAGAAATTGAAGGAAAACGCCGTGGCAATGGTCGCGAGAAGGTAGAGTCCCAGCGTAATCATGAAGAGCCGTTTGCGACCAAACTTGTCGGTCATGCGCCCAAAGACCAACGCACCAACGACAGCACCGACGATGTAGACGGTGCCTGCCACACCGACCTCAAAGTCTGTGATGTGTAGCGTCTTAGGACTCTTGAGAGTATCCGCGATAGAGCCAACAATTGTTACCTCTAGTCCATCGAGAATCCAGGTGATGCCAAGTGAAATAACGACAAGCCAATGCCATCGGCTCCAAGGTAGACGGTCCATGCGTGCAGGTATATCCGTTTTGACCGCTTTTACACTCCCCGCTGTCGTACTCATAGCTCCATGCTCCTCTTTTTGGAACGGTGAGTGCCGCGATGCACTCCAACAATTTCTAGGCTACGAACTCATGGGACCCTCAAATGTAAACGAAATAGGCCCCTACTAGTCTGTCAATCTTGATGTGTCACTTTTCTAAAGCCGATGAAAGCGCATGGACACTGCTAAACGGACCATTACAAAAGTGACAAATGAGCTTTGACAGACTACTACTGTTCACAGAGTCTCCCTACAAGGATGATTACATGTATGAATGATGCTACAACTAGCACGTAGTTATACAACGAGATGTAGCGTAGTTCGGTTTCACTGTGTGCGGTGGGAGAGGCATGACAGGGGCAGATCCCCCAATACTGCTCAAATAACAAGAGTAGTATTATACATGTTCTCACAACGGAAGCCCACAAGGGGCTTGCCCCTGTCATGCTGTATATGTTATATTTCATGCATTCAAATTATCATCGAACCATCCAAAAGACAGATTTTATGGACATACTATGTTACCTCTTCAATAAAGAGAGTCAGCAACAGAGCCAGTCTTATATCAGGTCTGGTTCCTTTTGCGTGCTTGTAAGTTCGTAAAACAGTAGACATAAGCAGTCGCCAGACCTAATAAAAGGTTTGGCGGCTTTTTTTGTGCTTGATAATTCAAGTCTTTGAAGGAGAGTATGTTATGGATGGAAGTTCTTTCGTGCGTGGTTTATTTATCGGTCTCTCTATTGCCGCTGCAGTTGGCCCGATGAGTATTTTGTGTATTCAACGTACACTCTACAAAGGGCAACGCTACGGACTTATCTCTGGATTGGGTATTGCAACGGCTGATGCCCTGTATGGCTGTATCGCGAGCTTTGGTTTGACGGCGATTGCTCAATTCTTTGTGAGTCAACAATTCTGGTTGCGTCTACTTGGAGGGCTGTTTCTCGTCTATCTCGGCCTCAAAACGCTATTGAGCAAACCACCTGAACGTGTGGTAGAGGCGAAGAAAGCGGACAACTTTGCCGCTGCCTATCTCTCTACCTTGCTACTCACATTGACGAATCCGCTCACCATCCTCTCGTTCGCGGCCATCTTCGCGGGTATCGGCGTTGGGAGCGTGAGTCGAAGCTATGTCTCGGCGAGTGTTGTTGTGCTGGGGGTGTTTGTTGGCTCAACGCTCTGGTGGTGTATATTGACGTGTGTTATCAGTTTCCTAAGAAGGCGGTTTACATCTACATGGTTACTATGGATAAATAGATGTTCAGGTGTGGTTATCGCTTTCTTTGGTATTGTAGCATTGTTCAGCCTTTCGTAGGCACCAGATTGATCGCGTCCGCGCGTGATTTATCATGCGAGATAAGGTTCTGGTACATTTACAAACAGGATTCATAGAGATTTCGTGCAATAAATTGCGCCCTCGGACGCGATCAATCTGGTGCCTACGAAAGGTTGTGTTATAGGATTGAGGATATATTCAATGCTTAAAAGGGAGAGAAAACTACAATGTCAAAAGATATTTCAGAGCATGGATTACCCGTAGACTGGACAGTGCTGCTTGTCGGTGGTTCGTCTAGTACTGGCAAGTCAACCGTTGCGCGACAAATAGGGTTGCACTTAGGTTTTCCCTGGCTAGAGGTTGATGATCTGCGGTTAGCATTACAACAGAGTAGTGTTACTTTACCGCAGGGAACCGAAGATTTATATTTCTTCACGGACACGCCTAACATTTGGCAACAGTCGCCGGAGCGTTTAAATGATGGTCTTGTTGCAGTTGGTGAGGTGATGGCACAGGCTATCGAGGTTGTAGTAGCGAATCATTGCGATCATGCAGGGCCAATTATTGTGGAAGGTGATGGTATCCTACCTTCACTTGCTGCACGTCCATTGATGAACCGTTATTTGATGAGCGGACAGGCGCGAATGGTGTTTCTGGTAGAGCCTGATGAGCAGATTCTATATACAAACATGGTAGCGCGTGGACGAAGCGTGGCGGAGCATGCAGATGTAGAACTGCATACCGAGGCGAGAGCGAAATGGTTATATGGGCAATGGCTTATCGAAGAGGCACGGCATTACAATATGCCAGTATTAGCTCCGCGTCCCTGGGAAACATTGGTCGAACGCATCATGAAAATATTTGTGATATCTTGAAGGCGTTGTCTCCAGTACAGAAAGAGAGTTACATTCATGAAAGCAATTGGTTTATACCGTTACCTTCCTATAGACAATCCAGAGAGTCTTGTCGATGTCGAGATAGAGAAACCTGTGCCGAGCGGTCACGACCTGCTTGTGCATGTCAAGGCGATATCTGTCAATCCCGTCGATGTGAAGAGACGCGCACCTAAGAATGAGGTTGAGAAAACGCCACGTATCCTCGGCTGGGACGTTGCGGGCGTGGTTGAACAGGTGGGATCGGAGGCTTCTCTGTTCAAAGTCGGCGACGAAGTGTATTACGCGGGCAGCATCACGCGTCCAGGGGGTGATAGCGAATATCATCTTGTCGATGAGCGTATCGTTGGACACAAGCCAATCACACTGGACTTCGCACAAGCCGCTGCTCTACCCCTCACAGGGATTACGGCATGGGAGGCTCTATTCGACCGTCTCGCCGTGTCGCACAATGCCAATGTTAATTCCCAGAAGCGTATTCTGATTATTGGAGCGTCCGGTGGAGTTGGCTCTATCGCTACACAAATCGCTAATTCCGCAGGCTTGACGGTTATTGGCACGGCATCGCGTCCTGAAACGGTGCAGTGGGCGAAAGAGCATGGGGCAAAATACACCATCAACCATCATGATGCCTTCACGCCACAGTTGAAGCAGCTTGGCTTCGACGATGTTGACTACATCTTTTGTCTGAACAGTACAGACAAGCACTGGAACGATATGGTAGAGGTGATCGCGCCGCAGGGCAAAATCTGTTCCATTGTCGAGATGAACAAGCCTGTCGATCTTACCGCATTGCAGCCAAAAAGCACAACCTTCTCATGGGAATTTATGTTCACGCGTCCTAGCTACCAGACCAGCGATATGATCGAGCAACACAAACACCTGAACGAGCTTGCCCAGCTTATCGACGAGGGGAAGATACAAACCACGCTTACCGAAAAGCTTGAGCCAATCACAGCCGCAAACCTGCGCGAGGCCCACAAAAAAGTCGAGAGTGGCAAGATGATAGGGAAGATTGTGCTGGCGAATTTTCCTGAGTGATGTGTGATACAATCGGAACTATGTCCTTTAAGGCACTTGACGAAAGGAAGCATTATTCATGGCTAGTATTCTCGGTCGTATTCTTATGTCCGTAGGGGCTGTGGGAACGAGTATCGTGCCGTATCTGGCGGATTGGAACAAGCATCATAACTTCGGGCCAGGTTTCTCCGCACATGCACGTCTGCATGCAACCGAGTCCGTCTTCACCTCGACAGCGATGGGACTGGTCGCCCTCTGGCTCATTTGGAAGCGTCCTCAAACGGATCGAGCGACGACTAGAGCTGTGGCTGCTCTCATCCCCATTATTCACTGGGGCACATACAACTTTGCCGCCCTCGTGCCCACTACTGCCGTCGATGACGATGGAATGAGAGTGCCACGCATCTTCGGCTTCCTGCCCGTCAATTTGATGGTGCAAAACCTGATCGCTTTGATGAGCGTGGTTGGGTATGTGCTGGATGCGAGGAACAGGTAGGGGCCATAATTATGCTGTTTAAGCAAATAAAGAGGGAACCGAAAAAACCAACGGGCGACCACAAGGGTCGCCCGTTCCCATATTTAATTTGTAAAGAGCATCATTACGCCCTGTGAGCAATACACCATGTTGGCAAGGATTGAGGGACGTACCCAATGAATGAAGAAATTGTCAATGGGCACGAGGGCGTAATGAATTATAGCCCCTACTTTTGTCTCAATGTAAGAAAATATCATGAAGCCAGAAGAACTGCTTGATCATATCAATACAGCCCATTCAACAACGCTTGCGCTACTCAATAAGTACATTGTTAGAGAATAGGATGTATTTTAACAGGAGTTCCAATTACCCATGTCTACGACTTTCCAAGTTCCGTTACTGTATTGAAAGTTGAAGGTATGACGTGCTGTACCTGCGGTAACGTCTGGGGATGAGAAAGAGGCGTACTTGTACTCACTACATGCGACGAATTGTGGTTGATCTGGAGGACCAACTTGTGCTTGATATGTAAGAGAGTCAAAGCTCTGTATTACATTTTTACCTTGAAAGTCGCTTCCGTTCTCGTAGTAATAGATAATGTCGGTCTTAGCATCACTATATGATGGATAAGGTATTGATGTAGCAGGGGTAACTGTCGATGTTGATAACGCACTTGTGCCACTAGTTGCGGTTGATGAGGAGGTACTTCCACCACTATTGGAAGTGACTAAACTCTTATTGGAAGGAATAGGGGCGCGATTGGATAACAGCACGCCCACCATAACAACACTCACCAGCAATATTATGCCAAGGATACTAAGTGGAAGCAGCAAGTTCAATTTTTTAGAAGCAGCAGGCGACGCGGGTGGTGACACCGCTTGTGTTGGAGGCATAGACGACGAAAAATATAAGGGTTGTGGCACGGCTTGTGTTGGAGGTACAGACGACGAAAAATGTATAGGTGGTGGTGGTAATGGTGTTATAAATTGCTGTTGTGCTTGTTGAATACGCTCCAGTTCTTGACGCACAACAGTCATGCTTTGAGGTCTGGCAAGTGGATTGATTGTGAGCATTTGTGCTACCAAGCCCGTTAATGCAGGTGGTAGTGTTGAATTATACACCGCCAAGGGCTGAAAGTTAAACATGGATGCGTTCGAGTGTGGGTTACTACCAGAGAGCAAATAATGGAGTATCACTCCAAGACTATAGATATCCGATTGTGGCGTAGTCTGGGCATTACCAAATTGTTCTGGTGCTGCATAGCCTGTCGAGACATATGCGACTGTATCCTTAGCTTGACCTTGTTTGAAGAGACGCGCGATGCCAAAGTCAATTAAATAGATGTTATCGTCGGGGGTAATCATCACATTGAGTGGCTTGAGATCACGAAATATAATAGGTGTTGGACGTGTATGTAGGTAACTGAGTACTCTAGCAAGCTGGATACCAATATTCAAGACTTCTGACACCGGAAGTAAGTTGGAAGGCATCTTGTTTATGTGCTGCTCAAGCGTAATACCTTCAATAAAATCCATTACCAAGTACCAGCGTCCATTTTCGGTAAAATAATCATAAATACTAGGCAAATTTGGATGTTTAAGGCTTGCAAGCAAATGTGCCTCTTGCTTAAATTGATTTGCCGTCTCGATAGCTGCTTGTTGTGTCAAGTTGCTCTGACTCATCTCCTTTACAGCTACAAAGCGATTGCCAAACTGAGTATCCTCTGCTTTGTATACAGCTCCCATACCACCTTTGCCTAACAATCCTACAATCATATACCTTCCGTGCAAATGTTGCTGTACAGGAAGGCGACCTGTATCATCAATGGTATATGTTGCTTCCTGCACATTTTTCTGCAAAAGTTTTCCACAACTCAGGCAGTAAGTTGCCTCGGATGAATTTGCAACACCACATGATGAGCAATAAGTCGTATGAGTATTCATAAACAACCTTTGATTTCAAATCTACTCTTATTTTTCAAGACTAGAAAATGTCAAATAATTTTCCCTATCAACAAGTATACCTGTATTTCTTGTTGATGTAAAGTAGGAAATTGGTATGTATAAATGTATGAATGAAAATTATTGATTTTCTAATAATCATTGCAGAGTTGTACCCGAATAAAATAATTGTACAGAGTGAAGAAACACAAGTTGCGAGAATATATTCTGTAACAGAAATTCATCAAATCATGTGATAAGATGAGTTGATATCCAAATTTACAGGAGACCAAATACAAGTAAGGAAACTCTCTATGACCATTGATGCTGCATTTACTACCTTTCCCACACTCACCACAAACCGTTTGCAATTACGCCAAGTGCGGTCAACTGATGCAGAGGCACTGTTCGCGATACGGTCCGATCACAAGGTAATGGAGTTCTACGGACAGGAGCCGCACCAGTTGCTCACGGACACATATAAAATGATACAACGCTTACAGAGCTTTTATGAGCAACGTGAGGCTATATTCTGGTGCGTTACGCTCAAAGGAGAAGATACCGTTATCGGTACATGTACCCTCTTTTCTTTCAATTTCGACTTTCATTACGCCGAAACTGGTTACGAACTCAACCCTACCTACTGGCGACAGGGCATTACAAGCGAGGCAATGTCGGCTGTCCTCACCTATGGCTTTACCGAGCTTGACCTGCATCGTATTGAGGCCGATGTAGCTCCCGACAATACGCGCTCGAAGAATTTACTGCTCAAACTTGGCTTCACGTTCGAGGGCAATTTGCGCCAACGCTACTTCTTTCGCGGTCAATACGAGGACGAGTATTACTTTGGTCTGCTCAAAGATGAATGGCTGAAATCTATTTTTATAGAAAAAGGAGGCTTGCTATGAGCCTTGACGCCGCGTTCACCAACTTTCCCTCTCTGACCACAAACCGCTTGCATCTTCGCCAAATTCAGCCAACGGATGCAGAAGCACTCTTTGCGATACGGTCTGATCGGGCGGTGATGGACTTCTATGGAGAGGAGCCTCACCAGTCTCTCGAAGACACCCATGCGTTGATTCAACAAATCCAAGATGCCTATGATCGGCGCGGAGCTATACTCTGGGGTATCACGCTCAAAGGCGAGGATACCGTCATCGGTACATGTACTCTTTTTTCTTTCAATCTCGACTTTCATTATGCTGAAACTGGCTACGAACTTCATCGTGCTTATTGGCGACAGGGCATTATGGGCGAAGCGATGCCAGCTATCCTGACCTATGGGTTTAGCGAACTTGGATTGCATCGCATTGAAGCAGCTATTGATCCCAGGAATACGCCCTCTAAGAGTCTCTTACTCAGGCTTGGCTTCATGTATGAGGGAAATTTGCGCCAGCGTTTCTTCTTCCGCGAGCAGTTTTTGGACGCACATTACTTTGGATTGCTCAAAGATGAGTGGCTGAAATAAACCGTCCGTTATGAGGCATTTCGGTCTAAAGCGCGGAGATATAGTTTTTTACTACCCCTCGTACTAATGCGGATTTCTTCATTCCTGTTCATGTGCGATGGTTGTAAGTTTGTCGTCCGTCTCAGCATCAAGACGCACTTCAAGCTTCTTTGATAGTTGATACTCAGAAAGTTGCTTATCAAAGTGAACTGTAACTGGGTGAAATTCCTCTTCAAAGTCGGTGGTATCGTGCGTATCCCAAAATGCCGCTTCCTCTTCAATACTTGAAAAGTCAGGAATATGCTTGGGTTGCTGGTTAGTATTTCGCTCGTTCATGAAGTCCTTCCTCTTAGTTCATGATACCGTTTGGTTTCGCCCTTATTCGCATCATGGGTGGTAACACAGTAGTATCTTTCGTACCATCTAAGTAGCCAAAGTGAAAAATATTGCTTTTATGTTATCATAGCGAGAGAAAGTTTTGTAGAGAAATGCCACCAAAGATTAGACAACTTAAAGCTCAACTCAAAAAAGCAGGTTTTTCCTCAATGAATCAATTTCACTACTCTATGATTATTCAGTGGGATAGCCGAGATAATATCTTCGTGGGCAGAGTTCCTGAACTTCCAAGATGTGTTACACATGGAGATACATATGAGGAAGCTGTCAAACAAGGCGAAGATGCTATTGAAAGCTGGGTTATGGCGGCTCTTGCCGATAATGAACCATTGCCACCACCAAGAGATTATGTAGCAGCATAAAAGAAGGAAAAGAGGGAAAGTCGAGCAGGGGGGTAAAGGGCATGGATAGGATCATTGTGTGACTCAGCCAGGGCCACAGCGAGATTGCAAGCTCGACTTCCTATATCTAGTGTACTCTCCTCTACAACAAGCGAAGGGTGTATCAAAATGTATCAAAAAGTGTCATGACGCATGCGTCATGACACTTTTTGATACAAGTATTATTACATTCTGCGACCAACTCCTATGCGTGGCGCGAGGGCGAACGCGATTAGCATACCGACGATCAGTCCCCCAATGTGCGCGAAGAGGGCGATATTAGGGTCGGTCAGGCCGAAGACGAGGTTGAGACCGATCCAGAAGAGCCAGTTGCCGATGGCACCGCGTCCGTAGGCACCGAGGCTACGTCGATTGACGAAGTAGAAAACACCCAACGCTCCGAAAACGCCAAAGATTGCACCCGATGCTCCTATCGCTTCGCCTCCTGGTGACGTGAAAAAGTAGAGTATACCACCGGCAATACCAGAGAGTAGGTAGATGGCGAGATAACGCCACTTGCCATAATACACTTCGATGGCACGACCCACAAAGAAGAGTGAGAGCATGTTGAAACCAATATGGAGAATATTGGCATGTAAGAACATCCCCGTGAAGATACGCCAGTATTCTCCCTGTGCGACAAGCGGATTTATTTGCGCTCCCACAACAACTATTGAAGGATTTAGAGTGCTGTAGGCGAACACAGCAACGTTGATGGCGATCAGGATATAGGTGACAAGACTTGGATATTGGCTCAACGCAAAGCGCGTGCGTATCACCTGTCTCTGCATGCCATTCGGACGCGACCATGTAGGCACGGCGTCGCGCTCGTTGCGTTGCTGTTGTTCTTGTGTACTCGTTCTTTCGGTGGCTGCCTCGTCCGTTGTGCCACTATAGCCACCTGTATATGGTGCAGGCGTCGGATAGGGCAGTGGCTCCGCTGGTGGAAACACACCATCGAAGCGACCCCCGTAGGAGAGACGTGCCGAGCGTGCACGTGCAAGGTTGGCGTCGTAGTCCTGGTGGTTGAGGCGTAGCAGATACGAACGCATTGCATGAAGATAGGCTATACCTGGGTTTTGCGCGATAACTGTATCGACCTTTTGCAAGGCACTGTCGTAGGAATGTGCCAGTAGGTCGAGCAGTGCCTGCGCGGTAATGCTTTCAACGCCACCTGTTGGCTGTAGCTCCTGTGTACGCTGGGCCGCCATTTGTACGACATTGTAGTTGCCGAGGGCGAGATTTGCCTCGGCGAGTCCCAGGTGAATCGCTGGATTGTCGGGTTCTAGTTGCGCGGCGTGTGCATAGGCAATCGCGGCCTCGCGTCCCTGTCCGTGTGCAAGTGAATAATTTCCTTGATCCACATATGTTTGTATATCTGTTTGTGCTTCCACGAGTCACCCTCCGGTTTGATGTAGCGCGAGTATAGCCAGTGCCAGTGTACCAACAACGGTCAGAAGAGCCAGAGGCCAGCGACGCGCGAGACTATGCGTATCTTCCAAGGTCTGCGCTTGATACAGTGGATACGCGAGTTGATGTATGTGTTCTCTTTGCTGTACGGGTGGCTTTTGTACGGCTTTTACTGCGACATAGAATGGCATAAACTCCCAGCCCAATACGCAACCACTGATAAGGCCGCCGAGATGAGCGTAATTATCTACATTTGGCACAAGTAGACCCAGGCCAAGATTAACTCCTATAATAACAACGAGCCACAGTAACGCCGGTACCCCACCTCTTGGAAATGCCTGTCGATGGTATAACACGAATACACTATAGGCTCCCACCAGTCCAAAAATTGCCCCTGACGCTCCTACACTGATCTCTTGTGGTGCAAAGTAAAAGCTTGCAATGACGCTAATGATACCAGTGATAAGATAGAGTAGCAGGAAACGTAGATGCCCTACAAGGCGTTCAATAAAAATTCCCAGTACGACAAAATTGAGCATATTGAGACCGACGTGTATTAAGTTGACATGCAAGAAAATCGGTGTCACAAAACGCCAGTATTGCCCCTGCTGAATCAAGGTGTTCTCTTTTGCCCCGTAGGTTATCAGCACGTTCGAGAGCGCATCGTTGTCCTGTGGTTGAATGTTGATCGCATTACTTGTGATATTTGCCAGGACCTCTTGTAGGGTATGCGCTCCTCCTGCAAGGGCTGTCTGGTAGGCTGTAAAGCACCACAGCGCAACCGTGCCAAGCGTAATCAACCAGACGACCCAGGGGACGCGATTAAGTCTATGAGTTGCTTTATACTTGTTCAATGCTGTCCGATAGCTTAATCGTATACGTTGTTGCCTCAGTAGGGCAACCTCATTTGCAGCGTAGACGTTTTCCACCTATACCTCTTCACAAAAGTTCACTTTGTATTTATACGTTCGAGCGTGGGGAATGTAGCAAGATTGGCTGTATAGTAGCAGAAAATATGCTCCAACACAGAATAAGCCTGATAACGTATGCATTATCGGGGTCATTCTGTGCTGAAACATTACCTTACAAGTCCGCTGGTATGCAGGAACATGATGAGGCCGTTCAGTACAAATTGAATAGCGAGTGCGGCAAGCAGAATACCCAGGATACGCGAAATGACCAGGATACCAGTACGACCAAAGAGCTTGATGATACGAGAGCTACCACGCATCACAAGCCAACTTGCGAAGAGCGCACTGGCAATGGCCGCACTAACCGCGAGTAGTTCCAGGGGTCGTGGTGTGGCGAGATCGACGTACAGAATCGTGGTTGCGATGGTACCAGGGCCTGCAATAATCGGAATTGCCAGAGGGAAAACGCTGATATCTTCGCGCGTCATAGCTTCGTCCGACTCGGCCTTCGTTTCGCGTGCCCCCGATTGGCGTCCAAACAGCATATCGACAGCGACCAGGAAAAGCAAGATACCACCTGCCATATCGAATGCATAGAGGCTGATACCCAGGCGATCAAGCAAGAGACGCCCGACGAGGGCAAAAAAGGCAATAATTGCCGCGCTTAATAGCGTTGCTCGCGTCACTATCACGTTCCGCTGTGTCTCATTGAGGTGGCCGGTAAGACCAACGAAGACAGGTGCCAGACCAATTGGATCAATGATGGTGAAAAAAGTTACGAATGCGCTAATAGTAAAAGTAAAGAGTGCCATGAGTATAAGTCCTTCTGTGCTAGTCGAATATATGGAAATTAGCCACAACAAGGGCACCCGCAAGGGGATGCCCCTCCCATACACAAATGCGCTTTTAATGCGTCGTCATATGGGAGGGGCATCCCCTTGCGGGTGCCCTGGCCTCTTTATATAAGGTCCTATTACGGCTATTTAGATATATAGTATTTTTAATATTACTGTTGCATTATATCTTACTCTTCGTAAGATTCGCGGCGACCTCGATAGTAGTGACGGCAGCGACCTCATGAGCGATAGGTGAGTGCGTGCTACAGGGCTACGACGACGATTGTGCCGAGCAGTGATTTGAGTAGTGGTATTGAAGTAGATGAACTGGCTAGTCGTGATAACAAAGTGAGTGCCTAAAAAATTCCCTTGACTTTCTCTAAGCAAATACACCTATTTTTCTAACAAATGTACTCACTTTTAGTGGCTCATGCGTATTAGAATAGTACAGAGTTCTATTGAGGAGGGAAACCGCGTGTGGTCTACCTGATAGATAGAAGCTTTTTGCATGGTTCTTTGCAATACGTTATAATACATTAACTCTTGTATTTAGAAAAAATTTATTAATTTGGAGGCACTTTATGAAGGGTGCAATTCGCAACGCAGCTATTATAGCTGTGGTAGCCTTAGTGGTGCTCATTGTGATCATCGTTCTAGCTGCCATTTTCCATGTTCTACTCGATGTCCTCTACATCTTCCTCATGCTCCTGGCGGCTCTTATGGTTGTTGGGACGCTGCTCCAGGTACTTTCGGTGGTCGCGCTCATTCGTACTATTTCGACGGTGCGTGAAGAGGTGAAGCCATTGCTGGCCTCGGTGCAGGAGACGGTTGGCATTGTTAAGGATACCGCGCAAACGGCTGGTCATACTGTGAAGACGGTCAGCAATGCCGCGCAGCTTACAGGTGAGATTGCACTTGCGCCGAGTGTGCGTGCTGTTGCCGCAGTTGTCGCAGGTCAAGAAATGGTGCGCGTCTTCTTTGGCAAAGGTCACACTCGAACTCGTGCCGACAAGCGTCGCAAGGAGCAGTTGAAGGCAATCGAGGCTATGGAACGCGCCAACCCTGATGCTATAACGGCTGGTGCGCTTGGTGGCGTTAAACCAGGAGAGGAGGCAACTAATGGTGCCTATGGTATTGGCAGATAACAATCCGATCCTGGCGACTGGCGGACAAATTGCCGCCATCGTTATTGGTCTCTATGCTGTGTTGTTTATCGTTATAGCCGTTGCCTTCAATTTCGCGATGGCCGTTGTCTTCAGTTGGACACGCGAGAAGGTAAAGGTTATTCAGATGTTGCGCCCTACCGTCGATAGCGTGAACAAGACATCAGAGGCAATGGCGCAGGGTGTGCCACCTCCTACCAATGAGAACAGGATTGTGGAGACTGTCGCGCAAGGTCCTGCTCAAGTGCAAAAACTCGATAGACAGGTTGAGCAGGCGACTGATAAAGTAGCTAATGCTGTCATTGAGTTTCGGGCACGCACGATACAGGTGCAAACGGTGGCAAAAGCTCTCTTCGCCCCCAAACTGTTGCGACGCGAGTTGGAAGAGCATGATAAGAACCAGGGCTATGACCCAAGCGTTGCCATCAAAAGTCCTGGCTATCAGCGTCTGGTGGAAGAGGTGCAAGAGGGTCAAGTCGTGCCTAATCTACAAATCGCTGATGCCTCGCAACCAACGGCTCCAATTGTACCGTCGAAAAAATAATGGCTCTCTTCATAGCGTATATCCGAGAGTTTGGGCGTTTCCAACGAAACGCCCAACTTTATTTAATCAGCAATACTTTGAGCGGTGTCTCTGCTGGTATTTTGCTTGTCCTCTATAATTTGTATCTCGTCTCACTCGGCTACAAGACTGATTTTATTGGCCTCGTTTTGTTCGCCGGGACTATTGGAGCTGGTCTCGCTATTTTTCCGGCAGGCGTGTGTATCGACCGTATTGGCGGAAAGATTGTGCTGATTGTCACAACCCTGCTATTTGGGGTCGTGGGTGCCGCCCAAATTCTCTTTCGTCAACCATTTCCTCTACTTGCAAGCGGCTTTATCGCTGGCATTATTACCGCTTTTTATCTCGTCGTCAACGCCCCATATCTTACCGCCAACAGCACGCCGGAAGAACGCTCACACCTGTTCAGTCTCAACATTGTCGTACAACTGGGAACAATGGTGTTAGGCGAAGTGTTGGGCGGCGCGTTGCCACAAGAGTTACGCTCTGTATCCTGGCTTATGGCTCCTCTGCCACCACAAATACAATGGCTACTTGCCATGCAAAGCAATGTCCGCTCTTATCAACTCGCCCTGCTAAGTGCTGGCTTGATTGCGGTGCCAAGCTTAATTCCGCTCTTCTTATTGAGTGATGACCGCCCTCTATCCCATGTCTTGCGTGCGCGTGATGAGGGAGGGCGTGATAAATCAGGCTTGCATTGGTGGCGAGGGCGGAATAAATCAGGCCCGTACATACGTGCGTTGGTGAGAACGCCTTTTTTTGCATTGTTGCTAGCGTGGATTCTTGTTGGGTTGGGTGCTGGCCTCTTCATCCCTTATTTCAATGTGTATTTTGTGCAACATCTAGGGGCATCGCCAGCACTGTTCGGCCTGATTGATGGCAGCGCAAATGGCATCAATGCGTTGTTGACGTTAGCCGCTCCACTCGTTGCGATGCGGCTGGGCAAAATAAATACCGTTGTATTTACGCGTTTGCTAAGTATTCCGCTCCTGCTTATCATCGGTTTTACCAGTGTGTTGCCGCTTGCCGCGCTCATTTATCTTTTTCGGCAGGGGACAATGGATATGTCTATGGGTGTCTTCCAGGTCTATTCTATGGAGGCTGTACCGGAGCAGAGACGTGGTGTAGCAAATAGTAGTTATCAGGCAGCCATGCAGGTCTCCTGGGCCGCCACAACGCCGTTAGGGGGCTTGCTGATCGTCCACGTGGGCTATGCCCCTGTCTTTGTTTGTGGTGCAGTGCTATATCTGCTGGCGATTGTTTTGTTGTGGCTGCGATTTAGAGGAGGTTCAACAAACGAACAAACAGATGGTGTGCTGGGCTAGCCCAGCACACCATCTGTTTGTTCGTTTGTTGAACTGTTATTTTTTCAGAACTTTCATAAAGATGATCGTCAGTTCGTACAAGATCGACATCGACGCACCCAGGATGACAGGACTATAGGGGTCCGCTCCTGGCATGACAATTGTTGCCCCTATCCACATACTTACATGCGCGACTGCACGTTTCTTCTGCAGTATCTTTGACGAAAGTACATCAATGTATGCCAGGAATGTTAGTACAAGTGGCATTTCAAAGATGACGCCAAAGGCAAGGATGAAGAACGCAATAAAGCCAAAGTAGCTACCCGCCGTAAGAATTTCCTGAAAGTTGTCGCCACCAAATGTTGTCAAAAACGCTACTGGATATTGTAGTACAAAGTATCCAAGCGTGATGCCTGCCAGGAAAAGAATGATACCGATAAAGATGAATGGAACGGCATATTTCTTCTCTTTCTCATACAGACCAGGTGAGATAAATGCCCAGGTTTGATAGAGAATAACAGGAAGTGCTACAACAAATCCGGCTGCGATTGCGACCGTCAAGTAGACGGTAAAACTCTCAGTGATACCTGTCAGATACAGTTTGTTATGGTTCAAAGGTAGCGGCTGTCTAAGGAAAATGACGATGTTATCTCGAAAGATGAACGCTACGATTGAGCCTACTGCGATGGCGATCAACGTTTTGAAGATGCGCCATCTTAGTTCTTCCAGGTGTTCTATAAGACTCATGCCAGACTCTTCGCCCTCATCCTCCGGCTCTGGTGTGTAGCCGTCGAATGAGAGCATGGAGTCTTGTTCTTTTATGTTACCAGTTGCCATTTCTACTCTCCAAGCAAGTGATAGTAGTTAATCAGCACTAGTCAACCTTAACTTCGTTGTGGCTTACCTCAGTAATGGGCGTCTCACTGACGACGCGGTGGCTTACCTCACTGATTGGGGTCTCACTAACAACGTGCTGGTGGATGGCATTTTCGCGCTCGATGGCTTCGTAGTTCAAAGTAGATGGATTTTTGAGTTCCTCTTCCTTCTCTTTTTCCTTCGACATCTCGCTGATGCCTTTACGGAACTCTGTGACGGTCTTACCAATTGAGCGACCCATTTCTGGCAGTTTCTTTGGTCCAAAGATGAGCAGTGCAACGACAAAGAGAATGATTAACTCAGGTGTATGTCCCATTAAGCCCATGATAGGTATCCTTTCGTAACTTTCGTAACGTCTAGTTTCTTTAGTAGTCTCTACACACTACTACGATAATATATCGGTAGTGGATGTCTTTTGAAACATCTCAACAATAATGTCTTCGTCCACTTCGTGTGAAGGGCCGGACCCCTAGTCAAGAGGCAACTGCCCCTTGCAGTCCTGCTTTAAGGTGTCGCGACACCTTGTGTTGCCTCTTGACCCATCACGGAGGCTTCGAGAGCTTGTAAGCTTTCGAGGCCGAGGTTGACAATGCCGAGTCCGACGGAACTGAGAGCGACAAGCTGTACAGCTCGCCGCCGACTTACCGTATTAGTACGCAAGCGTGTAACCACCTTTTGCTCATGTACTACCTCTGCTGCTTGCTGACGAACAGATGCCCGTAGGCGTTGCTCAAGGCCAGCAGGGGCAACAGTGTCGCTTCCGTAGTGGCGTGCTAGCACTGTTTCAATTGAGTCATTGTGCATACTATGCATCTCCAAGTAGATAGTGGCGCGGAACAAGTGCTAAACGTTGCGGCTGATTCTCATTCTCGTTCGCGATGCGTTCAGTTTGCTCTCTATCTCTATGATATGTGTGACTTGTTTGTGCCTTGCGAGTGTCGGGAATTTCTTCTCCACTCTCGCGTGTGTACTCCTGTTGAAATTGCTTACGGGCGCGAGCTAAACGCTGACGTACCGCCGCCTCTTTCAGGTCGAGCAAGCTAGCGATCTCGCTTGTCGAGAGACCCCCGATAATCGAGAGCAAGAGACACGTTCGCAACGCTTCTGGCAGTTTCGCCATTGTGCGTCGCACCACGTCTTGCTCAGCAATTAGCTCCGCTGGATCAGCAGTGCCTTGTTGCCCATAGCCAACAGGTTGTACGGGTGCTGCCTGTGCTGTGAGCGACTCCTCCTGTGTCTCCCCCGACTCTTGTGTCCCATTCTCATGAATACGAGAGAAGGGGATGAAGCGGAAGATTGCACGGCGGCGGCGTTGCATACGCACAGTGTTGAGCGCGATACGTAGCAACCAGGCTTTGGCGTGAAAGTGTATGCCACTTTCGGTGCGTGCAGCATCGATAGCTTTCAATGCCTGGTGAAACGTGTCCTGCGTCAGGTCCTGGCTCTCTTCCCAATCTCCGGTCAGACCATAGATAGTGTAGAAGACCAGTTTATGATATTCGTGAACAAGCGCCTCAACCGCCTGTGCCGCAGGGAGTGTATCCACACAATACTCTTTTCGCGTTCGCATTTGTGGAGAGAGATTTCTTACGTCCCTCACCGCTTACTAATAGAGATGCACGAGGATAGCAATTTGTGACAAGAAAACAACGGAATTTTTCTAAGTTACGAAAGAGAAAACGGATGTATGATGTAGGCGTTCTCGCGACGAACGCTACATCATACATCCGTTTTTTTATTAGTGTGCGTGTTCTTCGATGTAATCTTCGGCCTCTTGTACCGTTGTGATCTTTTCGGCATCCTCGTCGGAGATTTGCATACTGAACTCTTCTTCGAGAGACATGATCAGTTCGACCAGATCGAGTGAGTCTGCATTGAGATCCTCAACGAATGAGGCCGAAGGAACGACCTCACTCTCGTCAACACCGAGTTGGTCAACGACTATCTTCTTGAGTCGTGTCTGGATATCCGCATTTGCTGGCATTAATTGACCTCGCTTTCAGCTATAGGGGTGGGCGGTTGTTGCGCCCGATTAAATATGGTGCCGAGTACGCCATTGATAAAGCGGCTAGACGTGTCACTGCCAAATATCTTGGCAAGTTCAACGGCCTCGTTGATGGCTGCCTTGGCTGGTACCGTATTATTGAACAGAATCTCGTAGATTGCAAGTCGCAAGATATTTTTGTCGATGCGAGCCATCTGTTGTAAGGGCCATTCACGAGCCGCACTCTGGATGTGGGCGTCGATGTCGGCGAGATGCTCACTCACACCCAGGACTAATTCCTCGGCGTACTCTACCACCTGGGATTGCAGGTGACGTTCTTCGACATGGCGCTGCAAAACCTCTGCGAGGGTGTGCTGGGCAACATCGTGCTCATAGAGTGTTTGCAATGCGATCATTCGTGCTTGTCTGCGTATCCCTGGCATAGTATCCTCGAATTGTTCCTGTTGTATCAGAGGAAAGAATAGATACTTTTCGCTCTGATTGATCAATGTATACGAATTGTGCATCGTTGCTAGCGACTTGCTAATAGATATACCACACTGAGTGGTTGTGTGCTATGCCACGTCCTGGATATAGACGTTGACTTCATGCACCTGCATTCCTACCATTTCTTCCAGTGACGATGCCACTTCTTCCTGTACGGCGGTCCCAACCTCGACGATGTTAATGCCTGGGGCAACAACAAGATAGAGATCGGCAGAGACCGTATTATCTTTGATGGTCAACGCTACTCCTTGCCGGGGAACTTCCCGATGTAGAAAATGTGACCATTGGTCGTTGGTCTGTGCTACGCGCGTAACCCCTGAAATCTGCAATGCGCTGTTGATCACAATAGCTGAAAGTACCTGTGGTGCGATACGCACAAATCCTAGCTGCTCGGTTGCCATAGCTTACGCTCCTTCTACGGCGATTATATCACTACAGAAGTATGGGTACACGGTAAATTATACATTATGGACAAGAGCCATTTCACGTACCAGGTTCGCCGCTTTCTCTATCTCCGCGCTATTACTTAGCGTGACGGTTGTCACGCCTTTAGCAATGCGCTTGACCATGCCTGTCAACGCCTGGCCGGGACCAATCTCGAAAAAGACATCTACCCCTGCCTCAACCATATATTCGATAGTACGCACCCACTGAACGGGAGAGTATATCTGCTGCGTCAACTCACGTTCAATAGCGGATGCTTCGAGTAGTGGCGTACCCTCGATATTCCCAATCACAGGAATGGTGGCAGCGGAGATATGTGCAGTCTCAACCGCTCTGGCAAGTCCTGACGCGGCAGGTCGCATCACTGGTGAGTGGAAGGCACCACTGACCGCAAGCGGAATGACGCGCTTTGCCCCCCGTGCTTTGGCTAGCTCGGAAGCGGCTGAGAGTGCTTTCTGCTCACCTGAAATCACAATCTGTCCGGGTGCATTATAGTTAGCAATGGCAACTTGTCCTAGCCCTGGATACGGAGAAGTATTACCTTTAGGCTGCCCGGTTGCTGGCTCTTGCTGAAGTTGCTGTGTTACCTCCTGGCACACGGTCTGTAATTTCTCCTCATCCATACCTATGACCGCCGCCATTCCACCAGGGCAAACAGTTCCTTCATGATGCATCAGGCGTCCTCTCTCTCGCACCAGGAGCGCGGTCTGCGTCAGGTTAATCGCACCGGCTGCAACGAGAGCCGAATATTCGCCAACACTGTGTCCTGCCATATAACTGGGGACAAGAGGTGATGACCAGGAAGAGGTGGAGGTGGCTGAAAGTGCTTCTTGAAATGCGGCAAGCACAGCAAGGCTCACGGTGACAATTGCGGGCTGGGCATTGATTGTTTCGCGGAGCGTCTCTTCGGGTCCCTGAAAGCACAGGGTACTCAGTGGCATATCTAGTGCTGAGTCTACCGTCTCGAAGACCTGCTTTGCGGCTGTAGATGTTGCGAAAAGGTCGGCACCCATACCTACAGTCTGGCTTCCTTGCCCTGGGAAAAGAAAGGCGACTTTGGTCGTCATGATATATCTACTCTTCGTAAAGAGGCGACGCCTCTATCCTGCGTGAATAAAAACGCGTCGCCTCTTGCCTCATTACTTTTTCGCGCGTGGCAAAAACACCTGGCGCCCACGGTAAAAGCCGCAATTTGGGCATGCGTGATGCGACAAACGTGGACGCTTGCAATTTGGGCACGCAACCAATTGTGGTGTGGTTAAGTGATGATGTGAACGCCTGTCTCCCTGACGAGCAGGTGACGTGCGTTGTTTTGGTAATGCTCCCATGATTTTTCTCCTCTGCCACCAGTATCGTGTCCCGCACATACGTCGGGTGTACCTACTCGCGTGGTCGGTGTACTATGACTAACTATATGTCTTTTGGTAGTAACGCGCTAAGTATGCTAAAACGCTCATCAACCTCTGGTTTGCAGTCACAAGGACCAAGGTTGAGGTCTTGCCCGCATTGTGAGCAGAGACCCGCGCAATCCTCTTTACATAGCGTTACCATTGGTAGTTCGAGCAGTACGCGCTGTCGTATTGCCTCTGTCAAATCGATGAGATGATGGTCGTCGATAGGGAACGCATCTTCTTCCTCGGATGGTGGAAGCACGATTCCCGTTACCATGTCTATCGTTGGATAAAACAACTCTTCAAAAGGTAAATGCATCACCTGCTCGAATTGTTTCAAGCAGCGTGTGCATGTTAGCTCAAGCGTGATGTCTACCAAACCATCGACCAGTAATCCTTGATTGACGCGACGCATACGCACATGCCCAGTAATTGGGCCAATGACCTTCAGGTCTTCGTCAAACTGGACATTCTCTTCATCAATATCTGCTGTCAATGAAGTTCCCACTGGAGACTTCATGAGTTGCGCCACATTATAGATCATGAAACTGCACATCCTTTCGGGCTCGGTAATAATTGAGTTGCTGGTAAAATACGTCGTTGCCAATGTGCATGATTCTTCTACTGGTGCCAATCTATTATAGACAAGGTGTGAGGGAGTGTCAAGTGGAACGAGATGAATATCCTCGTCTCATTGCGATGGACCCACTTCCTTGAGAGGTCTCCCTTTGTGGGTATCTTGTAAGCTACAAACAACTTTCATTGTGAGCAATAAAACGGTATAATGAGTATATGACTGTTCCAACCAGTAACATAGATAGACAGGAGGAACATTTGAGTATCAACGATCAACCATCCATCACTCCTCGACAAGGTAATTCCATAGACAGCCAGCTTTCGGACGATACAAAAAAAGAGCGGCACTTATTCGTCTCTTGCAATCTTGGCGCGAAGGCGATGAGCAGGAGCAACGAGAGACGTTGGCGTTTCTACAAAAAGTACTCGATGAAGATCGGCTTTCGGTTTGGTAATAAATCTGAGAGGTTCTTCCATCGACTACGTACCTATCACAACACAAACGATGCTTTTAGCTGCTGAGTTTTGGGCGCAAGTAAGAAAGCAAGGAAAGCCAACAGCAGATAATAAAGCATTGGATGGTGATGTAATTCTTGCGGCTCAGGCATCTCTGCTATCTAGTGTTGGGTATGAAGTGGTGATTGCAACAACAAATGTTAACCATCTCTCGCGTTTAGTTACAGCGAAAGAGTGGCAGAATATTTAAGGAGCTACCCATCTCGTAAAAATCGCTCTTTGCAAAAACTGTTCATGAAAATCTACTTGCGGCTGCCTAGTTTCTAGGGGAAGATTGGTCCACCAATAGTATCATTGGCAAGCGAAGCGCGGCGTGGCTGTATCGTGCCCGTCGTCGGCTCTGTATCCACTTCCTCGCCGTACTCTTCTTCGTACACTTCGTCCTCTTGTTGTGGCTCCACCCCATCCTCTTCGATGTCTTGCTCCTCATCTTGTAATGCGATACTTTCCAGGCCACGCTCGATGCTCAATATCGTGCGGCTCACGTCGGTCTCAATGCTCATCAAGTGTTCTTTGAGGTTGTGCAGGGTTTCGGAGACATATGCATCGGCGTCGATTTTTAGATGCTCTGTGTGCGTCTGCGCCTGCTGCACCAATTCCTGTGCCTGTTTATCTGCCCGTTGTACCAGTTCTTGCGAACGCTCTTCGGCGGAGCGCAACAGTCCTTCGCGGTTCATAGCTCGTTCGGACTCCGCACGCGCACGCGATACGATGTTCGCTGCTTCGGCGTTTGCCTGCGCTAAAATGCGATCCTTCTCCTGCATGATACGGCGTGCCTGCTTGATTTCGTCGGGAATCACGGTTCGCATCTCATCAATGACGCTGAGGATATCGGCCTCTTTAATGATGATCTGATTGACGAGTGGCATTCTACGACTGCTCGCGATCAGATTTTCCAGGCGATCCAGAAGATAGAGGATATCCATTTTACTTTGTCCTATATTTTTCTTTCAGGGCTTCCAATGCTGCCGTTGGCAACATGTCTGTGACGTTACCGCCCAGACGAGCAACTTCTTTGACAAGCGATGAACTCACAAAAAGATGTTCTAGGTTGGTCAAGAGGCACACCGTTTCAATTTCAGGGACGAGCTTATGGTTCATCATTCCTTGCTGAAACTCGGCCTCGAAATCGTTCGGTGAGCGTAACCCTTTGATGATAGCCACACCATCGACGGAGCGTGCAAAATCTACCGTTAGCCCTGTATATGTCGCAACGTGCACATTGGTTAGTTCCTCGCTAACTATAATCTTTTGCCAGAGAGCCATACGCTCATCGACTGAGAAAAGCAGATTTTTTGCGGGGAAGGCATAAACCGCGACAATGAGTGTATCGAAGAGACGCGCGGCTCTGCATGCAATGTCCAGATGCCCAATCGTTAAAGGGTCGAAGCTCCCCGGATAGACCGCGATACGCTGGTTGTGCTTTTCCTCGTTGTTCACGCAAGACCTCCGTTTGGCATGCTATTCCTTGCAGACTGCCTGAGCGAAGCGAACTCCTCTCATTCTGCTGACCCGAAGGGTAGAGGCGAATGCCTCGTTACAGAATGACTAAGATGAGAACGAAGTTTGTTGGCAGTCTGAATACAAGTTACTATACATTGGCTTGACCTGAGCGAAATTTGCAAGTTGCCCCCATTAAACCATATCAATTAGCATTCAGCAATAGAGAATCAGTGCCCGACAAAGTTTTGCCAGAAGAGGTGCATTCTCTCTCGTAGTGGCGCGTGTTCGGGCTTGCGAAGGTAGGGGTCACTCTCCCAGAGTTTGTCAGCAAGTGAGCGTGCAAGTTCCACCAGCGGCGTGTCATTCAGGTTCGCCATACGCAGTTCTGGCATACCACTCTGACGCACGCCGAAGAAATCGCCGGGACCACGTAGACGCAGGTCTTCCTCAGAAAGTTTGAAGCCATCGTCGGTATCCTGAAAGACGTCGAGCCGCTCCTGCGCGTTAATGCTGGCATCAGCACTCAGCACATAGCAGTAGGACTGATGTTCGCCACGCCCTACACGTCCACGAAACTGATGGAGTTGTGAGAGTCCGAAGCGGTCGGCATCTTCAATCACCATCACCGTCGCGTTAGGGATGTCGATACCAACTTCGATGACAGACGTCGCCACCAGGATATCTAGCTCCTGATCGCGAAATTGACGCATTATCGCGTCCTTATCAGCAGCCTTCATCGCACCATGTAACAGACCAAGACGTTTGTAGGGGAATACCTCGCGCTTCAAGCGTTCGTATTCGCTAGTCGCTGCTTTAGCTACGATAGATTCGGATTCCTCAATCAGGGGACAGATGATGAATGCCTGCCGCCCCTCTTCGACTTCATGCACGATAGTTGTATTGGCCTCTGCACGGCGCGCTCCTGTGCGCCAACGGGTGATAATCTTCTGCCGTCCTGGCGGTAGTTGGTCGATGATCGACACGTCGAGATCACCATACAGTGTCAGGGCCAGCGTGCGCGGAATTGGTGTCGCGGTCATCACCAGCATGTGTGGATGGTAGCCCTTCTGACGCAAGGCGTCGCGCTGCTCGACACCGAAGCGGTGCTGCTCGTCGATGATGACCAGACCAAGTTTAGAGAAGGCCACATCCTCTTGAATCAGCGCATGTGTGCCGATGGCGACGGTGGCCTTGCCGCTTTCAAGAGCGGCACGATTTGCTGCTCGCTCACGCTGTTTCAAACTGCCCGTCAACAAGACAGTTTCAATACCAAATGGCTCTAACATGATGCTTATGCTACGCGCATGCTGTTCCGCTAGTAGTTCTGTCGGAGCCATAATTGCACTTTGATAGCCATTGATTGCTGCCATATAGAGAGTGGCGGCGGCGACCGCCGTTTTACCTGCACCGACATCACCTTGCAAGAGACGACACATGGGTTGTGTGCGCTCAAGGTCGTGGAATATCTCATCGAGGACGCGATGTTGTGCCTGCGTGAATGTAAAGGGTAGCGTTGCCTCGAACGGCTCTTCCGTCACCACTGTAGACCAGAGTGTTGTGCCTAGTGGTTGCGACTCTACCACCGTTGCCTGTCGAGTGGAGTTGGGGGTGTCGATAAATATTTTGCTCAGGTCAACGGAAAAGGCATTGCCCTGCTCCACCTGTTGTTTCCAGCGACTGCGCCGCTCCTGCATACCCAGTTGAATCAGGAATAGCTCGTCGAAGGCAAGCCGTCGCCGTGACGCTGCGAGCATCTCCTCGCTTTCGGGATAGTGAATCTGTGAGATCGCGTCAGGAAGTGGCAACAATTGTCCTGCCGCACGTATCATTGGTGGAAGGTAGTCGGGTAGCATGGCTGCATAACGGTCTACAACCCACTTGGTGAAACGTCGCAACACCTTCGCGGTTAGTCCCTCCGTCAGTGGATAGGTGGGGACGAGGCGTCCTGTATTAAGCAGGTCGCCCTGATCGGGTAGCTCATGTGTGCGTACCGAGAATTCGACCTTGTTGCCGAAGCGTTGTTTGATGCCTGTCACCACAAGGTACGAGCCTTTGGCGGCAAGCAACTGCTTTTGTAGATACCCTTGATTGAACCAAGAGACGCGTAGCTTGCCCGTATCATCCGAGATCGTGGCAATCACCACCTGCCGTCCCCCGTTCAAACGCTTGCTCTCGACCTCCCAGATCATGCCAACCGTTGTCGTCAATTCGCCAAAAGGGATGTTAGCAATCTTCTCTAACTTGCTGTAGTCGCGATGCTCACGTGGAAAATAGAAGAGCAGGTCACGCACTGTACGAATACCCAGTGCGTGAAGGCGTGTTGCCGCCGAGGGACCGACGCCAGGAACGGCGGTGACATCCGCGCTCAAGAGCGTCATGACCGTATGACCTTGCGTCATGCCTGCTTCCAGGCGAATAGAGTGCGAGGTTGATGGTACCTGCACGGTCGCTTTTTGCGGTGCGCGTGCAGGAAGTTGAGCGACAATTGGCTGTGCAGGAAGTTCGCTCTTAGCAACTGCTTTTTTCTCTATAGATGCCGCCTGTACTTTTGGTGTAGACGTTTGTTGCTCCAACGGGGAGAGTGCTGACTGTTCGGTAGCGAGCCGTATACCCGATCTCTCGTTGTTCGTGCCCAGCTCGTTAAGAATAGCCAGTGCCGAGCGTATACTGACGGCGCGTTGCATCGGGTCTTGTTTGTGATAACCCGTCAAATATTCCATGAAGAGATGAACAGGTGCAACATCTACACCTGCACTGTTACAGGCATTGCTGGTTTCTTCGGCCCAACGTGCCGCAAACGCCTCAAGCCCTCCTGGTTTGATGGCCTGGTCTTGATGATTAGTGCGCTGCTCGAATTGTAGTATCTTCTTTGCGCGTTCGATATAGTCGGTGATTGTCGATGATAGATTATTTGCCATAAGTGCTATTGTTTCGCTACCTCTGCAATTGTTTAAGACTGCTCTCATGATAAAGGTTCGTTGGAACATGTGTCAAGGCATTGCCAATGGCCTTTTCGGACTACTGCATAACCGATAGCATGAAAATTGGCACATCGGACGTATATATCTATAGCAGAAAGAAAATCCAGAGCACTGCACTACTTATTACTTTGCATAATGAAAACAATGTAATCATCCAACACAGAGAGAACTGAGGGTGTTAGATGTCTCAGGTGGGAGTGGGCCAATGGAACTGACTATAAAAGAAATGAATTGGGGGAACGCACAATGGCAACGACTGGCGAATTGCGTGCGATTATTGAGTTATTAGAACTGGTTGACATCGGAGATGCCGCCAGTTATCTTGGTGAAGAAACATTGGAGTCTAATAAATGTTTGAGTAGTACCCAGGAGGAGCAAGACAATCCGAGTGTTCACGGTGTTGGATGTCATTGTGTCTCTTGTCAAATTCTTAGATCATGATTCTTTATAAACAGAGAGCGCAAATGGACAGGTTCGGCATGCCGAACCTGTCCATTTGCGCTCTCTGTTTATGAATAGCGTGACTCTAATAGCACCTTGATACGTTTCTCCACGTTTGGCATACCACATGTACGTAGCTGGTCAACCACCCTCGGCACATCGTATTCTACGCGCCGATGAACCGCTTGCCATTCACCGTTTTTCCAGGTCAGGATGCCATAGGATGCGCGGTGGTCTTCGTCGCGTGGCAGACCACAACTACCTGCATCTAGTAGAAGCAGGTGCTGCCATGAACGCTTATAGGCGATATGCAGGTGTCCAAAGGCGATGGCTCCTATGGTGGAGGGTATATGACCTAAGAGATGCTCCAACTCCTTGTCGGGTGCCGTTGGGAAAATGGCGTCTTCCTCGTTCAATGGGTTGGCATGAACGACGAGCAGATCACTACCGCCTGGGTTTATGACAAGATTCGACGTTGGGAGAGCGTCAAGATAGTTGATGCCTTTCTCGCCAATTTGCTCACGAGTCCAATCGACGATAGCCCGCTTCTTGGACCCTTTCTTGGGACGTTGCGACGCGACATCTACGTCTGTATTGCCCTGAATGACTGGACAATGCAATGCCCATAATGTTTCCAGCACCTGACGTGGGCATGGACCGTTCAAACAGAGGTCGCCTGCGACAACAAGTGCATCAAGTGATGGTTGATGAGCAATGTCTTCTAATACCGCCTCCAATGCCACCAGGTTTCCGTGAATATCCGAGATAACCGCAATACGCATAAAGTGTGATATCCTGATTATGTTGCTAATTTTAGAATAGAAAAGCCCCACTTAGTATACCGCGTGTAGCAGCGTCTTATAAGTAGGCTGCAATTATGAGAATACAACTTCATGCAGTAGACTGATTAAGCTTGATACTAGTCTTTCAGTTCGTCAATTTCTTCTGGTTCTATTTCTCTGCCAAGATGTTGTCTAAGCCCTGCTAGAATACGAGCGCGTGTAAGAGGCGAAATTTTCTCACCCTCTTCAGCACGTTTGATACTAGAGGGTGATACATCCGCTATAACAGCTAGGTCTGGACGAGATAGCCGAGCAATGTTGATACGAAAATCTTCTAACTTCATCAATGACCTCATGTAAAAATTATTGCAATCAGTATAACACAAGTAACTTTTTCTTACTAGTCTATTCTTTTGAATGCGCCTGGATACTCAAATGAGGTCAATGGTATTGAAAAATATCAAAGAATATGGTATAGTTATCGTAGATATTTAGTCAGAAAGGCAGACGCTAACAAAGAAGCTAGCCCTGTTTGGAATACAGAGCTAGCCAGTAGAACCGACCCCGAACCCTTTAGAAAGTCAGATACGGCCCCATGTGATTGTAACATCATGGGATGCCGAAAAGTCAAGCGAAAGGCTACACCATGAGCAATATTCGCCCCTATGGAGATAACTTCATTCCTGTTATCCCGACAACGAAAGAGCATACCGACGAGCATCCGTTTTGCTCAACCAACCCAACGTGTCCCTGTCATGAAGATGCGGCCCTGATTGCCCCTATTGTCCAAGCGGTCACTGATGGACTCATGACCAGTGACGAGGCTACCGACTACGTGATGGGTAGAAGCCTACAAGGAGGATGGGAGTCATGACCACAAACGACGCTGGACGACTCCCCGCAAACGTCCCACTGCCGCCGAGCAACGAGCAGCCGCACGCGAAGCAAGCCCTAGAGCAGTGTGCAAAGGGACACCATAGCAGCACCCCAACCTTTCGACCAGGAGAAACCGTGTGTTTAGTCTGTGGTCTCGTCCTCTATTGCCCTGATTGTCTCAACGAGAGCCATCTACAACCGCCATTCGTGCATGCCTTCCCGAAAGTATGCCCAACGCATCAGAAGGCGCAGGTGCAAGTATGAGACAACTCGGCTATGACGTAGAGCTAGAGGACGACACCCTCTACCCACAACGCACCCGTACAGCGGCGATACGCTACCGACCTATTGAGACACGCGATGCTCAACAGCAACGTGCTGTCACACGCCCACGTCAGCAAACAGTACGCCGACCAGATCAGTATGATAACGTGCATGTGTACGTTCGTCAAAGACGCACACATGCACCACGCCCACCACAGGCACCACGAACTACACAGCAACCAGAGCCAGAGCAGGACGACGACGAGCAAGAGACTGAGCCACTCCGTACTCCCACCCAAAAGGGACAGAAATGGCGTCTTCATGTGCTGGTCTATATTGGTGTCGGTATGCTTGCTATGCTTGTTCTGTGGTTTGTGCTATCGAGTGTGTCCACCTGGTGGCACGTCTACCAAGACGACCTGCACTATGGACGCCCCCGTACCTATCAATGTGATGCAACGGTCGGTCACAATGACGCGCAAACCCCTAGTCACTTCATTGCGCTGAACTTGCATCGGCATATCGAAGTCATCGAATTTCCAGGAGGAGACGCAAGCCATGCAAAGGTCTATATCGTCCCCTCGATGCTCCAAGAGGGTAACGACCTTGTCGTTGTGACGCTAGAATTCAAAGACCTCACGCACAACGGCAAGCCCGACATGATTATCACCGTCGGCAATGACAAGTTTGTCTTCATCAATGCCAACGGGCAGTTTCGCCCTGTGCAACCAGGAGACAATATCACCACTTTGTAGCAAGGGAGGAATCAATGCACACACTCCTGATTCTTTGTGAGCGTCGAGACTTAGCGCATCTCGTCGATGCACTTGGCGATTGGCAGAACGAGGGCGAGGCGAAGATTGTGCTGTATGGCACGACCAACAAGCAAAGCGATGGGTTCATTTTCATGCAGTGGAACCAGCCCATCACCGAAGGCTTCCAGCGCATGCAACTCAAAGCCGACCCAGGCATTCTTGACTATGTGGTCTATGACCTTCCGTCATCGTCATCTGTCCCGATACGCTTGTAACTGTTAAGGGGAAGTGGTTTGCTCTCACTTCCCCGTTCACTTCATACACATGAGGAATGCATGAACAATCAACTACCTAACAACATCGACGACATTCTCGCCAGCATCTACCCCCAAGACGAAGGCACGCCACTACAACGGCAGGACGAGAACCTACCACGTCGTACCATCAATGTGTATATCGACGTAGAGGAGGAAGAGGATTCGCAAGCCCTTCCCCCGACAGTGGAGGGAACATTGGACACGGACCGCAACAGCACCGTCCCCCTCCCTGATGAGCAGACCGCGCCGCCATCTCCTGCTCCCACAACAGAACTACACAAGGCCGCGCCTTCTGTGCAACCTAAGAGACGCCCTTCTATGCGACCACGCCTCATCGCGCTGATCGTCGCACTGGTCGCGGTGCTTGCTACCCTCATCGGCCTCAACATCAGTTTTGCGCTTTCGCCATTGTTCGCACCCTCGGCAACGGTGACGCTAGTCACGACCTTACAGCATCTCACAACGACTGACACCCTAGAACTTGTGACCAGCGGTATCGCCAATCCGACCAAGCATCAAATCCCAGGACGAGCGTTACCCGCCATTACCATGAGTCAACAGAAACGTGTTTCCACCACAGGAACAGGACATCAGGACGCCACCGCCGCGCATGGTATCCTCACCTTCTACAACAGTGCGACGTACCCACAGACCGTACCAGCAGGAACGCTGGTGACAGGAACAGACGGAATGCAGGTTGTGACCGATACCGACGCGACGATACCCGCCGCTTCGTTTCCAACCTTTGGACAGCGTAGTATCATGGCGCATGCTGTGCTAGTCGGACCACAAGGCAACATCCGCGCAGGGGATGTCTACGGGGCGTGTTGTCGCGTGAATGTTTCCGCTGTGAACAGTGCCTTTACGGGTGGACAGAACGCGAGAACGTACCAGACAGTGGCACCGCAAGACATACAAGGAGTTGTGAATAGTGTGACAACGAGCTTAGCGCAGAGTGTCCAGGCGGCACTCCACACGCAAGTCCAAGCAACCGAAACGCTGGTCACACCGCTTGAGTGTACCCAGCATATGACACCCGACCATAGGGTAGGCGAGGAAGCAACAATAGTGATGGTCACGATAGACGAAACCTGTACAGGCAGTGTCTACGACACGCAAGCATTCACGACCATGACTACGCAGGAGGCGACCCAGGACGCAACGAAGCGACTTGGAACAGTCTACACGCCAACCGACATACAGACCAGTATCACTCAGGCGACGCGTGCCGCACATGAGACGGTAGCCCTACAGGTCAAGAGCAGCAGTGTATGGGCGTATCAGTATGGTCCAGAGCAAGAGCAGCGCATCAAGACCATGATTGCGGGAATGAGTCGTGACAAGGCAAGAGCAATCGTATTGCATCTGGTAGGTGTGCAAAGCGCATCTGTCACGCTCACTCAGGGTACCACGATACCCACCGATACGGCACAGATTCACCTCTTGTTTGTCCAGGTGTAGGAGCCACAACGACCAAAGAGAGCAGAGGATACAGCCATGAATAAACGCCAGAAGATATTGAAAGTCATGATAGAGACCGCAAGAGCGGAAACGGCGAAGGGGACAGACCTCAGAGACGTGAGAGAAGCCGTGCGACAGACGCGCGATAATGCAATAGCCGCAATGCGGCAAGGCATCACGCTTCATGGCGAACAGGACACCGAACACGATAAGGAGAACGACTACATGACGGACATCCCCATGTCTACCATGACGATTGGTACCAAAGCGGTCCTACTCGACGAGAGCGATTATGATGAGTTTGTGCGTGGCTATGACGACGGATACGAGACCTGTCACCGTCATCGTCGTGACAACACGACGATATACGCCTCCACCTTGCTTTTTTACGTGCGAAACGGGTGGAACGACACGTGCTCAGACATGTACAACACCAAATTTCAGGTGGGATGGCTTGCCGCGTTCTTGGAGCAAGAGGAAGGGCAACTCGCTCGGTGTGTAGACATCAACAGCCCTGGTGGTGGAGGTGCCGACAAGCAGGACATTCAGAGCGTGTAAGACAAGCACGACGATGACCAAAGCAGAGCAGCGTCGCATAGCACTAGGGGCAGTACGGGCACACCTTCGTCGCTTGGGGATAAACGTTGACCCGTTTGTCCCCTTCAACGACGTACTCGTGGTGCTGGACGACCTCTACCGCGCCGAGCCTGAGCTTATTGCTTCACAGTGGTACGCGAGTGCCACCGATCACCAAATCACGCTGTTGCGTCGAGAGTGGAAGCAAGCCGTGAAAGCGTTCTATGAACGGACGTTGTGGGGAGACACGCTAAATTGAAGTGAGGATGACATCAGAAGATATAGACAAGCCAGAGAAAGGAGGTGAGAACGATGCAACTGGTTGAACAGCATGTGATTGACAAGAGCGACCCACGCTACAACGTGATTGATGAAGCGGCGTTCAAGTCAAAGAACCTCTACAATGCGGCACTCTATGAGATACGACAAGCGTTCATCAATCATGGGGTGTACCTGAACTACAACGAAGTCCAGAAGCGTATGCAGTCCCATGAAGCGTATCAAGCTTTACCAGCGAAGGTCAGTCAGCAAATTTTGATGGTGCTTGACCGAAACTGGAAAAGCTTCTTTGAAGCCCTTGCCACTTACAAGGAAGACCCGTCCAAGTTCTTCGGGCGTCCAAAGCTTCCGAGGTACAAGCACAAAACCGAAGGCCGCAATCTCCTGGTCTACACCATTCAAGCGATTAGTGCAAAAGGCTTGCAATGTGGCATCATCAAGCCTTCCATGCTTGCTATCGAAGTGCAAACGAAGCACAAGCAGGTCAATCAGGTTCGCATCGTTCCGTGCAAGGGCTTCTATGTGGTGGAAGTGGTCTACGAGAAAGCAGTCAAACAAGCACAAGTCAATCCTGCCTACTACGCTGGTATAGATATTGGCATGAATAATCTGATTGCGCTAACTTCAAACAAGCCTCATTTTCAGAGTATGCTTGTTAACGGGCGTCCAGTCAAATCAGTCAACCAATTCTATAACAAGCGCAGGGCAGACCTTCAAAGCAAGCTTGATCACACAGGCATGACGAAGCGCATGGAGCGCATGACAAACAAGCGAAACAGGCGCATTAACCATTATATGCATACTGTCAGCAAAAGGGTGATTGACGTATTGGTGCAAGAGGGCATCGGCACTCTCGTTATTGGCAAGAATGACGGGTGGAAACAAGAGGCGAACATGAGCAAGCGCAATAATCAAAACTTTGTCCAAATCCCACATGCTCGTTTGATTGCTATGCTCACCTACAAAGCGGAACTGGTAGGCATTCGTGTCAAGGTGACGGAAGAGTCCTACACGTCAAAGGCATCGTTACTCGACTTGGACCCGTTACCAATCCGTGACCTGAACAATGACACGAAACACACGTTTAGCGGCAAACGTGTCAAGCGTGGGTTGTACCGCGCATCCGACGGACGCTCAATCAATGCCGATATTAACGGTGCAGGGAACATCATACGTAAAGTAGCCCCCAATGCCTTCGGGCAAAGGGCGGTAGAGGATGGTAAAGCGGTGCTTGCATCGCTGGTAGTCCATCCTGTGAGGATTGTCGTTCCCCTCACGAAGCCGAAAAGCAAGCATGGAGAAGTGAAGGCAAGCGGTCAATAGGTCGTTCGCTTTCGCGCCAAAATGCTATACTTTTAGGAACTATACCGCAAAAGAGAGGAATAGACCATATGATGCATCGAATCGGCGTGATCTCAGACACGCATGTTCCACGTTTCAAGCGTATACCGGAGGCAGTATGGCAACATTTCGCCGATGTTGAGCGCATCATACACGCGGGCGACCTCTCTGTGCTATCTGTCATCAATGAGCTAGAAACAATCGCTCCCGTCGAGGCCGTGCAAGGCAATATCGAGACGGAAGAGACAATGTTGAAACTACCGCTCAAACGCGAAATTGTAGTTGGGCACTGCCGTATAGGAATTGTACATATTCTCGGTGACACAAAAACGCATGCACGTGTGGCACGGCAAGAGTTTCCTGATGCGCGTGTAGTCGTTTTCGGCCATAGTCACATCCCCTACAATCAAGAACATAATGGGCAGTTGCTTTTCAACCCCGGCAGTGCCAATGATCGGCGAAGGCAGCCAAAGTGTAGTATTGGCATGCTTACTATTGATGATGAGACGAATAGGGTGCATGGAGAGATTATATTGTTGTGATGCTCGAACATTCTAATCAAGAGCGTTCAGTGAGAACTTCTCTTTATCAGGACATCTTCTGACCGCTTTTTGTGCTAAGCTGTGAAAAAAGAAGAACAAAGGAGGAAACTTTATGACCGAACAACAGAACCCTCTTCTCCCTTTTTATAAAGGCTGGGGTACCTATCAGGAACTGCTTATCAAGGCTATTGAGCCACTGTCACTCGATCAACTGTCCCTGCGCGCCGCACCTCACCTGCGCTCCATCGGCGAGAATGTCCTGCACATCATCGGCTGCCGTGCCTACTGGTTCACCGATTTCCTGGGCGAAGACTGTGACGAGGAGATGAAGGTGTATGCGGGTTGGAACGAGGTTGCGCTGGCACTGGGAGCACCAGTCCCAACCGCTGCTGAACTGGCCCAGGGCCTCGACTACACTTGGCAATTCATGGCGGATTGTCTGGCGCGTTGGAGTCCCGCCGACATGCACCAGACCTTTCCCGACGACTGGGACGGCAAACAAGTTGACTTGTCGCGCTCCTGGGTCGTCTGGCATGTGATAGAGCACGATCTGCATCATGGAGGTGAACTCTCCTTCACGCTGGGCATGCAGGGCTTGACTGGCATCGATATCTGAGGGTGCTGTGCCCTATGAAAGGAAAGCAGAATGGGAACCACTATCAGCAAAAGCCAACTACTTGCTGAATTGAACAATGAAAATGCTTCCTGGCAAGCATTGCTAGACGATATTGGTGAAGCCAATATGACGCAGCCAGAAGTCGCTGGTGGCTGGTCTATCAAGGATATAGTTGCACACTTAACTGAGTGGCGACGCCGGACGGTAAAACGATTCCAGGCAACTCTGAATCACGAACCAAACGTTACACCTCCGCCCTGGCCTTCCGAGTTGCAGGAAGATGATGAAATCAATGCCTGGCTTTACGAATCCAATCGAGATCGTCCATTAGCAGATGTACTTAGCGATTCGCGTGAAGTCTTTCAACAATTGGTGGATGTCATTGATGCATTTTCTGATGATGAGCTTCAAGATCCTCAACGCTTTGAATGGCTGCAAGGAGAGCCATTAAGCGGCGAATTTGTCTTCTCTCACTTCCACGAGGAGCATGAGCCAGATATGCGTGCTTGGTTAGAGAGAGTTAGGAGGGTAAGTTAACAAGGAAGAAAATAATCACGATAGCTGTAGGGACCGATGTATCACGTCCTGCTGGCATTATGATTGCCGACAAGGACGTGATACATCGGTCCCTACAGTCTCACCAACGAACGATCAATGCTCGCCAGCGTCGGCTTACCCGCCAAGCCCATTGCCATCTCTAATTCACCATGCAGCAGTTTGAGGACTCGTTCTACACCCGCTTGCCCATCGACGGCGAGTCCCCAGAGAATGGGACGCCCGATCAGCACCGCATGCGCCCCCAATGCCAATGCTTTGAGGACATCGACGCCGCGACGGACGCCACCATCGAGATAGACCTCGCAACGATCCGCGATAGCCTCGACGATCTCCGGTAATGCCTCGATGCTGGCAATTGCGCCATCGAGTTGACGTCCACCGTGATTGGAGACGACGATACCATCGACACCGTGTTCAACCGCAAGTAGTGCATCCTCCGCCGTCAAAATACCTTTGAGCAGGATTGGTAGCGAGGTGAGTGAGCGTAGCCACGGAATCAGGTCCCATGTGAGCGAGGCACTGTTTTTAATACGCGTCGTAAGGAGGTTGGTAGCGTTCTCGGTATCCTGTCGCCTAAAGTTCGCTATCACAAGTGGCGGTGGTGGCACGATAAAATTGTTACGGATATCGCGCTCACGCTTACTGATGTGCGGCGTATCGACGGTGACGACCAGCGCACGATAGCCAGCCGCCTGAGCGCGTTTCACCAGCGAGGCCGTGAAGTCGCGGTCCTGGTATACATACAACTGAAACCAGAGCGGTCCAGTTGCGGCCTCCGCAATCTCTTCAAGGCTACGGGTTGCAACCGTACTGGCAACCATGAGCGTATCAACGGCTCCCGCACCACGAGCTGTCGCAAGCTCGCCCTGTGGATGCGCCATACAATGACAGGCACTCGGCGCAATAAGAATAGGCATACTTACTGGTATACCGAGGACAGTGGTGCGTGTATCAATGGTGCTGACATCGACGAGGAAGCGCGGGCGCAGACGGATGCGCTCGAAGGCTGCGCGGTTCGCCTGTAGCGTTAGCTCGTCGCCACTGCCACCAAAGTAATAGTCCCACACTGGCTTGTCCAGGCGAGTCTGTGCCAGTGCCTCGTAATCGCTGATGTTGATTGGCGTCTCCATTGATGTCCTTTCCAATATCTTCGCTATCGCCCGATATACTCTTGACCGCCCATATACGGGCGTAGCCCGTCGGGGATACGCACGCTACCGTCCGCCTGTTGATGTGTCTCTAACAGAGGAATCAGGATGCGCGGCGATGCAATAGCTGTGTTGTTGAGCGTATACACAAACTTGACCTTGCCATCTTCGTCACGATAGCGCACGTTGACGCGCCGCGCCTGCCAGTCGTGGAAGTACGAACACGACTGCGTCTCACGGTAGCGTTGCTCGCTTGGTACCCAGCACTCGATATCGTACATGCCGACCTTGCCATCGCCCATGTCACCCGTACATACATTCACGACCTGATAGGGTAGTTCCAGGGCTTGCATCAATTCCTCCGCATTCTGCAAGAGTTGCTCATGCCACGTGACCGATGTTTCATGGTCGGCCTTGCAGATGACATACTGCTCAACCTTGTTAAACTGGTGAACACGAAACACGCCGCGTGTGTCCTTGCCATATGTGCCAGCCTCCTTACGAAAGCAGGGGCTAAACGCGACATAGGTAATCGGTAAGTCCTCAGCCTTGAGAATCTCATCCTTGTACATGCCTGTAATTGGAACCTCAGCAGTACCGACGAGGAATGTATCTTCACCTTCGATCTCATAAACCTGATCGCGTCCCTTGGGGAACTGTCCATTGCCGACGAAGCAAAATTCACGCGCCATCGCTGGTACAATTAGCGGCGTAAAGCCTTTACGTGCGATACGGTCGAGCGCGAAGTTCATCAAAGCCAGTTCCAAGCGTGCAGCATCACCCTTCAAGATATAGCTGCGCGAACCTGCCACCTTCACGGCTCGCTCGATATCCACCATGTTGTGTTTCTGCATAATGTCGTAGTGATCGAGTGGTGTAAAGTCGAACGTCGGTTTTTCGCCCCAATGCTTGATAGGAACGTTATCATTCTCGTCCTTGCCAATGGGCGATGTGGGGTCGGGAATGTTTGGCACGGTCAAAAGGAGCTTATACCGCTCTTCTAGCAGCGCATTCAGTTGTGGCTCCTGCTCTTTGAGTTGTGTCGAAAGCTGTTTGCCCTCAGCAATAAGAGCGTTACGCAATTCGACGTTTTTCTCTTTCGCGGCCTCCTGCACGCGCTTCGATAACTGGTTTTGTTGTGTACGCATCTCTTCGATCTCGTGCTGAAACGTCAACACCTGATGGTCCAATGTCAGCAGGGCATCGACATCAAGCGGATTATTTTTGAGGCGAGCAGCCTCTTTGACGGCCTCTGGATTGCTACGAATAAACGCCATATCAAGCATAGATAACTCCTTTTCAATTGATGTTATGAAACACGTCTTAATCTGACGGGCGACCACAAGGGATCGCCCCTACTATACCTCTGTACGCGGTACGGCATCGTATATCGTAGGGGCGATCCCTTGTGGTCGCCCGTTCGTAAATCAGCCAAGCACATACAGCACACAATAAAAAAGCGTCATGTCCACAAAAGGACGATGACGCTGAATACGCGGAATCGTGGTACCACCTTGATTTTTCTCTCTACTTCACTGTTTTTAGAGAAAGAGAGAACTTCTTGTTGCCCGATAACGGAGGCTCCGTTGACGCTTCTCGCGCAGGCTCCTGGGTGGATTTCGCTCTCTGCTCTGCTTGCTGCGTTGCACCGTCCCGCAGTTCTCTGTTGCACGCATAAGAGCTACTCGTCCCGTTTCATAGCCGATGCTATTGTTTTTGCTAGCGATAGGATAGCAGGCACTATGAAATTTGTCAATGCCTGATTACAACGCCCACACCTGAGCGTTGCTGAACGAGACATCAGTATTCGATGTGTCGTCGGCGGCAAAGACGCCGAGCATACCAGAACTATAGGTGTTGTCGGTGGCACTTCCTACATACTGTTTGTTGATATAGAAGTAGATGCTGCTACCTTTGGCGATAACGGTCAGCGTATTAAGTTGTCCCAAGCCTGTCTTAATGGCCGAACTGGTATCTTCGGCAATTGGCATGCCGTGCGTTTGATCTTTGGAAACGTCGAGTCGATAGCCACCTTTCTGATCAATACTGAAAAGGTAGAACTGGGCAAGATCGCGGTTGCTATTCGAGCGAAAGACCAAGCCACCAGCATCGCCTTGATTGATGGTCATCTGCACCTGGAATGCGAAGTTACTGAAGTTTGTCGCCTGTGCAAAACAGGTAAAGTAAAAGTTTTTTGACTGCATCGTCGCATGATAGGTGCCAGCGTTGAAGCCACAACCACCACCACCAACAGCATCGTTGACATCCCAGTTGTTGTTATCCTGGGCAGCGAGCGGTGAGGTAGTTGCAGGTACGCCCTTTGTGGCTTGTGTATAGATATTCTGCAATGCAGTGACCGTTGCTTGTGCCTGAACGGTTGCCTGTGTCTGCACTGTTGCCGTTGCATTGGCGTTGGCGACTGCTGTACTTGTTGCTTGCGTGTTGGCAATGGCGGTGCCATGAGCATTCGCTGTCAACTGTGTTTGCATGGTCGCTGTTGCCTGTGCGTGCAGTTGCGCGGGACGTGCCACCGTCGAATAATAGATCAAACCGACACCACCCGACATAAGCAGTAAAGCTAGCACAATGACCAGAGCGATGAGGCCGCGTGAGAGGCTGCTCCGCTTCTGTCTTTGCGCTGGAAATGGTGTTTGTGGTGGCGGAAATGAAGAGCCATAAGGAGGGGCTTGTCCTGCCAGCATTGGATTTTCATAAAAAGTTCTATTTTGAGTCGGTGGTGGTGGTGGAGTAAGAAAGAGGGGCGGTTGTGATTGTGGAGAGTAAGGTGGTATAGGTGTTGGTGGCGGTGGTGTAAGCCCCATTCCTGCTATTTGTTGTGTTCGTGGCTCCGATGGTATGGCTGGTAGAGCAGGATATTCTTGATATGATGATTGAGCAGAAAAGCTACTTTGCTGTGGACTAAAATCCAGTTGCGGCCCCGCGCTCTCTGGCATCTTTTGTGTTGCGGGGGCAACGGATGTTGGTTCAATAGATGATGAGCTAGTAGGCAATGGTTTTGTCGTATTATAGGGCACAGATGCACCACAGCGAGGACACGTTGTAAGCTCTTGCGCTATTTGTAGACCACAATTTGTACAATGCTTCATGGGTATTTTCTTTATACTTTCTCTAGTATTTCAAACTATTACGCGTTCCATACTTGTGCTTGTTGAAAGGATATCTCGGCTGGATTGCCATTATCTTCTGCGAAAACGGAAATGTCGCCACTTCCGATTGTAGCATCATTGACGCTATCAATATAAGTTGAATTGAAGTAAAGGTTGATGGTTTGACCGCGTGCGAGGACGGCGATCTGGTTTGTCTGATTCAAATTGGTGTTGAGGACTGCGGTTGTCGAGCTAAGCAATCGCTTTGCGTCGCTTGACTGTTTACCTGTATAAACATAAAGATCATACCCACCAGTGGCGCGGTCGATACGTAGTAGATAAAACTTCGAGTTCGTGGGGTCGTCACGAAAGAGAATGCCACCGTAATCACCTTTAAGAAACGTCATCTTGACTTGAAAGAGAAAATGAGAGAACTTTGTGTTGCGTGCGGCACAATCGAAGAAGAAACCGTTTTGTGCTGCCGTAACATGATAACTGCCGCCTTTGAAGGAACAATTCGCATTCGTATCCCAGTTATAGGTATCGGGATTAGTAAGTGGGTCATTGAGCAAGTCCGGCGTTTTTGCTGTGATGCTTGCGTAGTCAATACGTGGTTGCGCTACTGCCGTTGCGGTTGCATTCAGTTGAGTTTTGTCGGTTGCCACGACCTGCGCCGTACCAGCCGCACTTGTTCCCTTTGTCTGTGCTACTATCGTTGCCGTTGCTGCTGCATGCTGTTGTTGTGGTTGATAGATCGTCCCGTAGTAGATCAGGCTACTGACAATAACAAGAACGGCCAATACTGCGATAGCCAACGTGATTATAAGGGGGCGCCGTGACGTCCGTCTCTTCTGGAGTGGCGCAACAGGTGGTCGCTCTTGCGCTCCATAATATGGAGTATTTGCTTGCTGTGAAGCAGGTTGCATTACGTATGATGGTGCTGGGTATACAGGTGGAGGTGGTGTTTGTTCCTGTGGTGGATAGTTTGTGAAATTGTTTGCTTGATTGATCCCGGGATAGGATGTTTGTGTTGGCGGTGGTGGTGGGGGGGGCACGATGAATTCAGTAGGCGTATCGGTTCCTCCAAGTGGGTAAGGCTGCGAACCGAAATTCTCGCTTTGGGCGATAGCAATAGTGAGAATGAGTGCGCCGAGCGGTCCACCACTGGTGATGCTTTGCCCCTGTCCCTCAAGACGTATCTCTTGTCCAGTTCGTGTATTTGGAGGAACCATCGCCTGTATGGTGCGTCCATCAGGTAGATTCAACATACGTGTAGTGCCGTAGGCAGCTTCGTTCGGGCTAATCGCTAAGGTGGCGCGAAGGTCTCCGCTCTGCTGACCGTAATATCCGTTTGCTCCCATTTTTTTCCTCTGCTTTTACTCTATAATCCTAGTATAACATGGCAAGCGGAGCAAGCGAAAGAGGGGAAAATAGACAAACGCACATTTGCATCAGCGATGCAAATGTGCGTTTGTCTATAGGCATGCGATGGACTAGACCATGCCGAGTTCCCACTTGGCGTCTTCAGTCATGCGGTCTGGCGACCAGGGTGGATCAAAGGTCAACTCGACCTTGCAGGATTTGACGTTTTCCACCTGTCCGACACGCATCTCGACCTCTGAAATGACCTCGCCAGCCATTGGGCAACCCAACGCAGTAAGCGTCATCGAGACGTGGACGTGTTCCTTCTCTTCGTCTATGTCAATGCCGTAAACAAGGCCAAGATCGACGATGTTGACGGGTATTTCTGGATCATAACATTCATGCAGGGCATCCATGACCTCTGCTTCATTTATCGTTGCCATATAATGGAATTTCCTTTTGTATGCTCCGTGTGGACAGATGCATACATCGTTCTGCCTATGCGATACAATTGAGAATTGTGCTTACCTGTAATATAGCCCATACGTTGCTGTTTGTCAAAAAGCTTTGCCTATGCTCTCCATAAACATGTCGATAAAGCGTGTACTATCAACTCCCGTCGAGACCTGCATATTTGGTGGCGGTGCTTGTGGACGCTGAAAGTAGGCGACGGTCTCACCGAGCGTCAACGTTCCGGCGAGTTCGACATCAACAAAGGCTGGCTCCCAGGTGATGAGGTCCGGCTGGAATGCAGCGGCGAGACAGAGCGGATCGTGCATCTGGAATGTTGTATAACCATAGAGCGGACCGAACACGTCGAAGTAGTAGTTCAGCATCTCTTTGATGACGGCTGTCACCTTGCCGCCGCGCTCAGCCAATGTCGTTCCATGATGGCGATGCAGAGAGACGCGCGTGGTGACATCGAGGCTTACAAGGCGTAAAGGCCAACCTGCATGAAACACGATCTGGGCTGCATGAGGGTCCGCGAAAATATTGAATTCCGCGCTCGGTGTGACATTGCCAGGGACACGGAGCGCACCGCCCATGATAACCACTTCGCGTACCTGTTGCGCGATACGTGGTTCGCGGCGTACTGCGAGGGCGATGTTCGTCAATGGGCCGATGGGAACCAGCGTAATCTCGCCAGGGTTGCTCATGATCTTCTCGATAATCAGGTCTACGGCCTGCTGTTCGACGGGTGCTATCGAGGGTTCAGGAAGCAGAACATCGCCCAGTCCGTTTTGCCCGTGAACGTGAGAGGCATCAATACGCTCGCGTACAAGGGGTTGCGAACTCCCATAGGCAACGGGTATATTGGTGTGTCCTGTGAGCGTGAGCAAGCTCAGGGCGTTGTACGTCGTCTGCTCGACGGACACATTGCCGCTTACCGTTGTTACCGCTTCGAGTGTGACTTCGGGTGATGCAAGAGCTAGAAATAGTGCCAGGGCATCGTCTATGCCAGGGTCAGTATCAAGAATAATACGCTGCATGAACTTCCTTTCGTGTTGGGAGGCCGGATTGCGCCCCAAATTTTGTAGTTTTCAAGGCACTAGCATTCACGGCAAAGCGTAATGCCTCCTCTGATGTCTGCCCTTCAGTTAGCGCAACGGTGAGCGCACCCGCGAAACAGTCGCCAGCAGCCGTTGTATCAACTACCTGCACTTTTGGTGGTAATTGATGAATACTACGTGTGTGTCCTTGCGCGTCATCGGTGACAAGAACGGCTCCACGCGGCCCCAATGTCACCGCAACAGTAGAGATACCATAACTATGTAGGACGTTACCCACGATCTGCGCGTCTTCCAGGCTTTCTACGCGCTGCCCACTCAACAAACTCGCCTCATTCTCATTGACGATAAGCACAGAAACCTGTGCTAACAGTTCTTTAGGAAGTGGCTGTGCGGGTGCAACATTCAGTACAACAAGAATACCTGCCTTATGTCCAGCCTCTATCAGTCTACTCACGGTTGGCAAAGGAATCTCTAGCTGTAACACAAGTGCCTGTGTACCATGCAACGCTTCGTCTATATGCTGCATCTGTATGGCATCATGTCCAACACGCATATTCGCACCGGAGGCCACCACAATCGCGTTATCGCCATCGGGTGAGAGAAAGATGAAGGCGACGCCACTGGCTTCCTGTGAATCGACAGCGACAAGTCGTGTATCGACGCCATCGCGCTGTAGCGCCTCAATAAGTTGGCCGCCAAAGGAATCGGTTCCCACTCGGCCCGCCATTGTCACCGAGGCACCTAGGCGTGCCATCGCCACCGCCTGATTTGCACCTTTGCCACCCGAAACAAGCTTGAGCGATCCTGCTCCGAGCAAGGTTTCGCCAAATGCGGGCAGACGGGGGACACGAACAACCTGATCCATGTTCAAGCTGCCAACGACAAGGATGCTACTTTGCGTCATAAATACTTTCTCCGTAAACGATAAAGGGTGAGTGTCTACGTTTAAGGATATGATATTCGATTGATGGGTTGCAATATGTTATTATTGCCTTGTTCTGGTTCTGGGGATATTATATTTATGATAAGTATTTTTGTTACCTCTCTTAGACGTTCTGATTCTACCGACGTAGTATTCCTGCCGAGAGCAAGAAATTGAATATACTCTGTTATCTTCCCTCCTTGAGAGGGAGAAGGAGCTAAACCAACGGGTTTATCCTCTCTGAGAAACAACAACTGTTCTCAGCTTTCTTCCTCTTGCAAGAGGCGAGTCAAGTTCCGCCGCGCTTCCTCTGACAACCAGATATGGACATCAGGCATATCGAGCAGTTTTCCAGCTTGATGTCCATATCCATAAGTGAGACAATTCTGTGCGGCACGGTGTAACCGTCGCCCATCAATTGGCATTCCGTGCATCTGGACGAGCATGGCTGTATCCACAAAGCACATGGTCTGCAGCATTGGGAGATCGCTATCATTCTGCTCTCCCTCCACCAGTTGGAGTGCTTGCTCCACAGATTGTTGCATGGACTCCCGTTGCTGGTGACGTGTTCCTTTCTCCCGTTCGCTTGTTGCTCTCGCTAGGCGATCATACAAACGTGCCCAGGTAATACGCGTGTATGCCTGCACCCCTGGAGAACCAAACTTTTCAGCGTTCTGCTGTGCATGGAGCAAGTGCTGACGTACCTCCGCTTCCGAGAAGTGTCGCAATCGTAGCTTGAGATTGGCAAGATCACGTTCCAGACTACCAATCATAGTCTGGTCTTGCGGCACCATCGGTTTATGGGAGCGTTGTATTCTGCTCACTGCTGTTTGAAGATAGGCAAGCCCTGCCTCCACATCTTCTTTACCAAGTACAAGCCCCAGATGCTGATAGCATCCTAGCCACACATCATCACGGCGTATACTAACAAAGTTAGGCGCATCCTCCCACGGACGCCGCTGTGTTCCGAGAGAGTGTTCTTGCTCCTGCATCCAGGCAATCGTCTCACGTAAAAAATGTGCGGACTGAGACCAATGACCACTATTCATCAAGCTGTGTCCGAGATGCAATCGACTGCTCAACAGCCAACTACCTATCTCGGGAGTGGCAAGCAGACGATTGCAGAGTGCGGGATTGGTCTCCAGCGGCTTCCAAACTTGCTGATATAAGACACGACTTGCGGAGCGGGCTTCTGACTGTATAGAGAGTCGGATACCCATTTGCATGGTCTCTAGCAGATAATCATAATCGACTCCTCCACTCATCCAGAGCGGAATATCGGCTGATTGAGATGATGACACAGGCTGAGCGACATGCTCCCAGAGACCCTCGCGGCGCAACACCGCCTCCACGCTAGCTGGACTGACGACCTGCTTTCCATAGTACTGTGTCAGTTCGTCGGCGATGCGACGCCGCCCCCAGTGAGGTTCCTGGTAGCGTAACTGGCAAATCTGCTCCATGATGGAGTTGGGCAAGCGTTTCTGGGTATTGCGCGCATGTGAGCGTGGTTGAAGTGCAGCTTCTCCGGCTTCGCAAAAACGGTGCCACCATAGGTATGCCGTCCTGGGGCTATGAATGCCAGCCTCACGCATCGCCTTCGTCATATTTCCCGTCTGTTGGTAGACAGCAATTAAGGTTCGTTTTTGCTGTAGTGTAATAGGCTGGTTTTCGCGTGATGAACGATCCTGTGTCATAATGCTTTTCCTCCTGACCTTGAAAGTTGTCTTGTCGGTTCCCAATTCTAGCACCACAAGTTGCACAATGTCTATACCATCAGAATAGCCGCTACTTGAATAATTGTGATTTAGATACTAGAATTATCATCAATAGTTCTAACTAATTACTATTCATTCTTAATCGCGTTCTATTTAATAGGAAAATTTATATATTTCTTATTTAGCGCGATGTGTAACTTTCTTTTTAAGCATGTATTTGACACGTTTCAGGCGCAATTCTGCATTGATCAAGGTAAGTACTGTAGGTTAGAAACAAATCGAGACTTCAGTACTGGACAAGTAGAGCTTGGCGACCTTTGCGATAAAGCTTAGCAAATGGAGGAGTAGCCCACCCAGCTTCATAGCTAGTACCCGTTTTTTCCGCAGTTTATAAAAGATGTTGAGAAGCAGCTTTGTGTACTCACTCTAATTCTAACTGCGGCTAAAGGATGAACTATAAAAAATGACAGGAAAGGAGGTGATTTGAATGCCATTGAACAAAGAAACGAAACCAGAGACTAAAGACAAACCTCACCAAATTGAGACGTATCCCAGGAAGGATATAGTCCGTGAACTTGGGAAAACGGCTATCAAGGGCGCGTCGAAAGACAAGTCTAAGAAGTAATGGTTTACGCAGGATGGGTATCTCTGATCGTTACGGGTACTGTGATATCCATCCTGCTCATACTGATGGTTTATAAAAGGACGGGACATTATGATAGACTATTACGCCATTCTAGGTATTTCACGGACAGCCTCTGTAGCGGATGTTCGTGCAGCGTATAAGCGAGAGGTAAGAATTTGGCGGAAGCGAGCCGCCGTATCTTCCGAAGGAAGTGTCAGGGACGAGGCTACCAAGCGGCTCGCATTGATGGCAGAAGCACTCAGCACCCTCTCGAATGTTCAGCGACGGGCCGCATATAATAGACAACCAATATCCGCACAGATCGAGCCTTCTTCTAGTCCTATTCCCACCGAGACGTCGTCCCACAATTGGATAAAACAGGCAGAGGATTACCTCGCTGTAGCAAACTATTACGCGGCGGCCCAGGCTGCACATGAGGCGACTGCAAACCAGGGCAATTCGGCGGAGAGTTGGTTCGTCCTGTCACGAGCCAACGCAGGGCTACAGCAACTGAACGACGCAATCTATGAGGCTCGACGAGCCATTGATCTGGCTCAAACAAACTCCTTGTATCATTTCAACTTGGGCACCATATACGAAGAGCTTGGTCGCTGGGATGAGGCACTTAGTGCATACAGTCAGGCATCGCAATTAGAGC
>JAABUZ0100000817.1_pt1 | contig 68431 bp, 57 predicted proteins | sample 5562091 | NCBI WGS metagenome assembly JAABUZ01 (sample SAMN12813069, study PRJNA571459) | rock metagenome | isolation source: Antarctica rocks | place: Antarctica: Victoria Land, Linnaeus Terrace sud | collected 2015-12-21 | reverse complement strand
CGCCAGCTAGCGCGCCGTAGGGGGCGTGGATATGATGGACAACTCTGCGGAGTTGCCCACATACCCACACCACGGCGACGACGAGGACCCCTTATCCCCAATTACACACTCAAAAGGACTTGACTCTATGTGGGACGACCTCCCTGCTCCGAGTCGTTTTCGCTACCGTCACTCGCGCGGCAAGCGGTGGCAACTTGACGTTGACAAACGTAAGCAGATGTCGCGCCGTCCATCCATAGCAAATGCCGCGTGGCCTCTAACAATAGGAGCGTTACAATAGGAACGTTGTTAAGGGGACCGCAGGCGAGGACACGGGGGAGGGAGACGATGGCGGGGATGGATGGCGACTATAGTTGGAAGCAGGCAATACTCGCATGCGTCGCCGGCACGCAAACGGACCACTTCGCGCACGTCACTGTTGCCCGGACTATGAATGCGCCGACGTTGGAGGTGGGCGATGCGTTCCTCAGGGATGCCACGTCGTCGCGAGATGGGGACCATCAGGTCGAGGATGGTGTGGCCGTGATGATGGGAGTAGCGCGCATTAGCTAATGGTTCGCATTCGTTCTTGTTGGCGTTCCATGGCCTCGTTGACCAACTGCTCTAGCCGGGCTGGATCGGCTTGAACCTCTTGCCACCATGTTTGCGCTCGATCCAGGTCCGCCATAACGTCGTCTCGCACCTGATCGATCGGGATGTTGCGTTGTCGCGCCAGGTCCTGAAGGCCCTGCTCATGTGAGCGGCGCGCATACTCAACTACCAGGGTTTTCAGCTCAACTCGCTCAGCGTCAGTTAGAGAACGACAGGCTTGCACGTCTTGAAGCTCTTGCAATCGCCTGCTCTGCATCGGGGCGAGGAGATCGCCTTTTTCGATGTCTATGCTGATGCCCATCAGATGTCCCTTTCGATCTCCATGTCGTCCGCATCGCCATCATCATCGGGCTGCTCACCTACTTCATGATACAACAATCGCTCTTGTGTTGATTGGGCCGCGCCCGCGAGGGATGACCCAATTGCACCCTATTTACCAGGGCGCGACGGTGTAGTCCTTGTAGAAGTGGCCCGAGGCGGTGCGGCCGGTCAGGATGCCGCTGAAGATAGGGTCGCAGATGCGCGCCGCGCCATCGATCTCATCGAGCGGGAGGGTGCGTCCGCCGCGCGCCCAAGCCCTGGCCAGGGCCAGGGGGAACTGCTGCGAGATCCAGCCGGGGTCGACGGCGTTCATGTAGACTCCATCGCGGGCGTACGCGGCGGCGGCGGTATGCGTCAGCATGTTCAGCGCGGCCTTGGCCATGTTCGTGTGCGGGTGGGATGCCCTCTTCGACGAGGCGAACTGCCCCTCGACCGCCGAGACGTTGACGATGTACCTGTCGCGAGCGGGAGAGCGAAGCATCAATCCCTTGAGCCCGCTGATCAGCAGGTACGGCGCGGTGACGTTGACCAATTGCACCTCCAGGAACTCCGGCAGCGGCACATCGTCGAGGGTCATGGTCCACGAGTTCTCACGCCGGCGGTCCACCTGCTGGAGGCGGTCGTCGAGCTCGCCGGCCCGGAACAGGCCGGGCTCGTGCCGCTCGTCGCCCGGCACGAGCGGGACCTGCGAGAGGGCGGCCGAGAGAGGAACATCCATCCTCTCTTGTTCGCCCGCGGCGGAGAGAGGGGCGTTCTCGACGGGGACGATGCCCGCGGCATCGGCCGGCATCGCAACGAGGAGCGTCGGGACGCCGGGCACAGTTGAGAGCGACGGCGCGCGGACAGGAGCTACGTTTCCCTGACCCAATGGTTGGCCAAGCAGCCGGCGCAGGCGCGGCGGCAGGTCCTGGGGAGCGGTCGATTCGAAGGGCATCAGGTGGGCGTAGTAGGCGGGCGGCCGGCGCACCGTCTGGGCAGCGTTGTTGACCAGGATGTCGAGGCGCGGGTACATGGCCAGGACGTGGTCGACGAAGCCCTGGACGCTGGGCAGGTGGCGTAGGTCGAGGCCATAGATGTGCAGGCGATCCTGCCACAGCGCAACGTCGGGCTCCCACGCGTAGCGTTGCGCGGCGTCATGGGGGAAGCGCGTGGTGACGATGACGCGCGCGCCGGCGCGCAGCAGCTTGAGCGCCGTGGCATAGCCAATCTTGACCCGCGCGCCGGTGAGGAGCGCGACCCGCTCGCTCAGATCGGCCCACCGCGTCCGCCTGGCGTAGTTGAGGTCGCCGCAACGAGCGCACAGACGGTCGTAGAAGACGTGCGGTGCGCCGATCCCGGCCCCGCAGATGTGGCAATGGCGCGGATTGCCCTGCCGTCGCGTCCGTCTTTCCGCCGCCGGATGCGGCCCTCCCTCCGCGGCTTGTGTCGTTAAGCCGCGCGGACGGAGACCGCGCCGCGGCCTCGGAGATGCGTGGGCGTGAGCAGCGCCTGCAGGCGTGGACGGGGCCGCTTTGGCGGATGATGGCGCAACGTTCCGGCCCGCGCTTGTCAATGGAGCGTGACTGGTCGCGCCCAGGGACGGAGCGTCTGGATTGCGGTACAGCACGCCGTCATCGGATGCGGCGATGTAGTCGGGCCGCTCCGCCGCAGCATACTCGGCGAGCGCCGCCTCCAGCAGCAAGCCCATCGTCTCGCCATCGACGCCCTGGCCGTAACAGTAGATGACGCTGACAGGCAAGGCGGAGGCAGGTTCATCGTGCCCGACCTTTCCCGCTTCGTCAGCCGTACGCCTCGCCGTGGCGCCCGTGGCGCCCGTGGCGCCCGTGGCGCCCGTCGCCAATGGCGCGGCAGGCCGGAATTGCGTCCCTGTCCGCGTCCCTGCCCGCGGCTGGGTCCGACCGGTGCGCGACGGGCGCAGCGTCTTGAGCGTTCTGGCCCGGTCGAGGGCGGCGTAGAGCGCCTCGTCGTCGCCGCATGGGTGCAGGTCGAGGGTGGCGATGACACGCCGCAGCGGGACGACCTCGCCGGGAGGGTGGCCCGGCAGCACGCGGCGGTCGTAGATCACGATCGGGAAGGGGGCGGACAGGCGGCCGTTGGCGGCGATGGCGCCCTGCCCGAGGCCCCAGGATGCTGGAAGATGGTCCGCGAGCGCGCCGTGCAGCGCGGCCAGATCCAGGGGCCTGAGCGCATCGTCGACCGCCGGCAGACGGTCGCGCAGCGCGTCCAGGAGAATGGGCAGCAGGCGGTCGATGGTGGTCATATCGGGATATCCATACGCTACATGCAGAGTGTAGCACAGGCGCGCTACGCTCCAGTAGGGATGGTACAATGACCTCGAGGAGGGCCGGGAGGAGCGGCCAGCAACCCGTCCGCGGTGTTTCGCCGCGGCTGCAGTGACGCCACGACACACGTCACCGTCCGCCCATAGCGCATGCGGTAGGCCGACGATGGGGTGGCCGCGGGGGAATATACCGCTGGGACGCTAAGCCGACGCGGTCCGCCCCCAGCGGTATTGCCAGAGACTCAGTATCCGCGGCCACCTCCGTCCCCCTGCTATGGGCGCCGGTCCCCGGTCTCAAAGTGGTCCCTGCCTCGCGGCTCTCCTCACTTCATACTCCATCCGCTTTTATCCGCTCGGACGACGGGATACCTATAGATGGCGCGCTCGGCCCGGTCGAATCCCTTCCGCGACCTCTTCGCGCACCATGGCGCGGCGGATGACGCACGCTCATTCCCGGACGCCAGCGTCTCGATCCTGCATGCGTTGACGCGCTCGCGCTGGCCGGACCCCGACCGCGTCAACGACGGTGGGGCGGCCGAAGAGCGCGAGGTTGTGCTGCGTCAGAGCGGCGTGTTCTACGCCGTCGAGATGCGCGCACGCCTCTCGTGGTTGCCCTCGTGGCCGCACGTGGCCGGCCGTCGTCTGGAATACCGCGTGTTCGACTCCTATAGAGAGGCGCGCGACGACTTTGCGCGCGCGCTGGCCGATCCGCTGAGCTTCGGTCACGCCGCGGCGGAGATGACCGCTTCCTATCGCCGTCCGACAGCCGTCGCCGACGGGTCTCTGGCGCGCGAGGTCGCGGCGGGGCGCGCCGTCCTGCCAGTTGGGCCGGCCGCGGGCGAGGTTGCGCGCCAATTATGGGGACGGCCCGAGGCGCCCGCTCGCGCGGCCTTGCTCCGCTTCGCGCGCGACGCGCCGCTGACCTACGCGTGCTGGAGCCACTGGAAGTGGCTCTACAAACGGGCCGAGACCGCGCCCGTCGCCGATGTCGAGCTTTTGACGATCCTCATCGCGCGCCTCGACCGCGCGCCGCTACAGCAATCCGGGCCGCCGGCGTTCTCCTGGTTAGACCTCTCGCCGAGTCCCGACACGATCTCCTACATGAAGCGGCGGGCGCACCGCTTCCTGCGTGAGCTGGAGGGGAACGACTCCGCCCGCCACGACCTCCTGCTGGCGCGGATCGCGGACTATCGTGCGGCCCAGCAGCGGCGCGATGAGCAGGCCCATGGGTTGCCAACGCCTGCCTCAGGTGGCGGCGCGCCGCGCGACGGCCGTCAAGGCGCTGGAGGCGCCGACAGCGCACGGCCTTCCCTGCCTCTGCTTCCATCGACGCCTGCCTTTGCCGTGAGCGAGCCGCTTCATCCCTCCGGCGCCGGCGACAAGGCGGCGCGCGAGCGGGATGGCCTGATGACGGTCCAGGAAGGCAAGGCGGCGCGGAAACGGCGGCATGAATATGCCGTCAGCCCCGAACTGCTGCTGCGCATGTATGTGGACTCGCGGTTGCCCCTGGCCACGCTGGAGTGGGTCTGCCGTTCGCTGCTGGCCCAGGGCATCACGCCGCCGACGCTATCCGATGCCGACGCGTTGCGCTTCTTGCAGGCGCGGAGCCGCGCCCCGCGCCTCACACGCACGGCGCGACGGCAGGTCATGGCGCGGATTGAGGACGAGCCGCCGGACTCGTCGGTGTCGCCCGACCTGGCGGCGCGAGCCCTTTTCCTGGGCGGCGCGGCCGACCGCGCGAGATTGAGCGCCCGCCTCGCCGCGCTGCCCGAGCGGCCGGCCTGGGACCGCGCGCTGGCGGAGGCGTTGTGCGGCTTGATTGGCGACGATGGCGCGGTCATCGGGTCATCGTGGCGGCGCATCGACGCGGCGGCCCTGCTCGCCGGCCGCTATCGCTATGCCGCCGTCACCCCGGTGCGCGCGCTGCTCGCGGTCGTGGCGCCGCTGTTCACGACGGGTCGCGCCGAGGGTGAGACGCTGGTCCGCACGCTCGCCGCGCGGCTGCCAGCGGCCGCGATCGGCCTGCTGCTGGCGGCGTGCGAACCGCTCGACGCCGCGCAGCGCCGCCGCCTGCTCGATCTCCTTGTGCCCCTGCTGCGCGAACGTCCGTGGTCGTGCCGCGCCGCGGCGTCCCTTGCCGTCGCCGAGAGCCCATGGGTGCGGCGGGCGGGTTGGCGCCTGATTGCGACGAGCGCGGCCCTGACTCGCGAGGACGTCGACGCCGTGTGGGAGCGCGCGCTGGCGCCGCGGACCTCCGACGCGGCGCTGGCCGGCGCGATTGGTCTGGTCGACGCGCTGGACGCGCTGCGCTCGCTGTCACAGTTGCGACGACTCAAGGAGCGGCTACAAGCGCAACCGGCGCTGCTGGACTCCACGGGGCCCGTCGCCTGGGCGCTGTTGCTCGACCGCCTCTTGCCCGGTCCGGGCGCGCTGCTGTCGCTCATCGGCAGGATGGACGAGCGCGCGTGGCTGCGCCTGCGCGACACTACCCTTGACACGCTGCGCGAGCACGGGCGTCTCGATCCCTTCTGGCGCGCGTTATGGGCGCGTCGCTTCTATCCAGGCAGCGCGGCGGACGCGACGCTGGCCGCGCGCCTGCTCTCCGACCCGACCGTGGCGGCGACCTTCAACGAGGTCGCCGACGCGACCTATCTCGACACGACCAACAGCCTGTTAGAGCCGCTGCTGTTGCGCTGGGTCGCGGCGCACCCCGACCAATTCGAGCGCGGTTCGCCGGCTCTGCTGGCGGTCGCCACTCATCCGCTGACAGGGGTACGAGGGTGGGGCCTGCGACGCACCAGCGAGGTGAGCATCGACCAGGTCTTTGCGCTCCGCCTGCTCGCATCGGAGCTGCCCGACGCCGTCGCCGAGGGCCGTGCCTACGTCGAGGCCATACCAGCCGGCGGCGCCGCGGAACTTGAGTGCGCGGTGGCCCTGTGCCAGAGTCCGGCGCGGTCGGTGCAGGATGACGGCCGCACGTTCGTCGCTGTTCGCCGTGCGACCTTGCCGCTGGCGGAGCTGGCGCGCCGGCTGGGCGCCAGCGGATCTCCAGCCGTCCGCGCCACCATGGCGACGGCGCTGCAGGAGGCGGGGGCGGCGACGACCGCTCCTGCCATATCTGCCTTCGACCGCCGCGTGTTGAGCGAGGACCGCGGCAGCCGTGCGGCGAAGGAGTCGGTCAAACGACGGCTGGAGCACGCTACCATCCCCGAGGCGCGGCCCGACCGCGAGACCCTGCTGCTCCTGGCGCGTGGCGGATCGTCGCGGGATCGCGATTGGGCGCTGGCCCAATTGGCGCGCCTCACCCTTACCGGTGAGGCAATCGACGGCGTGACCGTCGAAGGAACCCACGGCATCTGAGCCGCTAATGGCTAGTGACTAGAAACTCTTCTAGTCACTAGCCACTATCCACTAGTCACTTATCCCCGTGACGACGTCCAGCAGCGCCCAGATGGGGGCCGCGGCAGGGTCCTCGTGTCCGCCGTCGCCCGAGCTCTCCAGGGCCTTGAGGGCCGAGCCGCGGATGACCGGGATGTCGTCGCCGGGGAACTCGTAGCGGCTGAGCAACTCGCGCACCTCCAGTTCCACCAGGCCCAGCAGCTCCTCGTCGTCGACCATGTCCACCTTGTTCATGAAGACCACCAGGCTGGGCACCTCGACCTGGCGCGCCAGCAGGATGTGCTCGCGGGTCTGGGGCATGGGGCCGTCGGCGGCGGAGACCACCAGGATGGCCCCGTCCATCTGGGCGGCGCCGGTGATCATGTTCTTGATGTAGTCGGCGTGGCCGGGGCAGTCCACGTGCGCGTAGTGCCGCGCGTCGGTCTCGTACTCCACTGACAACCGGCAACTGGCGTGTACGGGCTCCAGGTGGGAATCGGACCCACGCCGCCGCGCTTACAGGGCGCGCGCTCTACCACTGAGCTACCGGAGCCCGGTGATGACTGCGCGCGACAAGGCGGCGCGCAGGGTCTCGCCCGGACGCGGTTCATTGCGCTACGCCGGCGGACCGTGGAGCAGGACCGACCTATGGACATAGACTGTGCGGCTCTCGTCTTGCTATGGAGAGGTAGCCAGAGGAGGCGCCCGCGCCGGGAGATGGATGGTATCGAAACCATAGAATAGCAAGAGATGTTTTCGATTGACTACATCATAGAGCAGATAGAGGTGGCTGTCAAGGGTGTCTCACCCGAGTTCATGGCCCGTGAATCGTGCCCGTTGCTCTCCTCTCCCGCGACGACCGCCGGGCGCTGGCCTTGGTCTTGATCGACGGCCCGTAAATAGTGCCTGTTGCTCCCCTCGCTTGCGGTCGCCGTTGTATCATGAAGCTGCCCATTGCCCATTGCCCATTGCCCACTGCCCACTGCTCACTGCCCACTGCCCACTGCCCACTGCCCACTGCCCACTCGTAAGGAGGCGCGATGCCCTCGCCGACCGTCACTATCCGCGACGTGCGTACGTTCCTGATCGCCTCGGGCGGCAACCGTTTAGTCGTGGTCCGAGTCGAGACCTCGGAGCCAGGCCTGTACGGGTTGGGCTGCGCCACGTTCACGCAGCGCCATCTGGCCGTCCGCTCCGCCGTCGAGGATTTCCTCAAGCCCTTTGTCCTTGGCAAAGATGTGCAGCGCGTCGAGGACATCTGGCAGACCGCCTACCAGAACTCGTACTGGCGCAACGGCCCCGTCACAAACAACGCGCTCTCCGGCGTGGACATGGCCCTGTGGGACATCAAGGGCAAGTTGGCCGGCCTGCCGCTCTATCAGTTGCTGGGCGGCAAGTGTCGCGAGGCCGCCGCCGTCTACCGTCACGCCGACGGGCGCGACCCCGCCGAGGTGGTGGAGAACGCTCGCGCCCTCCAGGAGCAGGGCTACCACTACATCCGCTGCCAGCTGGGCGGCTACGGCGGGTACGCGCCGGCGCGACGCTCGCCCGAGGGCGCGCTGCCCGGCGCCTACTTCGACCCCGACGCCTACGCGCGTAGTGTCCCGCCCCTGTTCGAGCGCGTGCGCGCGGATCTGGGCGTCGAGGTCGAGCTGTTGCACGACATCCACGAGCGCCTGGCGCCCATCGAGGCGGTGCGCCTGGCCAAGAGTCTCGACCCCTACCGGTTGTTCTTTCTGGAGGACCCCCTGCCGCCGGAGCAGAACGCCTGGTTCGCCACGCTGCGCGCGCACAGCGCCACGCCCATCGCCATGGGCGAGCTGTTCACTAACCCCAACGAATGGCTGCCGCTGATCTCTAATCGGCTGATCGACTTCATCCGTTGCCACGTCAGCGCCATCGGCGGCATCACGCCGGCGCGCAAGCTGGCCGCCTTGTGCGAGGCCTTTGGGGTGCGCACCGCCTGGCACGGGCCGGGCGACACCTCGCCAATCGGCCACGCTGCTAACCTGCACCTGGACCTGGCCTGCCCCAACTTCGGTATCCAGGAGTGGGGCGGCTTCAACGAGACGGATCGCGCGGTCTTCCCCGGCTGTCCCGAGGTGCGCGACGGCTACATGTACGCCAACGACAAACCGGGCCTGGGTATCGACCTCGACGAGGCCGAGGCAGCTAAACATCTCTGCCCTGACGGCGTGCCGGAGTGGACCACGGCGCGCACCCCCGATGGCACGGCGGTGCGGCCGTAGTCCACCTCACCCCCCAACCCCTTTCCCGTGCGTAGGAGAGGGAAGCGTGGAATCCTCCATCTGGCACGCTCCATCGACAGCGCTCATAGACAGAGCCTTTCGGCGGTCTCCAAGAACGGCCGATAAAGGTCGGGGCCGGCGAACTGCATTGTGTAGAGACCCGTAGACACTCTTTCAAGGAAGCCCCATTCCCAGATTTCCGTTTCATCAACACCGGTCTCCGTGGCGAGCAACCGGCAATACCTATGCGCCAGGGTGGACGCGTCTCCGGCCAGCAGTTGTGGCGCCCAGCCCCGTAGCACGACGCCGAGGTCATAGGCGGGATCAGCCAGGAAGCCATCAGGATCCACAAAAACGAACCCTGACTCCGCGCCGACCCGAGGTGTAGGGATGCGCAAGGCGTTGCCAGGATGTGGGTCGCCGTGCGCAACGACGCACCTGTCGATGTCGAAAGCGGCGGCCCTGGATCTGGAGTAGGCAATCGCCTGGTCTCGGACTCGTTCCGAGCATGGACGGCCGAGAGACTCCCATAGCCGTCCCACTAGTTCACCCAACCGCGCGGCCTTCTCCGCGCCAGGCTGGACAGTCGCGTCATTCCATCGTGGCGCCTGCCACGCATGGCGCAACGTCCGCGCCAGCGCACGCATCTGCTGCTCCGGCGTCAGGTCAAGAGCGTCCATCGGTGCGCCAAGAGCTTCTTGGAGTAACGCATACCGCTCATCGTCATGCGCGAGAAGGCGGACATAGCCATTGCCATGCGCGGCCTCGAGGACGCGAACTGAAGCCTGGAAGCCGTCGTCGGGGAGCGACAGTTTCAGCACCGCATCGTCACCGGCGTCCGTGACAGCCCGACAGACGTACGACGTGGTTCCACCGCTGAGCGGCGCGCCTGCTGTGATCGACCACTGCCGCTCGAGATCAGAAATCAATGTGGGGAGTTGCGCCAGCCACTCCGTGCCACGGACGCCGAGGTGTTCCGCCTTTTGCCGCACCAGGGGTTGCACGTCCACGGCAGCGCGCCGCTCACGTTGCTGCTCGTTCTCGACCGACTCGCCGCTCATTATTCTGACGACGCTGAATGGATGAAGAGATTGGACCGTACGGACGTTGGTGTAGCGTCTACATAATCCTCTGCAGCCTGATCCCAGGAGGACCTCGCGGCGTTGTGGGAGATACATGCGTGAGCGACATTCATAAAGCAACTATATCATCGAGCAGCCGCGTCGCGCCTATACTGGAACGCGCAATCACAACACGCCTATACTGGAGTAGCAGGACCAATGAGGTGTAGCGGGTCGCATGATATGAGGAGGAGACAGATGCCCTTTCGTAGTTTGGGACGGACCGGCGTGCAGGTGTCGCCGTTGTGCCTGGGAGCCATGAACTTCGGCGACCCCACGCCCGAAGATGAGTCGCTGCGTATCATCGACGCCGCGCTGGACGGCGGGATCAACTTTATCGACACGGCCGACGTCTACAACACGGGCGAGAGCGAGCGCATCGTGGGCCGCGCCTTGCAGCGCAACGGCCGACGCGACGAGGTGGTGCTGGCGACAAAGGTCAACGGCGAGATGGGGCCGGGACCGAATGACCGGGGTATCAGCCGCTACCATGTGATCGCGGCCTGCGAGGCCTCGCTACGCCGCCTGCAGACCGACCACATCGACCTCTACCAACTGCACCGCCCGGCGCTAGACATCCCGCAGGACGAGACGCTGCGCGCGCTGGACGATCTGGTGCGCGCGGGCAAGGTGCGTTACGTCGGCTGCTCCACCTTCCCGGCCTGGATGGTGATGGAGGGCCTCGCCGTCAGTGAGCGCCAGGGTCTGGTCCGCTACGTCTCGGAGCAGCCGCCCTACAATTTGGTTGACCGTCGCATTGAGAACGAGCTTGTCCCGCTGGCGCAGCGCTACGGCATGGCGCTGCTGCCGTGGTCGCCCTTGGCCGGTGGCATCCTAGCCGGCCGCTACAACGATGAGGGGGCCACGCCCAGTGGCTCACGCCTGGATCGCAACGGCCGCGAGAGCCTCTTCGGCGACCGCGTGACGCGGCGGGCCGTCGCCGTGGCCCGCTCACTGGCCGATCTGGCGCGCGAGCACGACATGACGGCCAGCCAGTTGGCGTTGCTGTGGTGCAAGGATCAGCCCGGCGTCACCTCGCCGATTCTGGGCCCGCGCACCATGGAGCAGCTACAGGACGCCCTCGGCGTGCTCGACCGTGACCTCGACGACGACCTGCGCGCCCAGCTGGACAGGCTCAATCCGCCCGGCAACGCGGTCAGCGACTTCCACAATAGCAACCCCTGGATGAAGGCGCGCGTCCGCGACGACGCATAGCCAGCCTACCTAAAATGGCGCGGCCGGGCGCGTCGAGTATGCGCCCGACAGCGCACGCTTCTTCCTGCCGCGGCTTGCCTACCTGCCGATGGGAGAGAGCGTTGCTGTCGGCCTGACGTGCTGCTCGCCGCAACGTGCGGGATTCGAGGCCCGCCTCACGGACTTTGCCGTGCGCGACGCGATCCCCCGCGTCCGGCACGACTGACATCACGTTATTGTCGAGGGGACCAGCCTACGTGTACTGCTCGTTTTGGTGGGGGCACGACAAATCATCCTCCATCATCAGTTGATGACAATGGCTTCCGGGACGGACATACGCCACGCTCAGGCCAGGGTATAGCCCATGTCGTCGGCGACGGCGGCCAGCGTGTCGAACAAGCCGGGATCACTGAGCGCACGATCAAGCGAGGGATGGCGCGGTAAGGAGTCACGTCCACGTTCGTACAGTGCGATGCACGGTTCATGTTTGTACATCGACGACGCATACAACAGACCATCGACGTGGGGATAAGCGTCGTAGATCGCGGCCGACCATTGCCGTGTGATCGCGCGCGGGCCATCATTGATGACCATCGACGCCCCAGTGCGTGTTGGCCACGCCTGGGTAAGATCGAGCACGATCACGTCACGCGTCGCTTCATGAGCAGCAAGCCACGGTAGGTTGTGCGTGCGATCGATGTCGCGCGTCGCCTGGAAGACTTCGGTAACGCACGTGCCGATACGTGTTGCGAGATACAGGATGCCACGGGCCTGAACACGCGACGGCGGTTGGTGGTGGTCGTAGCGCGCATCGATCGGCCCAAAATGTCGGAAGTCGCTCCACTGGACGGGGTAAGCGCCGCCGCGCTTGTAGATATGCCAGAACCGCATCCCAGCCGACATGGTGACGATGTCTTCCGAGCGCAGGCGTGCCTGGAGAACCGTCGCGTCCGGCGGCGGTGGGAGTTTGGTCGCCAACTCCTCGGGTGTATAGCCCGGGGGCGTGCTCATCGACCTTTTCCCCTTGTGAGCGTTGACAGACTAAAGGAATGCTGCCAGACGGCCCACCACGGTCGGATCGCCGCCAGCGATCAGCCAGTCGCGTGGGCTCATTGGCTGGCCATCCAGGACAAGCTCCATCGTGGGTATGGTAAACCATGTCTCGACGGCCACGGGTGTGATCGTGTCAGCCAAGCGCGGAAAGACCGTTGCGACGCCGGGTACGAGGCGATCATCGTAGAATTGGAAGCGCGGAACACGCCAGGCGTCCTCGTGCTTGAAGCCATAGAGGGTACGATTAGCCAGCCGCTGGCGCACACGGCTCTCCTGCACACCGATCATACCCGCGGCCTCAGCCGTGGTGACGCTGTTCAGCAAGAGGCTGGCCCAGCGGGCGGCTGTTCGCCCTAACGCACGAGCGGTTGTTTCAGCGGAAACGGTGAGGCCCACGCTGCCATCGGCAAGTACGGCAGCCTCGGCAGCCGATAAGTCCGATCCCACCTCTGTCGGTCGCCCCGGCGGTACCGTGCGCTCGAGAAGATCAAGGAAGCTACGCCACACCAGTTCTACGTCGCTGCTCTGTTCCGGCTCTTTTATCGCTCTGGCAATCGGAGCGCGCCACGCCAAGGATAAGTCCTTGTCCATTGTCGCTGCCTCTCGTGATTAACGCACGCTAACACCTATATTATAGCGTTAATGCCACCGATCTCCAAGATTTGTGGAGGTCGGTGACTTGTTGATCTATTGCGCGACTCAGGATGCATCGGCGTGGCGCGGGGACAGCCAGGGGTGCCGCTGCACGAGTTGGGCGGCCTTGTGGGGCGAGACCATGTGGATGTAGGCGAGGTAGCCGGCGGCGTAGACGTGGGCGTTCTTGCCGAGGCGCGCCGAGACGGCGTCGAAGCCCTCGGTCTCGCAGTGGTGCAGCACGGCGCGGAAGCGGCGCAGGTCGACGCGCGAGAGGCGGATGGCGCTGCCCTCATCCTCGCGCTCGCCTGAAATCAGGGCCGTGTCCATGCCCCCAGACGACCCCGCCACGTCATGCACATAACTATCAGCACTGGGCTGCGCATGTGAGACAGACGTGGGTAAGGTAGCCATGGCGTTGACGACCAATCCGTTGACGGTCTGGCGCTGGTGTGGGCGCATCACGCGCGTCTTGTCGTCGTTGACGGTGAAGCCCTCGCTGGTCACGACGCCCTTCACGATGCTCAAGAACAGGCCCATGGCCACGCCGCGCTGCGCGTGCGAGAACACCAGGTCGTCGGCGTAGCGGCTGTAGGTGAAGCCGAAGCGCGCGGACAGCGCGGTGAGGCGCGCGTCCATGCCGCGGCACAGGATGTTTGTGACCGCCGGCGAGGTGCAAGCCCCTTGCGGCAGCTGCCGGCCGCCGATGGCCACGTAGCGCCGTTCGCCGTCGAGCGTGACCGTGGCGCGCGGCGCCTCGGTAGACAGCAGGGCCATGATCGTGCTTATACCCTCGTTGTAGCCGAACGACTCGAACAGACCCTTCACGCGCCGGAAGCCGATGGAGGGGAAGAAGTCCTTGAGGTCGATGCGCACCACCACGGCGCGGCCCTGGTGCAGCCGCGCGTTGTCCGCGATGGAGCGCGCGGGGCGGAAGGCCATCGCCGCGTCGTGCAGCGCCAGGCGCGAGAGCACCGCGCGCAGCAGCCAGCCCTGGGCCACGCGCAGGCGCGTCTTGGGCGAGGAGATGACGCGCCTGCCGCCGTTGCGCTTGGGGATGGTGAAGCGGTGGTAGTGGTCGACCGTGGCCGCGCCCCGGTGGTAGGTCAGCCAGGCCAGCCCGCCCTCGTCGATGCCAATGGCCGCCGCGACATCACTTGCCGTACCGAGTTGCGGTAGGCCAAGAGCGGCTAACCGATCGACGTCGCCGCCCTCGTAGCGCAGGCCGCCGGAGACGCCGTGACCCAGGAAGGGCGGACGCTCGCGGCGACGCTGCTGATCCGTGGCGCGGCGCTCCTCCTGCCGGCGCGCCTTGTCCGCCCGCCGCTGCTCACGCTCGGCGCGCACGCGCTCGATGCGCCGCTTGCGGATCTCCGCGATCAGCGCCTCCACGTCGGTCGCGGCCTCGATTTCGCCCTCGACGCGGCGCAACTCGCGGCGCAGGTCGAGCAACTCCGCCTGATAGGCCCTGATCTCGGCCAGGGCTTGATCCCGCTTCTCCTCCGCGTCGGCGTCGGGCGGCCAGAAGCCCAGGCGCACCATCTCTTCCATGATCACGACGTTGCGGCCGTAGGTGCGGAAGCGCGCCAGCAGGCTCTGACCGCCACCAGCAGCAGTCGTCGTCGTCCCGGTCGTGGCCGCGTTGGGACTAGTGCTATCGGTCATAAAGCCGCTCCTGTCGTCTGGAGCGCGCCAGCCGTCGTCGCGTCGGCCAGATAGCGCGTGGCGGCGAGGGTCGTGGCCAGGATATGGGGGCACGGTCCCTTGCGCAGCTTGTCGCGTCGGTAGGCGGCGCAGGTGCATTGCGCGTAGACGGCGCGCCCGTCGACGTCGAGGGTGACGTTGAAGACTTTCTCTCCCCACACCTCGGCGGCGAAGCGCGTCCGCTCCGCCGTCACCGCGACCTCGCCGCCTGCGTCCCGCACGGCGATTGCGGCCGGTGGAGGCAGCGTCGTCTCCTTGTAGCCCTTGCCCGTCTTTTCCTTGACCAGCTTCTGGTACGACGCCTCGGCCTGCTCCGCCGTCACGAATTCTTTTTGCTGGCGCTGGCCATCGGTCCCCCGGCGGCCAAAGCGCACCTCGTGGGCGGCGCCGTTGAGCCGGATGTCCCAGAACTTGTCCGACGAGGTGTCCTTGAAGACGAAGGTGCGCCACTGGTCGGGCGCAACACTCGCCGGGGCGGTTGGCGCGGCAACCGGCGCCGGGGTTGCTGCCGCTGTAGCAGCCGCGGTTGCCGCGGTTGCCGCGGTTGCCGCGGTTGCCGCGGTTGCCGTGGTTGCCGTGGTTGCCGTGGTTGCCGTGGTTGCGGTTGGCGTGCTGGCGGGAGCCCCTACCCAGGCCACCTCGATGGCGCTGATCTTGGCGTTGTCCCTGATCGAGTTGAACTCGACCATGATGGTCCCGCGGCTGGCCGCCGTGGCGTCGAACTCGCGCACGATGGCCCGGTTCTTCCCGCCGGCCTCGGCGTAGATGTCGAAATGGGAGAGCACTTTGGTCCCGTTGATAGAGACGTCGAAGATCCGGTTGCCGACCGCGTTCCAGTAGATCTCGGCGAAGTGCAGGCGCACCCGGTACGGCTGCCCGGTGACCAGCTCGCGTATCCGATAGGTCATCGCGCCGACGTTCTCGCTCTGGTAGACGGCCTCGGGCGCCGCGTCGGTCACGCTGCGGGTACTGACGTGGGCGCGCGTGGTCTGGCGCCGCCACCGCGGCCCGTTGTCGTAGGTGTCCCTCCCAAAGCGGCCCTGCTCCGTTCCGCCCGCGTTGATGGCCACGTTGGTCGCGGCGGCCGTGGGCAAGAGAGGCATGGCGCCCGCGGCGGAGGAGGCCGGCGCGGGGATCGTGGCGCTCGAAGTGGAGGAGGCCGGAGGCGTGATCGTGGCGCCGGACCCGCGTAGCGGCGGGGCGCTCCAGCGCACCGCCCCGCGCTCGATCAGATTGCGCGCCGTGGCCAGCCGCAGGTCCTCCTGCACGGCCTCGGGCATGAAGGGAAACAGCTGCCGCCAGCGGTAGGCCCCGGTCACATAGTCGTACATGGCGCGGCCCTCGCGGGTGAGGGCCTGCAAGGCGGCGGCGGCCACGTCGCGGCTCAGCCCCGTCAGGGTCGCGGCGTCCTGGGGCGTGATCGCGAGCCTGTCTTCCAACGCACGGGCTGCCGCGGCCAGTTGCTCCCGCGAGGGGGCGCCCAGCGACGCCAGCAGGTCGAACTGCGCCGCGCGCGACCAGTCGTTCTGCGTCCAGCCGGACAGCCCCACGTCGAGGCGCGAGGTGGCGGCCAGCACGCGCCAGTACGAGGGCAGGCCCGTGCCCAGCAGCCGCGCCCGCACCTCTTCGGCGTAGGGCAGCAGATCCTCCAGCGCCAGCAGCCGGCGGCGGCCCCAGATGCGGATCTCCTGCGCGTTGCGCCCGTCGTAGACGTGAGTATGCTCGCGGATGACCGTGCCCCACGGCTCGACCATGATGTGGGGGCACTGGCCGGGAGTCAGGACGACGCGCAGCGAGCGCGGCCCGCGGTCTTCGTGGCGTCGGCGCACCACGGTCAGCACATCGGCCAGCGTGGCGGGGGAGAGGCGCACGTCGACGCCGGGCATGGTGGCCGCCGATTGCACCTGCAGGAAGCCGCGCACCCAGGTCGGCGGCAGGTCGATCTTTTTCTCTATAGCCGACCCCGCCGTGGTGGCCAGCGCCACCTGCCCCGGCCCCACGTGCAGGTTCGCGGGGCGGTAGCCGCGGATGCGCCCGATCTCGCGGGCCAGATCGGGCGAGAAGTCGATGTTCGTCGTCCCGTAGTCGACCGGCCCGTCGACGTCCAGGCGGTCCATGGGCACGGTGACGCGGCCGTAGGCCGACTCGTCCTGCGAGAAGGCCTCGAAGATAAGGCAGTCCGGGTGGACGCTGACCACGGGGTCCAGTGCGTACCAGGCGTCCCGGTCGTGGTGGTAGAGGTAGTTGTAGTACTCGCGCTGCGCGCCGTAGAACTCGGCGGAGTTGGCGACCCGCGTCAGCCGGGTCACGCTGCCGTTGACCCTTTTCAGGCGCGCGCGTAGCGCCTCGCGGCTCTCGAAGAGGGCGGGCAGCCCGGCCATCGCCGCGGCCTGCTGCCCGGACAGCTCTTCGAGATAGCGCTGTTGCACCCACTCGAAGTAGGCGCTGCGATCCGGCTTCGACGGCAGCAGGTTGCTCGTCACCACCGCGTAGAGCGCCTTCATCAGGCGCGCGTAGGCCAGGGAGTCCCGCACCGTGGCGTGCAGGCGCACGGGAGGACGGCTGGTCGCGGTCGACATGTTGAGGCCCAGGCTGCCCGTGTCGAGCGTCGCCGAGCTGCGTTGCGCGTAGGTCTGGGTCACGATCATCGCTTAAATGCCTCCTATCCCGTCGAGGGTCAGCCCGTCGATGGGCTCGCCGGCCATGGCCAGGCGCGCCAGTTGTTCCATGGCCCAATCCCGGTCGCGCCCGGTCTGGCCGCGCGCCAGCTCTAGCAGCGCCAGGCTGTCGGGCTTCAGCCCCTCCGGCTCGGCCGCGGCCAGCCGCCGTTTGACTAGCTCCTTGGCGCGCCGGCCGCGGTCGCGACTGCGCAGCACGGCGGCGTCGAAGCGTCCCGCCTCGTCCGCCGTCACTGCCGCCGGATTCTCGAGCAGCGTGGCGGCCACCAACTCCTGCATGACCGGATCGGGATGCTCGGCCAGCCGCCGCGTCAGCTCGGCCGCGGGCAGCGTGGTCTGGCGGGCAGCGATGTAGTCGCGGCCGTAAGCCTGCGCGGCGCGGTCGGGGCTGTCGAGGATGGCCAGCGCGCTATCCAGCTCGTCGGCCGCGCCCGGCGCGATGGCGTCGAAGTGGCGACGCCCCGCGGCGGCCGTCTCGGGCAGACCCGACTCGAGCAGGCGCAAGGCGAACGGCATGGTCGTGCCGACCTCCCCGATGCGGCGCAGGGCCCACGCCCGCAGCGCGGGCAGCTTGCTCAGCGCGGCGGTCAGCAGGGGACGCGCTCCGCGGCCGAAGTCCTCCGGGCGCCCCTCGACCCAGGACAGCAGCAGCGGCTCGAAGGCGGGGTTGGACGCCTCCAGGTACGAGGGCTCGGCCACCTCGGCGAAGCCGGCGGCCATCACCGCATCTCCGGCGACCCGCGCGGCCAGGGCCGGGTCGGCGTCCCCGGCCCACACCGCGCGCCAGAAAAGATCGAGCCGGCCATCCTGGCGCAGCTCGTCCAGCAAGAAACCGCGCAGGCGCGCCCACAGGTCGTCGGCCATCAGGGGGATCAGCGAGAGCGTGACGTCGAACGGGAACCGGCGCACCAGCAGCGCAAAGGCCTCGGACGGCAAATCGCTCAGCAGGCCGGGCTCCGCGCGCAGCCGCGCCGTCAGCGCGGCCAACTGGTCCGGCAAGGTCAGCAGCAGGCGCAAGGCGTCGGGCGACGCCACGGCGCCCAGCAGCGCGGGCGCCGGCGCGGCTGGGTCCAGCACGGCATCCCACAACAGGGCCTGCTGCGGCGCCCCCAGGTCCGTCCGCGCCGCGCCGACCCGCCAGCCGAACAGGCGCAGCCACGGTCGCTCGTCCAGGATCGCCTGGCGCTCGAAATAGTAATAGTAGCCGTGGCCGCGTCCGTGCGACAGGGCGAGGAGCCGCGCCAGCAGCAGGTCCAGGAGCGTGCGGCGCGGCTCCTCGTCGAGGTCTCCCGCCGCGTGGGCCATGGTCCACGCCTGCTGCACGTTCGTGCGGTCGACGATGGCGCGGGCAAGACCGTTGAGGGCGGCATACCCGGCGGCGACGAGCGCGGGGATTAGGGATGTCAGCGCCTCCGGCTTGACGAGGTCGGCGTAGCCCCTCGCCAGCAGCAGGGCGGCGGCCAGTTGCCGCGCCGATAGCCGCGCGCCGCGCGTCCCGCGCACCAATGCGTCGGACAGGGCCAAGGCGACCTGTCTCTGCCACGACCGCGACAGCCGCGCCGCCTCGGGCGAGGACAGGTACAGGGCGATGCGGCGACGGATGGCCCCGTTGCCGTAGTAGTAGGCCAGGGCCAGCGCCGTGGGCTCCGGCTGCTGCCCCGTCTCCAACGCCGCCGCGACCTGCCGCGACGCCAGCCGCAGCAACAGGGGCGACGAGCCGCGCAGGAAGCGGATCAGCGTGTCCCCGTCGAGGGCCGGCAGTCCTATCCCGCGCCGCATCAGGGCGGTATAGGCCCACTCCGAGGTCTGGGAGGGCAGCGCGGGGCCGCGGAAGACCGCCAGCAGCAGGTCGCCGCGCGCGGTCCAGGCGTCGGGGACGCGCTCGTCGGGCCGGGACAGCGACGGGCGCGACCGTTGCGCCACGTAGCGCCCGCGCGAGTGGCCGGTCTGGATATAGCGCCCCGATCCGCCGTAGAGGATGTCGAACGAGATCCACTGGTGCATGGGGTCCAGGTCCACGGGCGCCGCGGCGCCCGCGTTGTCACGGTTGACCCGGCCGCGACGATGGCCGCCGTCGAGCAGGACCCTCACTCCCAGTTCGACGTACGCGGCGGGGTCGCGCGCGGCAAGGTCCCGCATGAACCGGCGGGCGCGGCGCTGCATATAGGCGAGCGTGGCGGCGCGCGGCGTTTGCTCCAGCCAGGAGAAGGGCGCCCTGGACGGGTCTCTCGTCCCATCGGACAGGGCGGTGTCCAGCCGGGGGATCATGACGCCGAGCAGGTCCATGTCCGACGCCGCCTCGGCCTGTTTATAGAGCCATTTCCAGTGGCTCCAGTGGCCGTAGGTCAGCGGCGCCTCCGCCGCGAAGCGCAGCATGGCGGCCCGCGCCGGCCCGTCGGCGCGTCCCCACAACTGGCGCGCGACTTCGCCAGCGGCGGGACCGTCGGGCAGGGGCCGGCCCATGGTGACCCTGTTGGCCAGGCTTCCGTCGGCCAGGCCGGCGGGGCGCTCGTAGCGGGAGGTTTCCTTCGTCGTCTCGCCGCCCTGGGTGGCATAGCTCCAGGTCCACTGGCTCCCCGCGCCGCGGTTGGTCTCGCCGTACTGGCGCGGGTTGGCCAGCATCTCCGCGGCGCGCCCCTGCGCCTCGGCCAGCGACGGAAAGGTCTCGCGCGCGGCCCAGGGGCGGCCCATGGTACCATCCGAGTTGCGGTAGCGGATGCGCGAACGCATCTCGGCCACGAACAAGCCCCCGCCGCGCCACAGGGCGACCTCGTACTCGTGGAAGTAGTAGCCGTAGGAGCGGCCCGAGCGCTCGCCGCGCACGAGCGAGTAAAGCGTCGAGGAGTCGTCCGCCCCATCGCCCGTCGCGGGACGGTTGGCCGCGTCGGCGCCGTCCCCGCCCGCGCGTTTGAGCAGGTTGCGCAAGACATCCGAGAGGTGTGCCATGATGCTGTGTGCCCTCTCCGCTAGTGGGGTAGGTAGGAAACGATACGGTGAGGGGCCGGCCTACTTTGACTCCGGGGACCGGCGTCGATCGCTTTAGGCCCGCGACGCAGCAGCAGGTGCTGGGTACTCGCGGGCCATGTCCTGCTCAGCGCGCGGGAGCAGCACCTGCTGCTGCGTCGCGGGCTGAGTGACATCGGCGGCCGGTGGGGTATACCAGGCTTGACCGCAGCCGCGGCGAAACACCGCGGACAGGTTGCTAGTCCGGCCCGTCACCGTATCGTTCCTGGATAGTATAGCCTCTTCCGTTGTATCCATGGGCTGCGTGACGAGGTGACACAAGCTACTTTGACTCCGGGGACCAGCGTCGATCGCTGTAGGCGCCAGCACGGGGTGACCCCCGGTCGGGCGATTGAGCCACTGCTTATTCAGCGACCGGTGGAACGGGGGTCACCCCGTGCTGGCGCTGAGTGACATCGGCGGCTGGTGGGGTATGCCAGGCTTGACCGCAGCCGCGGCGAAACGCCGCGGACAGGTTGCTGGACTGCTCTGCCGTCCCATCATCCCAACCATTATAGACTATTCGCGGCCGTTTGACCGGCTTGTCGGGTCTCGACCTTGGCCGGTTTGGCCCTGGCAAAATCGTCCGCCTTGGCCGTGCCCAACTGCGTGGTGTGGCACTCCTGCCAGGTCTTGTCCGTGCGTACGACGCCGTTCAAGGTGCGTACCTTGGGCTCGACCAGGCGGATGCCGACCGTGCGCGCCGGCAGGTACTCCACGGTCAGCACCGGGCGTTCGCCCGCCGCCAGTTGAGCTTCCAACGCGGTGATGTCCCCATCGGTCAGGCCGGAGCGCACGTTGCAGACCTCGATCACCGCCCCGTCGTCCGGTCGCACCAGACCCAGCACGACCGAGCCGGTGGCCTTGCCGGGGTTGACGCGGATCACAAAGGCGTCCAGGTCGGCCAGGAACTTGATCTTGCGCACGTGCTTGGTATCGCCCTCGACGTACGGGGCGTCCAGCGTGCGGATGACCACGCCCTCGCCGCCGCGCGCCGCCACGCGGTCGACCAGCGCGCGGCCCTCCTCGTGTCCGGCCTCGGCTGTCAGCAGGTAGAGGCGCGGGCCGACCGTGGCCGCCGCGTCGTCCGGCTCCACGCTATGGGCCACGGACGCCGCCAGTCCCTGGTCGACCAGCGCGTCGCGCACGGCGGCGATGCGCGGGCTGTAGGGCTGGGCGCGCATGTCCCGGCCGTCCCACTCCAGGAGGTCGAAGATGACGTAGCCGCCGACGCCGCCGGCGATCATGCGCTCGCCGTCGAGCACGAAGGGGTGGCCCAGCGCGGCCAGCGCGCGCGTGCTGTCGGGGACGGTCGAGACCTGCTGGCCTTTACGGTTATAGGCCGTCAGCGTCGCGCCGTCGAAGGCCACCACGCAGCGCTCGCCGTTGATCTTCTCGGAGACGCCGTAGAGCGGACTGGCCAGGCAAGCCTCCAACTCGGCCTCTTCCATCGGCAGCACGTGGCCGGTGGCGTAGACCGTCGGCTTGGGCGGCGCGGTCGTCGTGACCGTCACCGTCACGCTCCCTCCGGAGGCGGGGCCGATTAGGACAGGGATGCCGTAGGCGGGGTCGCCGAAGGCCACCGTCTTGTAGCCCTCCGACGCTTTCTCCTGCGCCTTCTTGCGGAACATTTTGAGGGCCTCGTCGCCCGACTTGCAGACCTTCTCGCCGCGCTGCAGCGCCGAGCCGCGCTTGCCCCACGTGCTGATGAACGTCGCGCCCCGCACCGCTCCGCCCCACACCTTATCCGAGCCCCCCTGCGCGAAGTAGCCTGCCCACTGCTCGATGCTGTCAATCGCCGGGCTCTCGCCCTCACCCGCTTCGACCTCCAGGGTCTCTGTCGTCATGCGTACGTCCTCCCCTCTCATTGTCGGCGCCTTTGGTATCTTCGATATCCCGCCTGATTGTCCCACTCGCGGCCACACAGCGCGGGTCGGTAATCGCCCGGCACAACAATAATCGTGCGCCGGGTCGGCCAACAGGGCGAACACGGCGGCCCGGTCATCGGGCGTCAATGCTCGTAGGATCAGGCGGTCGGTCTCAATTATGGGGATGGTGGTGGGGAAGCTCACGGGGTTGCGTGTCTCCATGGTCGGTACACTCCTTTGCAGGCACGGTCTGTGGACGTGACATCAGCGTACGGCGCAACATGTCATAACGGGGGCGTTACGGCGCACGGCCCTTACGGGGCGCCGGGTGGGGTGGTGGCCTCCGGCCCACCGTCGCCATGCCCGAGGTAACGATAGACCGTCGCCTTGGAGATGCGGAAGTCCCGCATCAGGATGCGAATGGGTGTCCCTTGCCGACGCTCCGCGTGCAGCACGGCCATCTGCGATGGTGTTAACGTCTTGTGACGACTGAAGGGCACGCCCCGCGCTTTGGCGTTCTCGATCCCGTCGCGCTGCCGCTCGGCGCGGATCTCGGTCTCAAATTGCGCGATCGCCCCCAGGATATGGAAGAGCAGCCGCCCGGTGGCGTCGGCCGTGCTGATCTGTTGATCGAGCACTCGTCGATCGACGTCCTTGCGCCGCAAGACCTCGGCAATCTGACACAGGTGCAGGGTGGAACGGGTCAGCCGATCCAGGCGCGTGACCACCAGCGTATCGCCCTCGCGGACAAACCCGAGGCAGGCCTCAAGGCTGGGGCGTTGGCTGGTAGAGCCGCTCTTTTTCTCCTGATAGATCTTGTCACACCCGGCGAGCTTGTCGAGCTGGACCACCAGGCTCTGATCGAGGACAGCGTGCTGAGGCTCTACGAGATGCGCAAGCCCCACGGGACAGGAGCGACTACATCCTCACGCTCGCCTACGGCAGCCACGCGGACCTCGACGCCACCATCGACGAAATCCTGCGCGAGGCCGACGTCATCGCCGACCGTCGCGGATAGTATTTTCATTTCCCTCCCCCTTTCAATACCCTATCCCGGGTCGAGACTGCTGAGACGAGGGGGGGCGCAACTCCAGAGACACTTCAGTGTCCGTCGTTTGCCATGCGACTTTAGTCGCAGGCTTGCGTTCGCCCTCACAATCGTGCGGGGACCCACCGGCGGAAGGGATAGGCAAGGATTACGGCAGCGCAACCGGCGCCATCTGCGCCAGGTGCAGCAGGGGCTGCGCGATGATGCCCAGCAGCACCGAGCCAGCCACGGTCAGCATCAGCGCGAGCGTCCACGCCACGTGCCTCTCGGGCCGCGGCGCCTCGGGCGCGCGCTCACGCATGTACATGTAGAAGATCACCCGCAGGTAGTAGAACACCGAGACCAGCGAACACAACACGCCGATCACCGCCAACTCGCTGTGGCCAGACGCCACGGCGGCGCGGAACACGAAGAGCTTGGCCAGGAAACCGCCGGTCGGCGGGAAGCCCGCCAGCGAGAACATGAACACGGCCATGGCCGCGGCCAGCAGGGGGTTGCGCACCGCCAGACCACTGAAGTCGGACAGGCTCTCGTAGCGCTCGCCGCGCTGCGATACCGCGATCAGCACGATGAAGGGGCCGATGTTGATAAAGGCGTAGATGGCGAAGTAGTACAGCAGGCTGGGCAGCGCGTCCGGGTTCGACTGGCCGTTCGGCAGCACAAACGAGGCGACCGCAACCAGCAGGTAGCCGGCGTGCGCGATGCTGGAGTAGCCGAGCATGCGCTTGACGTCCGTCTGCACCACCGCCGCGACATTGCCGAATATCATCGTGACCACGGCCAGGAACCAGACCGCGCCCTCCCAGTGCGTCACCACCGCGGGCAGCGCCGCGCCGAAGAGCCGCACAAAGGCGGCGAAGGCGGCCAGCTTGGTGCCCACCGACATAAAGGCGGCCACCGGGCCGGGTGAGCCCTCGTAGACGTCGGGCGTCCACACGTGGAACGGCACCGCCGCCATCTTGAAAGCCAGCCCCACCAGCATCAGCCCGATGCCGATCAGCAGCACCGGGTCGCCCGTGCCCACGTGCTGCGACAGGAAGCTGTTGATCAGCGAGAGGCGCGTCGAGCCAGTCTCGCCGTAGGTCAGCGCCATGCCGTAGAGCAGGAAGCCCGAGGCGAACGCGCTGAGCAGGAAGTATTTCATGCCGGCTTCCTGCGACCGCTCACGCGTGCGCGCGAAGCCGGCCAGCGCGTAGAGGCAGATCGAGAACAACTCCAGGGACAGGAAGATGGTCATCAGCGAGGAACTGGCGCCCATCAGCATCATGCCGCAGACAGCGGCCAGGATCAGCACGTAGTACTCGCTGAGACTGAGGCCTTCGCGGCGCAGGTAGTCCGGCGATATCAACAGCACCAGCGCGCCGACGGTCAGGAAGACCAGGTTTGTGAAGAGCGTGAAGCCATCCAGCGTCACCGCGCCGTTGAACGCGCTCGACGCGGCGCCGTTGCTCCAGATGAGGCCGTCGGCCACGGCCGCGCCGATCAGGCCCAGGATGCCCACGTAGGCCATGTAGTCGCGCCGGTCGCGGTCGATCACAAGGTCGAGCACCAGCACCAGCAGGGCGGTCAGCGCGACGATCAACTCGGGCAGGATGGTGATCAGATTAGAATCGGTCGGAGCCATCGGGCTAGTTCCCCCCTACGCTGCCGAGGATATGGGCCGTCGAAAAGGACACCGGGTGCAGCCAGCCGTTGGGCGCGACGCCGATCCAGACGATCAGCACGATCAGGGGCAGCAGCGCCGCCAACTCGTTGGCGTACATGGCCACGCCGCGCACCGGCGAGACCAGCGACTCCGGTTCCGGCCCGTTCATGGCGCCCTGGTACAGCCGCAGCATGTACCAGGCGGCCAGGATCACGCCGACCGTCCCGGCCACGCCGAAGACGCCGGCGTCCCGGAAGGCCCCCAGCAGGATCAGGAACTCGCCGGCGAACGAGTTGAGCCCCGGCAGGCCCAGCGACGAGAGCGTGACCACCAGGAAGACAATGGCCAGCACGCGGGCGTTGGCGCCCAGGCCCTCGATGCGGCGCAGGTCTGTCGTGCCCCAGCGCCAGGCGATGGCGCCCAGGATAGCGAAGAGGGCCGCCGTGGTCACGCCGTGGTTGACCATCTGGATGCTGGCCCCCTGGATGCCCTGCGAGGTCAGCGAGAAGATGCCCAGCAGGATGAAGCCCATGTGGCTGATGCTGGAGCAGGCCACCAGGCGCTTGCTGTCGAATTGCGAGAGCGCGAGCAGGGCGCCGTAGATGATGCCGATCACGGCCAGCGTGGCGCCCAGGGGGGCCAGCTGCCGGCTTGCGGCGGGGAACATGGGCAGGGCGATGCGCAGGAAGCCATAGACGCCCATCTTGGAGACCACCCCGGCCAGCATGATGGTGGTGGGCGTGGCCGACTCGTTGTAGACGTCGGGCACCCAGGAGTGGAACGGCCACAGGGCGGACTTGATGCCGAAGGCCAGCGCAAACGTGATCAGGATCGGCGTTTGCAGCACGGGCGCGGCCGGCGAGGCCGAGAGCGAGACGATGTCGAAGCTGTGCGCGGGCGAGTAGACGTAGGCCGCTACCACCCCTACCAGCATCAGCAGCGAGCCGACCATGGTATAGAGCACGTACTTGAGGGCGGCGTAGACGCGGCGCTGCCCCCCCCAGATGCCGATCAAGAGGTACGCCGGGATCAGCACGCCCTCCCAGAAGACGTAGTAGAGCACCAGATCGAGCGAGAGGAACACGCCCAGCAAGGCGGTCTCCAGCAGCAGGATCAGCATCATATAGAGCGGGACACGTTCCGTCACCGACTCGCCGCTCATCAGGATGGCCACCGGCGTGACCACCACGGTCAGGATCACCAGCAGCAGGCTCAGCCCGTCCATGCCCAGGTGGTAGCTCGAGTTGAGGGCCGGCAGCCAGGGTTGGACCTCGCTCAGTTGGTACCCGCCCTGGTCGAACTTGAAGCCGCTGGGACTCAGGACGATATAGATCGTCAGCAGCGCCGTGAGCAGTGACCCGCCGAGCGCGATGTTGCGGCTGACCAGGGCGTCGTTGCGCGAGATCAAAGCGATCACGACGGCCGCGGCGAGCGGCAGGAAGATGAGCAGTGAAAGCATGAAACCCCTTCCCCTGGCCTACTTGATAGTGGTACCGAAGGCCAGCGGCACAAGGGCCACCAGCACGACGCCAATAAAAATGGACAGCGCGTAGGTGCGCACGAAGCCGCTCTCGACGGGGCTCAGGCCCCTGCTGACGCGGCCGATGGCGCGCGCCACGCCGTTGACGATGCCGTCGATACCCTTGCGGTCGACGACGTTATAGAGGGCGCGCGCGCCGTTGCGCACCGGCAGCACCACGAGTTCGTTGTAGATCTCGTCGACGTAGTACTTGTTGAACAGCAGCGTGTGGAGCGGCTTGAGCCCCTGGAACGGGCGCCGCGCCGCCCCGCCGTACATGCGGACGGCCAGCGCGATGCCCACCACCGCCAGCGCCACGATGAAGACGATCACGGTCCAGTTGGCCGCCAGCGGCGCAGGTCTGGCGTACGACACCTTGCTATACACGGCGGGGTACTGCGTGAAGACCGGACCCAGGAAGTCCTCGAAGGCGTGCGTCCTACCGGGGAACTGCAGGAAGCCCGCCACGGTGGCCAGCACGCCCAGCACGCCCACCGGGACCCACATCACAGGCGGGGCCTCGTGGGCGTGGTCATAGACCTCTTGCGGGCCGTTGTAACGGCCGTGGAAAGTCATCAGGAACAGCCGGAACATATAGAAGGCGGTCAGCGCGGCGGTGACGACGCCCAGGACCCACAAGATGACGTGCCAGTCGCCGGTGGCCAGCACACGCCCCAGGATCTCGTCCTTGCTCATAAAGCCGGAGAACGGCGGGATGCCCGCGATGGCCAGGCAACCGATGCCCATCAGTACGTAGGTGATGGGCAATCTGGCGCGCAGGCCGCCCATCTTGCGCAGGTCCTGCTCGTCGTGCAGGGCATGGATGACGCTGCCCGCGCCCAGGAAGAGCACGGCCTTAAAGAAGGCGTGCGTGACGAGGTGGAAGACTCCCGCGCTGAACGCGCCGACACCGCAGGCCAGGAACATGTAGGCGATCTGGCTCATGGTGGAATAGGCCAGCACGCGCTTGATGTCGGTCTGCACCAGGGCGATGGTCGCGGCAAACAGCGCGCCCACGCCGCCGATGATGGCCACGACGCCCAGCACCGTCGGGGACAGCAGGTAGAGCACGTGCGCGCGCGCCAGCAGGTAGACGCCGGCCGTGACCATCGTGGCGGCGTGGATCAGGGCGCTGACGGGAGTTGGGCCCTCCATGGCGTCGGGCAGCCAGGTGTAGAGCGGCAGTTGCGCCGACTTGGCCACCGCGCCGATCAGCAGGGTCAGGCAGATCCAGTTCATGATGCCCGTGTTGACGGCCATGTGCTGCGCCTGCGAGAAGACGCCCACGTAGGAGAGCGTGCCGAACTGCACGAACAAGAGGTAGCAGGCGATCATCATGCCGAAGTCGCCGATGACGTTCATGACGAAGGCCTTGCGCGCCGCCAGCACCGCCGAGGGCCGGTAGAACCAGAAGCCGATCAGCAGGTACGAGGAGAGGCCGACCAGGCCCCAGCCGACCAGCAGGATCAGGAAGTTGTCGGCCAGCACCAGCAGCAGCATCGAGAAAATAAACAGGTTGAGGTACGAGAAAAAGCGCGAGAAATTTGCGTCGTGCTCCATGTAGCCGACCGAGTAGATGTGGATCAACGACCCCACGCCGGTCACGATCAGCAGCATGACGCAGGTCAGCGGATCGATCAACAGCCCCAGGTCGAGATGGAAGGAGCCGGCGTCGGCCCAGCGGTAGTAGACCATGTCGTTGGACGTTTGCGGGCCGGCCTGCCCATGGACGTAGAGATAGCAGGCGATCGCGACGACGAAGGCAACCAGGATGACGCCGCACCCTACCACGGCGCTCAGCGTCCGTCCCATCCGCCGCCCCAGGCCGCCCGTCACCGCAAATCCTAGCAGAGGCAGCGCCAGCAAGAGCCACGCGTAGCTTTGCATCTTTTCTAAGTGGCTAGTGGCTAGTGACTAGTGACTAGATTTTCTAGTCACTAGCCACTAGCCACTAATCACTCCCCTATCCTTTCATCGAATTGAGCAGGTCGACGTTAATAGTCTCGCGGGAGCGGAAGATCGAGACGATGATGGCGAGGCCAACCACGACTTCGGCGGCGGCAACCGTCATCACGAAGAACACGAAGATCTGGCCCTCCATGCTGCGCAGGTGATGCGCGTAGGTCACGAGGGTCAGGTTGACCGCATTGAGCATCATCTCGATGCACATGAAGATGACCAGCGGGTCGCGCCGGATCAGGACGCCGATGGCCCCGATAATGAAGAGGATCGCCCCCACGAGCAGATAACTTTGATCGGCCACCCCAGCCGTGGTCATGCCGTACGCCCTCCCTCTCTCCCGACTATGACTATCATAATACTGACCGCACCCTCCGCTTGCTCCCCTCTTCCGCGCACGGGAGAGCCGGTTGGGCTGTTGGCTCCGCAGAGCCAAGAGACCAATCCGCATGGGTCGGAGGTGAGGGTTGCCATGCTATTGTATCCTGCGCTTGGCCAGCACGACGGCCCCGAGCATGGCGACGAGCAGCAGCAGCGAGGTGATCTCGAACGGGAACAGGAAGTTCCGGAAGAGCTGGCTGCCCACGATTTGCACCGTGCCGAGTTCCGCGTTCGCGTTGGCCGGGTCCGGGGGCAGGCCCAGGTGGATGTCGTTGAACATCAGCGAGACTGCCACGCCGCCGCCGAGGATCACGCCCAGGATGACCGCGGGTATTTGTAGCACGCGCAGGCGATCATTGGCCACCTCCTCGCGTCCGGGCGCCAGCAACGTCACCACGAACAGAAACAGCACCATGATGGCCCCCGCGTAGACGATGATCTGCACCGCGGCCAGGAACTGCGCGTCGAGCAACAGGTAGTAGACGGCCAGGCAGAAGAAGTTGGCCACCAGGAACAACGCGCAATAGATGGGGTTGCGCTGCGAGATCACGTTGATGGCCGAGAAGACCGCCGCCAACGTGTTGAGGGCGAACACCACCGTGACCGGGTCGGGCAGGGATGGTAGGGACAGGGCCAGGAGCGGCGCCAAGAGATGCAGCATCGCCTATGACCCTACCGCCGCTGTCGCCTTTTTGGGCGCGCTGCCGAGGTTGGGCAGCGGTACCAGCAGTTGCTCCTTGGTGTAGATTTGGCTGGGGATGTCGTAGTCGGCCAGCTCGAAATCATGGCGCAGCACGATGGCGCCAGTTGGGCAAGCCTCCTCGCATAATCCGCAGAAGATGCAGCGGCTCATGTTGATCTCGTAGCGCTTGGCGTAGCGCTCGCCGGGCGAGACCGGCGCGTCGGGCGGGTTCTCCGCGCCCTCCACCAGGATACAGTTTGCCGGGCAGGCGCCCGCGCACAACTCGCAGCCGATGCATCGCTCCAGGCCGTTGTCGTATCGCTCCAGCACGTGCCGGCCGCGGAAGCGGGGGTAAACCTGGCGCTTCTGCTCCGGGTACTGGATCGAGATGGGCTTGTCGAACATCGTCTTGAACGTGAAGCCCATGCCCCGCGCCAACCCTCCAATGCCCCCTAAGATACTCACAAGACCTCCCCAATGACTAGTGGTTAGTGGCTAGTGACTAGCGATTTCTGGTCACTAGCCACTAACCACTAGTCACTCACTAAAAATTGCCGAGCACGACCACCACCGCCGTGGCCACCAGGTTCAGCAGCGCCAGCGGCAGCAGGACGTACCATCCAAACTTCATCAACCTATCGTACCGCAATCGGGGCAGCGTTGCGCGCAGCCAGATGAACAGGAACAGGAAGATGCTGATCTTGATGAAGAACCAGGGTATGCCGCCCAGGATATTGGGGCCGCTCCAGCCGCCCAGGAACAATGTGGCGGCGATGGCGCTGACCGTGATCATGTTGATGTACTCGGCCATGAAGAACATGGCGAAACGCATCGAGCTGTACTCGATGTGATACCCCGCCACTAGCTCCTGCTCGGCCTCGGGAAGGTCGAAGGGCGCGCGGTTGACCTCGGCGATGGCCGAGATCAGGTAGATCACAAAGGCCAGCGGCTGCACGAAGATGTTCCAGCGCGGGATGAAGCCGAACCAGGTCCCTTCCTGGTGATGCACGATGCCGTTGAGCGAGAGCGAGTTGCTCAGGATCAAGACGCCGATCACGGCCATGCCCATGGCCAACTCGTAGGAGATGACCTGCGCCGTCGAGCGCACGCCGCCCAACAAGGAGTACTTGTTGGCCGATGACCACCCGGCCAGCACGATCCCGTAGACGCCCAGCCCGGTCACGGCGAAGATATACAGGATGCCCACGTTGACGTCGGCCAGACGCAACGGGATCGTCCAGTCGAAGATCTTGAACTCGCTGCCGAACGGGATCACGGCGAAGGCCGCCAGCGCCACCACCACCGAGATGATCGGCGCCAGCGTGAAGACGGGCTTGTCGGCCTGCGTGGGCACGATGTCCTCTTTGAGCAGCAGCTTGATGCCGTCGGCCAGCGGCTGGAAGGAGCCGTTCAGGCCCACGCGGTTGGGACCCGAGCGAACCTGCATGCGCGCCAGCACGCGCCGCTCGATCAGGGTCATATAGGCGAAGCCGGTCAGCAGCCCGCCCAGGATGACCACCGCCATGATCAGGCTGCCGATCAGTGAGCCAAATGCGCCTGCCATTGTCTATGCTCCTCCCACCGGGACCGCGACCGGCGCGATCGCCCGGCGCGGATACCCGCCCAACACCTGCCACGCCGGCAGGTTGGCGATGTCGGCGATCTCGCCGCTGACCGCCGCCGCCGACTCGTAGGTCTGCTCGACGCCCAGACGGTTGCACAGCAGGGCCAGGATCTCCCAGCCGTCGCGCGCCTCGCCGGGGAGCTCCACGGACTTGCCGAGGCTCTGCACGCGGCCCTCCAGGTTGGTCAGCGTCCCGCTCTCCTCGGCGAAGCCCGCCGTAGGCAGGATCACGTCGGCCTGCTGGGCCGTCGGCGTGAGCAGCGCCGTCTGCACCACCAGGAAAGGCACACGCGCCAGCGCCTCGCGCGCCACGTCCTCGTCGGGCCACTCGGTCAGGACATCGGTCTCCAGCAGGTAGAGCCCGTCGAGTTCGCCGCTCGCGGCGGATCGGAGGATGCCGGCGGCGTCGAGGCCGGTTTGGTTGAGCATGGGTAAACCCCAGGCCGACTGGATGGTGTTGAACCACTCCAGGTCGTCCACGGGGCGCCCGCCCGGGAGCAGATTGGGCGCGACGCCCATCTCCGCGCCGCCGCGGCTATTGGTGTCCTTGGCCAGCGCCAGCAGGCGTCCAGTCGGCAGATCGTCGAGGCTGGCCAGCACCGACTCGAGCTCGCGCAGCGCCTCCAGGATGGCCGGCCCGCCCGGCTCGTCCAGCACACGCTCGTCGTAGACCACCAGGCCCTTCCTGGCCAGGGCCAGGACGCTTGCCGCCGCCGCCACCTCAGCGGGCGCCAGCGACACGGGCGCCGCGTCGGACTGGTCCTGTCCGCCGTCATGGCCGAAGGGCAGGCGGCCGAGCAGATTCTGCGCCGCGGCGGCCACGGTGTGGCCGATGCCACCCTGCTCCGTCGACTGGGCGGACGAGCCAACGGTCGGGGCGGCGGGCTGGCCGGATTGCGTCGGCGTCACGCCTGTGTTGCCCGTGCCGCTCGTTGGCTGGGCGTCGGTCGTGGCGGTCGGCAGCGCGGCGGCGCGGGCGCGCGTGAGGCGGATCTCGGCGGCCAGTTGGCGCAAGGTCAGCGCCAGGTTGGTCGGGTCGTAGGGTACCTTGACGGCGGCGTGCGCGTCGAGGCCCGTCTCGTCGTTGGTCACCAGCACCGGATGCACGCCGCGGCGTTTAGCCGCCCTGAGGAAGCGCAGGTGCAGCACCATCTGCCGCGCCACGGGGTCGCCATCGACGATCACGATGGCGTCGGCGTCCTCAATGGCCTCGATAGGCGCGCCGCCGAGGGCGGCGGTCCCGCCCCGCGAACCGTTGACCGTGTCCAGGTGCGGCGAGCGCAGGGCGCCGCGCAGCATCTTGCCGAACAGGTACAGCTCCTCATTGGTGGCGCGGGCCGAGGCCAGGCCGGCCACGGTTCCGCCGGAGCGCGCGCCGAGCATGCCCTGCGCGGCCGCCTGCAAGGCCTCGCCCCAACTGGCCGGCAGGAGGTGGCCGTTGGTGCGGATCAGCGGCGAGGTAACGCGGTCGTAACGCGCCCAGGACAGCGTGCCGTAGCGGCCGATGTCGCACAGCCAGCCGTCGTCGACGGCGGTGTTCTCGCGCGGCGCGAGGCGCATCAACTGGCCGCGACGGGTGTTGATGTCGATGTTGCAGCCGACGGGGCAAGAAGGGCAGACGCTGGGCGTATGCTCCAGATCCCAGGGCCGCGCCTGGAAGCGGTACGACTTGCTGGTCAGCGCGCCGACGGGGCAGATATCGGTCACGTTGCCCGAGAACACCGAGTCCAGGGGGCGGCCGGGGAAGGTCCCGATCTCGGTGCTGTCCCCGCGGTTAATCATCACGAGCTGCGGGTCGTCGACAATGTCCTCCATGAAGCGCACGCAGAGCTGGCAGAGGATGCATCGCTCGCGGTCGAGCACGATCTGCGGGCCGACCTGCAGGTGTTTCTGGAAGTGGCGCTTGGGCTCGACGAAGCGCGACGCGCCGGGGCCGAACTTAAAGGTTAGGTTCTGCAGTGGGCACTCGCCGCCCTTGTCGCAGATGGGGCAATCCAGCGGATGGTTGATCAGCAGGAACTCGAGCATGCTGCGGCGCGTGCGCTCCACCGCCTCGGTCTTGGTGTTGACCACCATGCCCTGCGCCACCGGCGTGGCGCACGAGGGCGGGAAGCCCTTCTGCTTCTCGATGGCGACGAGGCACATGCGGCAGGCGCCGAGCGGGTCCATCTTGTTGTTGTAGCAGAAAGTGGGGATGTCGATGCCCAGCTTCTGCGCGGCATGGAGCACCAGGGTACCCTTGGGTACCGAGACCTCCTTGCCGTCTATGGTCAGTGTTACCTCATCAGGTTGCTGCATGGCTCTCCTCAGCCTAGAAATTTTACTGCCCTGCCAACCCCGTTATACACGGGAAGCATATGATCCGGCATGCGCTTCCGTAGAAGCCTCGTCGTTATCTTCCCATACTCGTGGGGGAGGAACGGGCCGTTCCCAGGCGCGCGCTGCCTCGATCCAACTTGCAATGGCATCATGTCCCTGCTGGACCGCCTCGACGCGCGTGCTCCCATGCGTATGGCAACCGGGAAGCTCGGGGACATCCACGACGTAGATGCGGCCTTGCGGGTCCCACTCCAGGACCATCGAGTACGCGGCGTACCGCTCCTCATCCAGTGCCGACGATGCAGACCCGTTCATGTCTGTCCTCCTCATGCCCGCGCCTCGCGCAGTGCTCGCAGGGCCTCGCGCACGTCCTTCTCCTGGTAACGTTCGGCGTCACCGCCATCGTGGCCCGACACCGTCACCGGATGCTCCGGGATCAGTGGATGCTCCCATACCGTGTGGCTACCTTTACCGGGGCGCATCCGAAATCCAGCCCGTTGCAGATCCGATTTTAGCTCACGAACTTTGCGCGGCATGGGGCCAGCCGCTCCTTCCCCGCTTTTCTCTGGAGCTACACTTACTTTACACTCCCTAGACGGCCACGGCGTCGATGCCCTGCCGCTTGTGGCACGTGCCGGTGCGGATATGCTCCTCATACTGGTCGCGGAAGTGCTTGATCGAGCTAAGGATGGGGCCGGTCGAGAACTCGCCCAGCGCGCAGAGGCTCTTGCCCACGATGCCGTCGCAGATGTCGGTCAGCAGATCCAGGTCCTCCGGCCGACCCATACCCTCCTCAATGCGCTGCACGATCTTCTGCATCCAGCCGGTACCCTCGCGGCAGGGCGTGCACTTGCCGCAGGACTCGTGGTGGAAGAAGTGCGCCGCGCGCAAGGTCACGTCGACCATGCACCAGGAGTCATCGACCACGATGACCGCGCCCGAGCCCAACTGGCTGCCGACCTTGGCCACCGAGTCGATGTCGGCATTGACGTCCAGCTGCGACCCCGGCAACATCGGCGGCGCGGCGCCCAGCATCAGGGCCTGCACCTGGCGTCCGCCAGGGACCCCGCCGGCCGCGCCATAGATCATGTCGCGGAAGGTGGTGCCCATGGGCAGCTCGTAGTTGCCGGGCCGGGCCACGTTGCCACTGATGCTGAAGAACTTGGTGCCGGGGCAGCTGGGCGCGCCGATGGTGGTGAACCACTCCCCGCCGTTGCGGATGATGTGCGAGACGTTGCAGAGCGTCTCCACGTTATTGACCACGGTGGGCTTCATATAGAGGCCCTTGATGGCCGGGAAGGGCGGGCGCTGGCGCGGATTGCCGCGCGACCCCTCCATGCACTCGATCAGCGCCGTCTCCTCGCCGACCTCGTACGAGCCCGCGCCGCGCTGGATCAGGATGTGCAGCGTCTTGCCCGAGCCCATGGCGTTCTCGCCGGTGATGCCCCTGGCGTAGCACTCCTCCACCGCCTGCTCCAGGCGGTCCGCCGGCTTGCGGTACTCGCCGCGGATCAGGATAAAGGCGTGCCTGGCGCCGATGGCGTAGGCGCCGATGAGGCAGCCCTCGATCAACTGGTGGGGGCTGCGCTCCATCAGCTCGCGGTTGTTGAAGGTGCCCGGCTCGCCCTCGTCGGCGTTGCACAGGATATACTTGTCGAGCGCCGGGTCCTTGGGGATAAAGCTCCACTTGCGGCCGGCCGGGAAGCCTGCGCCGCCGCGCCCGCGCAAATTGGCCTTGACCACCTGATCGGTGACCTCGGTCGGCGACATGTCAAAGAGCGCCTTGCGCAGCGACTCGTAGCCACCGTGAGACTGGTAGGACTCGATGTGGTGCAGGTCGGGATCGTCCCAGTATTTTGTCAGGACGCGGATGTCGTCAGTTTGCTGCATCTATCTCTATTCCTCTACTCCCCTCTCCCGCGCATCGGGAGAAGGGGTGGGGTCCCGCTTGCGGGAGGGGTGGTGAGGGGCCTATTGCTCCCCTCTCCCGCACACCGAGAGAGGGGTTGGGGGTGAGAGGCCTAGTGTCGCTCACTGCCATTGGAGGACGGGACGGGCGGGCGGTCCATCAGATAGGTCGTCCCCGACAGGTTGAGCGACGACTCGGCCACGCCATCGCTGTCCATGGCCGAGCTGTTGGGCAGCAGGTTCTCCTCGGCCAGCACGCGGTCCACGATCTCGCGGGTCAGCGGGCCGAAGGGACGGTAGTCGACCTCCATCAGCGGGGCGATGTCGCAGTAGCCGAGGCACTCCACGTGGCGCAGCGAACAGCGGCCATCGGGGCTGACATCGCCGACGGGCGTATTGAGGCGTTCGCTGACGTACGCCAGGATCTCGTCCGAACCATTGACCATGCAGGCCAGGTTGGTGCAGACATCGACGACCTTGTGCCCCACCGGCTCCTTATAAAGCATCGTATAGAAGCTGGCCGTGGAGAGGATGTCGGCGGGGATCATCTCCAGGATCTCCGCGATGTCCTCCATACCTTCGCGTGAACAGTAGCCCTGCTCGGCCTGCAAGAGGTAAAGCGAGGGGACCACGGCCGAGCGTTTGTCGGGGTAGCGGCCCTTCAGTTGTAGAATCTTGGCGCGCGTCGTGTCACTCAGCATATTAGCGATCCACGCCTCCCAGGATGATATCGATCGACCCGATGACGGCCACCACGTCGGCGATCAGCAGCCCCTTGCACAGCTTGCCCAGCGCCTGCAGGTTGACGAAGGAGGGGTCGCGCACGCTGCAGCGGTGCGGCCGGTTGGAGCCGTCGCTGACCACGTAGAAGCCCAACTCGCCGCGCGGGGACTCCACGGCCTGATAGACCTCGCCGACCGGCGGGTGCAGACCCTCCGTCACCAGCTTGAAGTGGTGGATCACCGCCTCCATGCTCGAGGCCAGCTCCTGCTTGGGCGGCGCCACGATCTTGCGGTCGTTGACCAGCACATCGCCATCGGTAGGCAGAACTTTCAGCGCCTGCTTGATAATCTTCACGGTCTCGCGCATCTCGGCGACGCGCACCAGGTAGCGGGCGTAACAATCGCCCTCGGGGCGCGTGGGCACGTCGAAGTCGAACTCCTCGTATCCGGTGTAGGGGAACTCCTTGCGGATGTCCCACTTGACCCCCGAGCCGCGCAGGGTAGGGCCGCTCAGGCCATAGTCGAGCGCGTCCTCGGCCGAAATCTTGCCGATGCCGATCAGGCGCTCGCGCCAGATAGGGTTGTTGGTGAGCAGGCCCTCGTACTCGTCGATGCGCCGGTCCATGGGTTCGATAAAGTTGCGCACGCCGTCTTCCCATCCGTCCGGCGTCGGCTGCTCGATGCCGCCGATGCGGATGTAGCTGGTCATCATGCGCTGGCCGGAGGCCCACTCGAACAGGTCCAGGATTTGTTCGCGCTCGCGGAAGCAGTAGAAGAAGAGCGACTGCGCCCCAAGGTCGAGGGCGTGCGTGCCCAGCCAGACCAGGTGGCTGGACAGGCGCTGCAGTTCGCACAGCAGCACGCGCAGCACCTGCGCCCGGCGCGGGATGTCGTTCGTGACGCCCAGGATCTTCTCCACGGCCATGCAGTAGCCGAGATTGTTGCCCAGCGGGTTGAGGTAGTCCATGCGGTCGGTGCAGGTGATGGCCGCCTCGTAGCGCTTGTCCTCAATCGTCTTCTCGATGCCGGTGTGCAGGTAGCCGATCTCCGGCCGCGCGTCGACCACCGTCTCGCCGTCGATGTCGAGCACCACGCGCAGTACGCCGTGCGTGCTGGGGTGCTGCGGCCCCATGTTGATGGTCATCAAGCCGTCGGGCTCGCCGACCGTGATGGCCTCTTCCATCCCCGCCATGGTGCTCTGAGTCATCGCGTTGTACGGCGCGGGCGTCCTCGTCAGATCGTCTGTCAAGCTCATAAAGGTCGTCCCTCCTACGAATCATGAGTCATTAGTTCTTAGTCGTTAGTTCCTTGCGCCGATGTACTCACTAAGAACTAATGACTCACGACGTGAAAGCTACTTCCTCGCCGCCGATCGGCTCGTCGCGGCGCAGCGGGTGACCTTCCCATTCCTCGGGCATCAGGATGCGCCGCAGGTCGGGGTGGCCGGCGAAGGTGATACCGAACATGTCGTAGATCTCGCGCTCTTCCCAGTTTGCCGTGTTCCACACCGCCGTGGCCGAGGGCACGACGAGGTCGTGCTCGGGCACGCCGACCTTGATGCGCAGGCGGTCGTGGCTGCCCATCGAGAGGAGGTGGTACGAGATCTCGAAGCGCGGGGCGTGGCCTAGCCAGTCGCAGCACTGCACGGCGGCGAGGAAGTTGTAGCTCAGGCTCGGCTCACGGCGCAGGAAGGAGAGGATCTCGACGATGCGCACGCGCTCCACCAGGATCGTCGTCTCGCCGCGGAACGTCACCATGGCCAGGATGTCGCGGCCAAATCGTTCGCGCAGTGGCGCCACCGCCAAGTGCTCAGCGATAACGGCGGTCGGTATCGCCGGGGTCTGCTGTGTTACTTCCGTCGTCATCCCCTACTCCTCCACCCTCCTGCATGTCCCGCTTGTACGAATCGATCCCTGATAATAATGATGCGCGCATCCCGTCCGTACGACGCACGTGCGCCCCGGCAGTACCCTCATTAAGGGCACGTGCGCGGGGCGGGATGCGCTGCTCGCGTCGGCTGCTCCCATAGTCATGGGCAGAAGTCGGTGACCGGTCCGATGCGATGAATAGCAATGCGTGGTCAGGCCGAGGTGATGATGCGCTCGCGGTCGATCTTCTCCTGCAACTTGATCAAGGCGTCGATCAGGGCTTCGGGGCGAGGAGGGCAACCCGGCACATAGACATCCACGGGCACGATCTTATCCACGCCCTGGATCACAGCGTAGTTGTTGTAGACGCCGCCCGACGAGGCACAGGCGCCCATCGAGATAACCCACTTGGGATCGGGCATTTGGTCGTAGATCTGGCGCAACACCGGCGCCATCTTCTGGCAGACGCGGCCCGCCACGATCATGACGTCCGACTGGCGGGGCGTGGAGCGGAACACCTCGGAGCCGAAGCGCGCCATGTCGAAGCGGCTGGAGACGGACGCCATCATCTCGATGGCGCAGCAAGCCAGACCGAACTGCGCCGGCCAGAGGGACGACTTGCGCCCCCAGTCGGCAATCTTACTGATCGTGGTAGTGATAATCGTATCACCAAACTGGCTCTCTAGTCCCAATCCAGGGCCCCCTTTCGCCACACATAGAGCAGGCCGAGTAGCAGCACGCCGATGAAGGTGAACATCTCCACCAAGCCAAAGCGGCCCAGCACGCGCAACTGCACGGCCCACGGATACAGGAAAATGGCCTCGATATCGAACACGATAAAGAGCATTGCCATCAAGTAGAACTTGACCGGGAAGCGCTGGCGCGACTGCTGCGTGGGGATGATCCCGCACTCGTAGGGCGACAGCTTGGCCGGGGTGGGACGGTGCGGCCCCAGGAAGATCGAGGCCAGCGTGAGGCCTATACCCACGGCCACCCCCACCGCGATGATGACCAGGATCGGTACGTATCCGGCTAACATAATCACCTTTCTTCCGGCCGGGGCCGACGGTCCATACCCCGTACGGGGGTACTTAGCGTCGTTTGTAATCTAACTACTTGAAGTATAGCATCAACGGTGGGCGCCCAACAATTCTCCCACTCATGTCGCGATTATCAGTTCAATCAGCGCGTCTGGCGTCTGTGGCACGATTGATGCTGCGGGCACGTCATGACTGCGGCGGGAGGATGGGGGCTCCTCCCGTTGTGGTCGATACGAACAGCCACATTGGCGCCAACACATGATACCCACCATATGAAGGACAATGGCCACGGAAGTCCTGGACTATTTGCGCGAACTGGTCGCGCTGTCCGGCCCCAGCGGCGCGGAGGACGACGTGATCCGCGCCATCGCCCGCCTGGTCCGGCCGCTGGTCGACACGCTGGAGCTCGATCCCCTGGGCAACCTCATTGCCGTGCGCACCGCCTCCGGCGCGGGCGCCAGGCGCCTCGTCGTGGCCGCCCATATGGACGAAATCGGCTTCCGCGTGCGCGGGATCGAGGAGACGGCGTACTTGCGCGTCGAGAAGGTGGGCGGGGTCGACAACCGCATCCTGCTGGGCCGGCGCGTGTGGGTACGCGGGAGCCAGGGCCGCATGCTGGGCGTGATCGGGACCAAGAGCCTGCACCTCGTGCGCGAGGCCGAACGCGGCGTCGTCCCGCCGCACAGCGAGGGGTACGTCGACATCGGCGCGCGCGACCGGGCGGACGCCGAACGCATGGGCGTGCGCCTTGGCGACCCCATCGGCTTCATCGGCGAACTGGCCGAACTGGGCCTCGACAGCGGTCGCTACACCGCCCACGCGCTGGACGACCGCGCGGGCTGCGCGATCCTGCTGGCCGTGCTGGACGAGTTGCGCGGCCAGCCGCTGCCGGTCACGCTGGTGGCCATTTTCACGGTGCAAGAAGAGGTGGGGCTGCGCGGCGCGCAGGCCGCGGCCGGCGGGCAGGACGCCGACGTGGCCCTGGCCGTCGACACCACCGCGCTCGACGACACCCCGGACACGGGTACCTACCACCTACGTCTGGGCGCGGGTCCGGCGATCAAGGTGATGGACGCCAGCGCCCTGGCCCATCCCGCCGTGCGGCGCCTCATGGCAGGCGCGGCCGAGGCGGCGGGCGTTGCGGTGCAGCAGGAGTTGCTGATGGGCATCGGCACCGACGCCGGCGCCTTGCAGTTCGGCGGACGCGGCGTCCCCGCCGGCACGCTCTCCCTCGGCACGCGCTACACCCACAGCCCCGTCGAGGTCCTGGACCGCGCCGACCTCGACGCGGCGGTGCGCCTCTTGCGCGCGATCGTGCTGGCCCTGCCCGACGCCGACCTGCGCTACGCCGCACTGGACGACGCGACGTGACCCGCGCCCCTGCCGCTCCATAACCGCGGCCTGCGACTAAAGTCGCATGGCAGGGACCGGACACTGAAGTGTCTGCGGAAGCAGCGCGTACGCACGCTATTTTAGCCGGTTCGTCCTACGTATCCTGATGCTCCCCGTCCCATGTGCCTTCGAGTCGCAGCATATAGCGGTGCGGAGCGTCGGGCAGTTCCAGGACGTACAGCAACCCACGCCAGGGCTCCCCGTCCGTCCCCCGAAACGTCCACCTGCTCCACGCGAGCGGCCCGTCCTGCTTGCTCTCCTGCTTCACCCATCCGCTCGTCTCTAACTGCGTCTCGCAGTACGTGGTCAAAGCTTGCTGATCCATGCTTGTCTCGATGGCGGTCATGGAACGGGCGCCGCGCGTGTCTTCGCCATTCCCACCGCCCCCGCCGCCCCACGACCGGAGGGACTGGGCGCCGGGCGGCACGAGTAGGGGCGGGAGGCGACGAAACGTTGTCCTGCTGGGAGACTCCCCGACCGGCGCGCACGCCCACGGACGGGCCTGCGTGTCTAGCTGGAGGAGGATTTGCGTCGGCGCTCCCTGGACCCGGCCGGCGTTCACGCTCAGGGAGGGGCCATACTGACTGCGACAGAACAGATCGCTGATCCCGTTCGGGTCGCCGCCCTCGTCCACCCCAGCCCAAAATCCCCCGCCGGAGGGGAGAAAGGAGGGCGCCGGCGTCCATCCCGCGTCGCGCAAGCGGTCCTGGTAAAACGCGCGCACCTGCAGGGGCGAGAAGGGCGTATCGAAGAATATCCGCGTGTGAGCAGGAGAGGAGGGCGCTCCCGGCTGCTGATCGACGACGATGGCGCCGATGATGTCGCTGTGGTCGGGGATAGGGATGTCGACCGGCAGGGTGTCGGGCAGTCGGGCGGCGTAGAGATGCGCGTGCGCTCCCGCCGCCGGTTCTCCGGCCAGGCGGAAGGCGAGCGCCCGTAGTGCTGTCAGTTCGTCCATGTCGTATGTCCCTCCCTTCAACGCCGTCCGATGCGCAAGTTACGCCGCCCGCACCATCACCCCACTATTTTGAGGGGCGTCCAGCGTCGCCTCGTCTTATTGTCCGTCGATGGTAAGGCTGTCCAGGTCGCGCGGGTAGTAGGTCAGCGTCTCGATGCCGTCGTCGGTGACCAGGACGGTGTCGGAGTGCCGGAAGCCGCCCAGGTCGGGCGCGTAGAGGCCCGGCTCGACGGTGAAGACCATGCCCGGTTGGATCGTCGTGTGGTCGCCCACGTCCAGGAACGGCCCCTCGTGGTAGCGCAGCCCGATGGCGTGGCCGGAGTGGTGCTTCCAATAGGGCATCAGGTCGTGCTCCTCGTAATAGGCGCGCACGACGCGGTCGACGTCGGCGCACTCCGCGCCCGGCCGTAGCGCCGCCAGCGCGGTTTCCTGCACGCGCAGCATGTGGTCGAACAACTCGCGCTGGCGCGCCGTCGGCGCGCCGATGACCATGGTGCGCTCCAATTCCGAGTTATAGCCCCACATCGGCGCGTTGGCCCCGGTTACCAGCACGTCACCCTCCCGGAAGGTGAGGTTGCCCGCCAGGGCGTGCGGGATGGCCGCGTTGCGCCCGATCTGGCCGCGATAACCAGCGGAGGCCCCGTCGGCGAACGGGCTCTGCGCCTGGTAGAGACCGCCCAACGCGTCCAGCATGGCCCGCGTGGCCTCGATGCCCGCGCGATTGCTCACGTCGGTCTCGGTCTCCCCAACGCGTGTATAGCGCTGCAGCAGGCGGTGCGCCAGATTGCCCCATGTGACGCTCTCGCGGATCAGGGCGATCTCGGCGGCGCTCTTGATCATCAGCATGTCGTCGAGCGTTGCGTTGAGGCGTACCACGGTCGCGCCGGTCAGATCGGAGAGCGCGGGACCCCGATAACCCAGGATCGGGGGATAGCCGTCGTGGTCGACGCCGATGGAGCCCGTTCCCGAGCTTGACCCGGTGACGTCCATGTCGCGCAGCGTTTCGTGCAGCACGTCCATCGGGTGCGGCTTGTCCGGGTACTCGCGGTAGTGGTCAACGTGCGCGAAGCCAGTCTGGGCGCGGGCGTGCTCCAGTTCCAGGCGCGGCACGAATAGGGCGCGCTCGCCGCGCGCGTTCAGCACGAAGGCCACGGGCCGCTCGGTGGGCACGAACGCAAAGCCGGAGAAATAGAGGATGTAGTAGTTGTCGAACAGCACTGCGCCGCCGAGGCCGCGCTCCCGGACCACGGCCAGCAGTTGCTCGGTGCGCCCCTCGAAGTCGCGCGGTGAGATATTGAGCGTCTGGATGTTGAGCGATGGTTGTTGCATAACGATGTCCCTCCAATGGGCCGTGGGCAGTGGGCAGTGGGCAGTGGGCAGGTAGTAGGGGCATATGGCATACGCCCCGGTAGTGGGCGGTGGAGACGTATGGTGTGCGCCTAGCCGGTGGGCGGTGATGACAGACGCGCCTGATTGATCGAGCCGTTTGAGTACAGCTTACCGCAGGCCGTCGCGATGATGGGTTGCTTGTTACCGTTTTCGCCTTGCCCACCACGAGTAGATAGGGCAAGAGACGACAACGGATGTGGGCGTCTGGACGTTGTGAAAGGATGTACCGGTCATGGTGACGGTGACGACGGCAAGCGGACAGGGCGAAGCGACAATGGCGGATGGACCGGTCAACCAGCCTATCGCGGCGCGCGAGGCGCGGGCGCTGATCCTGAGCGGGCGTGCGCCGGACGGCCTGTGCGTGGCCGGCCACCTCGATCTGTCCGGCAGCGACTCCCTGGTTGAACTGCCGGCGGACCTGTCGGCGCTGAGCCTGGACCTCGCCAACTGCCACGGTCTGCGCGCGCTGCCCGACGGCCTGCGGGTACGGCGGCTCAACCTGAGCGGATGCACAGCGTTGCGCAACCTGCCGGCCGAGCTGGCCCTCTACGAGTTGGGGCTGCGCGACACGAACGTGACCGCGCTGCCCGCCGACCTGCGCGTCGAGTATCGCCTCGACCTGACCGGCTGCGCCGCGCTGGCGTCGCTGCCGCCCGGCCTGACCGTCGGCTCGCTGGTGTTGCGTGGCTGCACACGCCTGCGGGCGCTGCCCGAGGGCCTGAACGTCTACTTCCTGGACATCTCCGGCTGCGTCAACCTGGCCGCGTGGCCCGAGACGGCGTCGCTGCGCATCGGCCACCTCAACGCTGGCGGTTGTGGCGCGCTGCAATCGCTGCCGCGCGGCCTCACCGGTCTGGCCCAGCTCGACGTGAGCGACTGTGCCCACCTGCGCGCGTTGCCCGAGGGCCTGACCGTGGCCTCGTGGGTCGACCTGGCGGGCAGCGCGGTCCGCGCGCTGCCCGCGTCGTTGCGGGGGGTGCGGCTGCGCTGGCGCGGCGTCCTGGTCGACGAGCGAGTCGTGTTCCAGCCCGAGACGATCACGGTCGACGAGGTCCTGGGGGAGCGCAACGTCGAGGTGCGCCGGGTGATGATGGAGTGCATGGGCTACGACCGCTTCCTGGCGGAGGCGCGGGCCACGGTGCTCGACCAGGACCGCGACCCTGGAGGCGCGCGGCGTCTGCTGCGGGTACCGATCCCGCGCGACGAGGATTTGGTGTGCCTGGCCGTGACCTGCCCCTCCACGGGCCGCGACTACATGCTGCGCGTCCCTCCGACGATGCGGAGTTGCCGTCAGGCCGCCGCGTGGATCGCCGGCTTCGACGACGCGGACGCGTTCGCTCCGTTGGCCGAGACGTAGGCTGGCTGGCGGCGCTTTGCACGGGCTTCCAGCCGGTCGGGAGCGCGGACATGACCGCTTGCGGACCCTCGTCCACGTCGCCGGCGGTACGCGCGTCAACCTCCAACCGTTGAGGATAGGCGGATGGATTGCGAGGGCAGCCTACTCACTGACGGAGACGTAATAGTAGACCTCGTCCCCGTACGTTTCGGGAGACTTCTGCTCACTGACGTCGACGGGGATGCCCAGTCCCTCCAGGCGCTCCATCATCTCGTCCGAGCAATAGTGGTGGTGCAGGTCCAGGCGCTCCAGTCGTGCCACGGCCGGGCTGGCCAGCAGCGCCTCCGCCCCCTTATCGGTCAGGGCGCCCTCCGATAGGTCGAGGACGCGGAGGCGTTCCAGGACGGGGGACTGCGCCACGGCGGCGGCGATCTCGTCGGCCCGTTCGCTGTCGCGCAAGCCCAGGTACTGGAGGTTGGGGAACAGGTCGCCGGCCAGAATCGGCGCCAGGTCGTCCACCGTGACGTCGCCGCCGTAGTTGGCCACTCCCAGCCACAGTTCGAGGTGGTCGAGCGCCGGCAAGTGGGCCCCGACGATCTCGCGCACCACCGAGGCCGGCAGCCCCCCGCTCTGCACGGTCAGTTCTTTGAGCCGCTCGTGGCGCGGGTTGCCCAAGCTGAGGCCGTTGCCGCCGCGCACGCCCAGGCGCTCCAGCAGAGGGTAAGCCCCGAAGAGCGGCGACAGGTCGCTCTGCTCGAGCCACGAGATCTCGCACTCCTCGTACGTGATGTCGCCGAAGAAGATGGCCCGCACGTGGGGCAGGCGGTCGCGCGCCGCCACCAGCGCCTCGACCACGGGCGCCGCGCTCTCAGGTTCTTGACTCCACAACCCGACGACGATGCCGGGCGCGTGCTCCGAGGCCGGATCGTCGAGGAAGAGATTGAATTCGTCGAGCCATGTCCGCTCAGCGTCCCACTCCGTGGCGATGCGATAGAGCGTCCCGCTCGGGTCCTGGATGCCCCGGCCCGCATCCCAATCCACGACGGGTAGGCCCGCAAACCGCTCGGCATGCTGACTGATCGTCATCGTCTGTCCTCCATGCTCCCAACCCTTATCGTCCCGATCCCTAGCTTTGACCGATCGTGCCCGTGCCCCAACAGTATTATTGGCCGTCGCAGGCAGCACGATCGAGCGGGGCGCTTCCACACGTGCCCCTGCCAAGATAGGACGAAAGTGCCGGTCGTGTCAATAAGCCACGAACTGTGTGGTCGGATAAGACGTGCTACACTGTGACAAAACGGCGGCGCGGGCCGCGCACGAGAACGGAGGGGAGATGCACAGGGGAGATGCACAATGACGACGGATGTGGAGGCGCGCAAGGGGATCGACTGGTCGACGTTCCCCGAGAGCGACGGTGAGCCGATGGCCGAGACGAACGAGAATCAGGTCCAGATGATCGACCTCATGTTCGCCCTGCGCTACCTCTTCCAGGTGCAGGGGCGGACGAACGTGACGGTCGCCGGCAACCAACTGATGTACTACAACGAGCGCAGCGGCCTGGACCACGTCTCGCCCGACGTCTACGTGGCCCTGGACGTGCCGCCGCCCGGTCCGTCAAGCTGGAAGACCTGGCTCAAGGGCAAGTTTCCCGACATCGTGTTCGAGATCACCTCGCCCAGCACGGTGGCGGAAGACCTGAGCGACCGGCCGCGGGGTAAGCGACGGCTGTACGCCGAGTTGGGCGCGCGTGAGTACTACATCTACGACCCCAACGAGCAGATTGCGCCGTCGTTCCGGGGCTATGAGCGGCAGGTCGGGGACACCGGCTTCCGTGACTTGGCCGTGCTGCCAAGCGGGGGAATCATCAGCCCGCTGCTGCGCACGGAACTGCGGCCGATGGCGATGGCGGCCGACGAAAACCGCCTGGCCGCGACCTATCTGCGGGTGATCGACCCGACGAACGGTCTGCCCATTCGTCCCCCCGAGGACGAACGCCGCGACCGCATCATGGCGGAGCAGGCGCAACTGGCGGCGGAGCAGGCGCGGTCGACCGAACAGTTGGCCCGTCTCGCCGCGGAGGAACGAGCGGCACAAGCCGAGGCCGCCCTGCGGGACGCGCTGGCCCGGCTGGTGCGGCAAGAGGGGGCTGCCTCGCAAGACGAGTAGCAGTAGCGCGTCACCGCTTGAACTCTTCCTCGCGCAGGGTCGCGTAGCCCTCGGCGAAGGCGGTGTGCAGCGAGAAGCCCAGGCGGGCATAGGTCGCGATGGCGGGCGCGTTGTCCTCGCGCACGTTGAGCCCGATGTCGTGGACGCCCGCGCGGATGAGCGCCGTGGCAACGGCGCCCGTCGTGGCCGTCGCCAGCCCTCGGCCGCGGTGGGCCGGGTGCGTGAACACGTTGCCGATCATGGCGATGCGGTGGCGCGGCGAATAGGCGTGCGTCCCGGCGGCGGCGACAAGCCTATCGGCGACGTACGCCCCGTAGTACACGCCGCGTTCCAGCATCAAGGGCGTGAAGACCGTCTCGGGCCACAGCGCGTAGAACCGGCCCAGCGCGGGCAGGTCGGCGGGGGAGAGCGGGCGGACATCGACATCGATATGATGCGACGGACGCAGCGTCGCGGGCGCGACAGCGAAGCGCAGCATGGTCCACTCATCGTCGATGCGGTAGCGCATCGCCAACGCGGGCAGATCGTCGCGGCGCAAGAGGAAGACCGCGGCCGTGGGCAGGTTCGGCGCTTGCGCGAGCAGCGTCGCCGCGTCGGTCGCGTTCCCATAGGCGGACAACGACGTAAAGCCAGGCGGAGTATAGAGGAGCAGGACGGCGGTGGCATGCCCGTCGCGGACAAGGCCGATGTAGCGGGCGTAGGCGCGATGGGGCGGCTCCAGGTCGCACAGGGCGTAGGCGGCCCACACGCGGTCCTGCTCCAGCACCGCCGTGATGGCGTCGTCCGACTCGAGGTCGACGATGCGCAGACGCCTGTCGTCCGCCATGGTTGCCCATCCCTCCTCGCGCCTTACGTCCACCCCTCATGATCATACCGCGCGTGGGGTATGACCGCGACCGTGGATGCAGCCAATAGACTCCATGGGCACGGTCCGTGGTATGGCGTCGCTGCCGCGAGAGGGCCTGCCCGCGACCGCGGTCGCATGGCAGGCGTGCGGACACCGCGATGTCAAGGGGCCACGACCGCGGACGCCCGGCAAACGACGGCCCGACAGCGCCCTGGTCGGTCGGGATCGAACAATACGCTCTGATTAGTAGGCGCCCGGACGGATCTTCCGGGGAGGGGGTAGGAGGAATGATATACTTCTATATAGACCACCGAGTAGTGCGATAATCGTCGGAGCCGAGGCCTCAATGTTCAATCGTCTGCGCAACCTCAACCCGTTCCGCCAGAGCCTCGAGAAGACCCGCCAGAGCGTCTTCAAGCAGGTCACCAACCTGTTCACAACCGAGGTGATCGACGACGACCTCTGGGACGAGCTCGAGGCGCTGTTGGTGCGCGCCGACCTCGGCGTCAGCATCACAAACGAGGTGGTGCAGGGGTTGCAGGTGCGCGTGGAGCGTGAGCGCATCGTCGACGCCTCCAAGCTGACCGCCGTGCTGCGCGAGCAACTGATCGACATGATGGGCGGCTCCGAGGGCATCGGGCTGGTCGAGGTCAGCCCGGGCCCGCGCGTGATCGAGGTCGTGGGGGTCAATGGCGTCGGCAAGACCACCAGCATCGCCAAGCTGGCGCGCTTCCTCGAAAGCAATCGCCGTCGCGTGCTGATCGCCGCCGGCGACACGTTCCGCGCGGCGGCCGTCGAGCAGCTCAAGGTCTGGGGCGAACGCCTGAACGTGCCGGTCATCAGCCACGACTACTCCGCCGACCCCGGCGCGGTGGTCTACGACGCCATGGAGGCCGGCCGGGCCCGCCGCATGGACGACGTCATCGTGGACACGGCGGGCCGCCTGCACACCAAGTTTAACTTGATGGAAGAGCTCAAGAAGATCCAGCGCGTGGCCCAGAAGGTCGACCCCACGGCGCCGCACGAGGTGCTGCTGGTGCTCGACGCGACCAGCGGCCAGAACGCCTTGCTGCAGGCGCGCGCCTTTCGCGAGGCCGTTGGCGTCACCGGCGTGATCCTGACCAAGCTCGACGGCACCTCCAAGGGCGGCGTCGCGTTCTCCGTGCGGCGCGAGTTGGGCGTGCCGATCAAGTTCGTGGGCACCGGGGAAAAGGTCGAGGACTTCGCGCCGTTCGACCCGCGCAGCTTCGTCGAGGCGCTCTTCGATCCCGAGTAGGACCATCGCTACGGAAGAGACCATCGACAGATAATAGATATATGAGAGACAGCTGACAGATGTTTGAGAATTTGACTGATCGCCTGCAGGGCGTCTTCAGCGGCATGAACCGCAAGGGCAAGCTGAGCGAGGCCGACATCGACGCCGCGCTCAAAGAGGTCCGCATGGCCATGCTGGAAGCGGACGTCAACTATAAGCTGGTCAAGGATTTCAATAAGCGGCTCAAGGAGCGCGCCACCGGCGCCGAGGTGCTGCAGAGCCTGTCGCCCGCGCAGCAGGTCATCAAGATCGTCAACGAGGAGTTGGTGGCCATGCTCGGCGAGCCGGGCAAGCTGGACTATACCAGTCGCTCGCCCGCCGTGATCATGCTGGTCGGCCTGCAGGGCTCCGGCAAGACCACCACCGCGGCCAAGCTGGCCCTCTGGCTGCGCAAGCAGGGCGTGCAGCCGCTGCTCGTGGCGGCGGACGTCTACCGGCCCGCGGCCATCGACCAATTGATCACGCTGGGCAAGGGCCTCAATATCCCGGTTTACTCCGAGGCGCCGACCAACAGCCCTATCCTGATCGCCGAGAACGGCATGAAGCATGGCCGGGCCAACGGCAACTCGGTGATCATCGTGGATACGGCCGGCCGCCTGCACATCGACGAGGACATGATGGACGAGGTGGCGCAGATCCGCATGCGCGTCAACCCGACCGAGGTCATGCTGATCGCCGACGCCATGACCGGCCAGGACGCCGTGCGCGTGGCCGAGGAGTTCAACGCTCGCGTCCCGCTCTCCGGCCTGATCCTGACAAAGGTCGACGGCGACGCTCGCGGCGGCGCGGCCCTCTCTATCCGTTCGGTGACGGGCATCCCGCTCAAGTTCCTCGCCGTCGGCGAGAAGCCCGACCAGTTGGAGCAGTTCTACCCTGACCGCCTGGCCTCGCGCATCCTGGGCATGGGCGACATGCTCTCCTTGATCGAGCGCGCCGAGGCCAGCTTCGACGAGCGCGAGAGCGAGGACATGGAGCGCAAGCTGCGCACGGGCGGCTTCGACCTGGAGGACTTCCTGCAGCAGTTGCAGCAGATTAAGAAGATGGGTCCGCTCAGCCAGATCATGGAGATGATCCCCGGCATGCGCAACATGGTCAAGGGCGCCAACATGCCGCAGGTCGACGACAACCAGCTCAAGCGCGTCGAGGCCATCATCAACTCCATGACGCGCGAGGAGCGCCGCAACCCCTCCGTCCTCGACGCCAGCCGGCGCCGGCGCATCGCGCGCGGCAGCGGCACCAGCGTGCAGGAGCTCAACGCGCTGCTCAACCAATTCAAGCAGATGCAGAAGATGATGAAGCAGCTCTCCGGCGGCCGTATGCCCAAGATGCTCAGCGGCCTGGGACGTTAAGCCATTAGCCGTTAGCCATTAGCCGTTAGCCATTGGTTGTCTGGCAGTGGCGTGAGGACTGGGGGGTGAGGGCTGTCCGGTGGTACGATACAATCATGTATGTTACCCCCGCCATCATCGCCGCCGCGGAGGCAGGCTTCGGGACGCCCGGCGAGATCCGGGCCGCGTATGAGATCACGCCCCCGGAGCTGGCCACCATCCGGGCCAGCCAGCGCGACGGGCGCGCCCATGACGTCACCGTCTTCGCGTTCAACGGGGCGCGGTTGGCCGTGATCGCCAAGCCGGGCTACCCGCCTGGCGCGTTCCGCGCCCCCGGCGGCGCGCTGCGTCCCGACGAGCCGATGGAGGTGGGCGCCCTGCGCGAGGCGCGAGAAGAGACCGGCCTCCACGCCCGGGTGCAACGCTACCTGCTGCGCATCCTTGTCCGCTTCACGGTCGGGGACGATGGCGTCGATTGGACCACCCACGTGCTGAGCGCCGCGACGACCGACGAGGCCGTCCGCCCGCTGGACCTGCGCGAGATCCGCGAAGCGCGCTGGAGCACGTTGGGCGAGTTGAACGGACCCATCCGCGCCGTCCTACGTGCGAGCGGCCGTCCGCTCTTCCGCTACCGCAGCGATCTCCACCTGTGGGCCGCCGATGCGCTGTCTCCCACGAGCGGTAGGGCATATCCGGCACCCTGAGCCCTGCACGTGCTTGGCTACTTGTACGTCGTATGCCCGTGGCAAGTCCGCCCATGCGACGAGCGTATCGCAAGGGGGGAGTGCATCAGCGCAACGCCGGGCCGCGATCCGTGCCCCGCGGCGTTGCCCTCGCGCCTCGGCTCGCCTGTCTGCGACAGTGGCCGCAGCATACGCATACGCCACGACTCGTCCGCCCCCACTGTCACGCGCTCGCCTCGGGGGCGGCGTGTCTTTCACAAGCGTCACCTGGTCGTCGCGGAACCCCGCGCTCCGATAGACGCGCGCCGTGGTAGGGTTGCCTGCCAGCACATCAATCTTGATAGTGGGCGCGCCGCGGCAGGGCAGGCCCGAGCCATCGCCCCCGGTAGGCCGTGAGCACCACGATGTCCGATATGTACGCATCGTCCGTCAGCTTACAAAGGGCAAGGCGGCTATGTGTTTGGATTGAGCGGCTGCCACACTTCGATTTTGTTGCCGTCGGGATCGTATATCCAGGCGAAGCGGCCGTAGCTTTCGTCTTGGCGCTGAGGGTCGATGCGGACGCCTTCTTGCGCCAGGCGGTCGAGCAGTGCGTCGAGGTCATCGACGATGTAATTCACCATGAACGAGGCTGGGCTAGGCTCGAAGTATCCGGTGTCGCCGGGGAAAATGCTCCAGACCGTCACCTGCTCACTTTCCGGATTGTCTTTTTCACGCCACGGCAGCATCACACCATGGCCGCTATCCACGAGGCCGAGATGTTGTGCATACCATTCCTGCATGTGTTGCTGATCCGCGGACTTGAAGAAGATACCACCGATGCCGAGGATGCGGCCTTGCTGGCTCATGCTCGTTTTCCTTTTTTGTGTGCGGATGACTCCGTCGTCGTGCTGCACCGGGTCAGTGAAGCGCAGCGTCAGGTACTGGAACCGCTTCGACGCCGGGAGGGCCCCGACGTTCTTCCTGCTGCCCCCGGCCGCCCCGTAGATCGTAGGCAGAGTGTACCACGAACGCCGCCGGTGTGCGGGAGGTCCGCTTCCCGCAGGCGTGACCAGTCATGCGAGCAGGTCCAGTGGCCCGTTGCCCTCTCACCTCTCCCGGCGGCCAGCGCGGCGCGTCCTGGCCCGCATCGGGCTGACCGCGGCCAGCCTCCTCACGCCATCTGCGTCGCGATCCACCACGTATTCCCAGCGGGGTCCTGCACGCCGCCGCGGCGGTCGGGATCGTCATTCCGCGTTGGTTCCTGGACAGAGATACCGCCGGCGGCAAGGGCGCGCCGGTAGGTCGCATCGACATCGGGGACGTACACGTGCAGCCACGTCGCGAAGGCCGGGGAGCCGTGCCCGCCGTCGGCGATCATGACGACCGTGTCGTCGATGCGCACCTCGGCGTGCATGATGGAGCCATCCGGCCTATCGAACCGACGAAACTCCTCGGCGTCGAAGGTCTGCTTCACGAAATCGATCACCCGCTGAGCGTTGTTTGCCATCATATACGCCGACACGCTCGCATAGGCCAGGGGCTTGTAGCCGCGGTTCATCATGATATCCTCCTGGGGCGACGCTATCCTCTACTGTGGAGCGCCCGGTCCGCGACTATCGCCTATAGCCAGGGACCGGGCGGGGATCAGGGTGAGACGGATGCGGATGGCCGGGCTACCGGCCGGTCTGGTTCGAGTGGAGGCCGAAGCCGTTGCCGTCGCCGTCCACGAACTCGGCCCAGCCGCCGAAGTCTTCTTTAGACGGCTGCTTGGTGAAATGCACGCCGCGGCCGGATAACTCGCGGTGCGCGGCGTCGATGTCATCGGTCTCCAGGACCAGGCCCGTGTTCTTGCCGAGCGGCGCGCCGCCGTCGCCGAAGCCGCGGGCCAGGACCACCTCCGTGGCCGCGCCAGCCGGCGCGACCGTGAGCCAGCGCATGCCCTCGCCCATGGGCGCGTCGCTGCGCTTCTCGAACCCGAGGCGCTCGGTGTAGAACTGCAGGGCCGCGTCCTGATCCTTCACCTGGACGGTGACGACGCTGATGTGGGAGATGGCCGTGGTGGTGCTCGCGGTGCTCATCGCTGGACATCCTTTCTGCTCTGGTCGACAACACTCGTCCCCCGAGGGTACCGGCTCGGTCAATCACCGGCCGCACCCTCAAAATAGCACATATGTTCTATATTAGACTTCTCCGATCTTGCGCTGTTCGCGGCGCCCACGGCGCGCGTGTCCCTACTTTGGGCGTTGATGGTCCAGCAAGAGGAAGGGCAGCGCGGTCAGGAGCGGCGGGGCGGTCGGGCGCGGCGGGCGCACCACGATATCCGCCCGCTCTCGTGCGCGGCCGCCCTGCACCGTCACCGCCGCGTTCGCCTGGCCGACGCGCACCCCGTCGCCAGGCAGGAGATACGCTTGCCCGCGCGCCGTGGTCGGGAAGGCCGCGGCCATCGCGTAGTAGCGGCCGTCGGGGACGCACGGGATGTGGTACGCGCCCGGCCCGTCCAGCAGCGCGCTCCCGATGGGCGTCGCCTGCGGGATGGGCGTGGGGAAAAGCCCGATGAAGATCAATCCCGGCGCGTCGTCGGGCGTGGCGTCGGGCGCACTGACGACGCCGCTCACCCCTCTGCCCGTCGCCCCGGCGCAGTAGGCTATCCCGCCGAACGGCTGCGCCCCCGTGACGAGGCCGTCGACGTCCTGGGCCTGCCGGCGCAGGCGGCCGGGTGGCAGGCCGACCAGGCGGGCGAACCGCGCCGTAAAGGTGCCAAGCCCGGTGTAGCCGATCTCGAAACACACGTCGGTGACGCTTGCCTCGGTGGTGAGGAGCAGGCGCTTGGCCTCCTGCACGCGCAGGGCGGCGAGGTATTCGGCCGGCGGTATCCCCGTCGCGTCGCGGAACACGCGGGTGAAGTAGTACGGGCTCAGATGCGCCACATCGGCCATATCGTGCAGTGTCAATGTCTCGCCAAGCCGCTCCCGCATCGTCACGATGACCCGCTCCGCGGTGACAGCGTGCGCCGCATGGGCGGGATCGGCCGCCTCGGCGCCAGGGTCGGCCTCACACAATCGCGGCGCACTTCTTGACATAACGGCGCATTACCTCACGGACGACAGAGTAGGAGGCGCCAAGCGGTCATCGGTCTCGGCGCCGAACGCGCGCTACCCTGAGCGCGCACAAACGTTGGGGTCGGCCGGTCCTTCCAGGATACTGCATCCCGCGTCATAAGCGCGGTTGGGGTGTTGTGTGGTCACCCTTATCTGATCGCGCTCCCGCCCGACCTATACAAAGGAGCGAGCCGGCGCTACCGATGCTCAGGATGCTGCCCGCGCTGCCAATGCTGAGGATGCTGCCCGCGCTACCAATACTCAAGATCGAGCCGGCGCTGCCAATGCTGAGGATACTGCCCGCACTGAAGAGGCTGCCCACGCTCAGGAGGCTGCCCACGCTCAGGAGGCTGCCCACGCTCAAGAAGCTGCCCACGCTCAGGATGCTCCCGGCACTCAGGATGCTCCTGGCGCGTCCTCCCTCGCCCCCTGATCGGCCGGCGCCCGATCCCTGGCTCTGCTTCATTCCGTTGGACTTCTTCGTGCTCACATTCGTTCCCCTTTATTTTGTGTTCGTTATCCATTTTTGCGCCTTCGGCATGAGAGTTGCATGCGACAAAAGCAGCTACGTCCGCGCGCTCGTCGTCCGTGAGACCGCTTTCTGGAGGATTCAGCATGCATGTCACCCACACCCACCACATAGCCCTGGCAACCGCGAACTTTGAGCGTATCCGCGCTTTCTACGTCGACGTCCTGGGTTTCCCCTTGCGCGGCGCTTTCCCAGGACGCAACATCATCTTCGTCGACGCGGGCAGCACCACGATCGAGATCATTGAGGACGCGAACCGGACGCCCGGCGGTGCGGCCGCGGGCGGTTGGATTCACCTCGCGCTGGAAGTGCCCGATACCGACGCCGCCTACGCGGACCTGTCGGCGCGCGGCGTCCCGTTCCACGTCGAGCCTACGGACTTCCCCGAGGAGGCTCCGTCGGTGCGCATCGCTTTCTTTAAAGACCCCGACGGCAACGAGCTGGAACTGGTCCAGCCGCTCGGCGCGCGCTATCCGGAGTCGTGAACTACCGCTCTCACGCCCTGTAGCGTGGTCGTGCCGGGGGCACAGGCGCACTCCCGGTCACTACCCGCCATTGCCGACGCGCCTATCATATCACGCCAAGCTCAAACAGGTATGCCCATGCCGGCCTGTTGCGTCGACCTGTTGTGCCACGCAGGGCTATGACGGCGCGATGTCCTGGTCTTCGAGGTCGGAGTCCGACGGCACATCCTTCTCGCCCTGGGTATCCGGCTCGTCCGGTAGCTCGATCTCGCCGGGGTCGGCCGCGACTTGCGGCAACATGTCGTCGCCGAAGCTCTCGCCGGGATGCGTGGCGGGCATGTCCTGGTTTCGCGCGGTGTCGCCTCGTTCCGTGAATCGTGCATGGGCGTTGCTGTTCTCCTGTTACTCTTGACCGCGCATCGGCCGAGCCAATGCGTCCACCGGCGCCGTTCGGCGCCAGAACCGCGCACGACGCGTGCCATCCTCATGCGCATGCCGCTTCGGCTCGCAGGGGAACGGCAGCGCCGCTAACTGGTAACCAACTGGTGTCCTGGTCGGGGTGGAGACGGCCAATCGTACCTCCTACTAGATAGCCTGAAAAGGTCATTGCCGACGAGGGGCGCGTGCGTCATATAGTGGTTAGGACGTTACCCCTACGGACTGCCCCTGGTTAGTGTTGCCCCCTACACACTACCCCCTAATCGGTGATGATGCGGGCGCCGGAGGCGCGCGGTTCCCCCGTCTCCCCCCGGGACTGCTCCGAACCCATTGAGGGGGGGACGCCTGGCATATATGGGCTACCCCGAACGAGTATGGCCCATTCGGGTACTGACTGCGGCCTCCATCCCCGATTATCGTAGGCGTGTAGTCGTCGCTACGGAATCGCATGGCGCCCCCGCTGTGCAACATGCAACACAGCGCGAAAGGATGCTGTCTCATGCCTTTGTTCACCACGCGCCATCGGCGCCGAGCCCTGCTCGGCGCCGGCGCCTTGACCGCCGGTCTCCTCGCGAGTGGGCCACTCGCCGCTCCTCGCGCGCATGCCGCGCTCGGCTGCCGCTCGGACCCCATCGTGATCCTCTCCAACGGCGTCGTCCTCGACCTGAGCGCGACGCTGGACACCGACATCTCCGACGTTAAGGAGATTCACTACAAACTGCACGGCCCGAAGGGTGTCTGGGTCGTCCGCGCCATCTCGACGGACGGCACGGTCCAGTATAAAGAAGGGTTCGAGTTCCACGACGACAGCCACGTCGACGACCACAATCCCAGCAGCGCCGTGCCCTATACCGTGGAGGTCAAGGTCCACACCCAAAGCGGCCACCACACGGTGTGGGCCTCCATCGCGGGCGGCTACGCGCCCCAACTGGGGATTACGCCCGATATGGTCGGCCTGTCCGCGTTCGCGTTCAGCCCGTCCACGCCGCAAGGCGACGGAAAGGACGCGCCGAAGCCGCCGCACGACGACAAGAACCAGGCCGCGTTGCCAGACACGGTGACCGCGGCGCTGGCCTCTTGGGCCAGCAGCGCCCCGTGGGCCACGTCCGTGTCCTCGTCCCCTATGCAGGAAGACAAGGGCCTGGCGACGTCCATCTCCTTGTAGCCAGGCAGCCAGGCCTTGTAGCCAAGCGTTCATCTGCGCTCATGCCCCGCGTCCGCGGCATCCTTCCGAATGCCGCGGACGCGGGGCGTCCAGGCGTATCACCGACAGGCAAGGTAGAGTCGCGGCATGCAGACGCCACGCACCATCATCGCCCGGATGCTGCCCCAACCACTGGTTGCCGCGGGAACGCTCATCCTTGCCCTCCTTGCCCTCCTCGCTGCCTGGGGCCCGGTGGTCCTTGGCGCCGGCCAGGGCCAGGACATCGGGGTCGCCGCCGCCCTGCTTGCGCTGGCCCTGGCCGGCGCGGTCGTCGTCGCCTATCAGTACCCTATCCACGTCCGCCACCAGACCAAGGTCGCCCTTGTCACCATCGTCTACTACCTCCTGGCCGTCCTTGTGCCCCCGCCGCTGGCCGCCCTGGCCGCGGGGCTGGCGGCGCTGACCGGCGAGGCGCTGCGCCGGCATGTCAGCGGCGCCTACCCCAGCGATGTCGCCAGCGAGGTTGGACGACGCATCCTCATCGTCCTGGTCGCCTCCCTATTCGCCCACGCGGGCGGCGCGGCCAGCCCCTCGCCGCTCTCGTTCCTCGGCACGGCCGTGATCCTGGTCATCCTCGATGCCCTGACCCTGCCCCTCGTGATCGCGCCGTTCACGGGTGAGCCGCCGAGGCTGGCGCTGGTGGCCGCGGTGCGGGAGACGGCGCCCGCCGAGGGTGTGCAGTACGCCGTGGCCATCGTGGGCGCCGTCGCGGCCACGCGCTACCCCTGGACGTTGGGCCTCCTCGTCGTGCCCTGCGTGTTGGTCTACGCAGCCTTCAAGGTCATGAAAGAGATGCACGACGGGACGCGGCAGCTGCTGGAGAACATGGCCGACGCCGTCGACCTGCGCGACGCCTATACGGGCGGCCACAGCCGGCGGGTGACCGAGTATAGCGCGGCTATCTTGCGCCAGCTCGGGTTGAACGGCCCCGAGGTCGACCTGATCGTGACCGCCGCGCGCGTGCATGACATCGGCAAGATCGGCGTCCCCGACGCGATCTTGAACAAGCCGGGCCGGCTCACGCTCGAGGAGCGGGCGGCGATGGAGCAGCATGCCGCCATGGGGGCGGCCCTGCTCAAGCGGCACGGCGACTTCGCGCGCGGCGTGGCCATCGTGCGGCATCATCACGAGAGCTGGGACGGGAGCGGCTATCCCGACCGGCTCAAAGAGACGGAGATCCCTTTCGGGGCGCGCGTCATCGCCGTAGCGGATAGTTACGACGCGATGACCAGCGACCGGCCGTATCGCAAGGGGATGCCCGTGGGCAAAGCGGCGGCCATCCTGCGCGAGGGGCGCGGTCAGCAGTGGGACGCGGCGGTGGTCGATGCCTTCCTGCGCACCATCGCCGACGAGCCCGAGCAGCCGCTCACGCCCCTTCCGCCGCCCGTTACGGAACTCTCGTCCGCTGTCGAGACCCCCGCCGTAGCGATGCGCGCTTGAGCGCGGGCGTTGACGACCGCTCTTGTCGCATTGCCAACGAGGGCCTCTCGCGTCGTTGGTGATGTATGACACCCCCTTGATGGTCTCTCTCGTCTGTCCTATACGGCGGGCCGCGTCATCGCCTATTGCGTCGATGCGACGTGGCCGATACTTCTCTCACGGGGTGTCGCGCATAGCTCAGGGAGATGATGGATGATGGACATGGCAAGCGTCGTCGACGCCACTGCCCAGGGACGCGAGGAGCGGATGCCCTCTCGACGCGAGCATGAGCAGTACCTGCGCGCCGTGGTCTCCCATGCGCCGATTGCCTTGTTTGCGACCGACAGGGAAGGCACGCTCACGCGGTCCGTTGGCCAGGGGGCAGCGGCGCTGGGGCTTGGCGGCGACGCCTCTATCGGCCGCTCCGTCTTCGACCTCTATAGCGATGTGCCGGAAATCGTCGAGCACACGCGCCTGGCCCTGGCCGGGCAGCCTTGTCGCGCCACGGTCCGGCTCGCGGGGAGAGTGTTCGAGATCGGCTATCTTCCCACCTACGACGGAGAGGGCAGGCCAGGCGGCTGCGTCGGGGTAGCCACCGACGTCACGACGCGCGTGCGGGCGGAGGACTGCCTGGCCCTGCACTATGCCGTCGCGACCCTCCTGGACGAGGCGGCCACGCTGGCCGAATCCGCGCCCAGCCTGCTGCAGCTCATCTGCTGGAGTCAGGGCTGGGAAGCCGGCATATTCTGGCTGGCGGACGAGGCGGCCGGGCTGCTCAGACCGCACGACCTCTGGCATGCGCCGTCGATCGCGTCCCTCGGGGTAGCGGAGTTCGAGACGCTCCCGCTCTCCGGAGCAGCGTGGCCGAGGCAGGGATGGTCCCACGGGCGATCGGCGGCGCGGGCTGAGCTGGCCGCAGGGTCCGAGACCGCCCCCCACTATGCGCGGCTACGGGCGCGGGGGCTGCGCGGGGCGGTCGGCTGTCCCGTCGTGGCGCAGGGGACGACCTACGGCCTGATGGAGTTCTTCAGCCGCGATCCCATCGAGGCGGACAACGCCCTGACGCGCGCGATGACCACGATCGGGCTGCAGGTCGGCCAGTTCGTGGGACGCACGCGGGCGGTCGAGGCGGCGCGCCGCCAGGCGCTGCACGACGGATTGACCGGACTGCCAAACCGGACCCTGTTCTATGACCGTTTAGAGGATGCACTGGACGCGGCGCGCACAATGCGCACGTCCGTGGCCCTCCTGATCGTGGATCTCGACGGGTTCGGAGGGATCAACGACGCGCTGGGGTATCGGCGCGGCGACACGTTGCTCCAGGAGATCGCGGCGCGACTGCGGCGGGTGCTGCGTCACTCGGATACCGTGGCGCGGCTGGGCGGCGACCGGTTCGCCGTGATCCTCCCGGCCACGACCGCGGCCGGGGCGACGCGGGCGCTGCACAAGGTGCTCGCCGCGCTGAGCGTCCCCTGCGTGCTCGACGTCCGGTCCACCGTGGTGGGAGGAAGCGTCGGTGTGGCCGTCTATCCCGACCATGGAGCGGACATGACGGCGCTGCTGCGGCACGCCGAGGCGACCATGGTCGAAGCCAAAGGGTATCGCGGCGGCCACGCCGTCCGCGATCCCGCGCCCCACTCGTCCGCCCCCGTTCACGAGGCCGCGGGGTTGCCTGAGAGTGGCAAGGAAGTCGACGAGGCGCCTCCCCCCACCGTCCTGCAGTTCTATCGCAAGCGGCCCGACCGCACACCGCCGTCCTCGCGTTAACCCGCGCTAACCGGCGCTAACCGCGATGCTCATGCGTCCGTTCTCTTTATCGTCTTGACGACGTAGGAGACGGGGATGCGCAGGGATTCGCGAACGGCTGGGGGTGGCAGCGCGCTCGGCCTCGGCGGTGAGCCAGGGTTCTTCCAGGTCGCGCAACTCGAGGCCTGCCCGTTTGCACGCGGCGATATAGTCGCGCAACGGACGGTGGAAACCGAGAACCGGCTGCAGACCTCCCCACTGCGAGTAACCGGCGCGGCGCACGAAGTAGTCGTCGTCGATCCACCCCGCGCGGTCTTCCCGACGCGGCGAGTCGGGCGCCGGCGCGTGCCAGTGAGCATCGGTCGAGCTGTGCGTCAGCGTGTAGACGAAATGGCCGCCGGGCTTGAGCACGCGTGCGACCTCGTCGATGGCCGACTCATAGTCGCGTACATCGATCAGGACGTAGTTGGCCACGACCGCGTCGAAGCTGTTGCTCTCCAGAAATGGCAGCGCCGAGATTGAGCCGTGATAGTGGGCGATGCCGAGCGGATCGCGCTCCTGATAGGCCAGCGCGATCTCGTGGAAGCGGATCGCATTCTCGACCGCGACGACGCGCGCGCCCTGTTGGGCAAGTAGACGCGCCAGGTAGCCGGTTCCACTGCCCGCATCGAGGATACGCTTATCGGCCACGGGGCCGAGGAAGTCGAACAGGATGGGGTCGCTGGAGTACTTGCGGTTATCGTCGCCGCGCTCGTCGTAGCCGGATTCCCAGGCGTCCGCGTTGGCGCTCCAGTTCCGATCCGAGTCCCTGTCGGTAAGCGTCCCTTGATCGACCGGCGGGAGACGATGGGGTGGGTAACGCGCAAGCTCGGTTTCGTCGGAGAGCCAGCGTTGCCCGATGTCCGCGATGTTGCGCTGCCAGGGATGGCTCCCATCGTATTCGGCGTGGTCGAGCGATGGATGGGCGTTACCACAGTCCGGGCAAGACAGGGTCCACCAGTAGGTCCGCCCCCAGAAATCGCCGTACGCGGGCGCGACGGCGACGGCGGCTCGACAGAGCAGGCGGTCCGAGCGCGGACAGTAGAAGCGGGTCATGTAGTGTCCGGGCTCGCCGCAGTGATCGCAGACCATGCGCCAGTGCCAGGGGCAGCGCGGCGCTTCCGAGCCGGTGTCGAACGCGGCCTCGCGCGGCGCATAGGTTAGGTCTACGGCGGCGATCATGTCGCAATAGTAGCACGTCATGGAGGCACTCCACATCGCTCTTGTCATCTGTGCAAAGGAAAGTATAGCATTGTTGGCATAGATACAACCGCAGTCGGACGAGGAATGGCTGGGCTATGTCGTTCTCAGCCGCTATGGGCCACCACCGTGGTAGGGGCGTATTGCATACGCCCTCGCAGGCAGACGGGGCGTATGCAATACGCCCCTACCCATCCCGTGATCGACAATGACATGGCCTGCGAGGGATAGACATCTGCTGTACTCTAATACAAGACGACGAATTGCGGCTCACGAAGACACGTCAGGGTCCGTTCCCTGCTGTGTAAATCGCAGATTTTCATGTGTGGGGGCGTCCCGCAAGGACATGACGATCTGCCATGCGACTCTAGTCGCAGGCCGCGCGGTCATAGAGAGAAGGAGGAACCATGACGACGTCCCCCACGGGACAGGCGCCGGGCCAGAACGCCGAGCAGCAACGCCTGGCTGAGGATAGCGCGCGCACGCGCAACTGGAAGCGATGGGGTCCGTACCTCTCGGAGCGGCAATGGGCTACCGTGCGCGAGGACTACTCCGCCGGCGGCGATTGCTGGGACTATTTCCCCCACGACCACGCGCGCTCGCGCGCCTACCGCTGGGGGGAGGACGGCCTGCTGGGCATCTGCGACCGCGAGGGACGCCTCTGCTTCGCCCTGACCCTCTGGAACGGGCGCGACCCCATCCTCAAAGAGCGTCTGTTTGGCCTGGGCGGCCCCGAGGGCAACCACGGCGAGGACGTCAAGGAGTGCTACTTCTTCCTCGACTCCACCCCCACCCACTCGTATATGAAGGCCCTCTATAAATATCCCCAGGCCGCTTTCCCCTATCAATGGCTGGTCGAGGAGAACCGCCGCCGCACGCGCGACGATCCCGAGTTCGAGCTGATCGACACCGGCGTCTTCGACGACAACCGCTACTTCGACGTGACCGCCGAATACGCCAAAAATACTCCCGACGACATCCTGATTCGCCTCAGCGCGACCAACCACGGACCCGAGGCGGCCGAGCTGCATCTGCTGCCCACGCTGTGGTTCCCCAACACCTGGAACTGGGGCCGCGATGGCGAGGGCTATTGGCGCAAGGGCAGCATCGCGCGCGCCGGCGACAGTGACGGCGTTGGCATGCTCACGGTGACGCACGAGAGCCTCGGCCGCTGGTCCCTGGCCTGCGCGCCCGGCTCTGACGGCCAGTCGCTAACGATGTTGTTCACCGAGAACGAGACCAACGTCCAGCGGCTCTTCGGCGCGCCGAACAAGGGCTGCTACGTCAAGGATGCCTTCAACAATTACCTCATCGACGGAGACGAGGGCGCCGTCAATCCGGCCGGGACGGGGACCAAGGCCGCGCCGCACTACCACCTGACCATCGCGGCTGGCGCCACCGCCGTGCTGCGGCTGCGCCTGTTCGCCGCCGGCGAGGCGCCGGCCGAGCCCTTCGGCGACCCTTTCGAGCAGATCTTCGCCCAGCGTATCGCCGAGTGCGACGCGTTTTACGCCGGGCGCATCCCAGCCGGCCTGGGGCCGCAGCGGTCCCTCGTGGCCCGCCAGGCCTACGCCGGCCTGCTGTGGAGCAAGCAGTTCTACCACTACGGCGTGGCCGACTGGCTCGACGGCGACCCCGCGCAGCCGCCCCCTCCGCCCGGACGCGAGAACGGGCGCAACGGCGATTGGCGGCAGCTCTACAACCGCGACGTGGTCTCCATGCCCGATACCTGGGAGTATCCCTGGTACGCCGCCTGGGATCTCTCGTTCCACATGCTGCCATTCTCTGAGATCGACCCCGACTTCGCCAAGGAGCAGTTGGTGCTGTTCCTGCGCGAGTGGTACATGCACCCCAACGGGCAGCTCCCGGCCTACGAGTTTGCCTTCTCCGACGTCAACCCGCCCGTCCACGCCTGGGCCTGCTGGCGCGTCTACAAGATCGCCGCGCGGGGGGCAGAGCGCGACCGCCTCTTCCTGGCGCGCACCTTCCAGAAGCTGCTGCTCAACTTCACCTGGTGGGTCAACCGCAAGGACGTGGAGGGCAAGAACGTCTTCGCCGGCGGCTTCCTGGGCCTGGACAACATAGGAGTCTTCGACCGCTCCAAGCCGCTGCCCACCGGCGGCTCGTTGGAGCAGGCCGACGGCACGGCCTGGATGGCCTTCTACTGCGCCAGCATGCTGTCCATGGCCATCGAGCTGGCGCACGAGGATCGCGCCTACGAGGACCTGGCCTCCAAGTTCTTCGAGCACTTCGTGGCCATCGCCGACGCCATGAATACGCTCGGCGGCAACGGTCTGTGGGACGAGGAGGACGGCTTCTACTACGACCAATTGCTGATCGACGGCCACAGCATCCCGCTGCGTGTGCGCTCGGCCGTGGGCCTGATCCCGCTGCTCGCCGTGGACACCATCGACGAGGAGATGATCGACGCGTTGCCCGGCTTCACCCGGCGCATGGAGTGGTTCCTGCGCAACCGCTCCGACCTGGGGCCGCAGATTTCCTATATGGAGACCGGCGGCGCAACCGGCCACACGCGCCGCCTGCTGGCCATCCCCTCGCGTGAGCGCCTGCTGCGCGTGCTGCGCTACATGCTTGACGAGGACGAGTTCCTGTCCCCCTACGGCATCCGCTCGGTCTCGCGCGTCCACCAGGATCATCCCTACGTATTCGAGGCCGAGGGCGTGCAGTATCGCGTGGACTACGAGCCGGGAGAGTCGCGCACCGGCGTGTTCGGCGGCAACTCCAACTGGCGCGGCCCGGTCTGGTTTCCCATCAACTATCTGCTGGTCGAGGCGCTGGAGCGCTACGACCACTTCTACGGCGACACGCTCAAGGTGGAGTGCCCCACGGGCTCGGGCCGCCTGATGACGCTGGCCGAGGTGGCCGCGGAGCTGCAGCGACGCCTGGCTAACCTGTTCCTGCCCGACGCCAGTGGCAACGCGCCCTGGCAGGGCGGGGACCGCCGCTACACCGCGGACCCCCACTGGCGCGACCTGCTGTTCTTCCACGAGTATTTCCACGGCGACAGCGGCAAGGGCCTCGGCGCCTGCCACCAGACCGGCTGGACCGCCCTGGTGACGCGCTGCCTCGCTCCGCACGAGCGCTCGGGGGAGGCGACCCCGATGTGACGCTGTCACGTCGAGGTGTTATGCTGAGGGATATGTGGGAGATTGAGGTCACCGATGAGTTCATCGTGTGGTACGACGGACTGGACGAGCCGCAGGGTGTTGCTGTCGGAGACGCCATAGAACGGTTGGCGGAGGGTGGACCTACCCTGGGACGCCCTCTGGTTGACACGCTTAAGGGAGCGCGGCACGCCAACATGAAGGAACTGAGGCCGCCTGGCGGCAATTTGCGCATTTTGTTCGCCTTCGATCCGCGCCGCATGGCCATTCTGCTGATTGGTGGGGATAAGACCGGGCGGTGGCGGGAGTGGTATCGAGAAGCGGTTCCTCTGGCCGATGATCTGTATGATGCACACCTGGAGACACTGAGAAAAGAGGAGCTACCATGAGTGGGCACCGAAAATGGTCGGAGATTCGGCGCGACCGGACGCCGGAGAGGGATGCGCTCGCCGAGGCGTTCAGGCGGGCGACGGATGCGGTGCTGAAGCTGGCGGAGATGCGGGCGGAGCAGGGCGTCACCGATGAGGAATTGTCCCACGCCCTGGAGGAATCGCAGGAGCGCATCGGCCGGATCGAGCACAGGACCGACGTGTACCTGTCCACGGTCGAGAATTATGTGCGCGCTCTGGGCGGCGAGTTGCGCCTCTGCGCGGTGTTCCCGGATGGACAGGAGATACCTCTGGACCTGGACGCGTCTCCGGTCCCCGCTCGTGTCCCAGTAGGGTGACGGGCCGGCCGTCATGCCCGGCCTGGACCCGCGACGATGCGGCCGGGCGTGGCTCCCGTGTGAGCGCCGCCGGCCAGGACGCGCACGCCGTTGATCCACACGTCGCGGATGCCCACGGAGAGTCTGTGCGTGTCCGCGAAGGTAGCCCGGTCGCCCACGGTCGCGGGGTCGAAGACGACCACGTCGGCGTGGTAGCCCGGCGCCAGCAGCCCACGGTCGCGCAGTCCCAGGCGGGCGGCCACGGCCCCGCTCATCTTGCGCACGGCGTCCTCCAGCGCGATGACCCCTTCGTCGCGCACGTAGTGGCCCAGCACGCGCGGATACGTTCCGTAGGATCGCGGGTGGGTGGGACCGAGGGCCGTGGCCCAGGCCGGGTCGAGCCCGCCCGCGTCGGTCGACACCTTCATCCAGGGCTGGCGCAGTTCCAGGCGCACGTTATGCTCGTCGATCATGAAATAGGTGGTGAAAATGCCTTGCCCCTCGGCCAGCAAGAGGTCGCACGCCGCGTCGATCCACTCCTGGCCGCGCGCCGCCGCGATCTCCGAGAGCGGCCTGTTCACGTAGGCCGCGTGCTCGGGGCGGCGCAGGTCGAGCGGGACGACGCCCTCCGGCCCGGCCAGCGTGCCCATCGGCTCCCAGTCAGCGCCCGGCGCAAGCGCCGCGGCGCGGATGCGCGCCCGCATCGCCGGGTCGCGCAGGTTGTCGAAGAGCTTGCCATCGGCCGAGGCCCACGGCGGCAGCACGGCGGTCAGCGTGGTCCCGCCCGCCACGTAGGGGTACATGTCGGCCGTCACGTCCTGCCCGGCGGCGCGCGCCGCGTCGATGCGTGCGATCACACTGGGCATCTTGGGCCAATTGCGGCGGCCGGACACCTTGAGGTGGTAGATCTCGACCGGCGTCCCCGCGCGACGCCCGATGTCCAGCGCCTCCTCGACCCCCTGCTCCAGCCCGTCGGCCTCCGAGCGCATGTGCGTGATGTAGAGGCCGCCGTAGCGGCCCGCTACCGTGAGGGCCTCGACGATCTCGTCGGCGCTGGCGTAGTGGTCGGGCGGGTAGATCAGGGCGTAGGACACGCCGAAGGTGCCATCCTCCATGGCCTCGGCCACGACCCGGCGCAATGTGGCCAACTCGTCCGCGTCGCACGATCCCATGGCCATGCCCTTGACGTACTGGCGCAGCGTGCCGCCGCCCAGGAACGAACCGACGTTGGGCGACACGCCGCGCGCGACCATGGCGTCGAGCCAGTCGCCGAAGCGCCGCCAGCCGCGCGCGCGCTCCTCCCACTCACCGAGGTCGACGCGCAGGAAAGCCTCGCCGAACGGATCAGCGATCCGCCCGCCGAACGGCGCGGGTGTCCAGCTCTCGCCCATGATCTCGGTGGTGACGCCCTGCGTGACCTTGGACAGGCAGCGGCCGTCGAGCATCAGCGGGACGATGGAGTGGCTCTGGATGTCGATGAAGCCGGGGCAGACCACCATCCCCGCGGCGTCGACCTCCTCGCGCGCCCTCCCCGCGGGGAAAAGGCCCGGCGGCGCGATGTCCACGATGCGGTCGCCGCGGATCGCGATGTCGCCGTGGTACCAGGGGTTGCCCGTCCCGTCGACGACGCGCGCGCCGCGGATCAGGACGTCGCTGTCCGTGTCCGGCGCGCTCATCACGCCACCCCGTCGCGCGTGAACACCGCGCGCCGTGTCGTCGCCGCCTCGAGTGCCGCGCGGTCCGGCTCCACGCCGATACCAGGGCCGGTCGGAACGCTCAGGGTGCTGTCGTCGTTGAGCGTGAAGTCGGGGCCGGCCACGTCGTGGGCGTAGTAGCGCGCGCTTGCCGAGATATCGCCCGGCAGCGTGAAGCCGGGCAGCGACGCCAGCGCGACGTTGTGGGCGCGCCCAATGTTGGTCTCCAGCATGCCCCCGCACCACACGGGAATGTCGCGGGCGCGGCACAGGTCGTGGATCTCTCGGCTGCGGCGGTGGCCTCCCACGCGCCCCGGCTTGATGTTGATCACGCCGCAACTGCGCAGGTCGAGTGCATGGCGCGCATCGTCGGGCGAGTGGATGCTCTCGTCGAGGCAGAGCGGCGTGCGCAGCTCGCGTTGCAGCGTGGCGTGGTCGACGATGTCGTCGTCGGCCAGCGGCTGCTCGATCAGCAGCAGGTTGAGCGCGTCCATGTGTTGGAAGATCGGCGCGTCGGCGAGGGTGTAGGCCGAGTTGGCGTCGACCTGTACCAGGGTATCAGGAAACGCGGCGCGCACGGCCTTAACGTACTCTTTATCCTGGCCGGGCGCGATCTTGAGCTTGATGCGCGCGTAGCCGTCGTCGACGTAGCGCGCCACCGTGTCGACAAGCGCGGTTGGCGAGGCCTGAATGCCGACGCTCACGCCCACGGCCACGCGGTCGCGCGCGCCGCCCAACACGTCGCGCAGGGGCACGCCGCGCGCCTTCGCCGCGAGGTCCCAGCAGGCCATCTCCAGGGACGCCTTGGCCATATTGTGCCCACGTATGGAGGCGAGCAGGTCCCAGACATCCATGGGGTCGTCGAGGTCATAGCCGAGCAGGCGCGGTATCACGTAGTCCTGGAGCACATGCCAGGCCGTCCCGACGGTTTCATAGGAGTACCAGGGCCCCTCCATAGCCACGCACTCGCCGTAGCCGGCGAGACCGTCGGCGCGTACGGTGACGATGATGCAGAGCCGCTCGGTCTGCGTGCCGAAGCTGGTGGTGAACGGACCGACCAGCGGCAGCGTGATTTGCCGCAATTCGATGGATTCGATCTTCATGACACATCCTTCATGCTGCTCTACGAATACGACAATGTTAAGACGGGCCTGCGACTAAAGTCGCATGGCACACCACGGACACTGAAGTGTCTCACCGCGCGGCGCTCCACCGACTTTAGTCGTCGTTCTGTGCCATGCGACTTCAGTCGCAGGCCAATGTCACGTTGTAATATTAGTCGCAGGCGGACCCTAACGTTGTCGTATTGTCGTAGTAAGGCGCGGGCCGGATCATCTCAGCCCTTGCCTTCGTCTGGTAGGAGGACATAGGCGCCGGCGCTGAAGTCGCGCGCGACGTAGCCCTGCGCGAAGGCCCACGAGAGCGCGCGGCGCAGCGCCAGCCGCCAGTCCAGCGCCGCCGCGGGGTCGCGCTCTTTGATGGCGGTGCTATCCTCCGGAATCCAGACGGAGAGCGGCGCGCCCGTGGGCGCCCGCTCCAGACGGAGGACCGGCTTGCCCCCGTCCGCGCTCAGGATGGGCGTGGGCGCCGCGGGGACGGACAGGGGGACGGGCGGCGCCGGGCCGGTCAAACGCCACTCGACGAGCAAACGGTCCGTCGGCAGGCCGCCGTTGAAGCGGTCGTCCATGGGGCCGTAATAGTCTTCGTAGTAGATGCGGCTGATCGCGCCGAGCTTGTGCAGGTTCAGATGGGCGTTGCGCGCGATCAGCGGATCGAAGGTCCAGGTCATCAGATCGAGCCCTTGCGCCAGGGCAACCTCACGCTGGCGGCGCTTGAGCGCCGCCCCGATGCCCCGCCCCTGGTAGGCGGGGTCGGTGGCGAGCATGTGCGAGGCGTGATACAGGCGCCCGTCACGCCTTGCCAGCAAGCCGAGCACGAAGCCAACCGGCCGGTCGCCGTGGTCGCGGTCGTACGCCGCGAGCAGGATGCCGCCGCCCGACGCGATGATGCCCATGAGCGCGCCGGGGACGATGCCGCGCGGCTCCATCTCCCAGGCCCGCGCCTGCAGGTCCTCGAGCGCGATGAGGCGCGCGGGTCCCCGCGGCTCCTCGATCGTCAGCGCGGCGTCCAGCCCCCCCTCGTCGTGGGACCGCCCTGCCGAGCGGGTTGTGTCTGTCGACGATGACATGTCCTAACGTACTCCTCATCCAGGTGCGCTACTGAGGCCGTGCCGCTCAACGCGATAGTGAGCGCGGGTTGAGGGCGTGGCCGAGGCCGTCGCCCAGCAGGTTGATGCCGAGCACACTGAGCCCGATGGCCAGGCCGGGGAAGGTGATTTCGCTCCACGACTGGAACATGTGCTCGAAGCCATTAGAGAGCAGGCTGCCCCAGTCCGAGGTAGGCAACTGCGTGCCGAGCCCCAGGTAGCTCAGCGCCGCCGTGGCCAGGATGGCCGCCCCGAGGGCCAAAGTCGCCAACACGATGATGGGGTCGACGATGTTGGGCAAAATATGTCGAAAGATGATGTAGAAGGGGCCTGCGCCCTGCGCCCGCGCCGCTTCGACGTAGTCCTGCGTCTTGGCTT
>JAABUZ0100000814.1_pt1 | contig 68841 bp, 73 predicted proteins | sample 5562091 | NCBI WGS metagenome assembly JAABUZ01 (sample SAMN12813069, study PRJNA571459) | rock metagenome | isolation source: Antarctica rocks | place: Antarctica: Victoria Land, Linnaeus Terrace sud | collected 2015-12-21 | reverse complement strand
GCCACACGCCTTTCTTCAAGGGGTACCGTCCCCAGTTCTACTTCCGCACGACGGACGTGACGGGCAACCTGGACCTGCCGGAGGGGGTGGAGATGGTGATGCCTGGGGACAACGTGACGATCGTGGGGGAGCTGATCGCGCCGATCGCGATGGAGGAGGGTCTTCGGTTCGCGATCCGCGAGGGCGGCCACACCGTCGGGGCCGGCGTCGTGACCAAAATCCTCGCCTAGTCCTGCACAATCTTGGAAGCGCCGGAGCGAACTTTCGGGTTCGCCCCCGTGCTTCATCTTTGGGGTAAATAAACATGGCAAACGAAGCACGGGTCGTCGTCACGCTGGCCTGCACCGAGTGCAAAGAGCGGACCTACGCGACCACCAAGAACAAGCGCAAGCACCCGGACCGGCTGGAGCTGAACAAGTACTGCCCCCGCTGCCGGGTCCACAAGCTGCACCGCGAGGCGAAGTAGCCTGCAAACGAATGGATTATCGTGTCACGGGGCGGGTATAATACCCTGCCCGTGACACCTAAAGTCGCATATTGGGAGTTTAGCACAGTTGGTAGTGCGTTCGCCTCCAAAGTGAAAGGTCGCGAGTTCGAATCTTGCAACTCCCGTGTCATCAAACAGCCGCCGCTCTTTTATAAAGAGCGGCGGCTGTTCGCCGTTCGGGCCGGGTGCTCAAACCCCGCGCAGGAGAACGCCGCCGGCCCGGCGAACTACTCCGCCATCTCAGTCTTGGACTCTTGGCACAAAGGACACACCACATGGCTATCGCGTTTCGCATCCCCTGGTCGAAGGACATCCCGCCCCTGAAAGACGTCGCACACTGGGCAGCCGACAACGGCTTTGGGGCCATCGACATCGGCGGGCCGAACCCCGAGGCGGCTGAGGCCGTGCGCGGGGCGGGCCTGGAAGTCGGCACGTTCGACCTGGGCGGAACCGGGGCGCTACTGTCGCCGGACGCCGACGCGCGGCGGGCCGGGGCCGCCGACATCGCCGCCCGCGCCGCCCGCGCCAAAGACCTGGGCCTGACACGCGCCTTCGGCGTCTTCATGCCGCCGGACGGCGGGCAGCGGCGCGCGGATAGCTTCCGCTACTGGTCGGAGGGCTGGCCCGCCGCGAGCGAAGCCCTTGCCAGCGCGGGCATCGCCTTCGCGATGGAAGGCTATCCGGGCGGCAGCCCGCACTACTCGGCCCTGGGCGTCACGCCCGAGACCGTCCGCGTGATGCTGGCACTAGACGCGAGTGCGGGCGCGGGGGCGTTGAAGCTCAACTTCGACCCGAGCCACCTGGTCCGGGTGAGCGTGGACCCCATCCGGTTCCTGTCCGAGTTCGGCGCGCACGTCGTCCACGCCCACGGCAAGGACACGGCCTTTGATGCCGCCCGGTTGTACGAGACCGGCAACCTGGGCGCATCCCTGCCCGCCGACATGCCCGGCTCGGCGGCCAAGAACCAGCCCGGCTTCGGCGAAGGCTGGTGGCGCTACTGCATCCCCGGCGACGGCGTCACCCCCTGGCAGTCCGTGGCGGCCATCCTCTCGGAGAACGGCTATACGGGCCACGTTTCTGTGGAGCTGGAGGACTTCCGCTACAACGGAACATGGGCGGGCGAGCGGCTTGGCCTGACCCGCGCCCGCCAGCACCTCGCCCGCTTCTTCTGACGCCCGGAAGCGCGCGTCTTTCCGGCACTCACGCGGCGTGAGTTCCCTAAGAGAAGCGATAAGGCCTGCCGCGTCCGTTTCAACACCCTCTGGAACCTACGCCGTGTCAACCAAACTTCCGATCCTAACGGAGCCGCACCTTTCATGCTACGTTGAGCCGGTAGCTGGTCACGGCTGATCCATCATTGGGGAAGGTTTTTATGCATGTTAGCCCGCATGGACAACGCTCGATCAGAAAAGGCAAACGCATCGTCTTGTGGTTACTAAGTGGGTTGTCGCTGTTCGTGGTGTCCATCATAGTGTCAGAGGAACTGCTGACGCTTTTGAGACACCTTATGCATTGGCGTTAGCCTCAAGCCGTTACGGGCTGCGACCTACCGGATAAGCAGAGAACAACTCATGGCCTACTACTTAGGGCTTGACGTCGGGACGAGTGGGACGAAGGCGCTTTTGATGGCCGAGGACGGGCGCGTGGCGGCGACGGACTTGGCCGAGTATCCGCTCTCGACGCCCCGGCCGCAGTGGGCGGAGCAGGACCCGGAGGACTGGTGGCAGGCGGTCGTGCAAACGACCAACAACGTGCTGCAAAAGGCGGGCGTCCGAGGTGAGGAGGTCGCGGGCGTCGGGCTGTCGGGGCAGATGCACGGGTCGGTGTTCCTGGACAAAGACAACCACGTGCTGCGGCCCGCGCTGCTCTGGTGCGACCAGCGGACGCAGGCCGAGTGCGACTGGATCACGGCCCAGGTCGGGCGGGAGAATCTGGTCCGGTATATCAGCAACCCCGTCTTGACGGGGTTCACGGCCCCGAAGATCGTCTGGCTCCGCAACCACGAGCCGGACGTGTATGCCCAGGTCGTCAAAGTCCTGCTGCCCAAAGACTACATACGCTTCAGATTGACCGGGGTTCACGCGACCGAGGTGTCCGACGCCAGCGGGACGGCATTGCTCGATGTCGCCAATCGGCGGTGGTCGCAGGAGGTGTTGGACGCCGCGCAGATCCCGCGCGGGTTCATGCCTGAGTGCAGCGAGAGCGTCGAGGTGACGGGCCGCGTCCACGCCGAAGGAGCGGCGTTGACGGGGCTTGCCCCAGGAACACCCGTGGTCGGCGGGGGCGGGGACAACGCGGCGGGGGCGGTCGGCAGCGGCATCGTCGAGCCGGGGATCGTCTTCAGCACCGTCGGCACCAGCGGCGTCGTGTTCGCCCCCTCGGACACGCCCGCGACCGATCCCGCCCTGCGCGTCCACACCTTCTGCCACGCCGTGCCCGGCAAGTGGCACACCATGGGCGTCGTGCTGTCGGCGGGCGGGTCGCTGCGCTGGCTGCGGGACACGTTCTTCCAGCCCGAGGGCGTGGTCGCCCGGATGACCGGCGGCGACCCGTACACGCTGATGGCCCAGGGCGCGGCCCGAGTCCCCTTGGGCGCGGAGGGGCTGGTCTTCCTGCCGTACCTGACGGGCGAGCGGACGCCGCACCCGGACGCCGACGCGCGCGGGGTCTTCTTCGGGATGACTCTGCGGCACCAGCGGCAGCACTTCGTCCGGGCCGTCATGGAAGGCGTCGCGTTCGCCCTGGAAGACACGTTCCGCATTTTCCGCGAGATCGGCGTCCCGGTCACCGAGGTGCGCGCGGCGGGTGGAGGGGCGAAATCCTTTGTGTGGCGTCAGATCCAGGCCGACGTGACGGGCTACCCCCACGCAACCCTGGCCGCCGACGAAGGCCCCGCCCTCGGCGCGGCCCTGCTCGCCGCCGTCGGGACCGGGGCCTACCTCACTGTCCCGGACGCCTGCCGGTCCGTCGTGCGGACGGCGTCGGAGACCGCCGCCGATGCCGATGCGCACCAGGCCTACGGGCGCTACGGCGACGTCTACCGGGCGCTCTACCCCGCGCTCAAAGACCAGTTCGCCGCCGTCTCGGCAGTGGTGAGGGCGTAGCACAGCCCCGGCACTTAAGTGCCGGGCTACTCGGAGGAAGTCGCTCCGCGACTGAGGACAAGCCCTTGTAGGCCGCTTTTCAGCCCCGGCGGGGCTTTTCCTGTACTTGAGTAGCCCGGCACTTTGAGTGCCGGGGCAACGTCGCGCAGAAAGGAGTCAAGCCATGCAGTCAGGTTATGTGGACAGCGGCGGCCTCCGCCTGTATTACGAAACGCGGGGTGAAGGCGAGCCGCTGCTGATGCTCAACGGCGGCCCCGGCTTTCCCCACGACTACTTGGAGGCGACCGAGCTTCTAGCCGCCGACAGGCACCTGGTCTTCTTCGACCAGCGCGGCACGGGCAAGTCGGACAAGGCCGACCCGAAAGAGTACACCGTCGAGGCCAACGTCGCCGACGTCGAGGCCGTCCGGTCGGCGCTGGGGCTTGGCCGGTGCGCCCTGTTCGGCCACTCGTGGGGGGGGATGCTGGCCCAGGCGTATGCATCCGAGTACCCCGAGAACGTGACGCGGCTGATTCTCGCCGACACGTTCTCTTCCATTGGCGACCTGAACCTGTCGCTGGCCCGGATGCGCGCGGCGGTTCCCGCTGAGACCCGCGCCGTCTACGAGCGGCACGAGCGCGCCGGCCTGTACGCGAACGGCGACCGCTACCCGGACGAGTATCAAGATACCTTGGAGATCGCCTACGAGCCGGTCAACCTGGGTGTCCCCGCCACGCCCGCTCTGGAACACGCCTTCGCGCACCTGGCCTACGATGTCTACCGCGCGATGTGGGGCGAGCGCACCGAGTTCAAGGTGACGGGGACGCTGACCGCCTTCGACGGCCTAGTAAACTTCGTGTCCCTCTCCATGCCAACGCTGGTGTTGGTTGGGGCGAGCGATATGCCCACGGTGGCAATGGCGGAATCCACCGCCCGGCACCTGCCGGACGCCCGCCTGGAAGTCTTCGAGCACTCGCGCCACTTCCCGTTTTTAGAGGAGCCGGACCGCTTCTTCGCCGTCGTGCGCCGGTTCCTGGCGGAAGGTGCCGCCCACGCCTGAACATACCCGCTAGTGCATTGCCGCGCCCGCTAGTGCATTGCCACCGGGGGCGCACCCGGCTTGGGTCGTTGCAGCAGCAGGATTACGGGGAAGAAAAACGCGAACGCGGTGCCGATCAGCACGAAAGCGTTGTTGTAGGCCAGCGTCTGCGCCTGGGACTGTACCAGATTGTCAATGACGTTCAGGGCCGTCGCGTGAGCCTGGGCCATCCCGTAGCCGTGCGCCACGAGCGACTGTGCCAGCCCGTCCTGACGTCCCGCAAAGGTCGTGTTGCCGCTGAACAGGGTGCCGGTCAGTGTCGCACGGTGGTAGGCGGTCATGTCAACGACGTAGGTGTTCAGGGCCGCGATGCCCAGGCTGCCCCCTAGTTGCAGCGACAGGTTCCACAGCGCCGTCCCCTGCGCGATCTGCTCGCCCTTCAGGGTGGAATACGCCGACACCGAGACCGGGATGAACAGGAAGCCGATGCCCAACCCGCGCAGGATCTGGCCGAGCATCGTGCTGTGAGCGTCGCTCTGCGGGCTGAGGTGGCCCAGGTCCCAGTTGGCGAGCATGAACGTGGCGATCCCGACGCCGATCAAGATGCGCGGGTCGAAGCCCTTCTGGATGAGCGCGCCGCAGACCGCGATCCCGGCGAGGATGGCCAGCCCCGCCGGGAACAGAATCACCCCCGTCTCGGTGGCGGTAAAGCCTAGAATGCCCTGCACGAACAGTGGAAAGATGAACAGCCCCCCGACGAGGCCGAAGCCCATCGCCCCGCCCAGCAGCGACCCGCCGAGCAGGTTGCGGTCGCGCAGGACGCGCAGGTTCACGGCGGGCTTGCGGTTGCCGGGCCACAGCTCCCAGGCCACGAAGGAGGCCAGGGACGCGCCCGCCAGAGTCGCCAGGCGCAGGATCAGCGGGCTGCCGAACCAGCCGTTAAGCTGCCCCTCTTGCAGCACGTATTGCAGAGAGCCGAGGCCGACGGCCAGCAGCCCGATCCCGGCCCAGTCCACGCCCCCCGCCGAGGCGTTCTTGAAGCGCGAATCTTGCAGGTAGGTGGTGACGAGGAAGGCCGAGACCAGGCCGATGGGCAGGTTGACGAAGAAGACCCAGGGCCAGGAGTAGTTGTCGGTCAGCCATCCCCCCAGCATCGGCGCGACCGCAGGGGCGACCACGACGCCCAGCCCGAACAGCGACTGCACCAGCCCCTGCTGGCTCTGGGGGAAGATCTCAAGCAGCGTGGCCTGGGCCGTCGAGAGCAACGCCCCGCCGCCGACGCCTTGCAGGACGCGCCAGAAAACCAATTCGCCCAGGCTGCGGCTGGTGCCGCAGAAGAACGAGGCGAGGATGAACAGCAGGATGCTCGTGACGAGGTACCGCTTGCGCCCGAAGCGGGCGGCGAGCCAGGCGGTCAAGGGCAGCACGATGACGACCGAGAGGATGTAGCCCGTCGAGACCCAGCCGATCTCGTTGGGGGTCACGCCCAGGTTGCCGGCCATCTGGGGCAGGGCGACGTTGATGATGGTCGTGTCCAGCGCCTCCATGATGACGGCGCTGATCAGGCCGATCAGGATGATCCAGCGGTACGGGCTGACGGCGGACGGGCCGCCGCCCTCGGCAGGCGGGGCGGAGGGCGTGGGCGGGTCTGGTGAGGGTCTGTCCGGGCGGCGGTCGCGCTGTCTGTCGCTCATGGGGCAGATCCATCCTGTTTTGGCGTGGTTCGGGACGTAATTCGCCCGCCGAGTGGGTCGGCCTGGGTCAGAGCTGCGAGGCCCCGCCGTCCACGGGGAATTCGGCACCCGTCGTGTACGTCGCCTCGAACGCGAGGAACGCGACGGCCTTAGCCACTTCCTCAGACTGGCCGAAGCGCTTCATCGGGTTGCTCTCGCGCATCTGCGCCTCGAACTGCGAGATGGCTTCCGCCGGCATCCCGGCTTTGGTTAAGCTCGGCGTCGCGATGGGTCCCGGACTCACCGCGTTGACGCGGATGCCGCGCGGCATCAGTTCGGCCGCCAGAGTCCGCGCGAGCGAGCGGAGCGCAGCCTTGGCCGCGCTGTAGGCGCTCACCATGGGGAATCCCATTTCGTTGGCGACCGAGGTGGTGAGGACGACCGCGCTGCCTTGGGGCATCAGCGGCATCAACTTCTGGACCGTGAAGTACGGCCCCTTGGCGTTGAGGCTGAACATCTCGTCGTAGACGGCCTCGTCCATCTGCTCGAATGAAACGAACCGGCCCAGTCCCGCGTTGACGAACAGGACGTCCAGGCTGCCGAACGCCTCTTTGACTTTTTCGGCGAGCGAGGCAATGTCTTTCAGGGAGGCTGCATCGCTGTTGAGGACTATCGCCCCCTCGCCGAGTTCCGCACGGGCGGCGTCCAGAGTCTTTTCCGTGCGTCCGGTCACGAGCACCCGTGCGCCCTCGCCGATCAGCAGCTTTGCGGTCGCCAGGCCGATCCCGCTCGTGCCGCCCGTGATGACTACCGTCTTCCCGTCATAGCGTCCCATATGCATTTCTCTCCCTCACCGTCCCAAATCGTTGTCGTTTTGGTTGCGTTTTTATGAACTGGTTGGTATTATAATACACGGGAGACGCAGATGTCAAGGGTTTTCAAACTAAATGGTTCAAAAAGCATTGAGGCCTCGGGGAAGGCCACGGAAGTTCGATGAGGGCGAGGCGCTGGACCGGGCGATGAAGGTCTTCTGGGCCAGAGGCTTTGACGGCGCAACGGTTGACGACCTGGTGGCCGGCATGGGCGTCGGCCGCCCGAGCCTCTACGCGACGTTCGGGGACAAGGAGGCCCTCTTCATGCGCTGCCTTGAACACTACGAGCGGAGCGTCGGGGCGCTCGCGGTGCAGGCTTTATACACGGCTCCCGACATCCGGGGGGCGCTCTGCGGCTTTCTGAGGCAGGCCATCGAAAGCGCCACCGGCGAGGGGACGCCGCGCGGCTGCCTGATGGCCTGCGTTGTGCCCTCCGTCAACGCCGCGAAGGTCCGGGAATTCTCGGCCCGCGCCCTTGCGGGGATGGAAGGGATCATCGAAAAACGCCTCCAGGACGCGGTCTGCGCGGGGGAGTTGCCGCCCGGCTTCCCCTGCGCCGCGCGCAGCCGCCAAGTGGTCGGTACGTCGCTGGCCCTGTCCCTTCGCGCCCGCGTCGGCGCGCCGCGCGAGGTGCTCTTTGCGGACGCCGACGATGGAGTGACCCTTATCCTTTCGGCCACCTGCGTTGAGCGTTTGCACGACGAGCGTCCGCACGATTAGAGAGAGAACTGAGAAAGAGGCCCAACCCATGCCCCGTTCCTTTGGCGAGCCGCTGACTCGGCTGCGCGCCGTCCCCATCGAAGACAACGGCGAGCCGTTGGTGGACCCCCGGACGCTCTCGCCGCGCGTCCACTTCGCTCAGAAGCACCCCAAGTTCGAGGACATGAAGCGCGTCCCCGTCGTGCGCCGCCGCGTCGCCGAGATGCTGGCCGAGGCCGCCGACTCGCTCCCCGAGGGCACCGACATTGTCATCATCGAGGGCTTCCGTCCGCTGGCTCAACAGCGCTGGATGTACGCGCAGATCAAGGCCGAGTTCGCCGGCAAGCACCCCGAGTGGAGCAAGGCGACCCTGCACCGCATCACCAACACCCTGTCCGCCCCGCCCGACGACTCGTGCCCGCCGCCGCACTCGACCGGGGCCGCCGTGGACCTGTCCCTGATGACCATGCCCGCCCGCGAGTGGCTGGACATGACCTCGCCGTTCGAGATGGACGAGACCAGCGCGCCGGGCGACACGACGGGCCTGAGCGAGACCGCCCGAAAGAACCGCCGCCTGCTCTTCGAGACACTGGAAAAGACCGGCCTGACCAACTATTTGGGCGAGTGGTGGCACTGGTCCTACGGCGACTCGGGCTGGGCCTTGCGCGTCGGCGCGAAACAAGCGGTCTACGACAGGCTGCCGGAGGACTGACAGTGGTGCGGTATAATGACGCCAGGACACAACCCAGATGAGGACCATGACGCTGGAACTGCCGGATGAAGTCTACGAGGAGATTCTGCGGACGGCGCGGGAAAATCAGTTGCCGCCGGCACAGGTGGCGGCGGCGCGTGTGACGGCGGGTTTCCCGGTGCGAAAGCCGCAGCCCGTGCTCACGCCGGAGGATCGCGAATCGGCCTTGGCTCGCCTAACACGCCACTTCGGACGTGCCAATTCTGGAGACCCCAACTCTGCGAACAATGAGCGGATTGACGCCGACCTAGCGCGCGAGTACGCCGGTAACCACGAGAATGAAGCCTCGTGTTGATGGACACCTCCGGCGCGACACACTCGGCGCGGACGCGCAGGCCGTGTCTCTAGCGATGGCTTACGGCACGGATGAACTGTAAAGAGGGTGATACGTGGTTGAACTTTTTATTGCCCTTGTAGTAGCTGCTGCAGTTGTTTTCCTCTTGTTGCACCAAAGGGAACGCGCCACAAAGATTAAAGGTGTTCAGGCATCACCTTCAGCCCCCGAGCGGATAAAACTACAACCTATCATAGATTCACCACAACCTGTGCGGTCACAACCCAAGCCTGTTCTGCCGCCAGAGCAATGGCTGACGGATGCATCCTCTAGACGTAGGTTACTGTGTAGAACGGTAGCACCGGAAGACCTCTCACTGTTTCAGAAAAACAATTCTCAGGCTATTGAACATACTCATCTTATCGCTCTAAAACCATTTCTTGAGAGCATCCCCAATCTTTTAGACTCAGTTCGAGGCGGTACTGTGGTCCAAATACTTGGCCCGCCGGAACTTCTCGCGGGACTTAAGTCGGGTGCCTATCATACCCTTCAATCTGGAGGCCACCTCGGAGCCGTTGCTGACAGTCATAGCATTGTAGGCAACCTCCGGTTTGGCAATCCTATGAACGTTGCCTCCGTTACTGTTCCTGCGGCTATTTTTCAGGTTGCGAGCGCCGTCACTCTACAATACTATCTTCACCAGATGAACGATAGGCTTGATGCGCTTCAGAAAGGAATCGAGAGTCTTATTCAGCGTCAGCAGAACGCGCGTTATGGAAAAATTAGTGCTGCAAAAATAACCTGTGATGATGTCCGAGGAGTTCTTAGGCAAGGATGCTTGCCCCACGATCCTGATGTGGTAAAGATCAACGACGCTATAACACGCATAAACGAGGCGTGTGAAGAAAGCGAAAAAAACATCCGTGATTTTTATGGAACGGTCTCGGAAGTCATGGATGGCAAAAACATGAAACGGATGAGCAAACTTTTTCATGATGCCTCTACTGATCGTTTGTACGACGCTCAGTTACTCCTATTCTCAATTTCCGTTCGTATAAGCTTATACGATTTGAAGCATGAAATGGAGCTATACTTGTATCCTGATCGGCTGGCGATCAACATCCAGAACGTTGAAAATCAGATCGATGACATGAAAAAAGTTTATGAACAGGTACGGAATCTCTATGGCCTTTTGGACGGCTTCGAGGGCATCGTTGAGGAAAAATCACGCTGGCAGAAGGCCGCGAATTGGAGCACGTTGACAACACTCGGTTATAACAAGAATAAGCAGCATTTTCAGGAAGTTACACAACCTTTGCGCGAAGCAGTTCAGCAACCGTTTCCCAAACAAGACGTAAACCCGCCCTTCATAATTGAGTGCCGAATGGGTATCAGTGGTGATCTTGAGGCGCGGTACGCCATGATTGCTCCTGAGCAATCTCTTCCCAAACAATCCGCTCGAAAGCGACGAGGGAAGTTTGAGGCGTAAGCGGGTATATACGTCTGCGGCTGCCCCGCAGGTAGGCAGTCGCGCGGCCCTATTGTCGCAGAGTTGTTGCTAAGGAGACAAAACACGCCATGAAGTTTTTTATTGACACCGCGAACGTGGACGAGATCAAGCAGGCGAAGGCCTGGGGCATTCTGGACGGGGTGACGACAAACCCCTCGCTGATCGCCAAAGAGGGCATCGCGCACAAGACGCGCGTGATGGAGATACTCAAAATCGTCGGCGACATGCCCGTCTCCGCCGAGTGCGTCGAGACCGACGCGGACAAGCTGATGAAGGAGGCCCAGGATATCGCTTCGTGGGCACCCAACATCTACGTCAAAGTCCCCATGACCGCGAACGCCATGGAGGTCGTCAAAGAGCTGTCTCCCAAGGGCGTCAACTTCAACGTGACGCTGATCTTTTCGTTGCCGCAGGCGCTGATCGCTGCCAAGGCCGGCGGGTCGTTCATCTCGTTCTTCGTCGGGCGCATTGACGACATGGGCAGCCTCGAAGCGCCGATCAACATCGAGGAGGCGGTCAACATGGTGGAGACCTACGACTTCCCCAAGGACCCCGAGATTCTGGTCGCCTCCATCCGCAGCCCGCTCCAGGTGACCGAGAGCATCAAGTCCGGCGCGCACATCTGCACCATCCCCTTCAAGACGATGGAGCAGTTGTTCCACCACCCGCTGACCGACATCGGCATCAAGCGCTTCAACGATGACTACCTGAAGGCGACCGGCGGCAAGAACGGCACGTCCAAGCAGGACTCGGGTCAGTCCATCGAGGAAAAGGCAAAAGTCTAGCCGCTCCCTCCCCAGCGACATCCACACCCGGCGCATCCGCGCCGGGTGCTTTTTTGTCGCCCCCTCCAGTTTCCTCCCCCGCCTGCCGATACTCTTCCTAACAACCTAATAGGAGGCACGAATGCCACCTGACATCAGGACCGGGCTGATGACCACGGCCCCCTCCGCACCGTCCGGCGGCAAGGCGACCGCGCCGCCGGGCGGCGACCCTCTGGCCGCTATTTTTGCGGCCTTGCTGGAGCGCGGCGGACCGACCGTGCCGTTGCCGTCCCTCGCGCTAAAGCAGCCTGCGGCGAGCGATCAGGCCGCTCCGACGACCGCTTCAACAACACAGGAAAAGAAGACGAAAGATCAGGCCGCTCCGACGGCTCTACCGTCGCCGTTCTGGGAACTGACCCCGCTTAAACTGCCGCAGCTTTATCCGCTTGATCCGCACGGGCCACTGATGCCGGGCGGGGTGATGGGAAATCGAAAGACAATGGACACCGTGGTGGTGCCTTCTTCTCCCCCTAGGGAGAAAAAAGCGCCGGCAGGTGAGTTGCCTCTCCGTTTAGCAAGGGCCGATGCGCCTGTTGCTTTTCCCCTCTTCGTCGTTGTCCCGCCGCTGCTGACCGTGGCTCTGCCGTCGGGCGTGGCTCTGCCGTCGGGCGTGGCTCTGCCCGCTGCCGTGCCTGCTGCCGCAGACGCCGCCGGCCCGGCCGTGCAGAAGGCTGTCGCCCCAACCGCGCCGCAGGCGGCTCTGGCGAGCGTGGGCCTGAACACGCCGCTTCCTGTCAGGCCGAGCCAGGCGTTCTCGCTGCCTGCCGCCGACGCCGCGCCGGCGGCCAGCGCCGTCACGGTGCCGCCGGGCGTCGGCACCGTGACTCCGACTGTGCCTGGAAAGCCCCCCCGCCCCAATCCGGGGGGGCTGGAGGTGGGACCGCTCACGTTGCCCCTGGCTCTTTCGCCCCCATCCGGCTCCCCGGAATTGGGGCGGGGGGGCCTCCCTGCCGCCCCCACCGCTGTTGCCCCGGCAGCCCTTGAGCTTCAGGCTGCCACCGTGACGGTGAGGTGGTCGCCGCCGAGTGACACCCCGGCGCTGGCGGCGGCATTGGCCGCCCGGCTGGGAGCGGTGCCGCGAGACGGCGTCAGCGCCGGCAAGACCGGACCGGGCAACGCGAAACAGTCCCCGCCATCGGTACGCACGGCGGCATCACTGCTGCCTTCGCTTTCGGCACCCGCCGTCGTGCCGCCCGTCCCTGATATGACGGCAGCCTCCCCGCCGAAGCCTGGCGCGATGGCCGCCCCGGTCTCCACGCCGGGTATGGATCGGCCTGTGCAAAAAAGCCTGAAGCCGGCGGCCCAGAATGCCGATAACAATACCAGGATCACCGGCATCCAGGCACAGGCAGCTCTGCCGGGTATGCCCGCGACGATCAAAGAAACAACCCTGGCGGATCTGGGGCTGACCGTGGTCGGCAAGCGTACCGAGACGGCCAAGACGAATGACGCCGCCGGGCCGATGACACCGCCGCTGGTGCCCACACAGGCCGAAGCCTCGAAGACCCCGCCACTGACGCGGGCGGAGCGGACCGAGATGGTCCGGCAGGTGGCCGACGGGGCGGGGGGGATGCACGTCCCCACACGCCCCGGACAGCCTGCACAGATGACCTTGCAGCTCCACCCGCATGACTGGGGACGGCTCCAGGTCTCGGTCCAGATCACGCCCGCCGCGCACCCCGCCGAGGCTCAGACCGTGACCGCGCACCTGGTGGCCGAGACGCCGCAGATCAAGGCGGCCCTGGAAGGTCACACCCAGGAGCTGCGCCACGCATTGCGGGAAGCCGGGCTGCACCTGGACCGGGTCAGCGTTACGGTGCAGAGCGCGGCGGCAGGCACACAGGCCGGCATGTCCGGCGGCAGACAGCCGGGGGCGGACAGCGGCGGCCAGGCACCGGGTCAGGCGGCGGGTCAGGCACCCGGCCAGGGGGCCGCGATGTCGGCAGGGGCAGGGCCACACGGCGGGCGGCAGGACGGCAACCCGCACTCCCCACCCGCTTACGCCGCGGCGTATGCGCCGCCGGAGGGGGACGGCACCCAGGATGAGATCGGGGCGCGGCCCCGGCTGACGGCAGGCCAGGTGGATACGCGCGCTTAAGTTTTTGACCACAGGCTTTCGACCAGGAGAACACTCATGACGACCAACCCTATCAACGTCAGCGGAACGGCGGTCAACGTCAACACCGACGGCACGGCCAAGTCCAACAGCTCACTCAGCGACAAAAACCAGTTCCTGACGCTGCTCGTCAATGAGCTGCGGAACCAGGACCCGACCGCGCCGACGGACGAGAAACAGACGCTCTCGCAGCTCGCCCAGTTCTCGTCGCTGGAGCAGATGCAGAACCTCAACACGACACTGACGAGCCAGGGCGGGTACAGCCAGATCTCCCAAAGCGCGGCCCTGATCGGCAAGACGGTCTCGACCGCCTCGGCCACCGACCCCGGCACGTCGGGCGTCGTTTCGTCCGTGTCGTTTGGGGGCGGCAAGACGTTCCTCCAGGTCGGCAGCCAGAGCCTCGACGCCTCGACAGTAACGGGCATCTCGCAGTAGAAGTCTCCCGCAGTAGAAGTCCCCCGCAGCAAAGCACAGCCATGTCGATTGAACTGGACAGCCGAATACAGAGCGCGCCGCCCCTAGGAGCGGGCCGGACCCTGCCCGCCGCTCGGCCCACCGCGACCGGCCCGAGCTTCGGCGAGGTCTTGCAGGGACGGCTGGGCGTCCCGACCGAGCCACTCGCCGCCGTCGCGGCCCGCGCGGGCATCAAGTTCTCCGGCCACGCGCAGACCCGGCTGGCCTCGCGCCAGATCACGCTGACCGAGGGGGACGTCGCCCGGCTGGGTCAGGCGATGACGCGGGCGGCGGCCAAAGGGTCCAAAGACTCGCTCGTCCTGATGGACAAGACGGCGTTCGTCGTCTCGGTCGCCAACCGCACCGTCATCACCGCCGTCGCCCAGGATGCGCTGAAGGAGAACATCTTCACCAACATCGACAGCGCGATGATACTCTAAGATTTTACGCCCAAGATTTCACGCTTTGCCAGGAAGGCGGACGGGCCAGGGACGGCCCATCCTAGACCACTCACACAGACACACGGCGGGACCTCCACGGGGGACGCCGCTCACCCACCACCCGGCGCGAATGACTGAGCGCCGGGGCGACACCAAACGGAGGAACGGTTTCATGCTACAGGCCATGTACAGCGGCATTTCGGCAATCGAGGCGCACCAGGAGCGCATGGACGTCATCGGCAACAACATCGCCAACGTCAACACCACGGCGTACAAGTCGGGCCGCGTCACCTTCCAGGACCAGCTCTCGCAGACGCTGCAAGGGGCCGGTGCCCCGACCGGCAACATCGGCGGCACCAACCCGCAGCAGGTCGGTCTGGGCGTCCGCGTCGGCTCCATCGACACGCTGATGTCCCAGGGCGGCTTGCAGAGCACGACCCGGCCCACCGACATGGCGATCCAGGGCAACGGCTACTTCATGCTCGGCGACAGTACGGGCGTCTCCTACACCCGCGACGGCTCGTTCAGCCTGGACAGCAGCGGCGCGCTGGTCAACGCCAGCAACGGCTCCTACGTGCTGGGCTGGAAGGCCGACGCCAACGGCAAGATCGACTCGACCAAGCAGATCGACCCCACCTCGCACGTCTCGATCCCGGTCGGCGGCCTGACCGCGGTGCAGCCGACCTCCAACGTCACCTTCGCCGGCAACCTGAGCGCCGACTCGGTGCCCTCCGACACCTACGCGCGCTCGGTCGTCGTCTATGACAGCCTGGGCGAGAAGCAGACCGTCAGCCTGACCTTCCAGCGGGACGCGGGGGCGGCGGACCCGGCCCACACCTGGAAGTGGACCACGTCCGGCAACCCCGCCGCGGCGGGCAGCGGCAGCATCACCTTCGACACGACCGGCAAGGAGACGGCGGCTACCGGGGCGATCACCCTGAACCCCACCGACGGCGCGACCCAGGGGCAGACCATCACGCCGGACTTTAGCGGTATCACCCAGATATCCGGCTCGTCCAGCGCCGCGCCCTCGACCCAGAACGGCTTCGGGCCGGGCACCTTGCAGTCGTTCAGCGTGGACCAGACCGGCGCGGTGACGGGCATCTTCAACAACGGCCTGACCCGCGTGCTGGGGCAGGTGGCCCTGGCCGATTTCCCCAACCCCGAGGGTCTGGAGCGGGCGGGCGGCAACGGCTTCCGCACGTCGATAAACTCCGGCCTGCCCTCGGTCGGCACGGCCCTGTCGTCGAGCCTGGGCAAGATCAGCACCGGCTACCTGGAGCAGTCGAACGTGGACCTGTCGACGGAGTTCACCAACATGATCGTCACCCAGCGCGGCTTCCAGGCCAACACCAAGATCATCACCACCGTTGACGAGATGCTCAACGACATCATCCAGGCCAAGCGCTAGGCCCCGCCCCCGGCCCGAATCTAGGATAGGAGCTGGGCCAGGGACGGCCCCCTGAGATACACCCATGATCACACTCACCCGGCTGGACGGCAGCGACCTCATCTTGAACGCCGACCTGATCGAGTTCGTCGAGCCGAAGCCCGACACCTATATCAGCCTGATCACCGGCAAGCGGCTGGTCGTCCGCGAGACGCCCACCCAGGTCATCGACCGCGTGGTCGCCTACCGCCGCGAGGCGGGCCGGCATCTCGTCCCGCCCGTCGTCGCCCTGCCCGCACGTGACGCGGACGAAGACTAGGCGAAAAGACTAGGCGAAAAGACTAGGCGAAAAGACTAGGCAAGAAGACTAGGCAAGAAGACTAGGCAAGAAGAGGCAACAGGAAACACGATGGACCTCGCAACGATTATCGGCATTGTTCTAGCCTGGGGCGCGTTCCTCGGCTCGATCATCATGGAGGGCGGCGACGTCAAGGCGCTGATCAACCCGTCCGCCGCCCTGCTCGTCTTCGGCGGGACTCTGGGGGCGTCCATGATCTGCTTCCCTCTCTCGACCGTGACCAGCCTGCCCCAAGTCGTCAAGAACGCCTTTACGGCCAAAAAAGAAGACGTGGCGCACATCATCCAGATGCTGGTCGGCTTCGCCGAGAAGGCCCGGCGCGAGGGCCTGCTGGCCCTGGAAGACGAGGCGCATTCGGTCGATGACCCGTTCCTCAGAAAGGGCATCCAGCTCGCCATCGACGGGACCGACCCGGAGCTTGTCCGCGAGATCATGCAGACCGACATCGCGTTCCTGGGCAGCCGCCACCACGAGGGGGCGAACCTGTTCTCGACCATGGGCGGCTTCGCGCCGACCCTGGGCGTCATCGGCACGGTCTCGGGCCTGGTCCACATGCTCGCGAATCTGTCCGACCCGAGCAGCATGGGGCCGAGCATCGCGGCGGCCTTCATCGCGACCCTGTACGGCGTCTGCTCCGCGAACCTGCTGTTCCTGCCGCTGGGCAACAAGCTCAAAGCCGTCTCGCACGAGGAAGTCCTGGTGCGCGAGATCATGACCGAGGGCATCCTGTCCATCCAGGCCGGGGACAACCCGCGCATCGTCGAAGAGAAGCTCAAGGCGTTCCTGTCGCCCAAGATCCGCCGGGCCATCGAGGCCGCCGCCGCGGCGGCGGCGTAGGCCACTCACACACAAGGAAGAACGGGTGCCATGGCAGGCCGGAAACACAAACGGGGCGGCGGGGGCGGGGAAGGGGAGCACGAGAACTCCGAGCGCTGGCTGCTCACCTACGCCGACATGATCACGCTGCTGGTGGCGTTCTTCATCATGCTGTACGCCATGTCCGTGATGAACCAGGCCAAGTTCCAGCAGCTCGCCATCTCGGTCCGCTCGGGCTTCGGCGAGAGCGTCACCAACGGCGTCCCCACCATCTTCAGCCGGGGCGGCGGGCTGAACGCGACGCCCTCGGTCATCAACTCCAGCAAGAGCGGGCAGACGTCCAGCGATACCTTCCTGAAGGACATCAAAGACATCCAGCAGCGCCACGATTCGGACGGGCTGGACAAGGCCTACGCCCTGGTCAAGGCCTACATCGAAAAAAAGAACCTGCAAGGGGTCATGCACGTCGAGCGCACCGAGCGTGGCGTGATCGTGACCGTGATGACCGACAAGATGCTGTTCGCGCCGGGCCAGGCCGATCTGCGCCCCGAGGATGCCGGCCTGCTCAACGCCGTCGGCGACGTGCTGCAAAAGGCCGTGGTGGATAACCCCGTCCGCGTCGAAGGCCACACCGACAGCCTGCCCATCCACACCGTCCGCTTCCCCTCCAACTGGGAGCTGTCCACGACCCGCGCGACGACCGTGCTGCGCTACTTCGAGGCGCGCGGCATCTCCCCCAAGCGCCTGGAGGCCGGCGGCTACGCCGACCAGCGCCCGATGGCCCCCGACGACACCGAGGCCCACCGCGCCCTGAACCGCCGCGTCGAGATCGTCGTCCTGCGCCGCTACTGACCTTCAACAAGCCAAAAAACAAAACCGTTTACTCTGTCTATTTATGTAGTTACGGCACTTCACGCCAGTCCAGCCCACTCGCGTTCTTTGCTGACAAAACTACAGTTTGAGAGCCATCGGTAAGATTAAGAGCGTAGAGGCTCCTCCTCGCGCTCAAATAGTTACTGTTTGGATCATCATCTATAAGTTCATGAGCATACACATACAAGAAAATACCGTTCCTAGAAACGCTCTTCAACTGGAATTGAGACTCTGGATCAGGACGAGCCATATCGTCCTTAGCCTGAATGACGGCTACCTCACGCCGCTTGAGTGTTGGTATTTCAATAGAGTAAATGTGTCCCAGCCCATATCCAGGGTAATCCTTCGTGTCACTTCCTCGCGTGAACGATGGCTGAGTGCTGTTGTAGACGTTCTGAACGCCGTACAGTCGCTTGCTATCTGATGACCAGAGTAGAACGTCATGCGCTTCTTCTGCCCGAAAATTATGGAACAGTGTGCGTTCTTTTTGCAGACGGTCGTATAAGTACAATCCCTGCATACTTTGATGGATTCTTCCCCTAGCTTTGGCTTGTATAGCTGCTTTAGCCTCCTCTACTCTGTCCGGCCAACCGACAAAAGCAACCCTTCTCCCGTCGGGGGATGGAGACGGTTCTGCCGCCCCATCAATCAATTTCATTGATGAGCCGCTAGATACTCTGAACTCGTAAATGTCGGAACGCCGACGGGAGTATGTCAGAGGTGTGTCATCGTTGCGCCTAGACTTGAACGTGTAAAGCAAAGTGCCTTGGTCAGTCCATGCTAGACTTTTAGCCTCCGGATTCTGCACTACTAGCTGAGACTTCTTCATCATCACGTCGTACACATACAAGCATATTGGGTCAGTGCCATGTATTTCATCTCCATCAGCATCGCCACCTTGGATATATGCTATGAACCTTGCATCGGGCGACCAGTAAGTTTCTGGATAAGATAGTGCTGCGTTGGGACCCGGCTGTAGTTGTTTTGTTCGTGAATCCCACAAAAAGATGTGGAAGCTGCTCATTCGCCCGCCCTGTATTCCCTCTTTGAGCAAAACGAATTTGCCATTGGGTGAAAATTGGCAAGTAAACAACTGATTGATAGGATCGGCAGTAATCTGGTAGATATTTTTTACACCCTTTATTCCGCTTCCAGGACCTGTGGCTTGTGTTACGAGATCATATGTGATCGGTCGAGGAGGGCCAGGAGGGAGGGTGTTAACCAGGTAAACTAGTTCACCTTGAGGCAAGCTAGCTGAGATGTTGACAGCAACCAATGGGTCGTTAGGAACAGCTCCCACGGTTTGTTTGGCGACATTATGTTGAGACAAAGCGAGGGCTATGCCACCAATCACTAGGATCACAAGAAGGAGTACGCCTCCCAAAAACTTTATTGGCGCGGTTTTCATTGTAGTTCGCGGCTTATGGTAGTGTCGCAACGTAACTTAGAAACATCGGGTTGGTGCCTGGCTACTGATTGTACCTGTGCAGGAGAAGTCGCAAGCGGTTGTTGTGGACGACGTTGCTTTTGGAGTACGGGAGCGTCTCGCAGGTGAAAGACTGCCCTAGGCTAACTATTTCTTCTTGGGGTACATTACTGCATTCAGCGTCTTGTTTGTACCATGACGTAGCCATATTTCTACGTACTCATTGGTATAGCGTGAAACTCCCGTTGTGCCGGAAGTTGCATTGATTGAAGTGGTTGAGTTGGTGCGCGCATCCGTAATGTTGCACGGGCTAGCCAGATAAGGAAAATTCACCCGATACTTGGAGCCTCCACCTGGCGCATAACTCGGTGTAGGGTTTATGTACTTATCAAGTTTGTCTTTTGCTCCTTTTTGACCGTTCGGCGGACTGTCAAAGCCTGTTTTAGTCTGATCTATATCAGCTGGTGAGCAGTCAACATATGCGGCGCTACCTATTGGAATAACTTCGAATTCGCTGAAATTGACATACATATACGAACCATCATCATATACGTACTCTGCATGTACGCCGGGCATACGGTTCATTGCAGCCGTTCGTTTTACTGTGATGCTACTCAAGTCGGCAGCGTTCACAGAGTAAACACTAGTCGCTTGACTAAGGTCGGGCCAAAAGGCACCTGTTGAGTTAGTAAATGGGTCTAAAGAAAAAGCGTCCCTAGAATGAGTTGAGTAAAAGTAATCGACCGCACGCCCGGTGGACGGGGCTACGACTAGTTCCGCGCTGCCAGTATCAGTGTGTACGCGATATTCAAGGGTAAAAACAGTTGAAGTACGGTTACGCCATATTCGCCAAACATTCGGCGTACTCAAAGAGTCCCAGTAGAGAGGGCTTACATAATTGTTGCTGACAGAAGGGTTGCTAACAGATATATTCGTAGAGTATCCAGGTCTGACAACCGTGCCATCGAGATCGGTTCTGTTATTTGCATCCCAGGAAATTCCTGCGTCTACCTCTACCCCATTTTGACTACCACCCAAATAGAAACTTGCATTATCATTCCATTTATTGGCCCCTTTGGTAGTCGGAACAGAAAAATCTATGGTTGCTAATGCGCGAGCACAATAGTAGCCTCCCTTGGTCCGCACTTTACGATCCACGCCACCTCCCGTCGGATGCAAAAGATTATCTGATTTAGTGTACCCTTCAGCACGAGCAACAGAAGATGTTAACTCTAAGCATCCCCACGCAGCAATTGCCAAGAAGGCCACATATCGCAGTGCTTTTGTTCTGATCAATACTAACATGATAACCTTCCTTTGCCTTGGTGCGCTTAAAATGACCCTGTACCGCCGCTGGCGATCTCCGACTCATCGACCACATCCATGGTGACATCACCCAGTGAGCTAATCTGCGGCCCCGCCTTCAGGTGGATTACAGCCGAGCCATCCCCGCCAGTCATAGCGGAAACAAACGTCGGCATTGCGGTTGTGTTGGGGTCCAGCAGAGGCTGGCCGCTCCCATCCACATAGTAGACGTACTGTTGGATCGTGGCCGGGTCGGTAATAGTCGCGCCCGTCACATAGTCGGTGATCTGGCTGATGCGGAGGTGGGCCGTGTGGCCGCTGACCGGCAACCAGTTCACCGAATCGTTTAGTAGATGGGAAGCATCGCCGCGGACGGCTCCGGCGTTGTACTCGTCCTGGCTGATGTCTCCGTCCCCATCTACGTCGAGGGAGGGAACGGCTTGGCCGTTCACAAGGTAGTAATTCTGGTCCATGGGGACGCTCGGGTCCTTCTGAAACCGCAGGAAGACCTTAGCATCTGCCGTATCACCCGGATTCTCCAGCGCATAGGAGTCGAAGTCCCAGCCGGTGTCTGTGCCATAGCCCTCACCGGGATCATAAGTCAGGATGCCGTAGCGGCGTAGGCTCTGGTCGGCGGCGAAGTCACACCCCACGTTGCCGATCTGCGTCCCGTTGTTGCTGACCAGTACGTTCGGCTTCGAGATCAGGTCGCTGGAGAGCACTGTGAGCGTGACGTTGCCGCTCCCGTCCGTCGTGCGCGCGAGCGTCGGAACGGCCTTGTTCTGGTTCTGGTCGTCGATGAACTGCGGAGCCTGGCAGTTCGTGTAGTCTACGCTCTTGTCATAGGCCAGCGTCAGGGGCAGACCGGCGGCTGCCGTGCCGTCCGCCTGGGCGACGTGCAGCGTCAGCGCGTCCTCATGGACGCCGTCGGCGACGGCCCCGGCGCAGGCGCGGGCGGCGTTCCCCGTCAGGCCGCTGGTGACGGTGACGGTGTACGGGGAGGCATGGCCGTACTGGAACAAGGTGCAGCCGTCAATGTCCACGGGCTGCCCCGTCGTCGGATCGGCAACATAGTAGATCACGTTGCTGTAGTCGATCTCGACGGTGTGCGTCCCCGCCGTCAGCGTCACGGGAAGCTCATGCAGGGAGCTGGGCAGGTCCGGCAGCGCCTGCGGCTGGTCCTTCGTGCTCCACACCTTCACCCCGTCCACCAGCACGTCGCAGCCGTCGTCGGAAAAGATGGCGAGCTTCGCCGTGGTCGCGTCCGCCGTCACCGTGCCGGTCAGCGTCGCGTGGAACGGCAGCGTGGTCGGGTCCGGCGAGTTGCCCCAGACCGGGCCGTTGATCGCCTCGTAGGCCGCCTCCGATTTCACGTCGTCGAGCGTGCTGTTGGGCATCAGCCTCAGCGGCAGGGGGTCGGCCTTGACGAGGGCGGACAGGCCGAGGCCCAGGCCCAAGACAAACACCAACGAAGAAAGGCGACGAACGGGAGGCATGATGGGCATTAGGATTAGCTCTCTCAGCGGGCGGCTTTGTCCGAAGTCTTGTCCGAGTAGCGGGCGTGGCGCTTGTCCGAACGCTTCACGGCAGTGGGGCGCGCGGCGGCTCCGCTCGTGCCGGCGGCACCGGGATGATCGAAGGCGTAGCGGTCGGCGATCTCCCGCCGCAGGGCCGGGATGAAGACGGCGCTGCCCCTCATGCCGGGCGAATGCACCGCCTTCAAGGCGGCGATGGCCTTGGGGTCGTTCTCCTGATGCACGTACAGGGCCGCCATCTGCACGTTCGCCCAGTCCCGCGTGTTCTGGTCACCGGCGCATCGGAGCAGCAGGCGCAGGACGGATTCTTCTTTGACCTCCTGGCTTGTCTGCTGGTAGGCGGTGAAGGCGGCTTTGAGCAACGATTGGCGGCTGGTGAGATAAGCGGGCTGGGTCGGAGCGAAGCGCAGGGCGGGGATCAAGAAGCCGTCGAAGATGCGCGCGGTGACGTCATCGTCGTGGGCCTGTGTCTGGGCGGCGAGCATGGCGCGGTAGGCGGCGTCGAGTGCGGCGCGCTTGTCGTCGAGGGCCGGCTTCAGCAGAGACGCCTGTGCCTGGGTGAGCAGGGCGAGGGTGCGGGCGGTGGGTGCTTGGGCGGGGCGGGCACGGAGGTCGGCGAGGAGGCTGTCGCGGTCGTCCTTCCCGGCGAGGAGCCAGGGGACGAGGAGCGGGTCGGGCGCAAGTTGCCTGGGCGGTGCGGGTGCCTTCGGCGCGGCCTGTGCGACCGAGCAAGTGAAAGCAAGAAGGCAGAAGACGCTGACGCTGCGGAAGTGCATAAAGCCGCTGTCGTTTCCGGCTCGGACAAGCCGACGAGCCAATGGGAGAGAACGCTTTGTTGCCGTCTATTATGAACGACGGGAACAAAAAAGTCAAGCGAAAAGAGAAAGTGGAACGTAACATGCGCCGGTAACATTGCCGTCAGCAGGATTACGCATTAACTGGTATTTCTGCCGTCCGTTCCCGTCCGCCCCGCCCCGATAATGAGGGTGCGCCTGACAAGGGCGGGCGCTCCATTTCCAGACAATCTACAAACGACCGCCCCGGCGGAAAAAAGGTTAACGTCACATGGCCGAGAAGAAGACGGAAGAGAAAAAAGAAGAAGCGACGGGCGGCAAGAAGAAGCCGCCGATGATGGTCATCATGGCGGTGTTCGCCGTCGTCGTGCTGGGCGGGGCGTTCTTCATGGTCCAGAAGGCCAGCGCCAAGCAGAAGGGCGGCGGCAAAGAGGTCAAGAAGGTGGAGAAGGGGCCGGTGCTGACCCTGGATGAGTTCCTGGTCAATCTCTCGGACCCCGGCAGCGACCACTTCCTCAAGGTCACCGTCGGGCTGGAGCTGGACAAGGCCAAGGGCAAGACGCCCGAGACCCTGAAGGACGACACGCCGGTCATCCGCGACGCGGTCTTGTCGTCGCTCTCCAGCAAGACGCGCGACCAGGTCGGCCCCGAGGCCGGGCGCGAGAAGCTCAAGGGCGAGATCAAGAAGCGTGTCAACGCCGCCCTGGGCGAGGACGACGTGCAGGACGTCTACTTCACGAACTTCGTCACGCAGTAGGGACCCGCTCCAGACTCCTGTGAACATTACGCGCGGAACATGGAATAAGCAACACCGGAGGCCAGTCGCTTCCGGTGTCGCTTATTTTTTGTCCCCACCCCCCCGGTATTTCTGACAGGGCTGTTTCTAACGCACGGCGAGACGGTGACGGGAAGCAAGACGGGAAGCAAACTTGGCCGAAGTCCTCTCACAGCACGAGATCGAATCACTCCTGGCCTCCATGGCCGGCGAGGAAGAAGCCCCCCCCGTGAGCGAGGCCATCGAAGGCCGGCGGGCCGCGCTGGGGACCGCGTCCGACTCCGCGCCCCAGGCGCGGGCCGTCGAGGGCCGCGTGTTCCTGCCGCTGCACAAGCGCCGCCGGGCCGCGGCGGGCCGCGCGCTGGCTGCGGCGGGGCAGCGGAGCGGCCTCGCCCCCTTCTACGAGGCGTATGACTTCCGCCGCCCCGACAAGCTCTCCAAGGACCACGCCCGCTCGCTCCAGATGCTGCACGAGAGCTTCGCCGGGTTCTTCGTGACGTCGCTCGCGGGGCACCTCCGCACGCAGGTCGAGGTGGAGCTGATCTCGGTCGAGCAGGTCGCCTACGACGAGTACATCAAGAGCGTCTCGTCGTCCCTGCTCAACATCCTCAATGTCAATGCCTTGGCCGGACAGGCCATCTTCGAGATGGACTTCAGCCTCTTTTTTTCTATGCTCGACCGGCTCCTGGGCGGGAAGGGGATGTCCGGCAAGATCGTCCGCGACCTGACCGACATCGAGAAGGTGCTGGCCTCCAACATCGTGGACCTGGCCTTGAGCGACCTGAAAGCGGCCTGGGAGACGATCCTGCCGCTGGACTTCGAGGTGGTCTCGCTCGAAACCAGCCCGCAGTTCGTCCAGATCGTGCCCGGCAACGACACGGTCGTGCTGGTGCTGCTCGAAGTCCGCCTGGGCGACTTCCGGGGCGCGATGAGCCTGTGCATCCCGTATCTGCTCTTGAAGCCGATTCTGCCCAGGCTTTCCGCCCAGCGCTGGTTCGTCAGCGACCGTAAAAAGGCCCGCGCCGCCCACGGCCCCCAGCTCGCCGCCCGGCTGAACACGACGTCGGTCCCGTGCGCCGCCCGGCTGGGAGTCGCCTCGCTCACCGTGTCCGACCTGGCCGTGCTCCAGGTCGGCCAAGTCGTCCCGATGCGGGTCCCCCCGGCCTCAGACGGGGCACCGGCCCCGCCCGCCCGGCTCGGGGCGGTGGACCTGGTGGTCGGCGGGCAGGTCAAGTTCCGGGGCCGGACCGGGCTGCGCGGGCGCAAGCTGGCGGTGCAGATCGAGCAGGTCGTGGCCCCGCCCGCCGATCTGGTGTCGCACCGAGATCAAAACATTCATACCGCAGGAGACAAGTGACCCATGGCAGAGCTGGACGCCGAATTCAACGCCGATCTGGACGCTGAAGCCGAGGACGACGGGGGGATGCTGACGCAGGCCGACCTGGACGCGCTGGTGGCGGCGGCGCAGGCCCACACCGGGGGGGCACCCGATTTGGGCGATCTCGGGCCTGATCCCGTACCGGCGGCAGGGGGTGCCGCGGCGGGAATGGCGGGAATGGTCGATCTGGCGTCCTTTGATCTGCCGGACGGGATGGCCCCTCTGGGCCTGGACGGGGCCGACGGGCTGGGGCGCGTCCGCGACATCCCGCTCGAAGTGACCGTGGAGCTGGGCCGGACCCGGCTGCTGATCCGGGACATCCTCGACCTCACCCCCGGCTCCATCATCGAGCTGGACAAGATCGCCGGCGAACCCGTGGACCTGTTCGCCAACGGCATGCTGGTCGCTCGCGGCGAGGTGATCGTGATCGACGACAACTTCGGCGTGCGCGTGACGGAGATCATCACCGCCGCGGAGCGCGCTTCGGGGGGGAAAGATGCCCATGCCCTGGCTGCGTGACAACGTGGGTCCGACTTTGTTCGCCTTCTTGCTGCTGGTGCCGGCACCCGTCCATGCCGCCCCGCCCCCTGCTGTGCCCAAATCCGTTCCCGCCAAGCCTGTCGCCGCTGCGCCCTCCCCGGCGCTGCCGGACTACGGCGGGCGTGACGCGGCCCCGCTGGGGGGCACGGGGGACGGCGTCCCGAACCCCGCCGCCCAGGCCGGGCACGCGCTGGAAGCCCTCGTGGTCGTGCTGGCGGGCGCGGCGGGCGTCGTCTATGCGCTGAAGCGCTTCGGGCTGGTGCAGCCGGGCGTCGATGGCCGCCCCGCCCGGATCGCGCTGCCCCTGACGGGCCGCGCCCCCGGCCCCGCAGCCGGGGCGGCTTCGACGCCCATCGCGGTCGAGTCCTCGCAGGCGCTGCCCGGTGGGGCGATGCTGCACGTCGTCTCGACGGGGGGGCGGACGTTCCTGCTGGCGGCCACGCCGCACACGGTCACTCGGGTCGCCGAATGGCCCGTCGAGGGCGGGTCAGGTCAGGAGGCCGTGGGCGACGCCAACTTCGCCGACTATCTGGACCGGGCTGACGCCGCGCCCCTGATGAACCCCCAGGCCGATGCGTCGTCGCGCGTCGTCGCCGCCAATGCCCGCCTGCGCTCGCTTTTGGACCGCACCCAGGGGGAGGATCGACCGTGATTAAGAACCCCTCCCGGCAGGCAAGCCCGGAGCAACTGCACCCGATACGAAGTAATGCCCTCCAGGGCATACGCCACCCCTCCCCTGTGAGGGAAGGGCCGGAAGAGGCAAACGCTCACAATTTTCCAAAGCCCCTCCCTCACAGGGAGGGGTGCGAGCCTCAGCGAGCGGGGTGGGTTCCGGCCCCCCAAACTTGGGGCGGGGGGGCCTTTTTGCTGCTGCCGCTTCTCCTCGTTGTCAGCCTGCTGGCCGCCGCGCCCGCCCACGCCCAGGCCGGCTTCACGCTGCCGACCATCCCCGGCAGCGCGCCGGCCAAAAGCCCGCAGCAGGTCGCCAACACGCTGCAAATCCTGCTGCTCCTGACGGTCCTGACCCTGGCCCCCGCCCTCTTGATCATGACGACGGCGTTCACGCGCATCGTGATCGTGCTGTCGTTTTTGCGCTCGGCCCTGGGGACGCAGAACATCCCGCCCAACCAGGTGATGCTGGGCCTGGCCCTGTTCCTGACGTTTTTCGTGATGTCCCCGACGTTCAACCAGATGAACGCCGATGCCATCCAGCCCTATCTCAGCAGCAAGATGGACTTCAACACGGCCCTGGCGCGTGGCGAGACGCCTTTGCGCCGGTTCATGGTGGCCCAGACCTACAAGGACGACCTGAAGCTGTTCTTGCAGATGAGCCACTCGCCCCCGCCTCGAATCACGGACCGCGCGCACCCCGCCGACGCCCTGCCGATGCAGGTGGTCATCCCGGCCTTCGTGATCTCCGAGCTGAAGACCGGCTTCATCTTCGGCTTCATTATCTACATCCCGTTCATCATCATCGACCTGGTGGTTTCGTCCCTGCTGATGAGCATGGGCATGATGATGCTGCCGCCGACGGTGATCTCTCTACCCGCCAAGGTGCTGGTCTTTATATTGGCCGACGGCTGGCACGCCATCGCCGGCTCGCTCGCCGCCAGTTACCGGACCTAAAGCCGGTCAAGAGCCGGTCACTGGAGGGGGGGGACGATGACGGGGCAGGGGGAGAGGGGCGGGGTGAAGCTGCTGTAGGGCATGTAGTCGGCGGTGCTCAGGGTCTCCGGGCGTAGCCACTTCGCGTGGCCGTCCAGGTAGGCCAGCGTGACCCCGCCGGTGTGGACCCGCGTGGGGGAGTCGGAGCAGGGGGCGAAATTCCCGTCGTTCAGCGTGGCCTGCTCGTCCACCAGGAGGATCGTCTTAGAGGACGAGTCCACCTGAGCCAGACTGGTCGGCTGGACCGAGGTCGAGGGCGGGAGGGCGTGATAGCCGAGGAACTCGTTCATCGAGTAGCTGAGGCCCTTGACCGCCCCGTTGGGGTCCGAGGGGCAGGTGTACACCCCGCGGCTCCTGACGAACGGGTAGATCGCGCCGTTCGCGAGGTCGCTGAAGCTCCCCGCCGTGTAGACGTTGGCCGCGAGCACGACTGCGGGGGCGGGTATCCAGTCGGGGCCGGGGTTCGGCTTGGTGCCGATGCCGGTGTTTGGCAGCCTCTCGTCGTTGTCCTGCGTGTACTGGACGAAGGCGAGGCTGAGCTGCTTGAGGTTCGAGGTGCAGGACGCGCGTCGTGCGTTCTCGCGCACCTTCTGGAAGACGGGGAACAGAATCGCCGCGAGGATCGCGATAATGGCGATCACGACGAGCAGCTCGATCAGCGTGAATGCCTGGGTGAGACCGGGCACGGATTCGCGGCGGCGCGTGAGCATGAAAACAGCTTCCTTCTTTCCCCGCATTATATCGCAATCGGGAAGTGTTGTCAACAAATCCCTTGATGATCCGCAGAGACCGTGATATAATAGCGGCATCCTTTGCTGGAGATGTCTCATGACTCCGCTCCCCGCCGACCCGCGCCGCGAGAAAATCAAGACGCTCGCGCAGTACCAGATGTACTGCGTCATCCCCATCGTCGTCCTGAATGTGCTCCCGCACGGCCACCCCATCGACGCCCAGCACGCGCGCAACTCCGCCCTGCTCCACCTGTTCGCGACCATCGCCTGCGTCCTCGGCATCATCGCGTTGGAAGTTAAAAAGTACGGCTTGAAGAAGGCCCTCGCCGCCGACGACGCCGAGGCCCGGCGTCAGAACCCCGGCTCTACGCCGGGCGTCTGGCCCCCGCCGCCGTTGCCCTGAACCGTCCCCACGCCCAGGCCGCCGCCAGCGGCAGGGTCAGGCACGCGGCATAATAGATCGCGAAGCCCAGGCCGACCCCGACGTGCCGTGTCCCCCCCGCCCTGCTCAGGCCCATCTCGTCCAGCGCCAGAATTGCCAGCGGGTGCATCACGTAGATCGCCAGCGATTCGGCCCCCAGATACCCCAGTACGGCCCCCAGCGCACCCCGGTCGGCGGCAAACGCCAGCGCCAGCGCCACCAGGCTCGCGCCCGCCGTGTACAGCCATTCCCCCGCCTGGAACAAGGCCGTGTTGACGGGCGCATGAGCGACATGGGGGAGCTGCACGGCCAGCGCCAGCGGCTCATAGACGCACAGCGCGCCCAGGGCGACCGCGCCCGCCGCCCACCCCCCCCGCGCCAGCGTCCGCGGCAGGTCGCCCGCCCGGCCCATCAGCCACAGGCCCAGCGCGACGGGCAGGACGTCCCACAGGATCGTGCCCTGAAGCCGGTGCGGCAGCACGAAGCGGTTGAGCGCATAGACGGCGGCCTGGAGCGCCAAAGCTCCCAACGCCACGGCCCACAGCGGCGGGCGGCGGCGGAACAGCGGCACGAGCAGCGGCAGCAGCACGTACAGCTCCAAGACCAGCACGAAGAAGTAGAGGTGGAAGTAGGCCGTGCCGTATTGGAGCAGGACGAGCAGGTGTCGTGGGCCGGGGACGGCCTGGTGCTTGACCAGCACGTTGACCAGCACATATACCCCGCTCCACAGCAGGTACGGCAGCAAGGCCGTCCGCACCCGCCGGCGCGCGTAGCGCGCGAGGTCCGGCTTGCGCGTCAGCCCCAGCCCGTTGACCAAGGCACTGAGCATCAGGAAACACGGCACGGCCCATTGCAAGGCCTGGTTGGGGGCGGCCAGCGCGTACCACGCCCATGTCGGCGGCGCGTGTGACTTCGCGGGGTGCAGGGCGGGCAGGAAGTGGCCCGAGACGTGGATGAACAGCACGGCCAGGATCGCCAGCCCCCGGCAGACGTCAAGTTCCCCGAGCCGCGCGGGCGGCGCGGGCGTCGGCGCGTCCAGCCGCGCTTCCTCACCGGCGCTCCGCGAGGCTGGAGGCGCGGAGCCTTCCCCCCTGACCCCTCCTTCCTTCCTAGGGAAGGGGGCCGGGGGGTTAGGTTCTGAGGGGTCGGGGTTAGGTTCTTGGGGCGTGGTCAAAACAGCCCGCTGATCCGGCCCGCGCCGTCCAGGTCGATGTCCAGCGCGGCGGGGCGCTTGGGCAGGCCGGGCATGGTCAGGATGTCGCCGATCTGGGCGACCACGAAGCCCGCCCCCGCTGACAGCGTGAATGCGCGGACGCGCAGGGTGAAGCCCGTCGGTGCCCCCAGCAGCAGGTTGTTGTCGCTGAACGAGTACTGGGTCTTGGCGACGCACACGGGCAGGCGGTCGAAGCCGTGCGCCGTCATCCAGGCCAATTGCTTTTCGGCCTCGGGGCTGATCTCGATGCCGTCCGCGCCGTAGACGTTCGCCGCCAGCGTGTGCAGCTTTTCCACGACGGTCTGATCCGCCTCGTAGATGGGCCGGAACTCGCCGGGCGACTCCAAGGCGTCCAGCACGGCCTGGGCCAACGCCTCACCGCCCGCCCCGCCGGACCCCCAGACGTCGTTGACGGCCACGCGCCAGCCCAGGGCGCGGCAGTGGGTAACGACGGCCTCGATCTCGGCCAATGTGTCCGAGGCGAACTTGTTCAGCGTGACGACGACCGGGATGCCGACCTGGCCGACGTTCGCGGCGTGGCGGTCCAGATTGGGCAGGCCGCGCAGCACCGCGTCCACGTCCTCAGTGTTCAGATGGAACTTGCCCACGCCCCCGTGCATCTTCAGCGCGCGGCAGGTGGCGATGAGGACGACGGCATCCGGGGACAGAGCGGGCCGGCGCGGGGCGGCGACGATGTCGCAGTATTTCTCGAAGCCTAGATCGGATCCGAAGCCCGCTTCGGTCGTCACGTACTCGCCCAGCCGCAGGGCGAGCCTCGTCCCCAGGACGCTGGAACAGCCGTGGGCGATGTTGGCGAACGGGCCGCCGTGGACGAACGCGGGTGTTCCCTCTAATGTCTGGACGAGATTCGGCTTGATCGCGTCCCGCAGCAGGGCCGCCATTGCCCCGTGCGCGCCCAGGTCAGAGGCCGTGACCGGCTTGCCCCGCGCCGTCTGCCCGACCACGATCCGGCCTAATCTCTCGCGCAGCTCGGCCAGCGACTCCGAGAGGCACAGAATCGCCATGACCTCGGAAGCGACCGTGATCTGGAAGCCCGACTCGCGTGGGTAGCCGTTCGCCCGCCCGCCCAGGCCCACCGTCGTCTGGCGCAGGGCGCGGTCGTTCATGTCCAGGCACCGCCGGTGCGAAACCATCCGCACGTCCAGGCCCAAGGCGTTGCCCTGGTAGACGTGGTTGTCGGTCATGGCCGCCAGCAGGTTGTTGGCCGCCCCGATGGCGTGCATGTCGCCCGTGAAGTGGAGGTTGATGTCCTCCATCGGCAGCACTTGCGCCCAGCCGCCGCCGGTGGCCCCGCCCTTCATGCCGAAGACCGGACCCATCGACGGCTCGCGCACGGCGGCAATGGCGCGCTTGCCCAGGCGGCACAGCCCCTGCGCCAGCCCGATGGTCACGGTGGTCTTGCCCTCGCCCGCCGCCGTCGGCGTGATGGCTGTCACCAGGATGAGCTTGCCGCGCGGCGCGTCCGCCCCCTCCAAGAGCTTTTCAATCGCCGGCAGGCTGATCTTAGCCTTGTCCCTGCCGTACATCTCTAAATCGTCGGGCGCGAGGCCGAGGTCGGCGGCCACGTCGGCCAGGGGACGCGGCGTAACGGACTGGGCGATCTCCAGGTCGGTGAACATACGGTCTTTCCTGATGTCTTTTGTTTAATGTGTCTCATTCGGGTAGATGGCGATCTGCGAGCCTTCGGCCAGCACGACCGAGTCGGGCGCGCGCCCTTGCAGGAAGCGCCAGCGGTCGCCGTAGAGTAGCCCGAAATCCACGGACAGGTCCACCGACTCGACCGGGTAGGTGCGCCAGGCCGGGTGCCACACGCGGAACGACGTCAGCCGCCCCGTGTGCGAGCGATTAAACCCGGCCTCCTGTTCTTTTACCCAGGTCTCGAATCCTCCCTCATCCGGCACGGACGCCGTCCCGTGCGCCGTGACCGCGCACACCTGCGGCCGGCCCGCGACGCGGAAGTCGTGCCGAACCCGGCGCACATCCCCGGCCTGCGTCACGCGGCTTGTGATGGGCACGACCGAATACGGCTCGTTATAGATCAGCTTCGCCATGCCCGCGACTAAGGGGTTCGAGATCAGCTCGCGCACGAAGACGACCCCGCGCCGCTCGTCCTGCCGCGCGTACAGCCGCAGGTTGAACTCCGGGAAGTCGCACAGCGTCTTGGGGTAGGGGACGCTCCACCCCAGTACGCGCGTCTGCGTGAAGTCAAACGCGACCAGGCTGCACCACGCGCTGCCCTCCCACTTGTCCGGCACCAGACCCGGCGGCAGGTAGGGCAATACGGCCTCGTCGGGCACGGCATAAGAGACCAGTATCAAGTCAGACCAAACGGCGGTCAGGAAGGGGGTCATGCGCTAAAGTTCTTCTAAATGTTTCCAGGCCGCGTCTTCTTCCGGCGTATCTCATATGCGGATCAAGACAGGCTCGGCGGCAAGCATTGTCAGACGCCCTAGGCTTTCGCCTGGCTCTTCTTCCATTGTGAAAGGCTCATCATCGGGTTCGAGTTCTGCTTGACTCATAACCGCCATTTGTCAAGCCTCACCCTGCGTTGTGGCTGTAACAATGCTTTGACATTGTGCCTGTAAGTCCCGCTGTGGCTTTCGCGTGAGCGGCCCAACTACCTCCCAGTTGGTCGGCCTGCCGCCGTTGCCTCTCGCTGTGCCGGTAAGTGGCGTGAGCCGATGATTTCGCGCAATGCCTTCCTCGTCAAGCTTGGCTACTATATTGCGGATTTTCATGCTGATGGAGCTGGGACTACGGCGCGTGAGTTGATGAACGCCTTGAACCCCACCAAACTCGCCTTCATCGTAAAGGGCGGCATAGGTGCAGAGTACGATCTCGTCTTCTGTAAAGTAGTTCTTAGGCATGATAATCCTTATGGGGCTTGTACTTAGGCGGCCCGTAGCACTTGCTCAATACTCTGCGGCAGTTCGAGCGGCAGGAAGTAATCGGCGGGATACAGGTAGTCTTCGCCGGACTCGTCGATCACGCGCACGAATCCGACTTCATTGGCGGCTGCCGGTAAAATGGGATAGGCCTTTCGGAGTTCCAGATCGTCCTCTTCACCCTTTCGGATGCACAGCGCAAAGCGGGTGCGCGGCTTTGTCTCCACTTGGTTCATGGTGGTTCCTCTCAAGGCGTCAATCCAGAAAACGTTTGATCTTCATGCGGCGGCGGCCGATCCCGTTGGCTTCGTACCAATGTACTTCGGCTTGACGTGTCGTGTCGTCCGAGAGTTTGACAACGGTGTCGCCTTTGAGTTTGCGCCAGCGGCCACGGCCGAACTGCTTACGGATGCGCTCAATGTCGTGGATGGCCGCGCCCACGGCGATGGTTTCGACGTTCGTGATCGGGCCGACGATCTCAAAGGACATGACGCCTCAGCCCTGGATGGTCGGCAAGTCCAAAGCGCGGAGCCATTCTTGGAGTTCGGCGACGCGGGCGGGCTGGGTCGGCGGGAGGGCGATGGGGCGGCCCCGCGTGTCGATGACCAGACCGACGACGCCGCCTTCGACTGTAGCGGTTAAAGATTTGCCCCGGCCCGCGCCGACGTCGAAGCCGCGAGCGGGCGTCAGGGTCGCCTCGTCGGTCTGGCCGGGGGCGAGGGGCAGGACGCGGAGCTGGCCGAAGGGGACGGCGTGCGTCCCGCCGTTTTTGAGGGACACGGTCAGGCACGGCTCGCCGTCTTTCGCGGTCCCGACGGGGGCGAGGGCGTGGCCGAGCTTGATCAGACAGTCGCGCTCGAAGACCTGGGTGGCGGCCTCGGGCAGAATGGTGGACAGGACGCCGAGCTGGGGCATCATAAAGATCGAGTCCACGGCCAGCATCGTCACGCCTTCGGGCGCGTAGGCGTCCAGCATCATCAGGGCGCTCTGGGCGCGGTGGGGGGCGTGGGACAGGACGCCGCCGCTGCCGACCACCATGTCCAGGCGGAGCATGTCGATCAGCGTCTTGCCCGTCGCCCGGTCCAGGTCCAGGCCCGACTCGGTCTGGCCGCCTTTCAGTCCGCGCGCGAGTGACTTGTGGTGGTCGAAGGCCAGGCGCAGGGCCTCGCGGGCGACGGCCTGCTCGATCTGCAAGTCTTGCAGGGTTTGCGGGATCGTCGTCGGGCGGATCATCTTGTTGCGGAGCTGGTTGCGGAGCGAGGCGTCGTCGGCCTCGAACGGTATCCAGCGGGCGATCTGGGGCAGGCCGGCCTCGGTCAGCACGTTGCAGATGGAGTAGGACATGCCGAGGTTCGCGGACACGGTGCGGACGAAGTTGCCGTCGAAGACCGAGAACACGTCGGTCGTCGCCCCGCCGATGTCCACGCCCAGGACGTTGATGCTTCGCTCCCTCGCGATGGTCTCCATGATCTTGCCCACGGCGTTGGGCGTGGACATGATGCCCGCCGACGTCCACGTCGTCAGCTTCGCGTAGCCGGGTGCCTGCTGCATGACGTGTTCGAGGAACAGGTCATGGATCGCCTCGCGGGCCGGGCCGAGGTTCTCGCGGTCCAGGGTCGGGCGCAGGTTCGGCACCTCGCGCAGGTCCACCACGCCGCCCACGATGTCCGACACGGCGGCCCGCGCCTCGACGTTGCCGGCGAAGATGACCGGCAGCTTCAGGCCCAGCCCCAGTCGCGGCTTGGGGTCGGCGGAGCGCAGCATCTCGGCCATCTCGGTCAGGTGCGTGACCGTGCCGCCGTCGGTCCCGCCGGACACCAGGATCATGTCGGGCCGCAGGGCGCGGATGCGCTCGACCTTTTGATACTCCTTGCGCCCGTCGTCCACGGCGATGACGTCCATGATGATCGCGCCCGCGCCCAGGGCGGCCCGCTGGGCGGACTCGGCGCTCATAGACTTGACCACGCCCGCCACGGTCATCTGCAAGCCGCCGCCCGCCGACGACGTGCTCAGGTACAAATCCACGCCGCTGCCGTCGGGCCGGGTGTGCGTGATGATCTGGCCGCCCTCATCGAGCAGCGTCCGCCCGGTCAGCTCCTCGATCTCGCGCGCGGCGTTCGCGACTCCCACGGTCACGTCATCGAAGGGCGCTTCCACGGTCGTGGGGGCCTCGCCGCGCGCGGTCAGCCGGTACTCGCCGCTCTGCCTCTCGATCAAGATGCCTTTAGTCGTCGTGCTGCCGCAGTCGGTCGCGAGGATGGTTTGGACGTTTCCGGTGTCCGGCATGTTCGTCCCCTTTGCCTAACGGCCCGCAGCAATCTCGTCACGCTTTGACACTCTTGCCCCAGGAACCACCCACTGGCCTTCGCGCATCCTTTCCTCCAAGCAGGCGCGGCAGACGTTAATCTGCACTCGTCCGGGTAATGCCCAGACGGCAGTGATCGGTGCGGGAGTAAGGGCGGTACAGAGCTGAGTTTGTACCGTACACTCCCCCAGCATTACGACTCCACTCGGCTCAACTTGCATTGTCATTGTTCTCCCATGTGTATGCCAGCCAATCGATCAACCGATCCCTTGCATCCTCAATCAAATCTTCACGGTCCCTGGGGCTTAACACCGGCGTGAACGATGCCCGTAGGCTGGTCTCTGCCTCATCTACATATCTGTCAGGCGGATCGAACGGTCTGACATATCCCGCCTCGTACCTTTCCGCGTGAGCGAGTTCGTGCGCCAGGCAGGCAAGGACAGACAAGCGAGAGTTGGCGCCCATGCCTATGCCCGGATAAGCGTCTGCCCCCAACAGCACTGTCTTGGTCTGCTCGTTGAAACGGGTTTGTGAGCTGTAGCTGTGTGCTTGAGAAATATCCAAAAAGCGTGGCCTGTCCCCACAAAGGAACTCCCAGGCTTGTACGCAGTAGCTGATCTGCGCTTCATCAAGCCCCAATTGATTTCGGCTCCCCAGCATAACAAAGAACCTAATGCGCTTGAGGCACTGGTAAGACGGTCCGGGTCAATTTCAACCGCTGCCAGACCTCGCCCACTCCCACCGTGGCCGGGGCTTCGCCGCGCGCGGTCAGCCGGTACTCGCCGCCCTGCCTCTCGATCAAGATGCCTTTGGTCGTCGTGCTGCCGCAGTCGGTGGCAAGGATGGTCTGGACATGGCTGTTGTCGGGCATTGCTCTTCCTGTCGTTAGCTCACTGGGTTTGGCGGCGGGGGCCATACGCTCCCCTCCGGCTGCCTTTTGTTGATGATATATGCGGACAACTGGCCGACGGTATCCAGCCGTGCCGCGTCTTCATCAGGGATGGTGACACCAAACTCTTCCTCACAGGCCATGATCATTTCGGCGAACTCCAAGGACTCTGCCAACTCCTCCTGGAAGTGCGTGTTTGCCGTCACCTCTGTGATGGGGACGTCAAGCCACTCCGCCACGATTTGCCGGGTGCGCTCATAGATCATAATCACGCCGCAACAAGCTCAACGTGCTTCACCTGACTCAACCGCGTGGCATAGTTGAGGGCCGCGAGGATGTCTTCGCGCTCTAAGTCTTCATAGTCCGCGAGGATGTCATCGCTACTCATGCCTGCCGCGAGCAATCCCAGAAGCATCTCGACCGGGTAGCGCAGGCCGCGTATCGTCGGCTTGCCGTGGCATACGTTCGGGTCAATGGTTACTCGCTCGGTCATTGTTGTTGGCATCCTGAAGCATTGTAGCACATCGGCCCTGCCCGCGACATAGAACCCCACGGGTAGAGGAACCCCGCGCGGGTGGGCGGTGTTGGAGCAACATGCCTCTTTTAGAAACTCCCCCTGACGCGGTCCGTGACACACTCAAATCCCACAACGCCGCCGAGGGGTACGACCCGGAGCCGCGGCTGTCCCTGGCCGCCGACATGACGCCCACGGGGCAGTACGGCGAGCGCTGGTTCATCGTGGACCAGACGCGGCTGCGCGTGGTCACGCCCTCGGCGGACGGCCCGGCCCTGGTGGAGCTGGACCTGCCGCTGTCGGACATCAAGGAGGCCAAGGCCGAGACACTGGTGGGCGGCGGGGCGCTGCGCCTGGTCCTCCAAGACGGGACGGTCCGCGAGGCCGTTCGCTACACCCTCTCGCCCGCGCCGGCGTTCCAGTCGGCGTCGCGCGTTTTGGCTGCGTGGCTTAAGGGCGAGGAGCCGTCCGACTCGCTGCTGGCGGACTTCGACAAGAAGAAGGCCTGCGCCAAGTGCGGCGACCCGTTGCCTGACGACACCAACGTCTGCCCCAAGTGCGTGGACCGCAAGGCGGTCCTTTTGCGGCTGCTGTCTTACGCCTGGCCGTACAAGCTGCGCGTGTTCACCATCACCGCGCTGATGCTGGCGGGGACCGCGATGAGCCTGCTGCCGATGATCTTCCAGCAGCATCTCGTGGATGATGTGCTGATCCCGCACCACCACCGGAGCTGGATCGGCTGGATCCTGGCCGGGCTGATCGGCGTCGGCATCCTGGGCAAAGGCGTCGAGATCTGGCGGGGCCGACTGGTCTCGTGGATGTCCAACCACATGGTCTACACGATCCGTGTTCAGGCCTACGACCGGCTCCAGTCGCTGTCACTGGGGTACTACGACAAGCGGCAGACCGGCTCGCTGATGGCGCGTGTGACCCAGGACGTGGGGGAGCTGCAAGACTTTTTGGTCCAGGGCATCACGTTCTTCCTGGTCAACACCTTGGTCATCATCGGCGCGCTGGCCGTGCTGCTGACCCACAACTGGCGTCTGACGCTGCTGGTGCTGATCCCGGTTCCGTTCACCGTGTTCGCCACCAAGTTTCTGTGGGCGGCAATGCGGCTGCGCTTCCAGCGGCTGTGGCACCTGCGCGGCAACCTGTCCGCCTCGATTAACTCCGCCATCTCGGGCGTCCGCGTCGTCAAGGCGTTCGCCCAGGAGGCGCGCGAGGCGCAGAGCTTCCAGAACAAGTCCCACGAGCTGTTCAGCGCCAGCGTCGTGGTCGGCCAGGCGTGGAACACGTACTTCCCCATTTTGTCGTTCTTCACGACCGTGGGCATCTTCATCGTCTGGTACTACGGCGGCCTGCAAGTCTACGCCAACCACACCAACATGCTGCGGTACGGCATGACATTGGGGACGCTGACGCTGTTCATCGGCCTGATCGGGCAGCTCATGGGGCCGCTGCAGCAGATGACGCAGATCGCCGACTGGCTTTCGCGCTCGACGGCCAGTGCCGAGCGCGTCTTCGAGATCATCGACGCCGAGGCGGACGTGGCCGACGCGCCCGACGCCGTGGCCCTGCCGCATATCGAGGGCCGCGTCGAGATGAAGAACGTCCGCTTCTCCTACGACAAGAACGCCAGCATTTTGGAAGACGTCTCCGTGGACGTCGCGCCGGGCGAGATGATCGGCCTGGTCGGCCATTCAGGGGCGGGCAAGTCCACCATCATCAACCTGCTGTCGCGCTTCTACGACGTCAAGGACGGCCAGATTTTGATCGACGGGGTGGACATCCGTAAGATCAAGATGGAAGACCTGCGGCGGCAGATCGGCGTCGTCTTGCAGGAGCCGTTCCTGTTCCCCGGCACCATCGCCAGCAACATCGCCTATGCCAAGCGGGACGCGACGCCCGAAGAGATCATGCAGGCCGCCAAGGCCGCCAACGCCCACGACTTCGTGATGCGCTTCCCGGACGGCTACGACACCTATGTCGGCGAGCGCGGCGCGCGGCTTTCGGGCGGCGAGCGCCAGCGCCTGTCCATCGCCCGCGCCATCCTGCACGATCCGCGGATACTCATCCTGGACGAGGCCACGGCGTCGGTGGACACCGAAACCGAGAAGCAGATTCAAGAGGCCATGGCGCGGCTGGTCGAGGGCCGGACGACGTTCGCCATCGCCCACCGCCTGTCCACGCTGCGTAACGCCAGCCGCTTGATGGTCATGGAGAAGGGCAAATTGGTGGAGCTGGGCACACACGACGAGCTTCTGTCCAAGCCTGAAGGCGTCTTCCGCCGCCTGGTCGAGACGCAGCAGGAAGTCAACAAGCTCAAAGACAACTTCGTGCAGGAGTAGGATTCATGGAGAAGGACAACCCCTTTGCGGTGCGCTTCCTGGACGTCAAGACGCTGCGGCTGTTCCGCACCCGCCCCGAGGACGCCACCGTCCGGCTGACGATTGACGGGGACCGTTCCTGGCGCGACATACGCCTCGCCCGCGCGTTCCCGTTCTCGGACCCGGACCGCTTTATCGGCCTGCGGGACGGCGACGACAAGGACATCGGCGTCCTGACGACCCTGGACGGCCTGGACGGGGTCTCGCGGGGAATCGTAGAGGAAGAGCTGGAGCGGCGCTACTTCACGCCGCGCGTCGAGGAAGTTGTCTCGGTCAAGGACGAGTACGGGGTGGTGACGTGGGAGGTCAGGACGGACAAGGGCCTGCGCCGTTTCCTGGTGCGGAACCTGCGTGACAGCACGTTTCCCCTGGGCGTGAACCGGCTGATGATGACCGACGTGGACGGCAACCGCTACGAATTCCCCGATGTCCAGAGCTACGGCCCGAAGGCGTTCGCCGTGCTGTCTAAGGTGATGTAAGCCCCGGCACACGCCAGAAGACGCAAAAAAGCCCCCCATTCCTAAGTCATAGGAGCGGGGGGCTTTCTTATCTTCGTCTTCCTAGACCGAGCGCCGCCCGGTCAGGAACTGGTACACGAACACGATCACGGCGACCACCAGGATGAGGTGGATGAGCGGGCTGGCGACGTGCGCCACCAAGAATCCGACGATCCACAGTACGACCAGCACAGCCCCGATGATATACAGTAGGTTTCCCATTTGTGCGCTTCCTCCTATCGGCGTTTATTCCCTAATGTACGTCCGCTAAACCATTCAAGTCAGCCGTGCCGCTCAGCGTCAGACGCGAACCGCTGACCGACGCGCCCGTCACCGAGAGAGGCACCTTAAGCCCCGTCAGCGCCACGACCGGGTTGAGCTGATCCAGGGCGATGTTCGCCAGGCCTGCAGGCAGCGGGACGACGCCGACCTGGGCACCGTCCGCCACGAAGTCCAGCCGGCTGGGGTCGCCGGCGTCCGGCGCGAGCCGGCCCGCCAGAAAGGCCGTGGTGTGCAGGCCCAGGACGGTCACGGGGATGTGCGCCTCGACATCGGTCTGGCGCAGGGTCACGACCAGGCCCGGCAGCAAGGACTTGGTCCGGCCCAGATAGGCCGCGAGCTGTTCCTGCGTCAGCGTCGCCGAGAACACCGCCCGCCCGATGTGGTCCAGGCGGCGCGTGTCCCGGTCGAACGAAACATCGGTGGCGTCGGCAGACAGCGTCTCCACGGTCAGGGCCGGGGACAGCCGGACGCGCAACCCCTGGATATGCACGGCGCGGGCGCGGCCCCGCGCCAGGGCGAAGGGGTCGCCGTCCACCTGCACCTCGTAATGGTCCGCCGGCCCCAGCAAGGACGGCAGCAGGTTGGCGATCTTGTGCGCGGCGGTTTCCTGGACCGGGTGGCCGCACCCCGTCAGGGCGACGAGCGCGCCCACGGAGACAAAAGAAGCCAATCTAAGCGCGCGCATCGGGAGCTTTCGGATCATAATTTTGGGTGGTGATGACGCTGTCCGCGCCGATGGTCTGAACCGAGGCCAGGGGCAGGCGCGGCTTGCCGTGCAGGGCATCCGGTAGCAGGCCCGTGGCGATCAAGAGAGCAGGGACTAGGAGGCCGTCGGTCTCGACCAGGACATCGGCGACCTTGCCGATGACGGTCCCGGCGGGAGCGAGCACAGGCCGGCTCTCCAGAGACTTGGCGGCGATCTCGGCAGGGTCCGTGGGCGCGTCCGAAAAGACGCCCTCGCTCGGCACCGTCAGGGCGTCCGCGCCCACGCTCTGCACCTGGGCGGCGGGCAGGAACTTCGGCTTGGAGAACATCCCGCCGCGGTCCACCAGAAAGCCCGTGACGCGGCCGGTGTCCAGGCGGAACACGATGTCGTCGATGCGCCCCAGCCGGTCTCCTCCGCCCAGGCTGACCACGGCCAACCCCGCCATCTCGCGCCCCGTCTTCATTGCCATGTGCTTATCGCCTCCTTTGCATCCCGAACAGAATCTACCCAGATGGGGCGATGCCGCAACCCCACCCGGCTGCTACGCGCCGCCCGCCGTCTCCTCGAACACGTCGGCCAGCTCGCCCGCCGTGGTCGTGCGGGCAAGCCCGATCTCATACAGCTCCAGCCCGACCGCGCCTGCCACGAAGGCCAGGCCGACCAGGAGCATCAGGATGCCCAGCGGCCCCAGGCGGACCGTTTGGGAGGCGAACAGCACGGCCAGAACCGTGGCGATGAACGAGAGCAGGGCCAGCGAGAGCAGCGCACTGGCCCCCCACATGGCCGAGATGCGGCGGTGAAACAGGCGCAGCTGGCGCTTCAGCGACTCGCGCCTCGGTGCCGCTGTGACAGTTGCCCGATATTCCGCCGTCATCTGGCGTAATTGGCTCGCGATGGCGGTGTACTTTCCGGTGTAGGCCGACAGCAGAATCGCCGTGGTCGTGATCAGGCCGACCGGGGCGACGACGCTGCCGATGATGCTGGTCACGTTGCCGAACGACACGGGCGCTTGGGGCATAGGAGTAGACGCGGCCTAACCCGCAGGCTGCACGGTCAGCACGGTCACCTCGGGCGGGCAGAACAGGCGTACTTGCGGCCCGATCATGCCCACCCCGCGCGACGTGTAAACGAGGTGGTGGGCGGCCTGCCGCAAGCCTTCGGGATACTGCCGCCCGTAATTCGGGCAGTGCAGCGGCGGCAGGCCCGGCAGGCGAATCTGCCCGCCGTGGGAGTGGCCGGAGAGCTGCAAGGAGAAGCCCGGCGGCGCTTCGTCGGCGTAATCCGGCTCATGCACCAGCAGCAGCTTTACGGCCCCGGCGGGGACGCCGCGCAGCGCCTGAACCGGGTCCTGGGCGGACATGGAGCGCGGGTCCAGGCCGACCAGCCAGACGTCGGGCGTGCCCGGCAGCGGCGCGGAGCGGTTCCGCAGAACTTGGAAGCCTGCTTGTTCCAGCGCGCGGGTGACATGGGCCGGACGTTCCTCGTGGTGTCGTCCGCCCCAGTCGTGGTTGCCGAGGACGGCAAAAACGCCGCGCGGGACTGTCCGCAGGAGGGTCAGCGCCCGGACGCTGGCGCGGATATATGTCGAGGCGCTGGAAACAAAATCGCCGGTCAGGAACACGACATCCGGCTTCTGCGCCAGCAAAAGGCTGACGGCGCGCTCCACCCGCGCGACGGATCGCCGGTCCTGGCAGTGCAGGTCACTGAGCTGCCCGATCTTCATCCCCGCCGCCGCGACCGGCCAGCCCGCCAGCCGCACCTCTTGATGAACCACTTCGAGGTGCTCCGCCTCGCACTCGTGCCCGTAGACCGGCGCGGCGACGCCGACGACCGTGGTCGCGGCCAGCGTCTTGAGGAAGCGCCGCCGTGCGGGCGAAGCGGGCCTGGAAGTGGATTGAGAGGCGGATTGAGGGGCGAGCCTGCGTTTCGGTGTCATGAACATTATTACTGAGGGCCTACAGCGTCCGCACGACCAGCCGCCCGCGCAGGGCGTCGACTGTCGGAGTCGCGTCGTCTTTCTCCACCGTCAGCGTGCGCGTCTCGCTGGGGCGCAGGTGAAAGAAGTTGTCTTCCAGCCCCGAAAGCGGCGCGTCGTCGGTCCGGCGCAGCCAGACGTAGGGGGCAAACCGCTGGGCCGTGACCGTCACCGTGTAGGCATACGCCCCAGCGTCGGAAACTGTCACCGTCAGGCCCGGATCGGCCCGGCGCAGGTCCTTCGGCTCGGCCAGCAAGAGATAGTTCTCGGCATCGGGGCCGTCGCCGTCGGGGACAAAGCGGGCGTAGGCGTAGACGTCCCGCTCCCGACCCAAAGACTCCTCCATCTCGAACGACGCCGCGACCGAGGCCGCGTTCGGCTGGGCCGAGACGCGCGCCGTTTCTTCGTGCAGCGTCTCGCCGTCCAGCGTCGCCAGGGTCCAGGTGATGACCCCCGCCAGAGGCATCGTCAGGTCGTTCACCAGATGCGCCGTGACCGACTCGCCCTCGCGCACTAGGGACAGCAGGAGGGGGGCGTAGAACTTTTTGGCCGCAAACCAGGCCGCCTTCGGCTCGCCCTCCGAGTCGATGACCGCCCAGGAGTGGGTCGGCCAGCAGTCGTTGATCTGCCAGAACAGCGTCCCCCAGCACCGGCCCTTGCGCCGCCGGTAGTGCTCCACGCCGTACTTCAGCGCTTCGGCCTGATTGCACTGGCTGTAGTAGACCATGTCCTCCAACGTCTGCATCGCGGGGAAGTGCAGGGCGATCAGCCCCAGATACGCCTCGTAGCCCTTGCGCGTCTTGTCGTGCCAGCGGACGGCGGCGGAGTGCGGGTGCCGGTCTGAGGGCGCGAGGCATTTGCCCCACGCGCGCAGCCCGCATGACGACGCGAAGCCGAACTCGGAGCAGAACCGGGCATCATTTTCGGTGTAGTGCACCCAGTCGCCCTTGTCGTGCCAGACCTCCCAGTTATGGCAGTCGCCGGCGTTCGGGTCGTTCGGGTCCGCCCCGCTGCCGCCGAAGGGCGACGACGGCCAGTAAGCCGTTTGGGGGTCTTCTGCGGCCACGACGGCGGGTAAAACCTCGTGGTATATCTTTTCGCCCAAGAAGCGGTTCGGCCCGCCGCCCGCCTCGGCCCATCCCCAGGTCGCCTGCGCCCAGTCGTTCTCGTTGTTGCCGCACCACAGGGCGAGGCAGGGGTGGTTGCGGATGCGCCGCACCGCCGCCGTCGCCTCCACCCGCGCCGCCTCTAACGCCGCCTCGTCGTCGGCGTACAGGGCGCAGGCGTAAGGAAAATCCTGCCACACGAGGATGCCGAGTTCGTCGCAGATGTCGTAAAAGTCCTCGCTCTCGTACAGCCCTCCGCCCCAGATACGGAGCATATTGAAGCCGGCGTTTTTTGCCTGCGTGATCCGCTGGCGCAACTGTTCATGTGAAATGTGGCCCGGAAACGAGCTATCAGGTATCCAGTTCGCGCCCTTGATGAACACGTCCTGGCCGTTGACACGGAACTTGAAGCTCTCGCCTTTGCCATCGGAGTCTGGTTCGCGGACAAGACCTATGGTGCGAAGGCCAATTCGCGTCTTGATTACGTCCTTGAACGGCTTTTTCCCCTCGCCATGTAAGATTAACTCAAGTGCGTACAGCTTTGGCTCCACAGCATCTTCTTGTATGCTGTTCGGCTGCCAGCGCTTTGGGTTGTCAAGAGTGATGCTGACAGTGACTTGCTGCTTTTCTTGTGCCGAAAGCTCAAGACGAGCGTAATCAGGAGCGGTGTTTGACATCCGGTAGAGACTCGATCTATCCTCTGCAATCTCGGCACGTAATACCAAATGCGTATCCAGTGCCTCGGGGGCGCGTTCCACATCCGCCGTCACGGTGACAACGGCTTTGCCATCGTCCGTGAACTCTACGTCGTATTTCCAGCCGGTGATGCGGGCGACCGGTACCGTCACCAACTCCACCTTTTGCCACAGGCCGCAGCCCAGCAGTTCCGGCCCCCAGTCCCAGCCGTACATATACTGCGCCTTGCGGACGAACGAGCGCGGCCCCCACATGAACCAGTCGTGCGGGCGCGTACCCTTGCCCGCCGCCTCCCAGGCCGCATGGCGCTCGCGCCCGACTCGCAGGGGGGAGGCGAACTGGACGCGCAGAACGTTGTCGCCGTCCGCGCCCTCGCCCGCGCGCAATCTGCCGCCGACGGGGAACTCGTGGGGGATGAACATGTTGTCGGCTGTCCCCAGCGGCTCGCCGTTGAGCGACACTTCCGCCAGGGTGTCCAGGCCGTGGAACACCAGAAACGCACACGCGGGGGCCGGGCCGTCCTGGTGGAACGTCGTCTCGTAGACAAAGTCCGTCTCGTCCACCCAGGCGACCGTGCGCTCGCTCAGGCGGTAGAAGGGGTCGGGGATGACGCCCGCCCGGTGCAGATCGAGGTGGACGTGGCCGGGCACCTGGGCCGGCAGCCAGGGGAGCCTGGTGGTGGGGGATGCACCCGGTACGTGGACATCCTGGAAGCGCCAGCCGTCGCGCAGTTCGCGCCGTATCGTTTGCAAATCGGTTCTCCTTAAAGAGCCAATGAGGAGGTCTCCTCCTCGGCCATCACCGCCTCGGCCATCGCGCGCCGCCGGGACAGGGCGAAGGCGAAGCACAGGCTCATCACTAGGCCCGCGCACCAGTAGGGCGCGGTCTGGCCGACGTTCTTGTACAGGTAGCCCGCCGTGGCCGGGCCGGTCGCGCGGGCCAGGCTGTCGAACGAAGCCGACAGCCCCAAAGCCGCCCCCTGCGCGGTCGCCCGGCGCGAGACCAGGGCGCGCAGCGACGGCCCGTTCAGGCCGTTGCCGACGGCGATGGGGATCATCGGGCCGAGCAGCAGCACGGCCAGCAGGGGGGCCAGCGGGAACAGCAAAAACCCCAGCGCCATCAGGCCAATGCCCACGACCACCAGATTCGGCTCGCCGAAGCGCTTGACTAAAGGGCGAATCAGAAACCCCTGGATGACCACGATCAACACGCCGACGTAGGCGAACACGCCGCCCGCGACGGCGATGGCGTGGCGCGTGGTGACGCCCGGCTCTAAGTGCTGCTTCAAGTAGGCCGTAAACGTCCCTTCTAAATTACCGAAGGCAAAGGTCACGGCGAACGTCAGCAGGTACAGAAACCCGACCGGGCCGGTGACGGCCGAGGCCATCTGCCCCATTCTGGCCCGAAATCCTCCCGGCACCTGGCCCGCCTGGTCGGGCCGGCGCGGCGGCTCGGGCAAGACGCGCCAGATGTAGACCAGATTGCCTAAAGCAAGCAGCGACGAGAAGAACAGCGGCCAGCCCAGCCCAATCTGGCCCAGCAGCCCGCCCAGGGCAGGGCCGAGGACGAAGCCGACGCCGAAGGCCGCGCCTAGATACCCCAGCCCCATCGCGCGCAGATTGGGCGGCGTGATGTCGGCGGCGTAGGCCTGGGCGACGGCGAGCGAGGCGGACGAGAAAATCCCCGCCAGGATGCGGGCCGCGAACTGCCCCTCGATGTTGTGCGAGGACAAACCAAACAGGGTGTAAAAGACGGCGTCGCCCGCCAGCGACCCGAGCAGGATGGGCTTGCGCCCGATGCGGTCCGAGAGCCGCCCCCAGAACGGCGCGAACAAGAACTGCATCAGGGCATAGGACGCCCCCAGCCAGCCGCCGTACTCGCCGATGCGCGGGTCCTGGGCGCTCTTGAGGTGCAGGCCGCGCTGCACGAAATCGGGGATCAGCGGGATGATGATGCTGAAGCCCAGCACGTTGATCATCACGGCAAGCGCGAGCAGGGCGAGGTTGACGTGCATCCGGCGGTCGTCCGGGCTGAGTTTTTTCTTGGTGGCGTCGGGCGGGGGGGGGGACATGGGACGGCGGCTTCTCCGGCGGAAAATCTGTGCCTAGTATACCCCAGCGCACCCCCGCGCGGGAAGACGCCGCCACACACGAAAAACCGTGTTATAATGACATGTTATCGTGCTGTCGCCCGCGTCATCCCGGTGCTGTTCGGCCAGCCCGCTTTGCCCCATTAGGGAGAAAACACAGCAAGAACGCACAGGAAGGAACCACACGCATGGCCGCCAACGACACCGGACACGACCTCGTCCCCCCGAAGCCCGTTCGCCCGTCCTGGGAGACTGCCGCGCCGCCGGAACCGCGCCCCACGCCCGCCGCGCGTCCGCCCGCCGCTCCGGCTGCTCCCCCCTGGCCCGCCGTACCCCGTCCGCCCGTTTCACCGCTTCCATCGCAGTTCGCGTCGCCCGCACCCTTCGAGGGCGGTGCGATGGCCTATGACCTGGCCGGCAACCCAATCGCGGGTGCCGCCGCCAGCCCCACCCCTCACGCGCCGCCCACGCAGTTCGGCTATTCCGCCGGACCCGCTGCCGCGTCCTGGCCTCCCCCGCCTGTTGGAGGGCCGGCGGGCGGGGGGCTATACGGGCTGGGTGAGGCGCGCAACAATTCGGGGGAGCAGTCGCACCTGCCACCGGAGATCGGGCGGCTGCGCTGGCACTGGGGGGCGTTCTTTTTCCCGATCCTCTGGACCAAGAAGCACGGCCTGACAACCGTGGCGGCGATGCTGGCGGGCGGCCTGTTTGCCCTGCGGATGCTGCGCGTTGTGCTCCAGTCCGTCAGCCCGGTCGCGTTCGTGGCGATCTGCGGTGTCTACGCCGTCACCTACCTCGCCCTCCAGGTCTACTTCGGCCTGAATGGGCACCGAATCGGCTGGCGCAACCGGCACTTCCCCGGCGGCACCACCGAATACTTCAAGGTCCAGAACGCTTGGATGTGGTGGGGCTTCGGGCTGGGGATCATATCGCCGGTCTTGATCGTGATGGCGTTCCTCGGCGTCCTGGGGGCCGCCCTGGCCGGCGGCGGCTCCGGCAGCTCCTCTGGGAACGGCACCTACGGCAGCCACCGCTACGGCAGCCATGGGTACGGCGGCTCCTACGGGGGCAGCGGCTACAGCCGGCCCTACTCGACGCCTCCCGCTACCAGCAACGCGGGTGACACCGCGCCTTGACGGGAGGAGACACGATGCCCGACGCCCCGTATCCCGACGAGCCGGCAGAGGCGGCGGAGGATGTCCGCTACGACCTCGCGGGCAACCCGCTCCCACCCCTGCCCGCGTCGGCCCTGCCCGCCGCCCCACGCCCGGCGGCTGCCACACCCGCGCCTGCGTGGGGGTCGCCAGCGCCCGCGCCGGGCGGTGCCCCGCCCGGCTTCACGGCCCCGCCCCTGTCCACGCCCCCGCCCGGTTTTACGCCCCCGCCCGGCTCCACACCCGCGCCGGGTGGGTTCACGCCGCCGCCGGGCTACCAGCCGCCGGGTGCTCGGCCCGCCTCTACTCATGCCGCACCGTCCGGCCCCGCGCTGTGGATCGGGCTGGGCGTGGCTGCCGTGGTCGTCCTCGGCCTGATCTTCGGGGTCGCCGCGCTCAAGCCGGTGACGGTGGACGCGCCGAAGTCTTACACGACCTACACGGCCATCGACAACACGTTCTCCTGCGACCAGCCGGGGGGCTGGAAGCTGAAGGAGTCGGGCGTCCAAGGCGGGGCCGAGTCGCAGGCGATGTTCAAGCTGGGCCACGCCCAGGTGCACATCGTCTCGGACGCCGTCGGCTCGCTGATGGCCGACGCCACGAGCAGCAGCCTGATCCCGCAAAAGCCCGCCGTGCAGCGTCTGCACGAGGCCGACGAGCACCAGCTCGCCGACGAGCTGCCCGGCTACGACGAGGGCGACGCCCAGCCGTTCCAGTCCAAAGTCGGCGACTCGCGGCTGTCCGAGTGGACGGCGGATGGGGGCGGGGGGGGCAAGCTGCACGGCTACCGGGTGACCATGCTGGACAAGGACCGCGAGATCACCGTCATCTGCCTGTCCCCGCAGCGCAACTGGGCCGTCTTGCAGCCCGCCTTCCAGCGCATCATCAGCAGCATCGTCCCCGGCAACGGGTAAGGTTCTTTCCGAAAGGGGCCGCCCGTGTTCATCCCGTTCGTACTCCCGTACCGTGCCAAAAACCCGCCGCCCGTCTTCCCCTACGTTACGGTCGGGCTGATCGCGCTGAACGTGCTGGTCTTCGCCCTGACCGTTGACGACCATCTGGGGGTCCGCGAGGGCGTCGTCGCCCGCTACGCCGTGTCGCACACCAATCTCAACCCGTGGCGGCTGGTGACGGCGATGTTCCTGCACGAGTCGCCGCTGCACATCTTGGGGAACATGCTGTTCCTGTGGATCTTCGGGGCCGCCGTCGAGGGCCGCCTGCGTCCGCTGCGGTTCCTGGCCGTGTACTTCGCCGCCGGCATCTTAGGGGGGCTGCTGAGCGACTTCGTGACCGGCCTGATCAACCCCGAGATCCAGAACCTGGGCGCGTCGGGGGCGATCATGGGACTGGCGGGGGCCTATCTGTACCTGTTCCCCTACTCGCCGATCCGGCTGGTCTGGTTCTGGTGGATCACGCTCCTGCCCCGCTTCGGCATCATCGAGTGGCAGGCGCGATGGGTCATCCTGTACTTCGTCGGGCTGGACGTGCTGAACGGGGTCATTCTGGGCGGCGGCGACGGGGTGGGGCACTTCGCGCACCTGGGCGGCGCGGGGGCGGGGTTCCTGGCCGTGATGGCGCTGCGGGTCCCGCGCGACACCGAAGACGTCTCCGAGGTACAGGCGACGCTGGCGGACATGCGCGACGTGTCCCTGCTGCCGCTGCACGACCTCGAAGCGCTGATGCAGCGGCCCACCGACGACGTGCCGCTGATCCTGGCCTACTGCCGGCAGTCGCTGATCGCCCCCATCGGGGCGAGCGAGGCCAAGTGCGTCTGGGGCCTGCGCCAGTACGCGGCCCTGCTGATCGAGCGGGCGGATCCGAGCGTTCTGCTGGGCGTCGTCCTGCCGCTGTCCGGCCCATCCGCCACCCAGCTCGCGCCCGCGTTTTTTCTGCGGCTCGGCTCGCGGCTGGAGCGGGCGGGGGCCATCGAGGGCGCGGTGCGGCTCTACCACCGGATGTGCGAGGTGTTCCCGCCCGGCCCCGACGTCGAGGCCGCCTACCTGCGCGTGGGCCGGATCATGGAGCAGGTCTACCGGGACCAGGCGCAGGCCCGGTTCTGCTACACGCAGGTCCTCAAGCTCTTCCCCCACGGCGCGATGCGGGCCGAGGCCGAGCAGGGCCTCCGCCGCCTGGCGTCGTTCCCGCCTGCCCCCCCGCCCGCCCCCGCCGGGCGGTGAGGCGGGCCTATTCCAGTATGGAGAAAAAATGAGCCTTCAACGAGTAGTATTGAATGTTGCGGCTGTTTGCGGAATCTCCGCGGCAGCCTGCTGGGCTGCTCCGACGGGAACAGCCACGTGGTCCCCGAACAAAGCACTGCTGGGGCAGCTCGCGCCTGCGACCAAAGTGAGTAAATATCAAATTCAGCCTCCACAAAGTTACACCATCCATGCTATGCCGGGACCTGTCGGCATCAGCGGGGATGCCTGGGTCGGCCTGGCCCGTCCTGACGGAACACGCCCGTACATCATGCTGGCGTTCTTTACGCCCCCCGCAGGCGAGAAGAACAGGTATACGCTCAAGCAATTCGGTGCCAAGATGTTAGCAGGGATAGAGCGCAGGCGGAAAAGTTGGAAACAGTCATCGACAGAACAGGGCATCGTCAATGGCCTAACGTTCCTGCGGACGCGCTGGCAGGGGATGGATGCCTTGACCGGACAGCCTATGTACGGCTTTAGCTATGTCGCGAAGGATGCCAATGTCTTTGTGCAACTCTCCAGTCAAGACTTCGCGCCATACAAAAATCCTGCTCTGTCTCTCGCGGAGGCGTCAGCATTGACATTCAAGAAGCAATAGATTAGGCCCGTCCTGGCATCGGCCTACAGCAAGCAGGGGCAGATGTACAGGCCGCTCTTGCTTGGCTCTGGCAGGCGACGCCCTCTGGGTGCGGGGCTTCCTGGGGAAATCTTTATCGGCCTTTTTCATTTGGTCCCTTCGATACCCTTGAATACCAAGGGGTTCCGTGCTATAATAGCAGGAGGTCGCACTACGTCCTTTATCGGTCCCTGCTTTTGGAAGAATCCTCGGAATAAAATACTATGAATTATTCAAGCCTTCTTGGCGACTCCCGTCGCGCACTCCGCACTGCCGTTGCGGCGTCACTGGGTAAGAAGCGGGGTGGGGCGGCCGTGGGTCGCGCCCTGGCTCTGCTCGTACTTTCTGCGTTCGCGTTTGCGGCGGCGATGCCGCCGGCGGCGGCCTCCGGGCCGGTGATGAGCGGCCTTGCGGGCGGCTCCGACGGCGTGGCACGTCTGGCCTGGGCCAACCCGGACGGGGTCATCTCCTACTGGCGTACCACCGCAAGCAGCCCCGTCGCTGTCAGCAGCTACGGGCCTTATGCCGGCTGGAGTCCTGTCGGAATCGCGACCGGCGGCAACAACGTCCCCCGATTTCTGTGGAACAACGTGGACGGCACCATGTCGCTCTGGAATCTGACCGAGAGCAGCGGCGCTTTCAGCTTTCAAAACTACGGGCCGTTTGCCGGATGGAAGGCTGTGGCGATCTCCGCCGGCGGCAACAACGTGCCGCGCGTCATGTGGACCAACACCAACGGGGCCGAGTCTTTATGGAGCGTCAACGCCGCGGGGGATTTTGTCCACTCTGAGAACGGCCCCTATGCCGGCTGGACGGCCTCCTTCCTGGCGGTCGGCCCCAACAACGCCCCCCGCATCCTGTGGGTCAACACGAGCGGCGTGATTTCCCTCTGGGGGAACGCCGACACCGGCTCATCCAATACCGACTACGGCCCCTACGCCGGCTGGTCGCCGATCAGCATGGTCGTGGACAGCACCAACTCGCCGCGCATTTTCTGGAGTCACCCGGCTGACGGCACGGTCTCCCTGTGGAAGGTCGGAGCAGACACCAGTTTTACCTTCCAGAATTTCGTGGCTCCCGCCGGGTTCTCTCCCAAGGGGGTCACCGCCGGTCCCGCCGGCACCGTCAGCCTTGTCTGGGCCGGGGCGGACAAGACGGCACAGATCTGGGTGATCAACGCCGACGGCGGCGTCGGGTCGAAAACCGTCTATCCCTCCGCGTATTCCCTCGTGGTGGCACCCAGCCCTGTCGTCGGCGGCACGTCCAGCATCGGCACGGTGGCGCTCAACGCCCCCGCGCCCTCGGGCGGCGTGTCGGTGGCGCTCGCCAGCGACAGCGCGCTGGCGAAGGTCCCGCCCGTGGTGCTCGTCCCCGCCGGCGCGACGGGCGCGGCGTTCACGGTCACGACCAGTAATCCCGCCGGCCCCGGAGCTGCTACGGCCAACATCTCCGCGACCAGCGGTGGGGCCACGCAAACCGCCGCTCTGAGCATCACCTACACGGCACCCCAGGTTGCTTTGGTGTCCTTTAGCCTTTCACCGATCAGTGTCCCCGGCGGCACGTCCAGCGTCGGCACGGTGGCGCTCAACACCCCCGCGCCCTCGGGCGGCGTGTCGGTGGCGCTCGCCAGCGACAGCGCGCTGGCGAAGGTCCCGCCCGTGGTGCTCGTCCCCGCCGGCGCGACGGGCGCGGCGTTCACGGTCACGACCAGCAACCTGAGCGGGCCGGGAAGCGCCACGGCCTACCTCTCGGCAGCTTACAGCGCAGCCACGCTGAAAGCGGCCCTGGGCATCACCTACGCGCCGTCGGTGCCCACCACCGGCGTCTACCGGCTGACGACGAAGGGCCAGCAGGGGCTGGCGCTGGACGTGCTGGGCTTCGGCAACGGCAACGGCACGACCGTACAGCTCTATGCGGCCGGCCAGACCTGCAACCAGCAGTGGCTGGTCGAGAAGCAGGCCGACGGCACTTTCAAGCTTCACCCGTATTCCGGCGTCGGCACCAATCAGGTTCTGGACGACAACAACGGCGGCATCGCCAACGGCAACAAAGTCACGACCTACCAGGACAACGGCAACGACGCGCAGCGCTGGTTCTTCCTGGACATCGGCGGCGGCTTCTACCGGATCATCCCGAAGAACGCGGGCATCGCCTCCGCCCAGACCCTGGACATGAGCGGTGCCGAAGGGGCCGCGTCAGGTTCGACGACGGCCATCTACCCCTACTACGGCGGCAGCAACCAGGTGTTCCGGCTGGACCCGCCCGGTGCGCCGCAGCCGACGCCGGGCGTCTACCGAATCTCGACGCGGGGCAACCCGAACCTGTCTCTGGACGTGGTCGGCTTCGGCAACGGCGACGGCACGAACGTCCAACTCTTCACCGCGAACCAGACCTCCAACCAGCAGTGGCTGGTCGGGACGACCGGCGGCAACCTCTACAGCGTCGCGGCCTACTCCGCCGCGAATTCCCTGCAGATGCTGGACGACGCCGGTGGGGCGACGGCGAACGGTACCAACGTGACGACCTATACCGACAACGGTGCCCCGGCCCAGCGCTGGTACTTCGAGGACGTCGGCGGCGGCTATTCGCGGCTTGTCCCGTCGAGCGCGGGGGCCGCCTCCGGGCAGACGCTCGATGTCCGCAACGGCAACAGCGCCGCGCTGGGCGACACGCTGAACATCTTCGCCTACTACGGGGGCGACAACCAGGTCTTCAAGCTCAACGACCCCGGCCCGTCCCAGATCCTCGTCAATCCGAAAAAAGGCATGACCGCCAAAGAGTGGGCCGGCTGGGGCATCCACAACTCCTGGTACTACACCTGGGGCGCGGACGAGCCGACGGATGCCCCCCCCGGCACCGAGTTCGTGCCGATGGAATGGGGCTATTACGGCGGCGACAGCACCGCCTGGCTGAACGGCAGGAAGGCACAGGCGGGCGTCAAGAACTTCCTGGCTTTCAACGAGCCGGACCACACCGATCAGGCGAACCTGAGCGTCGCTTCGGCCCTGGACGGTTTCCAGTACTTGTCCAACCTCGGCATCCCCGTCAGCAGCCCGGCCTGCGCCGACGACAACGGCCAGTGGTTCAGTGACTTCATGGCGGGGGCTTCGGCGAGAAACTACCGGATCGACTTCATCGCGGTCCACTGCTACGTCCGTGACCCGTACCAGTTCCTGAGCTACATTGACAACCTCCACAACCGCTACTGGCAGCACCCGCTCTGGATCACCGAGTTCGCGCCCGCCGACTGGTCGGGGACCAACCCGGTCTCGGTGGACGAGGCGAAGAACTTCATGAGGATCGTCGTACCCGCCCTCAACAGCCGCTGGTACGTGGCGCGGTACGCCTGGTATACGGGGGCCGATCCCGGCGGCACCTGGACCCTCAGCTCGGCGGGGCTGGTCAACAAAGACAGCTCCCTGACCGACATGGGCCTTTTGTACGGGCGCATGTAGCCCCCGCCGTCCCGCCCGGAACGCGCAGCGGCCCGTCCTCTACCCAGAGGACGGGCCGCTGTTCTCACGCAAGTGAACGCTCTTGAAGAGGCGAAGGACCCGAAGAGGCGAAGGACATGCTCTCTGTTGCCCTGCAAACAGCCGCCATCATCGTGGCGGGCCTGATGGTCGGGAACGAACTTTGCATCAGCGCCTTCGTGCATCCCCGGCTGCGCGCTCTCGACGACCGGCTGCATATCGCCGCCGTTCAAGCACTCGCCCGCGCGCTGGGGGCCGTCATGCCGTTCTGGTACGCGGCGACGCTGCCTTTGACGGGGATCGTCGCCTACCGGCTTCATGCGGCGCGGGCGGCCTCGGCACCGCTGGCGGGCATTTCGGCGGCGCTGTGGCTGTTCTCGATCCTCTACACCGTCGCCGGCCCGGTGCGGATCAATGTCCAGGTGAGCGGCTGGGACCTGGAGCGTCTGCCGGAAGATTGGAAGCAGCAACGGGGCCGCTGGGATACGCTCCATGCGATCCGCGTGGTCATCCTCGTGGTCGCCCTTGCCTGCCTGGTCGCCGCCTGTCTTGAGGCGCGGACTGCGGCCTGAGAGCGTGCCAAGGAAAGCCGCGCGGATTGACAACCCGCGCCCGGTGCCGGTATAATACCGTCGCCTTCCTAATCCGTGGGGTTGTAGCTCAGTGGATAGAGCACTCGTTTCCTAAATGAGGTGTCGGCGGTTCGATCCCGCCCAGCCCCTTTGAAGAGGGAGAATATTCACACGGAGAGGTCGCATAGCTGGTCTAGTGCGTCCGCCTCGAAAGCGGATGTGGCGGCAACGTCACCGTGGGTTCGAATCCCACCCTCTCCGCTCCGCCAAAACATCAGAAGCACCCGCCGTCAGGCGGGTGCTTCTTTTTTCATGGACGCCCAGAAAGCCGCCCCTAGAGGCCCGTTCCGGCCTGGGTCAGCGCGTCACAGGTCTGGCCGGCGACCTGCTCGAAGTCTTCGTCGGTCAGGCCCAGGCGGTGCAGGGCGTCGGGATCAAGGGCATAGGCCAGGCCGTCCCAGCCCAGGCCCGCCCCCAGCGTCAGGCTGACGGCGTCGGCGACGTGGACCAGGCGCGGCAGCAGGGACGAGTCGCCGGCCTCGCCGGGGGCGTGGTGGAATCGCACCGCCGACACCAAGGAGGCGGGCAGCTTCCAGCGCTCCAAGAGGCACGCGCCGGCTTCGGCGTGGTCAAAGCCCAATATCTCCCGCTCCGCCTCGTTGAACGTGACGTCGCCCGCTGAGGCCCGGAGCAGGACGCGCACGAACTGCTCCTTCAGATACGTGCTCAGGACGACCTTGCCGATGTCGTGCAGCAGGCCGGCCACGAAGGCCTCTTCGGCCTGCCGGAAGCCGGCGCGCACGGCCAGCGCCTGGGCCGCCGTGGCGCAGGCGAGCGAGTGCCGCCACAGCGCCCCGCGCGGCAGGGCGTAGCCTGACACCGCGCGCTCCAGCATCTCCTGGCAGCCCGTCGCCATGGCCAGGTTGCGCGTCGTCCGCATGCCCAGGGTCACGACGGCCTCCGAGACGGTGCCGATTCGCCGGCTCCCGCCGTAGAAGGCGGAATTCGCGAGCTTGAGGGCGCGGGCGGTCAGGGCCTGGTCGGAGGCCAGGGCGCGGGCGATGTCGGACGCGCCCGCCTTGGGGTCGTTGGTGAGCTGCACCACCCGCGTCACCGCCTCGGGCAGGGCGGGCAGGTCTTTGACCTGGCGCACCAGCGATTCGAGCCGGGCATCGGGCATCAGATCGGGCGTTACGTCAGGCGGCACAGGCGAACACCCCTTCTCCATGCGACACCGCTTCGGAAGACGGCGTCTTTCTCCCCGGAGTCTTTTCCTCCGGCACCTGCTGGCCTAGGGTGATCAAAAGCCGCTCGCCCAGACCCACCGGGCGGACCGAGACGGCCCCGGTGCTGGCGTCCAAGGCGACGGTGCGCCCCCCATGCCCGCCCGTGTCCTCGGCGCGCAGGGTGACCCCGGCCCTGCCGAGTTCTTCTTTCAGTGCCAGCACGTTGCGCTGCCCGATCTCCAGACGCGACGGCGGGGCGGCGTCCCCGCCGGGCGCGGAGAATATCTGCGCGCCGCCCACCAGGGCCGCCTCGACCCGCCCCACTTGGCCTCCCTGCCGGACGATCTCGGCCAGGGCATGGGCCAGGGCCGTGTCGGCGCACTTGCCGGGTGGGGGGGTGAAGGGCGGATGGGCGGCCGAAGAAGGGCGCGCAGGGGAAGGCGGGAGCGTGGCGGGCAGGACGACGTGGACCAGAACGGCGATCCGTGCGGCGGCCTCGTACAGGCACAGGCCGACGCACGCGCCCAGGCCATTTGCCGTCAGCCGCCCGTCCGCCGCGCGGGCCACGCCCGTTTCGCCCATTTCCACCGCCGTCAGGGATGCCATTGACTCTGATTATGGCGACCCCTCCAGTGTTCTCTAGGAAGGGAAACTAATCCAGCAGAAACACGGGGACCGAGGCACCCGCGGGGAACCGGGCGGCGTCCGGTGCGAGGACGAGCAGGGCGTTCGCCTCCACCAGCGCGCTGAGCATCCCCGATCCCTGGCGTGAGAGGGGCCGGACGAAATACCCGCCCGTGACCGTATCGGGCGTGACGACGGCCCGCTGGTAGCTCTGCCGCCCCGGCGCGTGCGCGGCGTCCTCCGTCAGCGTCGCCTGAACGGGTGTCCGCGCCGCGTCCGCCCGTCCGGCCAGCCGCCGCAGGGCGGGGCGGGCGAACAGCTCGAACGTCACCAGCGACGAGACCGGGTTGCCGGGCAGGCCGAAGAAGAGCGTCTCGCCCCAGCGCCCGAAGGCGACCGGCTTGCCGGGGCGGATGGCGGCCCGCCAAAAATCCAGCGTCCCGCGCTCCGCGAACACGTCCTTGACGAAGTCGTAGTCGCCGACCGAGACGCCGCCGCTCGACACCAGCACGTCCGCGCCCGCGCCCGCGTCCAGGGCCGCGCGCAGGGCGGGGGCCGTGTCCCGCGCATGAATCCGGTGCGTCACCACCCCGCCCGCCTCGGCCACTGCCGCCGCCAGCGCGTAGGCGTTGGAATTATAAATCTGCCCCGGCTGGAGCGTCGCCCCCGGCTCGACCAGCTCATCGCCCGTACTCAGAACGGCCACGCGCGGGCGCGGGCGGACCCAGAGCGACGCCCGCCCCACCGACGCCGCCATGCCGACGTGGGCGGCTCGGACCAACTCCCCCGCTGACAGCACGACGCTGCCCGCGACAACGTCCTCGCCTGCGGGCCGGACGCACTGCCCCGCTGTGACGGTCTCGCGGAACCGGACGCCGCCCCCCGCCGCCTCGGTCTCCTCGACGGGCACGACCGCATCCGCCCCCTGGGGAATGGGTGCCCCGGTCATGATCCGCAGCACCTTCCCCGCATCCAGCGCGGGCACCGACAGTGCCCCGGCGGGGATGTCGCCTTGTACCGGCAGTGTCACGGGCATCTGGGCCAGATCGGCGGCGCGCACCGCGAACCCGTCCATGCTGCTGTTGGCGAACGGCGGCAGGGGGAACGGGGCCATGACGTCTTCGGCCAAAACGCATCCCAGCGCCTCCGCCAGTGGCAGGACGACGGGCGGGAGCGGCGCGATGCCGCCTAAAATCTGCGCGAGGGCTTCGTCATAAGTGAGCATGATGTTCCCGCTTCGACTTGGCAAGGCTAGATGACAGCCACGCCGTTGCGGTTTAGCCTGGTGTTCCCGTGCGTATAGGCGACAGGCTCCAGGTTCGCCATGAGCACGTCGTAACGCTGCATTCCGGTCCCGGTTCTTACCGTTGGGATGAGTTCTTTGATCTGTCCTGCCGCCTGCTTCCCATGCACCTTGCAGATGACGATGACATCATCACCGGGCGACAATTTCCCGAACAGGCCGCTGCTGATAGCGTACCCGTCGCCTCTCCCGGTCGCTACCGTCCGGTTGAAACTCTGCTTCTGGTTTCGCTGCGCCTCGGAGTGCGGCGCGTGGATAACGAGGGTGGGCATAGCAATCCCTTCTTCGAGGGGGCTTGTTACAGGCCCGTTGGGTGATCGGTCTCGCGGGCGCGCAGGACGTCTACGGCGTGGGGCAGGAGGGGGGCGAGGCTGGCCGCGCCGTCGCGCGCGCCGGAGGGGCTGCCGGGCAGGTTCACGATCAGGGTCGCGCCGCGCACGCCCGCGACGCCGCGCGCAAGCGCGGCGAACGGCGTCTGCTTCAGGCCCTCCGACAGCAAAAACCGGCTGAGGCCGGGTGCGTCCCGATCCAGCACCTTCTGCGTCGCCTCGGGCGTGACGTCGCGCGGGCCAAGACCCGTGCCGCCCGTGGTCAGGACCACGTCGCACCCGTACTCGTCGCACCAGCGCCGCAGCGTGTCGGCGATGGCTCTTTTGTCGTCCGGCACGACGGCTTCCAGGGCGATGACGAACTGCTCGCCCGCAAGCGCGTCTTTGACGGCGGGACCCGACAGGTCCTCGCGCTCGCCCCGGCTGCAACGGTCGCTGACCGTCAGGACCCCGACTCGGATCGACTCTCGGACTGGCTCTCGGACTGGCTCCATGAAAAATCCCCGCTCTTCCCCCCGGTCTTCGAGACCAGGTGTACCCCGTCGATGGTCATGCGCTTGTCGGCGGCTTTCGCCATGTCGTAGACCGTCAGGGCGGCCACCGTCGCCGCCGTCAGCGCCTCCATCTCGACGCCCGTTTGGGCCGTGGTCGTTGCCGACGTGCGGATGACCAACCGCCCGTCGCCGAACTCGAAGTCCACGGACACGTCGGCCAGCGGCAGCGAATGGCACAGGGGGATCAGCTCGTCGGTGCGCTTGGCGGCGAGGATGCCCGCCACCCGCGCCACGCCCAGGGTATCCCCCTTCGCCAGCGCGTTGCCTCGAATCAGTTCCAGCGTCTCGGCCCGCATCGTCACGACCGCCTGCGCCGTCGCCACGCGGCACGTCGCGGGTTTGCCCGACACGTCCACCATCCGCGCCTTGCCCTGCTCGTCAACGTGGGTCAGTTCGGTCATGGTTCCAAGTCTTTCAGCACCAAAATGCGGATCTCCTGGACGCGCTTCATGTCGGTGCTGTCATTGGTCAAGAAAGCGTCACAACCGGACACCAGTGCGGAAGCGATTTGTAAGGCGTCCGGCAGCTTCATTTTGTATCTGGCACGAAGATCGGCGGCTTGATCTGCTACGTCGTCGTTGATCGGAAGAACGGAGAAGTTTCGGCTGCCGAACAGCAGCCCTCGGTATGCCGATGCCAGTGCCGCGTCGCCGAGGCTCTTTGGCTTGACCAAGACTTCTGCCAGGCTGACCATGCCCGTCATCCCGGCGATAGCGCCGACATCTACCTGCCGGAAGACCTCGCGGACGACAGCGATGAAGGCCGGATGTCTTTCCACAAAATAGATGATCGGCGCGGTATCAAAACCCAGTTGGCTCACGCCGTCGAGTGCCTGCGCCAGCTTGGTCACGGGCGATGATCCCATTCCCGGCGGAGTTCATTGACGTAATCCTGAGCGTCAGCGGGTGTGCCGTCTTTGCCCTTCCATATCTCTGCGCCAAGCCCCTCCAATTCCATGATGCTGTGCTTTGGCTGTTCCGGGACTTCCTGCTGCAAACCTTCAGCGACCAGGGCGCGGGCGTAGTCCGGGGCGGTCAGCCCCTTGCGTCTTGCCTTTTCGCGTAGGCGATTATCCATTTCCGGCGTCAACTCGATCTCCAAAGTGCTCATCCCGCCGCTCCCTTCTCGCCGCGCACAGCGGCCCCACGCGGCCCGCGTGTGTCAGGGGCGCTCGCCTATTATACCCCGCCGTGCTTCCCAGAGACGCCGCATCTTGCCTTGACATCAATAGTAGACATCTGCTACAATTGCTTCTGAGATAGTAGAAGGGAGTCTACTTTATATGGCCGTCGGATGGCTGTTTCTGGACATGAACTCGTTTTTCGCCTCCGTCGAGCAGCAGGAGCACCCCGAACTGCGCGGCAAGCCGGTCGCGGTCGTGCCGGTTCTGGCCGACACGACCTGCTGCATCGCCGCGTCGTATGAGGCCAAGGCCTGCGGGGTGAAGACGGGGACGCCGGTAATCGAAGCCAGGCGGCTCTGCCCGAACCTGCGGATCGTCGAGGCCAAGCACGGCCCTTACCGGGAATACCATGCGCGCATCGTCGCCACGGTCGAGGGGTGTCTGCCCGTTTCGGAAGTGTGGTCGGTGGACGAGATGGTGTGCCGGCTGTGGGCCAACGAGCGGCGGCTGTCCGATGCCCTGCGGCTCGGCGAGCACGTCAAGGCGCGCATCAAGTCCGAGGTCGGCGAGTGCCTGCACTGCTCGGTCGGGCTGGGGCCGAACCCGTTCCTCGCCAAAGTCGCCGCGGAGATGCAGAAGCCGAACGGCCTGGTCGTTTTGGACGAGGACGACCTGCCGCACAAGCTCACGCGCCTGGCCCTGACGGACTTCCCCGGCATCAACCGGCGCATGGAGGCGCGGTTCCAGGCCGTAGGCGTCTCGACGACGGCGCAGATGTACGCTCTGACATTGGCGCAGATGCGGACAGTCTGGGGCGGCGTCGTGGGCGAGCGCTGGTGGCACCAACTGCGCGGGCACGACGTCTCGACGCTGCCCACCCCGCGCCGGTCGGTCGGCCACTCGCACGTCCTGCCGCCCCCTCTTCGCACATCGGCTGGTGCCGAGTCGGTCGTTCGCCGGCTGCTGGAGAAGGCCGCCGAGCGGATGCGGCATCTGGGTTTCCAGGCGCGCGGGCTGGCCGTTCATGCGCGGGCCGAGGACGGGCAGGCCTGGGGTGCCAAAGCGCGGCTGAGTTCCTGCGCGGACACCTGGACGCTGATGTCTGCCTTGGGGACGTTATGGGAACATCCGTTCCTGTCTATCCGACAGGTCGGCGTCGTGCTGTACGACCTGGTGCCCGACGCCTGCGTCACGCCCCCGCTTCCGTTCGAGGATCAGGCCGACCGCCTGGGGGCGTCCCGTGCCGTGGACGCGCTCAACCGCCGCTTCGGGCGCGGCACGGTCTCGATGGCCTGCGTCGTGCCCGTCCGGCACACGGCGGAGGACAAGATCGCCTTCGGCAAGGTAGAAGAAATGGGGTAGGGGCGAACCTCGTGTTCTCCCTCCCTATCTTCCGGGTACATACGCCCTATCATGCTGTTTCTCGGCCTGGACCTGGCGTGGGGTGCCAAAAACACGAGCGGCGGCTGCGCCCTGCGCTGGACCGGGGACGGGCCGGCGACCGTGGCCGGGCACGAGGACGCCCTGGGGGACGACGACGACATCCTGGCGTGGGTCCATCGCTGGAGCGACTCGGCGGGCGGCGAGGGCCTGCTGCTGGGCGTGGATGCGCCCTTGTTGGTGCCGAACTGGGCCGGCAAGCGGCCCTGTGAGGCGGAGATCGGGCGGCGCTTCGCCCGGTTTCAGGCCGGGGCACACCCCGCCAACCGGACGCTGTTCAGGAACGATGTGCGCGGCGAGCGCCTGGTGGCGCGGCTGGCGGGCCTGGGCATCGCGCACGACCCCTACCTGGACGCGCCGTACATGGAAGGAGTCCGGCGGGTGATGGAGGTCTTCCCGCACCCCGCCCACGTCGTCCTGTTCGGGCTGAACAAGACGCTCAAATATAAGGCCAAGACGGGGCGCGACTATCCGAGCCGCTGGATCGCCATGAACGACTACAGCCGGCTGCTGCGCGGCCTGACGGCGCACGACCCGCCGCTGGGTCTCGACGCCGACTGGCCGCCCGCCGACGTGTCGGGGCAGATCGCCGAGGCGCTCAAGCGGACCGAGGACGGCATAGACGCCTTGACCTGTGCCTACATCGCCCTCTGGTACTGGTGGCATGGGCCTGCGGGGGCCGAGGTGATCGGCGACACGACGGCGGGCTATATTGTCGTTCCCCGGCAGCCGGGGTAAAATCAAAGCATGAAGCCACCGCTCCCCGTCCTGCACACCCCACGGCTGACGCTGCGCCCGATGGTCGCGGCGGACACTGAGAGCGTCTGCCGGATGATCGACATCTCGCGCGAGACGTTTTCCCACTGGTTCAACTGGACCGGGGCCAGCACGCCCGCCGCCGTGCGCGAGTATTTGCAGCAGGCCGAGCAGGCGATGGCCGTGGGCACCGCCTGGCACTACGTCCTCCTGTCCGGGCCGCACAACCTCGTCGGGCGCGTCGGCCTGACCGAGTGGGACATGGTCAACGGCAGCGCCGAACTCGGCTATATGCTCCGCACCGACTTCGAGGGCGACGGCCTGATGGGCGAGGCGGCCCAAGCCCTGCTGACTCATGCCTTCGCGGCGGGCGGCCTGCACCGCGTCGTCGCCTACGCCGACGTCGAGAACGAGGCCAGCCGGCACGTGCTGGCACACCTGGGCTTCAAGCACGAGGGGACGATGCGCCATATGCTCCGCCACCCCGAGCGCGGCTGGCGCGACCACCACGCCTACGGCCTGCTGGAAGGGGAGCTGGAGGGGGAGCCGCGCGGCTGACTCGGCCCTAAAACCGGCGGCCCCGAGCATCAGGCCGATCAGGGCCTGGATGAAATCGCTTGGTGATGAAATTGCTTGGTGATGAAATTGCTTGGTGACGGAATCGCTTGGTGACGGAATCGCTTGGTGATGGAGTCGCTTGGTCTCGTGGGCTGTAGGCACCTAGCGCAGGGCGGGTGCGACGCGTGTGCCGATCAGCTCGATGGACCGCAGGAGCTTCTCGCGGGGCAAATCCGCGTTGTCCATCTGGAAGGTCACGCGGGAGATGCCGCCTAGGGCCTCGCTGTGCCGGGCGATCTTCGCGGTCACCTCCTCGGGGCCACCGACCAGCAGCGCGCCCTGCGGGCCGAGGAGGGCGTCGAAATGGGCGCGCGTCACGGGCGGCCACCCGCGCTCCCTGCCGATCTCGGTGAAGGTGCGGGCGTAGCCGGGGAAGTAGTCGTCAACGGCCTCTTTCGCGGTCTCCGCCACATACCCGAGCGAGTGCAGGCCGACTTTGAGCTGATCGGGCGCGTGTCCCGCCTGCCGCCCTGCCTCGCGGTAGAGATCAACCAAGGGGCGGAAGCGGTGCGTCTCGCCGCCGATGATGGCGACCATCAGCGGCAGGCCGAGCGCGCCCGCGCGGGCGAACGACTCGGGCGTCCCGCCCACCCCGATCCAGACCGGCAGCGGGTTCTGCATCGGGCGGGGGTAAATGCCCTGGCCGGTTAGGGCGGCGCGGTGCCGGCCGGACCAGTGGACGTGCTCGTTGTCACGGATACGGAGGAGCAGGCCGAGCTTCTCTTCAAAGAGCGTGTCGTAGTCTTCGAGCCGAAGGCCGAACAGGGGGAACGACTCGGTGAACGAGCCGCGCCCGGCGACGATCTCCGCGCGGCCCTGCGAGATCAGGTCGAGCGTGGCGAAGTTCTGGAAGACGCGCACGGGGTCGGCGGCACTCAGCACCGTCACGGCGCTGGTCAGCCGGATGCGCCGGGTGCGCACCGCCGCTGCGGCGAGGATGACGGCGGGGGCCGAATCGAGGAACTCCGGGCGGTGGTGCTCCCCAACCCCGAACACGTCCAGGCCCACCTGGTCGGCGCGCTCGATCCGCTCGATCAGGCGGCGCATCGACTCCGCCGCGCTGACGGGGGCACCCTCACCGTCGTCCAAAAGCACCGCCGCGAAGCTGTCGATACCGACTTCCATCTGAGCCTCCTCCCCCGCGCCGCAAACGCGCCCCTGTTCTACCTCTCCGGCACCGCCGGCAAACATCTGATACGGTCCTTCTCTGAGTAGCAAGGTCACTGGGCATTAGCTGGCTGTCAGCCGTTCCTGGAGCAATCCGTAGAAGGCCTCTGCGTCGGCGTGTGGCGGTAGTTCGGCGACTTGGGCGTCTCCTAGCTCCACCACTATCCAGCCGCCATCAGCTTTCTTTGCCACGTCCATTGTGAAAAACCGGCTCTGGACCCTCTTCGCCAGCCTTGTGAAATCATCCAAGGGCAGTGCCTCGTCTGGGTAATCTCCTTCGTCCCAGTAGCGCGTCGCCAGCAGAAGCTCGCCGTCCAGAAAGAACAGGCGGAACTCGCGCGCCAGCGGCATCCCGCTCCGCGCGTGTGTTGTCAGCGGTTCCAGCGGCACGAACTCGCGGAATACCAATCCCACGTTAAGGTCGTCGCCTTGCAGCTCCAGGAACCGCTGTACGACGCGCCCGACGGCCGCTTCATCGCCCGCTGAAGGGATAAAACAGGCCTCATACCATTCGTGCTTGCGCGACTTGACCCAGTCCTTGACGATGACGGGGCCGGTCCCGAAGGGCCGGAGGCAGTCCATAAGGTGGGGAAGCGACAGGTCTTCACTCGCCTCGGTCCAGACCGTGCGCGGCGTTTTCCCCTCTAGGCAGCCGTACCAACCCGGCAGGGTGTGGCAGAACTCGTACTCGGCGGGGGTATTGACAAGACGAACCCTCCGCGCCGCCAGTGCTTCGGAGAGAGCGCCATATTGCGGCCCCGTGAGCATCCAGCCACGGTACACGGTTGTTCCGTCCTCTCCCCCGGCGGGCGGGACGTGTTTGACGGCCTGGGACGCATCCTGTTCATAAACGAGTGCCTCGAAGTTGAGCGGAGACCAGGCGATGCCCCGGCGCTCCGCTGCCGCCGCCTCGCCTGCATAGGCTTCATCCGCTTGGCGTGGGTGGAAAGGGTCGCCGGAAAACAGAACCCTCATCGCTACCTCCTGTATCTCTCATCTCTCATAGTTTAGAGTGTCTCGCCGATGCCGGTGTCCAGGGCCTGTCCGTACTGGCCGGTGGCGAAGGGGACGAAGGCGGGGAAGGCCTTCAGCCGGAAGTTCAGCGTGAGGGTCGAGCCGGGGCGCAGGCCGTTTGGCGTATCCTGGTAGGTGAGCGACGCCTCGTAGTCGTGCCACGAGCGGGTCAGGGCCAGGCCCTTGTAGTCGAAGCGGCTGGTGACGCCGTTGTAGCCGCCGATGGCCCGGACTCGGTAGCCGGCGTCCTCGGACAGATCGCGGAAGAACGGCAGGTTGACGTCGCCGTTGATGGTCGTGTATCGGTGCAGCCGGGGGTCAAAGCGGCCCGCCAGGTCCAGCGAAAGCTGGTCCGAGCCGCGCACACGCAGCGAGTTCGTCAAGTCCACCAGGCGGCTGAAGTTCAGGTCGTAGGAGGCCGTCGTGCGGAAGCGGATCGCGTCCACGGGCGCGTACAGCGCCTGGGCTGAGACGGTCTGGAAGGGCGTGGCGCGCTGGCCGAACTGGCTGCCCTCGCGGCTGAAGTCGTAGCCCGTCCCGACCGTCAGGCGCAGCTTGTTCGACTGCTGGAGGGCGAGGTTGAGGCCCGCCAGGTTGGTGTTGCCGGCGTAGTCGAACTGGAACGGCGTGTAGCCGTAGGGCCGCAGGTAGGTGTAGGTGGCACCGAACGTGGACTTGCTGCCGATCCGCAGCCGGTAGGCCGTGCGCCCGTTGAGGACGTACTGGGCGGTGTTGTCGCCATACACGCCCTGCTGGAACGAGCCGCCGTAGTCGAGGTCGCTGCGGCCGTTGAGACGGCGGGTGGTCGTGCCCAGATCGAGGTTGAAGCGGGCGCGCTGGCTCTTGGTCTGCGACGCCGGCTCGCTGAACGCGCCCAGCGACAGGTCCATCAGCGTCGTCTGGGGCAGGAAGCGGCGCAGGAACGACGCGCGCAGGGCGTCGGTGGCGACCCGGAACTCGGGCAGGCGCTCCAGGCCGCCGAAGAACTGGGACGACCCGCCGCTGCTCGAAAGCTGCGTGAACTTGGTCGCCAGCAGCTCCAAATCCACGAGCCGGCCCGCGCTGCGGTAGTCCAGGTTCGAGTCCAGCTCCTGCCGGTTGTCCCCGCCCAGTCCGCCGAAGCTGGGCGTGTTGAACTGGGAGAAGTCAAAGCGCGTTTCGAGGCTGGACGTCCCCGAGGGGCGGTAGGTCTGGTCCAGCGACGACGTCAGGGTCTGTGAGCGGCCCAGGCCGAACGAGTTCTGAGTCAGCGTGGTCAGGAGCGACGACGTGAGCGGGCCGACGTCGCGCGTCAGGCTCAGGCTGGTGTTCTGGGACTGCGACTTGGTCAGACCGGCGAAGTAGGAGTTCTGCTGGTACTGGGTGCTGAGGCCGACGCTGACCGTGCCCAGCCGCTGCGTGTGGTTGAGGCTGCCGTTCAGGTCGTCCACGCCCAGGCTGCGGTCGTAGAGGTTGTAAAGCGTAAACAAGCCGCTGCCGCGCGTGGGGCGCTCGGCCGACCCGTAGGTCTGGTCGAAGCCAAGCCCTGTCCCCTTCTTCTGGAACTCGTCGATCCGCAGAATGCCCGGCAGGCTGGTCGCCAGCGCGTAGCCTAGGGCGAACTTGATGTAATAGCCCTCGTCGGGCGTCTGTCCCACCTCGGGGAACAGCGTCTGCCGCTGGAGCCGCTGGTCTAGCGGGAAGAAGACGTAGGGGATCGTGAACAGCCGCTGGTTCTTGCGGAAGAACGAGACGTTGCGGCCCACCAATCGCTTCCCCGGAATGATGTAGGCCTCGCGGGCCGTGAACGAGTAGTGCGGGTCCAGGAAGTCGCAGGTCGTGAAGTGCCCGCCGCGCGCGTCGATGAGGCCGGGCCGCCCGCGCACGACGCCGCCGTAGACGTAGAGGGGCAGGATCAGCCCGATCTGCGTCGGCGTCTGCTCCGGCGTGATGACGGACCGCGCGCCGGTCAGGGTGTACGTGCCGCGCCGCAGGTTGATGTTCAGCTTCCCCGCCGGCCCGGCGTCTACGGTTTGCCCGTTCGGCGCGACCAGATGCACGTGGCCGGTGAACGTCGCCAGCCCCCGGTCCGTGTCCACGTCCACGCGGTCGCCGGTCAGCACGTAGCCCTTGTAGCGGACGCGGACGTGGCCGCGCCCGGTCCACAGGTTCGGCGTGATCTGCTCGAACCTGTCGGCGTTGTCCAGCACGACTGACTGGCTCGGGTCGGCGCTGGGGTTGCCCGCGAACGCAGGGTTGTCCCCAGACCCCGGTAGCGGCGTCTCGGTGGGAGGGGGAGTTTCGGCGGGCGGGGGCGTCCGCACCGAGTCCGGCAAGGGCCGCGCCATGCCGCTGGCGGGCGAGGCCGACGATGATACGGGCGGCGGTGCGGCGGCGGGGCCGGATGGGGCCGTCACGATGGGCGGCAGGGGAGCCGGCGTGGTCGGGCCAGGCTGGTCGGGCGCGGAAGCGGGGACAGTGACGGGCACGGCATTGGGGGCGGACATGGCGGCGGAGACGGGCGCGGGCGGTGCCTGCGCCTGCCCCCCGCATGCCTGGGCGAGAAGCAGGCCGCAGGCCAACAGGGAAAGACGGGCAAGATGCATGGTGTATTATAACACGGGATTGGGATGCGGGAAGGTCCCCCGCCCCGATTCTGGGGTGCCGGAGAAGAAAACAATCCTGGCCTCTTCTGGCTCCGGCTCCCCAGAATCGGGGCGGGGGGCCTCTCTACACCCTCTCAGGCCGGGTCCACTTCCTGCCGGGGCAAAACGCGCACGGCGATCAGCACGGCGACGATGTCCAGAAAGGACGCCAGGAAGAAAGAAATGCCGGGGACTTTGACCGGCGCACCGGCGCGCGTGAAGTAGGAGAACAGCATCGTCGTGACGACAGGCCCGGCGATGCCGGTCAGGCTGGCGAGGCTGGTCAGCGCCCCTTGCAGCGCCCCCTGGGCGTCGTCGCCGACTTGGCGCGAGAGCAGGCCCTGGGTCGCCTGCCCCGACAGGTAGCTCAGGCCGCCCGCGAACATAATGGCGTAGATCATCCAGGGCTTGTCGGCGAGGGCATAGGCCAGGTACTCCGCCGCGCCCACGGTCAGCCCGATCAGCACTGTCCGCCGTTCGCCGAGCTTGGGCAGCAGGACGCGGGCCAGGCCCACCTGGAAGATCAGCGCGACGACTCCGACGACGGCCAGCGACAGCCCGTTCTGGCGCGGCCCCCAACCGAACCGCGACGTCATCAGCAAAACCCACGTCGATTGCAGCGCCTGGACGGCCAGATTGCTCGCGACCAGCGACCACGCCATGCCCTTGACCACGGGGTAACGCCCCAGGACTGTCAGGATGCCGACCGGGTTCGCCTCGCGCCACGCGAACGGCCTGCGGTTCTCGGGCCGAAGCGACTCGGGCAGGATCAGCGCGCCGTAAAGCAGGTTAATGAAAGACAACCCCGCCGCCGCCCAGAACGGGACGCGCGGCCCCAGGCTCCCCAGCAGGCCGCCCAGGGCCGGGCCGGCGATAAAGCCGACCCCGAAGGCCGCCCCGATCAGCCCGAAGTTCTGCGCCCGCTTGTCGGACGGGCTGACGTCGGCGATGTAGGCCGAGGCCGTGGTGAAGCTCGCGCCCGTGATGCCCGCGAGGATGCGCCCGATGTAGAGCCAGGTCAGGGTGGGGGCCATCGCCTGGATGACGTACTCCACGCCGGTCATGCCCAGGGCCACCAGCAGCACGGGCCGCCGCCCATAGCGGTCCGAGAGCGCCCCGAGCACGGGTGCGAACCCGAACTGCATCAGCCCGTACAGCCCCAAAAGAAGCCCATAGTCCCGCGCGCCGACGCTCAGGCCCCGCCCGGACAGCGTGGCGACGAACTTGGGCAGGATGGGGATGATCAGCCCGACGCCCAGCACGTCGATCAGCAGCGTCACAAAGATGAAAGCCAGTCCGGGGGTGCGCTTCAAGCCACGTCCTGCCAGTGCCGCGCGGCTACATAGCGTGACAGATGCCCGACGTTGGTTGTCGCAACCACCGCGTCCGCCGCATCCAGCAGAATTGTCTGCGCCGCCAGGATCACGTCGCCGTCTATCTCCTTCGGGTCCGCTGTCGGCCTGCCCTGCTGCCGCGCCTGTCCCCACAGAGCAGCCGCCAAGCGCATGGCCTCGGTCGTGATCGGCAGATATTCCAGCAGCGTCGCCAGGCTATCCAGCCGCGCGAGGCTTGACACGGCGTTCAGCCGACTGAGTTCGCGTCTCACTTCGTAATCCACAATCTCCGGCAGGATGACGCGAACGCCCCGAGCCAGCAAACTCCTTTGCCACTGACGGCAGACCTCCACCGGAATGTCTTTCCGCCGCGCAAGCAGACCGATTGGGCCGCTGTCAAGAACGACGATTCTGCTCATGGATAGATGATCCGGTTAGACGTGTGGTTCTCGTTCATGCCTTTCTTGAACTCTTCCCACTCGGCCTGTCGCCGCGCAATCTCTTCGGGATCATCCGTCTTGTCTTCCTCATCCCACTGTCTTAGCACTGCCAGAGCCGCCTGATTCTTCCTGTGCCGCTCCTCGGGGGACAACTGCGGCGGCTGGCGCCTGACGGCTTCTGCAATCATGCTGTCAATCTGTTCCTGCAAAGACGTGCCTGCTGAGGCGGAAGTCTGCGGGGCTTCCGCTTCTACTGCGGGTTTTCGATTTAGCGCGATAGTCAACCTCTTGTTTCATCTCAAGGCCCTGGGAATAATGCTTTTTTGGCTGCCTCTGTAATGACACCAACCAGAATTTTGCTTAGAGTGTGTATAAAAAGCATCATGGGTCAATCCTGTTGAGCATGAGGCCGATCATGGCGATCTGCATGAAGGCTTCGGTCGAGCGCGGTGACTGCTCGTAATCTTTCGCCAGTCGCCGCCACTG
>JAABUZ0100000810.1_pt1 | contig 69122 bp, 61 predicted proteins | sample 5562091 | NCBI WGS metagenome assembly JAABUZ01 (sample SAMN12813069, study PRJNA571459) | rock metagenome | isolation source: Antarctica rocks | place: Antarctica: Victoria Land, Linnaeus Terrace sud | collected 2015-12-21 | reverse complement strand
ACCGCTTTATTTTGCGGGGGCGGGTCTCCACATCGGCCAAATCGCAATTCTCGCCGCGGTGTATCCCGCAACGTGGGGATTGCTGCAAGTCGGTACGGGCGCGCTTTCCGATCGCCTCGGGCGCAAGTGGATGATCGCGGCCGGTATGTGGTTGCAGTCGCTTGCGATCGCGCTCTTCATCGTGCGCGGTAGCTTCACGCTGTGGCTGCTTGCTGCAATAGCGCTTGGCGCGGGCACGGCACTGGTCTATCCGACCTTGCTCGCTGCGATCGGCGATGTTGTCGATCCGCGGGTCCGCTCGAGTTCGGTCGGCGTGTATCGACTCTGGCGCGATTCCGGCTATGCGTTTGGAGCACTCATTTCAGGCGTCGTCGCGGATCGACTCGGTCAAGCTAGCGCGATTTTCGTCGTTTCGGCACTCACGTGTGTTTCCGGCATCATCGTCGCAATACGCATGCGCGAAACGCACGTCCAAGGCGGGACCGCCCCGCTTTTTGCACAATTGCTCATAGAAGGTTCACCCTAATAATCTTCCGTCAGATTTTTCTATCAGAGACCGGCTGCGATTCGTACGTTTTCGGTTGAGGTGGTCAAGGGCGCGCGGGGTCGTCGATCCTCGAGTTGAGGTCGATTAGAGCGTAATTGTGACGTCTTAGTTCTCGTTCCGAGTAGTAGCGCCCGCAGCGCTGGAGCTATGTGCTGCGACTCGAGCTCCGGAATCCGTCAATGGGTTCGAGACCGCCGCTCGATCAGGGCGCCGGAAGGCGAGATCACCGTCCCCCGCAGCATCGCCGAAGCGATGATCGCCGCCGCACGCCTTCGCCGGTGTCGAAGAGTCCGCGATCGCGTCGTAACAACTTCCACACGCAGACGTCGGTCATCGCGACGAGTCGGGCCAAACGGCGTTTGCGCGAGCGACCCCGACGCCGCGCGAGAGAAGACGCGAATACGCGCTCGACCCACGCTTCGTAATTTTTCGTCCGCCGTCCATGAGCTCGTGAATCGGCGCGAACCGACCCTCTGCGCGAGCGAACGTAATACGATGTCGCCCGACCCTTCGTTCTCCGAATAAAATTAGACGAACGACCGTAACGGGAACGGTCACGGACTTTAGCGTTCCCTCGGGAGGCGCCCCATATGGGATCACACCGGGTCCCGGCGGCAACGTATAGCTGACCGAAGAACAAAGCGAAAACATCGGGCGCATCATCCCCTGATCGGCGGACCAGCCCGCTGGGATGCGGGGTCGCGAGCGACGTTTCGCGAATCCTGGCAACGTGATCGTGCGACCCCTGGCATGCCGGCCCCTTATCGGCCGAGAGACGGAAACTGCACGGCTGCACGAGCGTCGTCGTGAGGCCGCTTGCGCCCGCGGTGGTCTCGTGCTCGTCGGCGGTGAGCGCGGGGTCGGCAAAACGCGCCTGATTGCGGATTTCGGCGTGTCGCTCGGCAAATCGCGCACGCGAATCGCCGTCGGGCACTGCCTGGCTTTCGCGCAGCGGCCCTACGCGCCGATCCTGGAAATCCTGCGGCGTCTTGAACCCGACGACGCTTCATCCGGCGCTTCGACGTCGGAACGCGCAGATTTCGACGCGATGGCCGCTGCGCTACGGCGTGCGGCGGCCCGGCAAACGCTGCTGATGGTCGTCGAAGATCTCCACCTCGCCGACGCCGGAACCTTGAAATTTCTCGAGCACATCGCGCCGCAACTCCGCTCGCTGCGAATCTTGCTCGTCGGCTCCTATCGCAGCGACACCGCAGAACCACAACATCCTACCCGCGACGCGTTACGCCGCCAGTCGCTTGCGCCGGCCACAATATCGATCGCGCTCGCGCCGTTCGATCGAACGCAAGCGCACGCGTTCATCGCTGAAGCGCTCGGCGACGCCTCCTTACCCGATCGCACCGTGGCCGCAATCGCAGGCGCGGCCGACGGCAATCCATTCTTCATCCTCGAATTGCTCAAGAGCACCCTCGAGTGCGGCTCGAGCGCGCCGAGCGTCGCTGCGCATGCGTTACCCCGCTCGATTCTGGCAGCGGTCGGCGAACGCTTGCGCTTCTGCAACGCCCGCGAACGGCACGTGCTCGCGCACGCAGCGTTGCTCGGCCACGCCTTCTCGCGCGACATGCTCGCTAGCGTCCTTGAGGTCGCCGTGGATTCGCTGCAGACGGTCCTCGAGCGAGCGCGCGAACGGCATATCCTCGCCGTCGCGGGCGACGGTGAATTCCGCTTCTGCCATGCCTTGACGCGCGAGGTGTTGTACGGCGAATTTCTACAGCTGGAAATCCGCGCGATCGAACGGCAAATGAAGCGCCCGGCCGAACAACGCACGTGGATCGCACACAGCGATGCCATCGACACCGCCGGCCCGTCGGCCGCGCCCGCGGCGCCCACCGCGCCCGCCGCGCAGCGTATCCCGACGCACGCGGCGGTTGTCACCGCGGACGTCCTCTCGTCGCGCGAGCTGGAAGTCGCCTCCTACGTCGCGCTCGGTTGCGCGAATCTCGAAATCGCGCGAACGCTCGCCATCAGTCACAAGACGGTCGAAAAACACCTCGCGTCGATCTACGGTAAACTCGGCATCGCGTCGCGCACGCTGCTCGCGCGGCGCATGTCGGGCACGGCGCAGGATCAACGCCGGCTAGCGGCAGCCGCGGCCGAATAGCGGTCGTGGTCGCGCCCCCGCTGCTGTGTCGCAGTTTCGTCGGTCGCGATGCCGAACGCGCGTATTTGCTCGAGTGTTGGCGAGAAGCGGCGGCTTCTCGCGGCAGCTTCGTACTCGTCAACGGCGAGGCGGGCGTCGGCAAATCGCGGCTCATCGACGAGTTTCGCGCGGGCATCGAAAAATCGCGCGCGCGCGTGGCCGTGGCGCAGTGCGAAGAATTCGTTCAGCCGCCGTACGGACCGATTCTCGACGTTCTGGGCCAGTTGGATCCCGGTGCCGCAACGGCGCCTAGCGGTGCGACCCAGCGCGAAGTTTTCGACGCGCTCATCGCCTCCTTCGAACGCATCGCGGCACGCCGCATGATCGTCGCCGTGATCGAAGACCTGCATGCAGCCGATGTCGCGACGCTCGCCTTTCTCGCCTATTGGGCTTCGCGGCTGGCCACGACGCGCGTGCTCGTGATCGGGTCGTGCCGTTCGGACGATCTCGAAGCGAGTCATCCCACACTCGCTGCGATCTCCGCGTTGTCGGCAGGTTCGCGCGTCGGACGAATCGAGCTCGAGCCGCTGACCGGTTCCGAACTCCGCGTCTTCATCGACGATGCCCTCGGCGATAGCGTGTTGCCCAAGACGGTTCTGCGCGCGATCGCGCGGGCGTCCGAAGGCAATCCGTTTCTAACCGAAGAGCTTTTAAAAAATGCGGTCGAAGCCGGCTCGCGTCAAGCGTCGCCCGCGGAGCCGGCGAGCCTGCCGCCGTCGCTCCACGTCGCGCTCGCGCGCCGGCTCCTGCCCTTCGATCGTGCCGAGCGGCGCATCTTGACGCAGGCCGCGGTGATCGGGCGCGTTTTCGCTATCGAGCTGCTCGCAGCCACCCTCGCGACGACGTCCGATGCGCTCGTGCGCACGATCAGACGGGCCCGCGATTTCCAATTGATCGAGGAGCACGGCGCGACGTTGCGTTTTCGCCACGCGCTCACGCGCGAAGCGATCTACGTGAATTGTGACCCCTTGGAGCTGCGCTCGTTGCACGTCCGGATCGCGACGGTGCTCGAAGCGCTGCCCTCAGAAGAGCGATCGATCGAGAGTCTCGCCTATCATTGGTATGCCGCAGACGATCGCCCGAAGGCGCTGTACTATTCGGAACGCGCCGGGGATGCCGCGGGGCAAGTGTTCGCGCACGACGATGCGATCGCCGCGTATCAACGGGGGATTCGCGCGCTCGAGCGCGAGCAACTGCGAGCCGGCGCTCACGCGCGTCTGCTCGAGAAAGTCGGCCGTCACTCCATTATCACGGGCTCGAACGAAGCGGGGCTCGCCGCTTATGCCGACGCCGCGACGATCTACGAATTGCTCGGCGATGCCGAAAAGCAGGCCGAATGTAACATGCGCGTTGCGGTTCAACGCTTTCGAGCCGGCGTTCCCAATCCGACGGCATCGCTCGAGTTGCAGGGCGAAGCTCGCGATGCTCCGGGCGAGTGCGTGCACAGTCGCATTCACGTCGGCCTCGCTCACGTCGCTGCCTTGCAGTATAAACCCGGACTCGCCGAACACCATCTGCGGCACGTCGATGCGAGCGCGATCGCCGACAACGCGGAACTGCGGTATACGTTGTGTGCGGCTCGCGCGATGGTGCTCTATCTGCGCGGCGATACGGCGGGGTTTCGCGCGGCGATCGAGCCGTGGCTGTACGAGGCGCAGGCATCCAGTGACAGCGGGCTCCTGGCGCAGGTCCATAATTACAGCGCACTGTATCTTTCGATTCTGGGTCAGCACGCCGAAGCGCGCGGTCACATCGAACGAGCGCTCGCGATCGCGCGCGGCCGGCGAGACCGGATGTCGGAAGCGGCGGCGCACGCGGCGTCGGCGTGGGGCTTACTGCTCACCGGCGATTTGGCGGGAGTTCGCGGCGCCGTCGATGCCATGCGGACGCTGCCGACCGATAGCGAAGTGATCACCGCGCACGGCTGCGCTTGGGGCACGCTCGCGGGCGTGCATCTCGGCGACGACGCGCTGATCGCGTACTGGTTCGATCGGCTCGAACGGCGGCTTCCTTCCTTCGCAGCCGCAATCTATGCAGCGGGCTGCGCGGAGATTCTCGTTGCTCGGGGCCGCGAGCCGGAAGCGCGCGCGTTACTGCACCGGGCGCTCGACTACGGCGAGCTTCCGCGCGGCATTTTTTTCACGCTGCTCGCCGTTGCGCGGTTCGGCGATCCCACCGATTTCGCGCAAGCTCGCACGTATCTCATCGTCGCCGCCGCAACTGCAGCCGACGTCGTGGAACGCCCGGCGATCGACCTTTTCGACGCGTACGTCGCGCGACGCGCGCGCGATGGCGTTCGCGCGCGCGCACTGGCGGCCGTCGCGGCCGTCGCATTTCACGATCTCGGCTACCCGCTGCTCGAAGCCGCCGCACTCGAAGTTGCCGGTGACGTGCAGGCCGCGCTGCGCGTGTACCGGCGCCTGGGAGCTAGCGGCGACGTGATCCGGCTCGACTCCAACTCGTCGCAGCCCGCTACCGAAGATCCGTCGGTGCCTCCACGGGCAGCGAACGGTTTGTCGCCACGCGAATACGAGGTAGCGACCCTCGTCGCCGGCGGCCGGTCGAACTTGAAGATCGCGCAACTGCTCGCGATCAGTCAGAAGACGGTCGAAGCGCATCTCGGATCGGCGTATTTCAAACTCGGCTTGTCGTCACGGACGCAACTTACGCGCTACATCACGGGAACGTTGACGGGCGACGGCACGCCGGGCGCCAGCAGCTTCGAAGACGCCGCGGACGGTCCGTAGGCACGGAGAGTGGCAGCGCAGCATTACGACGTCGTCATCATCGGTGCCAGCTTCGGCGGCGTCGCGGCGGCCTGTGCGGCCGCGGCAGATCCCAAAGTGACGGTCGTGCTCTTAGAGCCGTCGCAATGGATCGGCGGCCAGGCGACGTCGCAGGGCGTGACGCGCTGGGACGAAGCCGGCATGGAGCTCATCGAGACGGTCGGCAGCACGAAATCGTATCGGGCGTTGCGCGATCGGATACGCGCGTGGTATCGCTGGCATGCCAAATTGTCCGCCTACGGTCATGCTCAGCGCTATTTCAACCCGGGCTTCGCGCGTCCCAATTACCCTTTTGCCGCAGACCCGAGCGTGGTACATCAAATTCTCAAAGGGGACGTGGCCGCGCTATCGGCGCGTCTGCATCTGAAGACGGGCGAACGCGCCGTCTCGGTCGCCGTCGAGAACGGCTACGTAAAAAGCATTACGACTTCCGCCGGCACCACCTACACGGGTAGCGTCTTTCTCGATGCGACGGACCTCGGTGACGTCTTGCCGCTCGTCGGCCTCGCGTGGACGAGCGGTGCGGAAGCGCGCGGCGATACTGGGGAGCCCGACGCACCGGACCGGGCGCAGCCGCAATGGGTGCAAGCGATCACCGTGCCGATCGCGCTCGAACACCGGCCCGTCGGCGAAAATCACGTCGTGCCCAGACCGGCGAATTTTGACGATATCGCCCGCAGCCAAAATTTCCACATCGTCGATGGCGATATTAACGGCGTGTTCAAGCCGCAGCCCGGCGGTGCCGAGAGTTTATTCGGCTATCGCCAGTATATCGATTCTTCGAATTTCGTCGGCACCGCGTACGCGCACGATCGAACCACGATCAACGTCGGCAGCAACGATTATATGGCGGCCACGCTGCCCAGTGGCGACATCGCGCGCGATGCCGAGATTTATCGCGGTGCTCGCGATGCGTCGATCGCGTACGTCTATTGGTTACAGACGCAGTGCCCGCGCGACGATGGCAGCGGTAACGGCTATCCGAATCTCGCGATTCGGACCGATGCATTTGGCACCGCCGACGGCTGCGCGCCACAGGCGTATATCCGTGAATCGCGGCGCATCGATGCTGAGGTACGCGTGTACCAGCAAGATATTGCCAAGGATGCGTTCCCGCCGGGAACGCCGCGCGCGAAACGTTTCGTGGATTCGTGTGGGATCGGCTGGTACGGCATCGACGTTCACGCTGCGACGGGCCCGGGCACGCCCTGGCTCGCGTTCGAAACGCTGCGCTTTCAGGTGCCGCTCGGAGCACTGCTTCCGAAAGAACTGAACAACTTCGTCGCCTCGTGTAAGAATATCGGAACGACCCATCTCACCTCCGGCGCCTACCGCGTTCATCCGGTCGAATGGGCGATTGGCGAAGCCGCCGGGGTGCTGGCCGCGATGAGCGTCACGCAACAGGTCGATCCCAAGACGATCTGGAGCCACGACGATCGGCGGGCGAGCTATCAGTATCGGTTGCTCGCGCGGGGCGTACCGATTTTTTGGTGGAGCGACGTCCGTTTCGAAGACGATCCTACGACGTTCGCGGCCGCGCACGTGTGCGGGGTGAACGGCATCTTTTCGGGGGAAGAAGGGCTCACATTCGTTCCTGGAGGCGCCGTGACGGATGCCGACCGGCAAACGCTCGACGAACGCGTCGGCCGGGAGCTGACGTGGCCGGCCGATCCCCTGACTCGCGGCCAGACCGCAATCTTCATCTGCCGTCAGATGGGCTGGCCCATCGACTAGTGCGGCTAACTGCTTCGCTCACTATTGCGCTCGCGCTCGTCGTCGCCGGCGCGCAACCGTCCGCGAGCACGGGAGTCGCCGATACCGCCGCTCGGGGACGGCAGCATGCGTTCGACATCGTCGCTGCCGCCACGGCGGCGATCTATCGGACGATCGACGACGCAACCGCGGATGCTTACGTGGCCCGGACGTTGCTGGCCGGCACGTCGCCAGTGGGCCGGAGCGAACCCTGCATGGCTGCGGATAATCGGGTCAGCTTTCGTCCCAGTGCGCTTGCGAATGTCCCCTTTTCCGACGCGTCAATCGACCAGCGGCGTCGACTCGTGCGCACGTTAGGGACCTATGTTTCGGTGCTCGCGACAAGCCGCGCGGATTCAACGGGCGTAAATTCGGCGATCGCCCGCGCGGAATTTACGCGCGCGGCCGCCGCCCTAAAGGCAGTTGCCGATAGGCATTCGGCGGGCGATCTCTTTATCGACGAGCGGGCCGGGCGGCTCGCCGCCATCGCGAGTGGTTGGCAAACGGCGCGGGACGAGCGCACGCGTGGCTCCGTCGCGAGCGAAGCGACGGTTCTCGTCGGAAAGCTCGTCGGCATCCTTCGCGACGACGTTGCGGCGCGTCGCAAAGAAGCGCTCGCGGCGACCGATGTCGCCTCTAAACTTTGGTCGACGTATCGCGCCGTTGCGCGCGACGGGAGAGTACGCGGGCGCACTGTGTTGGTGCCGTGCGGAGCGCCGGTCGTGCTCGGTGATGACCGGTCGCCAGACGCGAATGCGGTAATACGTTTCGACGAACAGCATGGAAGCAACGCCGTTTTGTCTCACGCGAGCGTCGCGCTTGCACGCAAACACGCACTCCAGCGTCTGGACTTCAATGGCTTCTTCGACGCGCTCCTAGAAATGAATCGAGACGTCGCCGTCTCCTACTCGGCAGCACATGAAGCTGCCCTGTACTCAGCGCTTACAAAGCTCGCTACAACCGCCGCCACGGTGGAGAACTTCCCGAATGCTGATGCTTCGCGACCGAAGTTCAACGGCGTCGTGCGAACATATCGCAATTAATTGAATCATCGGTAGTCCGATGTCGCCGGACATCTAGAAGGCGCCGACTCAGTCGTCGCCCCGAACCAGCGAAAGGAAAAGTTCGCCTCACCGAGTCCTAAGCGACGAGCCGCGCACGCTGCGCGAAAAACGAATCCGGTCGCACGCGAAGTTCGCGGCGGATTGCGAGCCGAAACACGTCCCCAGCGTTCAATTCGGCGAGCTCGACTGCCACGCAAGCGGCACGCCAGGCGCATCCGATGCTTCCCCATGTATGGAAGGCTTTTTGGAGCCGCTCCGTCGATGCGTGCAGTCGACCTTCCGCCCGAAGCACGATTCCGTAAGCGTACGCCTCTTCCGCGTGGATACGCGCTTCGAGGCGTGATACGCAAGCGGTCGGCATCGCCGCACGGATTGCCGAGTATCGCTGGAGTACCCGCCGCGCGCGAGCGGGTGATATTGCCGCCGCTGCTCGGGCGAGCTCTAGCAGAAAGACTCGAGAATCGCCCGCCGCATTCTCCCAATCGAAAGTTTCCGACAGCGTTAAACCGTGTTCGATTTCCTCCGCTGCAATCGCCGATTGGCCCAGACCGGATGCATGGATCGCCCGACCAACGCCCAACACGATCTGTTGTGGTACAGTCGTTGTGACCCCGGAGACGCGCCGGAAAAGACGTAACGCCTCGACATGTTCTCCGCGAAGCATCGCCCACCAAGCCAATGACTCGAGCGCACGAAATTGTGTTGGCGCGAGTTCGTCGGTCCACTGAAGCCGCGTAACGAATTCGCTAACAAGACGCGCGTCGGGCTGGAGATCGTCCAAATCCCGTACGAGGGCGGCGAGATTAGCAATTGCAAATGCCTCTTGCCAAACGTCCCGAAACTCGCACGCCCCGAGAGTGTGCAGAGTGGCTCGTGCGTGAACCAGCGCTTCCCGATAGCGACCATCGGCCGCATCGAGTATGCCGAGAAGTTCTTGTAATCGCGCAGCAACGTGTTCGAGCGGAACGACAAGCCGGCCACCTTCGGACGTCGACGTGTCGCTACAATTTAGACCGCGCCGGCAAGCGCTTCGAGCCCCATCAAGATCACCGTCGCCGAACGCTACAAACGCTAAAGAATATTCGGCCTCGGCTTCTCTTGTGCGGTCGCCGGCAGAAATGGCATAGACGCGTGCGTCAAATAGGGCGTGATCCGATTCCTCCGCTTTACCGAGGCGGCTTAGCGCGACGCCGCGCAACATCGCGATCTCGCTCCGATCGCGATACGAACCATCGAACTCCGACCCGGTCTCCTCTAGAGCGCTAGAGACGTCGCCGAGGCGGAGTAGGGCTCGGGCGCGTAGAGCGCTTGCCTCAAAGCCGGCAATGCCGTGAAGTTCTTTAAGACAGACGCCGAGACGCGCTGCGCGAAACGCAGCCAATCCCGCTGAAAAAGACCCGACTTGCGGATGTAACCACGTAACCGACCGAGCAACCAAAGTTCACCCCTAGCGCAAGAGTTCTATTATACGTCGGCTAGTGAACCGGCGGAACCCGGCATTGTAAATCACTTTCGGCGAAGATTGGCCGCTCAGAACGCCGCCCTGCAAGCCATCGGAGTGCGCCCCACCCTGAGGCGACGATACCGAATTGCGGTTGTCGTAGAAGCGTGAGCGAAAGAGCCGAAAGCGCGAGGAGGGCTGCGAGCATCGCGATCCTGGTTCATTCCCTTCAATAGCCGACCGACGCAGCCGAATCGGCGTGAAAACCTATCCCGACTTACTGCCGAAGCTCCACGTAACAGCCATCAAGGTAGAGATGGCAAATCGAGAAGCCGTCAAGTGAGCGCCGTCTCACATCAGTTCCAAGCCGGGCACAAATTCTTTTCTCGCGCGTTCGCCAATGCCCGCCGCCCCGGGTCGGAAAACTCCACGACAGTCACCCTACCGCGACGCTCGATATGCGCGGCATTCACATCCTCGGCGCGAAAGTTTCGACAGCAGATCCGATGGTAAACGTTCGTTCTTTCCGTCCGCCCGATAGAGAATGAGCCGAGAAACACGGGGGCTCTTGCGCCCCATCGGGCGCTGCACTCAGCAATGACCACGTGACAACCTGCGCTGACGCTCTGTCTTGCGCGCGAACTCGGAGCGCGCGGGATCGCGCCCAACCCCGTGGCGCCGGGTGCCATCTTAATCAACTTTAGCGGCGGCATCGTACGCATGCACCTCCCACGCGGGGGTCGGCCTCGCGATTAGCGTAATGTGCGGGCGGAGGAACGACTATGAGATTACCCGCCGCCCTTTTCGCGCTCGTCCTGGCGACAGCCCCGCTTCTCGCTTCAGCCCAAACAGTGCCGCCCGCTCCGGGACCCTCCCCCGGTGCCGGTATAGGTGCGGAAGTTTCCGCAGGCCTCAGGATGGTGTCGCGGTCGTTGCAAACGCAGCTGCAGGCACGTACGGCAATTCTCGCCGCTCTGACGCCCGCCCATCGCGAACTACTCGCCAAGATCGTCGGCGAACTTGCAATTGCGCCCGATCCCAATCTCGACGCCGCCGCCGCGCGACTCGACGCAGCGCTCTTCCCGGCCGAAGTCCAGGCGATCGGACGCGTCCAGGCCGGCAAACGCGCGCAGGTCATGGCGGAAGCCGGGCAACTTCGCTCGACGCTGCAAAACACGTTGTCTGCCGAGCAATTGAAGCAGATGCAGGCCGCGAGCGCGGAATTGGTGCGCGGTATGGCGCCGGATGGTCGGATGAATCAAGCGATGGCGAAGATGATCCAAGCGGAAGGCGATCCGGGACACGTGCTCCTGACCATGGTGCTCGTCGGCATGCAGCCGTACGGCAAGATGTTCCATATATTCGAGCCCAACGGCAACCGCCGGTAGCATAATCTCCGCCACCGGCGAACTTCAATGCCGCTGTTGTTAGCTGCTATAACGGCATGTTGCGCGCTGATCGGAACGATACGCAGTTCCGGCGCCCTCCCGATCGCGCACGCGCGAATCCTGCTCAGCGGCCCGGCGCGCGCGGTCGATACCGACGCCGGCGGACGATTCGCGCTTCGCACGGCCGCTGGTATCTACCGCCTTACGGTTACGGCTGCGGGTTTTAGCGCGCTCGTGGCGCAGCGCGTCGCCGTGCGCGACGGTTCGGTCGTCGACATCACGCTGGAGCCGCTCGACGCAAGCCTACCGCGAACGATTGGACGCGTCGTCGTCGATGGCCGCCTGGCGCTCGCGCGCGGTCAAGTGCCCGAACAGACCATTTCACGCGCCGAATTAGCAGTCGGCGGCAACGTGCTCGATGCGCTAGCGCGCGTGCCGTCGACGACGATCGTACGCCCGCTCGGCGGGCAATGCGTCGTCGGCCGCGGTGGTGGCGCTGCGCGGCCCCGATCCATCGGAAACCCTCGTTTCGCTCGACGGTCAAGTCCTGAACGATTCGAACACCGGCGACTTTGATCTCTCGCAGTTTCCGAGCGCGCCGCTTGCGAGCATCGACGCCGCGGAAGGGCTGGGGCCGGCCGAAAATCGGGCGGCCAATACGATCGGCGGTCAGATCGATCTGCGCACGCTGCAGCCGACGCTCGAGCGGCACCGCGACCTTTCCGCATCGCTCGGCTCGTTCGGTTCGACGTCTCTTGGAGCCGAAGCGACGGGCCGGGCCGGCCGGCTCGGCTACGCCCTCGCGGGCCAAACGCGCAACGTGTCGGGCTACGTCGTCGATCTGCCGGCCCTCGTCGCCGCCGCGCCCGTGTTCCTCGGAGCGCGCACGTCCGTGCAGTCGGCGCTCGCGAACGTAACCTACGACGTTTCTGCACGCTCCAACGTGCGGCTGCGTTACTTCACGCTCGCGAACCGTCGCGACGAAAGCGCGGCGCGCGACGCGCCGGCCGATCTCACGCAAGATCGTTCCGGTGGAACGTTTACCGGTCCGGGCAACGCCTACGTCACCCAAGGTCTGCGCGCGTTGTTATTGTCCGGTCGTGTGCCGCTGGGAGCGGGATCGTTCGTCGCCAGCTACGCGCTCTCGGGCGCGACGGGAAGCTACGCGGGCGGCGCCACGGCCTCGCCTTACGATCTTGCGAAGAACGACCGGCTGGACACGCTGACCGTCGGGTGGGAGCGCTCCACTCCCGCGTTTGAAATCGGCATCGGCGGCTATACGCGCGGCGAATCGCTCGATGAATCGGGCGGATTTTTCGGCGACGTGCAGCGTCAGCGCTCGCACGCGCTCGACGCGCGCGTTGCCTGGCAGACGTTGCCGCGACTGCGCGTGGCCTTCGACGTATTCGATACGCACTATTCGACGTTCGGTTCGAGTCTCGACGGCCGGGCCGGCCTGGCGCTCGATCTCGACGCGCGTAGCGTGTTGCGCGCGAGCGTCGGCACCGGGTTTCGTGCGCCGCTGCTCGCCGAACGATTTGCGCTGTCGACGAGCGATCTGTCGGCGGCGGGAGCCGGAGCGCTCGACGTAAATTGCGTCGCTGCCAACGGCAACCCGGACGAACGTGCCGAGCACGTCACGGCGTACGAGCTCGGGTACGCGCGGCGCCTCGGCGCGAGAACCACGCTCGACCTTTCGACGTATCGCACGAATCTGCGGGAACCAATCGAAATCGCCTACCCCTTATCCGCGCACTGCCCCGCCGCTGGAGCACCGACGTTGCAAGGCATCGCGCTTCCCGTTAACGTCGGTCGCGCCGTCTACGCCTTGCGCGTCGTCTTCATTGCTCGAACCCTAACGGTGCGCGCCGCTTACGGCCTCAACGCGGCGCGGCCGCTATCGCTTCCGAGCAGCGTCTCCAATCCAACCAGCGGCGCGACCCTCGTCCCCGGGCAGCAATTCTTCGGAATTCCGCTGCAGACGGGATCGTTCGCCGCCCGCTATGCCGGCGGTGCGTTTCACGCCGACGCGGCGCTGACGTGGAAGGGACGCAACAACGAACTGCACGACGGGCCCTTCGCGACGTTGGGCGGCGCGGTTGGCGAACGCATCGGCGCTCTCGATGTCGCGGTCACCTTTCGCAACCTGACTTCGGCGGAGGCGGGCCGCTTTACGAGGCTCGGCCTCGGCTCGCCGTACCCGTCCCCGTTCGCACCGAACGGGTCGCTGCCGACGGATCGTTTCGCGCTCGAGCCGGCCGCTTTCGGGCTCACGCTAACGTTCCACGGTTAGCCGGCGCATTGCGCACAACTGTGGCGAGAGTGGTTCACGCGTACCGAGCCTGCGCGTCGAACCAGGTATTTCGCGTGGAGCGTTCGATTGATGCCGACGTGAGACTCATCCTGGCTCTTGCTCTGGGTTTGATGCTAGCCTGATACGAGAGCCTTTATGCCACGTATCCGGATTTTGTGAAGCCAGGACGCAGGCTGGCGAACGATCGCGTACCCTACGAAAGGCAAGCTGGCGCTCTCGTCCGTACATCTAAGCCGACGCGCCTTGCGTTTAATTACAGCAATTATAACTTTCTACGGAGACTACATGCTGCCACGAATTCTCAGTCCGCTTTGTTTAATTACCGCCTTAGCCGCGAACACGGTCGCGGCCGGAGCACAATCGGCTGCTCCGATGATGTCCCCCGCTCCCGAAGCCTCGGCGATGTCGCCCGGGTCGATGTCCTCGGGTGCCCCCTCGTCCGGATCCATGGGTGGATCGATGGGCGGCTCCTGAAGGGCGGCTCCATGAAGGGCTCGATGAAGGGCGGCTCGATGAAGGGCGGCTCCATGATGGGCGGCTCGATGAAGGGCAGCATGGAGCATGGTTTTCCGGAAGGCAAGCTCGGTCCCGACGGCAACAGCTACAACGGTAAGCCCGATCTTGCAACGGCGATTTCGCTCGTAACCGCGGGCGGCGCTCCGGGACATTTCTCGATCACGACTGCTGTCGCAGCCCTGGCCGGTGCGAAAGTTGCCAAGGCCGAAGTCGCGAAACTCACCAAGCAATATGGCGCCGCGAAAGTCGGAAAGTTCGTCGCGGTTCAAAACTTTGCCGTGGACGACGCGGTGAAGATCGCGTTGGCCGCCGGCATCAAGTTCCCGACGCCGAGCTTGCACGGTAAAGCGCTCGCCGTGAAGGTGACGCAGTATGGCCTCCAAGGTGGAGCGTATTACGAAGGCGTGATGCTCGATCACCTCGTCTCCCACGGAATCCATGAAAAAGTCATGAACGACATCGATACGAAATTTGGCAAAGCGTCCGATGCAAACTATCACCGTATCGCCGACCAAGTCCATTACGACTTGGCGCAAGCACTCGGAGCGACATCCGTAAACGTCGCGGAATACCACTAACAGGCATCAGGGACTCCGGTCCCGGACGAGCGAGCCGCGGAGATCCGCGGCTCGCTTTTTCATCTGCCGTTACGCCTTGGGCAGTAGCCGGCGAAGCTCCAGCGGGCAGTCATTCCTCGATTAAAACCGCAGTGAGGCTATCGACGCGCTGATCGCCCGGACGCTAAGATGCAAAAACCGCGAATACCACAAACGAAGCTACACGATCGCTCAGCCTGAAGGAGAATCCATGGAATTCGCAACGAAGTCGCACGCGCCAACGACGCAGATGCAGCCGTACATCTTTTTTTACGGACGCTGCGAAGAAGCGCTCGAATTCTACAAAACCGTGTTCGGCGGTAGCTGCGAAATCATGCGCGTTAAAGACGCGCCCATGGCCGACCAGTGGCCGGCCGATTCGCAAAATAAGGTCATGCACGCATGCTTTACCGCCCCGGGCATCTCCCTCTTGGCCTCAGATGGTCGTGAAACCAAGATCGTCGACCCGGATGCCGGCAATATCTCGATAGCGTTGTCGGTAACCGACGGCGCCGAAGGCGAACGTCTCGTTCACGTACTTTCGCAGGGTGGCAAGGTGACGATGCCTCTCGACGCCGCGTTCTGGGGCGGAAGGTTCGCGATGTTCGTCGACCGATTCGGCATCGAATGGTTGTTGACGACGCCGTAGTCGCACACGAAGGTTCGTACGGTGAAGCCACACATCTCGTCGAGACCTACGGCTCACACATCGAAATTGCTGTCGCATTCGCTCGCAGCGCCCGCCGGCGGGCGTGGTTCGCGTAGCACGAGCGCACCGATGGCGAGCCACAGCGCGACGAAGGCGGGATACCAAGCCGCCACGCCGGCCGGCGTGGGGACGACGTTCGCCACGAAGGTCGCCGCGAGCGACGCGAGTGCCGCGATGGGGATCGCGCGTTCGAGGTTGCTCCACCCACTGTAAAACAACCGTAACGCCGCGATCTGCACGGCGCCGTACACCGGCACGAGCGCGAGCACCGCAACGGTTCCGCAGGCGGCGAACGCCGCGGTTCCGCTCGCTCCCGCAAGCGCGAACGCACCCGCTCCCACCGCGCTCGCAGCGAGCACGCCGATGAACGCGAACGACGGCGTGCCGCTGCGCTCGTCGACGGCCGCAAGCGCGGCCGGCAAGCGCGAAGTCGCGGCGACGCTGTAGAGCAACCGCGCCGCTCCGGTCGCCGCTGCCAGCGTCGCGGCAAAAGCGGAAATTGCCGCGCCGGCCGTGATGCCGATGGCGACGCCGCTGCCGCCGTAGCGCAGCGCCAGATCGCCGAGCGGCGCGGCCGACGCCGCATAGCGCGCGACGCCGCGCGCATCGATTCCGAAGCCGATCGTCTGCGCGTACGCAACGAAGACGTACAGCACCCCGGAAACGACCACGCTTGCGATCAGCGCACGCGGGATAGTCCGCTTCGGTTCGAGCGACTCTTCGCCGAGGACGGCCGCGCCCTCGAACCCGGCAAACGATAGCAGCGAGAACACCGTCGCGAGCCCGAGTCCGCCCAGTGCTGCGCGTTGTGGAAGAAACGGCTGCCACGTATTCCCGCTCGCTCCGCCGCGCGCGACGATAGCCAGCGCGAGAACCACGATCGCTGCGACGGAGAGGCCCTCCGCCGCGAGCATCGCGCGCGACGACGTGCGCGCGGGTCGCGTCCCGACGTAACCGCATAGCGCGAGCGCGACGAGCGCGAGCGGCAGCCACGCGACGCTGCGGCCCGTGTAGCCGAACGCGGCCGCGGCGAAGGCACCGCATTCGGCGGCCGAGCCCGCCGTAAACAGCGCGTACACGAGCAGTAACGCCCAGGCGGAAAGGCGCCCCGCGAACGGGCCGATTCCGCGCGTATTGAATTCGCCGACCGAGGCCGCGCTCGCGTAGACGCGGGCGAACGTTACGAACGCGAACGCGACGCAGCCGACGGTCGCGAAGGCGAGCACGAACGCCAGCGGCACGGCGACGCCCGCATACGATGCAGCCAGCGCGCCGTTGAGTGCCATGGCCGCCGTCGGCGCCATCATCGCAATCGAGACGCCGGCCGTCTCGAAGAGTCCGAGCGCCCGTCGCAGCGGCGCATGCCGCTTCGTTGCAATCACGGACCGCCAGCCGCCTTTTTTACGCCCGCTTCATGCGTCTCACGAAGGCGAGGCAATCGGCGGCGCTCAAGCGGCCGACTGCACCCGTGGAGTAGACCGCGATCGCGATCTTTCCCGCAGGCTCGATCACGAAGCCCGTCGCGTGTAAGTACGGATCGCCTGGGTCGTAGAAACAACCGTAGGTTCGTGCGAAGGCGAGGGCGTCGAGTCCGTACGCGACGGGAAAAGTCAAACCGAGTTCGCGCACCATTTTTTCGGCATCGCCCTTCGCGTCGACCGAAGCGGCGATGAGGGAAACGCCCAGCTGCGTGAACTCGCCGCTGTGCTTTTCAAAGTCAGCCAACTGCTGACGGCAGACCGGTCACCATTCTCCTCGGTAGACGAGCAGGACGGTGTACGCGTCGCCCTCCGCCGGGATGGACAGCGATGTCCCCTTCGCCGTATCGAGCGACAGCGTTGGAAACGCAGCACCGCTATCGAGCGGATGCGATTCGGAAATGGAAGCCATGCGCTTTCATTCTCCGACGCATGGCTTCCATTCCGCTCGCGTAGGCCGAAGTTCGCCTGCCGGAAGCTGCGTAAGGCGGGGCGAACCGGCCGCTTCCTCTTGGTATCTGTGGGCAAAATAGGTGGCGGACAAGGCGTATAGCGAAAGCACGAAACTGATCGTAACCAGCGTCCGCTGCAGATCCCTCGACGCTGTCGCCTTCGCACCCGGGCTCGCGTGGATACGCGGTCTCCAATAGAAGACCCGAGCAGCAGTAAGTACCGCTATTCCCGCGATAAGAATGCTGTTCGTTACGACGCCGATATCAACCATGAGACTCTATCACGCTAGCTGACGGCAATGCTTCAGATCGCTAACCGTTATTGTGTCGTCGCGCCAGACGCCGATCGCACCCGGCGTTCCCAAAGATAGGGTCATGAAAGCAGCGTCCAATCGTGACTTGCGCGTAACCTTCGGCCGACGCAATGCTCGGCCCAGGGTGTTACGAGCCGACCCAGCATCATTTCCAAACCGCATCCCGTGAGAATCCGAGCCCTGAACCCGCTGTTATTCTCAATTGGCGCGAAAATAATCTCCGGTGAGATTCATACCTGGCTAGACACGAAGCCGGAAATGCACGCAAGCAATGATGTTGGGTCGTCTTTCATGGAGACTTGCTGCTTTGGATTGTGACCGTGAAAAACGCGCATCACGAGCGCCGCGGCTTCGACGCACCTGACGCGCGGCAGCACGCGGCAAGAGCGATCGCGTAACGCGCAGCGGAACCTGGCGCTTCCTTCCGAACGCTCGCGCACGATGTCGCACCGTACGTCGTCATGAAAGCCACGCTCTTCGCCGACGGCGGCTCGCGCGGAAATCCGGGACCGGCGGCGAGCGGCGCCGTTCTCTTGGCCCAAGACGGCTCGCTCCTGGCCGAAGTCGGGCTCTTCATCGGCATCGCGACCAACAACGTCGCCGAGTGGCGCGCGCTGCTCGCCGGACTCGCGCGCGCCCGCGAGCTCGGCGTCAAGCACATCGCGATCCGCATGGATAGCGAACTGGTCGTCCGTCAGGTGACGGGCGTCTATCGTGTCAAACACGCCGATCTCATCCCGCTCGCCTCGCAAGCCAAGGCGATGCTACGGACCTTCAAGACCGTCGCGATCGCGCATGTCCCGCGCAAAGAGAACGCGGCGGCCGATGCGGTGGTCAACCAGGTGCTTGATGCGGAGGCCGCTCGTTCGCGCTGAGTGAATTACGAACGGTCGTGCTCCGCAATCCGGTACCGCCGCTGGTCTTTCTCGCCGCCCTGCTGGGGTTGGTCGGTTCGTATGCGTTTTTTCAGAAGATGCTGCTGCCGCGTTACTCCGCCTCCCGTCAGGTGCTCGTCTCGCGCTCCGAATTACGGTTATCGATGACGGTGCGTCACGATACGGGCCCGCTCGTGCAGGAAGATTACGCGATGCGCGATGTCGATGGTCTCTCGACGAGCAGCTATAAGGCACTCGGCCGTAGCGGCGTGCAGATTTCGATTGCCGAACGCCCGCGCGCCACGACCGAAAACGGCCCCAACGTCGCCTATTTCTTTCAACAGACCGTCGCCGACGGCATTTGGGAACTGGTATCGAAGCCGCCGCGCGGGGATCGCAACACGCACTACGTGCTCGATATCTATCAAGACGTCAACGGCCAGCACGGCAGCCGGCGCGTCACGTTCACCGATCCGCATTATTGGGCGGCGACGGGTGGCCATCAATTTCAGATCCACCTCGAGAAGAACAAGCCCGTTCCCAATTTGTTGAACATCACGAGCACGACGCTCGTCGAGCCCCGCTACGAAAAAGTCGTTAATGACTTTCGTAATTTTGGTCCGACGTCGTTCAAGAGTAAAGTAACGGCGGCGCGTGCGCGGCTCGGCGTCCGATCGTGATGCCGATGGGGGGGACTGGACGCGTCGCGCTGGTCGTTGCCGCACTCGTGCTTGCCGGCTTTGCCGGTTATGAAACGCTCGAAGAACCCGGTAATCAACTGTTCGGCAAGACCGTCGTGCGTGGTGCGCCGACGCAGCGCGAAGTCGCGCTTACCTTCGACGATGGCCCGAATCCTCCGTACACGGATCGCATTCTCGACGTGCTGCGCGACGAACGGGTACCGGCCACGTTTTTCGTGGTCGGTCGCGCAGCGGCGGCCTATCCGGCGACGATCCGGCGCATCGTTCGGGAAGGACACACGCTCGGCAATCACACCTGGGACCATCCGCACCTCATCGTGCAGACCCGTGCGGCAATGCGCATTGAACTCGAACGCACGGACGCGACGATTGCCGCGATAACGGGGCGGCACACAACGTTGATGCGGCCGCCTTTCGGTGCACGCGATTTTGCGGTGATGGCCGAAGCGCACAAACTCGGATACCGCGTCGTCATGTGGAGCGTTCCGCTGCCGCACGACTGGGAGCAACCCGGCGACGCGACGATCGCACGACGCGTTACGGAAAAGGTCGCGGACGGCAGCATCATCGTTCTGCACGACGGCAACCGCGGCAGATTATGCTCACGCGAACGCCACGCCGGACCGCACGACTGCGACCGCTCGCAAGATGTCGCGGCCACGCGTGAGATCATCGAGACGCTACGCGGGCGCGACTTCCAGTTCGTGACCGTTCCGAAACTCATCGCCGACGCGGAACCTCGTAAACCACTCGCCCGCCGTTAGCGCGATTCCGCTCTTCGCCTCGTTCCGCGGCTACCGCGCGCCGCGCTAACATGCCGCAGAGCGGCCATTACGCGTTCGTCGCCGGCTCTCTTGCCTTCGCCATCTTCGGCGTCAACAACTATCTTTCGGTCGGCGCCGATTCAACGATCGCGCCGATTTTAGCCGGCAGAATCGCCGCTTATGCCGCGGCCAACGCCGTGCAGTATCCGCAATTCGTCGCGGAGGTCGCGCTGTTGAGCGGCCAGTTGCCGCGGCGCTGCGGGCAAGCGGAATCGACGTCGCGATAGCACGTCTCTCGGATTCGCGCGCACGATCGGCGGCGCTCTACACCGGCGTCATCGCCGCCGTCGGTGCCGACCGCATCTTTAAGTCCGTGCACGAGGCGATCGAAGCGTTCGGTGGGTATCGCGTAACGGCCCGCGTGCCGCTTCGGACGGTGTCTGAACGCGACTCTGCGAGCGCTGCGGGCCGCCGGCAATCATGCGCTTTCGAAAGTATGGGTACGAACGAGCGATATGACTGAGGATAAAGATCGCCCGATCGAAACGCTGCACGGCGGTGAGGGCCAACCGGCCGATGAAGACGTCACTCTGCCACGCCACGCGCCGGATGAAGACGACGACGCAAACGGCGGCGTCGCGCGCGAGCCCGGGGGCACACGAGGTAACATCGAGGCCCTGCACGACGCGAAGCACGTCCCGGCCGACGAAGAACTGAAACTTCCGCGCCACGAATTGGAGCCGTAACCGCGCCAGAGTCGCGGCGACCGCTGGCATATCGACACCGAGCGCATCGAGCATTTACGGATACTTACGAAAAGGGTGCCAGCGCTTACGCTTGGCTCCTGCGCAACGTTGTGATTGCCATAAATAGTTATGATCATCGCTTGTGCCAGGGGAGCGGTTTATAATGGACCCAGGAAGTTAGACAAATGTTGGGCGCGGCTAAGGATAGAGCAGATGAGAAGACAATTCACCGCCGCTTTTAAAGGCGACAACTGCGATTGTTGGAAACGACTGTGCCATCATCGAAAGAGCCGGTCAAGCAACCTGAACAAGTCGATCGTCGTCCGATGGTACACGCGGTAGTAAGCTGCGCGCTTCGGGTTCGTGACCCAGCCGTAACCTCGCGGCGCCCTGAGGCGCGAGCGAATCCGTCTCTTCACAGAGATGCGCTCGGCAATGCGCTTCTTGAATGACGGAATGCGAAATCCGAACTTCATGTTGCGCCTATTGCCCGGAGCACTTGTTTCGCTCGTGAACTTCGTTCGTGATATCCGGCGGTTCCAATCATCCCCCGCCGTCCCGCGAGTTCCCGACGGCTCTGCGAAAGAAACGCGCGCGCGACTTTGAGGTTCAAATTCGCGTCATATTGGTCGCATGACGCAACGGCATCGGCTACAGCAGAGTACGCGAACGTCTCTACCTCGCTGAGATCAAGGCTTGAACGCGTTGCGTCGCCGTCGGCGCCTCCCACGACCTTCTGCGACTGCAAGTGGGATTGAAACGCGCGGTCGTCATCGTACCACTTGCCCGCCGGCCCCGTTGAGCCGCCTACCATCGCTGCGCCTCGGAGGTTCGTTTGTGGCGTGGTTGCGACGATGTCTTCGGCGCGCGACACGAGGTCGACAGCGGTATCGAGTCAGCCGACACCCGTGCGCGCAACCCGCGCTGATCGTCGGTACTCGGTATTGCCCGCGCCGGATGTTCAGCAACGCCAACGCGACATCGAAAACACGCTCGGTTCGCTGCGCATTGAAGGCTTCGAGCTCGACGAGGCAGCGCGTGATCTCCTTGCGCGTTACGTCGCCGGCGAGATTACGTTCGAAGACGTCGGAGCCGTTCTTACGCGGCATCCGTAGCACGTGGCGGAGGACCCGTATCTCTATCCGGGGGACCTCGGTCGCCCTCGTGCTTTCGCGCGTTAATGTCGAAGACTGGGGCGGCAGCGTTATCTCGGCAGCAATCCGCGGAGTAGAACCCGCAAGCCGGCCGTTCATCGAGATCTTTCGAGCTTGGCACGGCGAGCTTGCCTACGAGCCGGCCCGTGTTCGCGCGCCGGTCGCGATGATGCGGGGTGCTTGGGACGGGCTGATCAGCGATGCGGACGCCCGCTGGCGGTTCGACGCCTTTAGCCACTCACCGATGAAGCGCGACGTCGAGATCGGGCGCGGCACGGATCTCATGCGCCTTGAAGCGATGCGGCTGGCTCTGTGGCGCGAGAGCGTCACGTTCCTTCTCGGTGACGATGTCGCTCCGGTTCCGATCTGAATACGCGCTGCATCCACTACACCATCGATCCAAACAAACTCGCGAACTTCAAGGCGTATGCCGAAGCAGAGCTCGACGTGATTCGCCGAAGCGGCGGTAACATACTGGGCTACTTCCTTCCGACGGACTTCGCGGGACCGACCAACGAAGGATACGGACTGATCGATTTCCAGACGCTTGCAAGCTACGAGCAGTATCGTCACACTCTCGCCGGGGATACGGATCATAAACAAACGTCGCTGGGCTTGAGCGAAGCGGCGCAATCGTGGCTATGAACCGCTCGATCATCGAGCGCGTCGAGGCCGACTGACCTCTCATCTTCTGCACTACGAAAGGGAAGAGCGCACATGTTTGCCGTGGTCTTTGAAGTACACCCCGCACCGGGCAAGAAAGATGAATATCTTGGCCTTGCCAAGCATCTCAAGCCGGCCCTTGAATCGATCGACGGCTTCATCGACAACGAGCGTTTCGAGAGCAATCGACACGAAGGCTGGGTTCTTTCGCTTTCCACCTGGCGCGATGAGAAAGCCGTGGTGCGTTGGCGCAGCCAGGGCGGTCATCGCGGAATTCAGGAGCAAGGCCGCAGCGGCGTCTTTGACGACTATCATCTGCGTGTTTGCGAAGTAACCGACGATAGTAAGCCGCCGGGGGGTTTGCAGGTAATTCAACAACGCCTTGACGAGACCGAAACCGGCGAAGCCAAGGCGCTCGCGATCACCGAAGTCTCGCCCGTACCGGACGCGACGTTCGACCCGAACCTTTTGCCGAGCCATCTCGGTTTCGATACAACGGCGGAAGGCGTGGTGGATTACGATCTTTTCGAGAGCATCTATGCCCCCGCAAAGATGCTGCTCCTTTCGTCCTGGAAAACGCACGATGATGCCGCGCGGTGGACGCCAAACAGCTTTGCCGGGGTCGCTGAGTTGCGCCATCGGCGCGTCCGGAACGTACGCGACTACGGTATGTATGACCGCCGCGAAGCCGCGCAATACTATCCGGACGTGAAGCCGGCAACGGCTTCATAGAAAGTCTCAGCCTTTGACGGCTCCGGCGGTCGAACCGCTCACGGAATGATCGACCAAGAACGAGTACAGGATCGCGCCCGGGATGGAGCCGAGCAGCGCTCCGGCCATGAATTCCCCGGTAGAAAAGCCAAATACGACGGCTTCGAGGTTGGGACCGACCTGGATGCTTCACGCGCGGGTTCTTTGCACGGCGGCGAAGGCCAACCGGCCGATGAAGACGACGACGACGTAAAAGGTGGCGTCGCGCGCGAGTCCGGGGGGCGCAGCTTCCCCGCATAATCGATCGTGCCGCGGACGGCGAGAAGATCGTTAGCACTCGCAACGGCGTGGCGGTGGCGGAACTACGAGCCGTAAAACGAGTCCGAGATACTTGGGAGAAGGTGTTCACCACGTTTCGAGCGTTTCGACGTCTCCGGCTCGGCGAAGGATGTCGAACTCGTCGAGCCGCCGGAGCAAAATGGAGGCTCGTAGTCGCCGAAAGCCGACGGCTCTTCGTCACGCCGCGCAACCAGCCCACTTTCCTCGATCCCTGAGCACGGCTCAGTGCCGACACGCCCAACGCTTAGCGTGCATTGCAGCCGCCTTTAGCCCTAGTCGCCATGGGTTTACCGCGCACATCGACGACGAACGATTCGCCGGCTCCCGCCGCCTTAACGAGCTCGCCCAGTTTAGCTCGCATCTCGTAGATGTCAACGTGCCGCTCGATGTGACTAGTCTAACGATCTGCCTACGCGCGGTAAGGGCGGGAGCGCGGCTCGAATCCGACGATCAGCTCGGCGTGGCCCGCATCCGTTCCAGAAATGACTCGAGCGTTTTATTTGGCTCGTCGATGAATCCCTCACCGGGTGAAGTTTCCAGAATGCGGTCGATGCGGAAGTTGCGAAAGTCGTCGCGCATTTCGCACCAAGCGGCCAGCGTCCACACCTTGCCCCAAAAATAGAGGCCGAGCGGCCGAACCGTCCGCCGGCTCGGCGGTCCCGTCTCCGACGCGTACGCGATGCCTAGACGGCGCCTTGCGCTAATCGCCCGGTGTACAACTTCGAAGTTCTCCGTCGTGCTGCGCCGTCCGAAACGCGGTGCGAATACGCGTGCGTCGTCGACTTCGGCCACGAGCTCGGCCGGCACGACGCCTCGAATTCGTGCGAGCGCCGAACGTGCCGAAGCCGCGAGCCCGGGACCGCACCACGCTTCGACGAAGCGCGCTCCAACGACGAGCGCCTCGATTTCCGCGCGCTCGAACATCAGCGGCGGAATCTCGAACGCTTTTGGTAATCGAAAACCGCGTCCGGCTTCGCCTTCGACCGGGACGCCGCACAACGTGAGTTCATCGACGTCGCGATAGATCGTACGCTCGGAAACTTCCAGTCGAGCGGCGAGCGTTCGCGCCGTGACGTAGCGGCCGCCTCGTAGCAATTGGACGATCGTGAAGAGGCGGTCGGCACGGCGCATCTGCCTCTAGGCTTTCGCGTGCAGGCCGATGCGGTTCCCTTCGGTGTCGACGATTTCGGCGACGTCTCCTTGGCCCTCGGGCAACGTGAATTTTGCCAGGACGATCCGTCCGCCCGCGGGTGCAACGCGTTCGAGCGTTCGATCCAAGCGCTGGTCGACGTTGAGGTAAATGAGGACGCCGGCGGGCGACGGCGTTCCGCCGCTGGTGACGCAGCCGCCGACGCCGGTATCGGTGTCGTGCGAGAAGACGCCGATCGAATCGGAACCGAAGGGGTGAACGTGCAACTTGGTTTCCATGATATTTTCGTAGAATCGAACGGCACGCTCGAAGTCGGCGGCCGGAATATAGAACCAGCTGATCGCGCTCGGCGGAGCATGTGTGGTCTGCTGCATCGTGGTCTCCGTAGTGATGTCAGTGCTATGACCCGAGCATAAAACAAGGCTCCTGACACCGTGCTGTCAGCAGGCGCGAATCGTTCGATTTCGAAACGCGCTGCGTGACGGAGCCACAGCGCGGCAGTGTACCGTGCGTTCGCCCGGCTTCCGTGGGTGACGTCCCTGCGATCGCGCGCGTCCACGTTGATGCGTGGCGCGAGACGTATCAGGGCATGTTTCCGCAATCGATCTTGGAAGCGCTCGTTTACGAAGAACGCGAGCAACAATGGAATCGCGTGTTAGCTTCTGGCGGGAGTTGCTTGTTCGTCGCGGAGGTCGCGGGCGTAGTCGTAGGCTTCGCCTGCGGAGGGCGCAACCGTGATCGCCATTACGAGCATACGTATCCCGGAGAACTTCAAGCGATCTATCTCCTAAAGGCGCACCAGCGATTGGGAATAGGCCGGGCTCTATTTGAGAATGTCCGCGCCTGGCTGGGCTCGAACGATCTGGCCGCGTTTCTGCTCTGGGTGGTGGCCGAAAATCCGTCGTGTGCCTTCTACGAGCGTCTCGGCGGCACGCGTATCGTGACACAACCTACGGAGATCCGCGGTGCGCGGGTAATTGAGTCCGCCTACGGCTGGCGATAAACGCACCGCCCACCGCGTGGAGATCAACGGTCACTCTGCCGTCGATAACCATGACTCGCGATCGACGATCCAGCTTTCGTAGGTCGGCGTCAGCTGGTCAGGGACATCCAGGCATCCTAAATTCACTTCGATTTCGTCTGCGCTGCGTCCGAAAATGGACGAGCCGCAGCGGGGACAGAAAAACCGCCCGGCGTAATCGCGTGTTTCGCCCTCGATCGTCACCGCATCCTGAGGATACACCGCGGAAGCGTGAAAAAGGGCCCCATGATGCTTGCGGCAGTCGAGACAGTGACAAAGTCCGACCCGGTATGGAAGTCCCGAAGCCACAATTCGGACGTTTCCGCATAGGCAACCGCCCATGACTCGATCCATGCTGCGCCTCCTTTAAGCAAGCACTTGAGCGTGAACGAACACCGTTGCAAAGAACGCCAGCATAACGCAAAGCGCGACCCCGAAGACGCGCATGATCCTCATGGCCGCGTTATTACGAGCCAATAAATCGGCGCGGTGAGAATCGCGGTCCCGATCGGGAAGATGCTCACGCTGTCGAGACCGTGGTCGATGTGGAAGCTCGCTTTGTTCGGCGCGAGGTCGTTCTTCGAGGTCTTTGCAATCGAACTCGCATCACCGCTCGAAAGTTTCGGTTACGAACGTCGATAGCGAACGCGTTCGAGTCCGAGCCACCTCGAGAGCAACGCGATCTCAGCACGCAGTGCGTCGCGCAGTTCGATCGACGGCTTCGTATCTTCGTAGTGCACCGCGATGACGTCGAGCGTCGCCGTCGCACGCTGCGCCTTCGCATCGATACGTGCGGCGAGCCGGTCGCCGAACGCAAACGGCAGCACGTAGTAGCCGTGCACGCGCTTGTGCGCGGGCGTGTAGCTTTCCAGGCGATAGTCGAACCCGAAGAGCCGCCGGTCGCGCGAGCGCTCCCAGACCAGCGAGTCGAACGGTGAGAGCAACGCGCACACATCGATGCTGCGGGGCACTGGTGTTCCCGCAAAGAGATAAGCTCGCTGCGTCCAGCCTTCGATCTCGGCCGGAAGTAACGTACCTTCCTCGACGAGTTCGGCGATGCGGGGATTGCCATCGACGGCATCGAGCCGGAAATAGTCGCGCAAATCCACGGCGCTCGCGACGCCCAGCGCGCGCGCGGCGATGCGTACGAGCTCGCGCTGCGCGTCGGCTTCCTGCGGCGTCGGCGCGTCGAGCACCGATCGGGGAAAGACGCGTTCGGGAATGTCGTAAAGCCGCGCAAAGTTGTGGCGCTTCGCGGTCGTGATCTGCCCGGACCAGAACAGATACTCGAGCGCGAGCTTGACGTCGCTCCAACTCCACCAACCCGTGCCGCTGCGCCGGTGTTCGGCGATGTCGCCTGCCGCAAGGGGCCCGCGGTCGCGCACTTCGGCAAGGATGGACTCGGCGTACGCTTTACGCGTCGTCGCGAATTCCGCGATGCGTCCCCAGGTGCCGCGGCCGTGGAGTGCGCGGTTCATGCGCCAGCGGAAGAGCGGCTGCAGCGCGATCGGAATGAGCGACGCTTCGTGGCCCCAATATTCGAAGAGCGAACGGGAGCGCCCGCCGTACGCCGCGCGTTCCAAAAGAGTTCGATCGTAACTGCCCAAACGCGAGAAGAGCGGCAAATAGTGCGAGCGCACGAGCACGTTCACAGAATCGATTTGCAGCAGGCCGATACGTCCGATGGCGGCCGCGATTTGGCGACGCCCCGGAGCGCTTCCCGGGCGGTCGTTGCCAAAACCCTGCGCGACAAAAGCGACGCGCCGGGCTTCCGCTGCGCTCAGCCGCTTGCTCACGCTACGATCAGTGCGCCAACTCCCAGACGAACCCTAGCCGAACCACACCGGCGTTTATGCGTCGCAGATCGCTTCGCAATCGAGCGAGCCCGGCCGCAGCCGTGCGCAGTTTGAACCCAGTCGAGGAATCGAATACCTTACCGCCGGCGCCGCTCCTTTACCACGCGCGCAGTTGCCACATCGCTTCGGCGTTGTGGGCGTCTGCCGCAACGCTTCACGCATATCGCCGCCCGTCGAGCTCGATGTAGCCGTCGGCATGCGCGCCCCCCGGATCGTGGTGGGTCCAGTGCACGACCGGCTCCGGCCGCGCATCCGGAATCAGTTCGCCGCGCACCGCGATGCGATCGCCCACTACGACCGGGACTCGCGGCGCGAGCGCCACGTTATCGACGATTTCGAGCCGGCGCCCGTCGTCGCTGCGTACGTCGAAGGCCTCGTGCACGGCGTGCGTGTGCGACCCGTAGAAGAAATGCGGCGCCGAAAGTACGGTCCCGCCGAAGGTCACTTCCGAGGGCCGCTCTCGTGCAAAACCGCTGGCGAGCGTGTTCATCGGGGATTCTATCGCGACGCCCGGGCGCGTCGGCAAGCCTCGGGGCGCATGCTTCGCGCCTTCGTGAGCGAAGGTCGCGTACGTGATCGTCCTCTTCGCAGCGCTCTTCATGTCGCTCGGGCTCGTCAATCTCGATTTCAAGCGCAATTGGCTGCGCGGACAGGTCTTGCGGCTTGCGATCGGCTTCCCGATCTTGCTGGTCTACGCATATCTCGAAATGCCGGCCTTGGTCTTCCCGCAGGCGATCTCGCTGCTGCTTCTGACGCTGATCCCCAATGCCGTCTACAGCGCGCTGCTGGCGGCCCGCACGGTCGTCGCCTCGCGGCGCATCGTCTCCATTCGGCGCACCCCGCTCACGCCGTATCTGATCGCGCTGGCGCTGGTCGGCGGCTTCGCTGGGATTTTGGCGATCGCACCGATCGTCGATGCGAGCGGCCTGCGCGATGTCGCCGACGTGACCACGTCCTCGTCGCTGCCGCCGAGTGCGGATATCAAGCATATCCGCGTCGTGCCGCAGCAGGCCGCGATCTTCGCCGGCAACAAAGTCGTCGGGCAGCTCGGCGCTTATTACGGCGTGGGCGATTTCAACGTCCAAGTCGCGAGCGGCAAACTCGTCTGGGTCGCGCCGCTGGAATTCCACGGCATCGTGCAATGGCTGTCGCGGCGCACGAGTCCCGGCGTCATCGTCGTCAGCGCCGAGAATCCCGACGCCCAGCCCGAACTGCGCCAGCGTGCCCCGCTACGCTATATTCCGAGCGCGCAGCTCAACGAGAACCTGTACCGCCACGTCTACCTAACGTACGGCACCGAACAAATTCTGGAAACGACGCTCCAGCTCGACGATACCGGTAACCCGCAGTACATCTGCACGCTCGGCCGTCCGACGATCGGTTGGAGCGGCACGAAGGTGACGGGTGTCGCGCTGGTCGATCCGTCGACGGGCGCCATGCACCGCGTCGGACGCGCCGATTTCGCAACGCTGCCCGGCTGGGTCAGCCGCGTGTATCCCGCCGATCTGGCGCTCGCGTACAACGAGTGGTTCGGCGCTTTCGTCCACGGCCTCATCAACAACGTGCTCGTCAAACGCGACGTGCACGTACCCGCGCGCGACGAAGTGTTCGGCCTGCTGGCGGGAACGCGCTTCGTGTGGTTCGTCGATCACACGTCGCCCGCGAACGATCAATCCATGACCGGCTTCACGTACATGGATACCGTGACGGGAAAGATCACGTACTACACGTCATCGGGCGGCGAATTCAACTCGCGGGGCGCGGAAGACGCCGTCGCTTCGAACCCCGTGGTGCGCCAAGGCAAATTGTTTCCGACGCAGCCGTTGCTCTACAACGCTTTCGGACAGAACACGTGGGTCGTACCGCTCGTCGCCGATACCGGGAAATATCAGACGGTCGCGTTGGTGCAAGCGAAGAACGGGCACGTCGTCGTCGGTGCCAGCGGCAACGCATCACCACAGGATGACGCCTTCGCACAATACGCCGCATTTTTGGGCGGCGGCGCGACCGCCGCGGCCGTTGCAGCGGGCGGCGAACGCGCCCTCGAAGGCGCGATCGATCGCGTCGCGACGGCTCCTTCGGGCACCGTCTACTTCACGATGCGCGGCAGCCCACGCATCTACACGGTCGAATCGCATGATGCGCCCGCAGCCTTGCTGGCGCGGCCCGGCGATCGCATTCGTTTTCGCAGCTTGCCCGCGCGCGCGGGTGGCTTGTCGGCGGCGAGCGATTTTAGCGACACGGTGCTGGCCGGAGCGGCGCGTTGAAGCGTCTGGAGACTGAGCGCCTCGTGCTCGATCCCGTCACGCCCGCGAATGCGATGGTGCTGTGGCGCATCATGCAGAGTGCGCATCTGCGCGAATTTCAAGACGTCCCGCGGCACACGCGCGATGAATTCGTGCGGCGCGTCGCGGCCCGCCCAAAGTCCTTCGATTCGCGGGCGATCGGGCGCTTCGAATGGCTGCTCGTCGAGCGCGAACGTCAACAGGGCATCGGCTGGCTGTCGCTGCGGCTCGGTGAGGGCGGGCGCGGTACGGCCGAGATCGGCTACAGCGTGGTCGCGACGCACCGCGGTGCGGGTTACGCCTGCGAAGCCGCGGCGGCCGTGCTTGATTACGCCTTCGAAGAATCCGATCTGCGTCAACTCGAGGCGTGCTGCGTTCCGGCCAACGCTGCGTCTCGCCGGCTACTCGCGCGCATCGGTTTCACCGAAATGCGGGTGCAGAAGAACGGCGCGATCGTGCGCGGCGCGCCGGTCGATATCGTCACTTTCGAACTCACGCGCGAACGTTGGCAAATGCGGGCGCGCGTCACGAAGAAGCGTACCGCGGCTTCGTAGGCTAGCGAGCGATACCACGCGCCCGATCGGCGCAATCGCAAGGGGCCTTTACATTGTCGGCAGCTTCGACTTGGGTTGCGCCGTTAGCGCCATGCGCCGCACCGGCTGCTACGCCGTAACGACGCTACCGGCGAACGCCCGAAACTGGGAGGCCGGTGCGCAAAAGAAACGGAGCCTTGCTGCGCGACCGCGTATAACTAGCGACGATGACAGCGCTTCCCGCCCATCCAACGCTGACGGATTTCTCGCCTGGGAGCGTGGTGAAGAAGGCAAGCACGAGTATGCCGATGGTGTCGTCACGGCGTTTGCGGGAGGTACGAAACGTCACGCTGCGATCGCGCGGGAACTCTTGACCGTTTTGCATTCCAGCCTGCGTGGCGGACCCTGCGAAGTGTTCGGTTCGGATGTCTCGGTGGTTACCGAGCGCAGCGCGCGCTACCAGGACGTCGTCGTCTCGTGCGACGAACGCGATACGAACGACTTTGGAGAAACGACGGTGCGTTACCCGAGGCTCATCGTCGAAATTATCTCGGAATCGACCGCGGCGATCGACCGCGGGGATAAGCTCGACGAGTATCGCACCCTCGCATCGCTGCGCGAATACGTTCTCATCGATTCCCGCCGGCGCTGGATTCAGACGTACCGGCGCACGGATGAAGAATGGATCGCAGCGCTTCCGCGCGCCGCAGGCGAGCTGCAGCTACACTCACTCGAGATCACGCTCGCGATCGCCGATCTCTACCGCGGGGCGGCTTGGACTCGTCGGAGGCGCCGCACTAACTGCCGGCGCTCAGGCCGGATCGGCGAATTTGATCGTAATGCCCGCATCGTCGTAACCGGTATACCGCGCACGCTCGCCGCGTAGATACGCGAGCAACGGTTCTCGCACCACGCCGATGACGAGCCGCGCTGCAAGTTCCGCACGCGGCACCCACGCGAGCGCCACTGCATGCGCGTCGCCTCGAGGAACGGTCGCGTCACCGGACACGCGAACCTCGAATGCGAAATTCACGAAATGCACGCCGCTGGCCCGATCGTACGATTCCGCTACGTATGCGAGCGCTCCGCGCTCGATCGTAAGACTCGTCTCTTCGAGAAACTCGCGCGCGAGCGCGGCGCCCAGCAACTCGCCGTCGCGTTGCCGGCCGCCCGGCAGATTCCATAACGCCTCCGGGTGGTTGGGATACTTGGAAGCGACGAGCAACAGCGACCCCGCGCGTTCGAGCAAACCGGTGACGAGATGCACCCGCTCGGCCGGCGCTGCAGGTTTCACGTTCGCGACGGTTCTTTCAAGACGCGCGCAACGGCAACACCTGCGTCAGATCGTAAAGCCTTCGGTGGAAGAAAGTCGGCTACGTCGCTGGCGATTCACGTAGCGCTCGACGTTCGCGCTGTGGTTCGACGGTGTACTTCGGATCGCGAGCCGACGCTTTGCCGGCTTCGAAAATGCTAAACCGTTCGCAGCACGCTCCGACCATACCGAGGATACCGCTGATTCTTGCGGCCGTGCGATTGGTACGCGCCGCGAGGACGAGTGCGACGCTCGCGATCGTCGTCGTGCGGGCGGCATTTTTGAAAAATGCCGCGCGTCCCATCTGGTACGGCTCTCCGACGAGTGGGCCGAGGGTCTTTTTCATTTGCTCGAGCATCGAGAATTCGACGAGCGCGCCGAGGACGAGCAGCCGGCGAGCGAGCCTTGCGTCTGCGACCGGCGTTACGACGAGGGCGCAGGACGCCGCGCTTGCGAGCGCGCCGCCGGCGAACACGAAGGGCAGTTCGCCGAGGGCGTCGTGCCACGCCGGGACGGCCGTATCGGCGATGAGGGCGGCCGTATAGGTCGCCAGCGCCGGTCCGATCAACGCGGCGACGACCTCGGCCGTGCGCCCGACGGGCTTCGCGACGCCCGTAAACTCACTCATCGCAGCAGCCCCAACGGCCGTACCGAAAACGGTGAGAATCCAACTGCCCACACTCATCGGCGACGTCACCTTGAAGACGCGCAGCATGTTGATGAAGCGTTTCTTGTCGCCGAGATCCGCGACGAGCAGCATCGGACTGAGCGCGACGCCGGCAAACGCGGCGCCGAGAGCCGTGCGCGCGAGCGCCTCGTTTTTCTGCAGCCGCGCGGCGAGGGCGAGCGGCGCCGACGCGCCGGCGAGTCCACCGACGAACAGATACGCGCCGACGTACCAACGCCAAGTCGGTGCTTTGATGACGGGGCGTCCGTAGTACGACATCGGTGTCGTACCGTTGCTGGAGAGCGCTTCGTACTTCATCGTGCGCCCGTTCCGATCGAGGCGGCGAACACCGTAATGGCAAGGCCGACGGCTGCAAGTGCCGTCAAGCGCCACATCGCGGGCAGATCGCGCGTCGTTACAACGGGATCGGGCGGTAAGCCATACACCTCGGGCTCGTCCAGCAACAGGAAGAACGCGCCGAAGCCGCCGACGCCGTCGGCCGAATCCTCACCGTACAGGCGCGCGCCTTCGTAACGCGTCCCAATCGCCTGCAACCGTTGGGCGGCCTTCGAACGCAACTCGTCGAGATTGCCAAACTGAATCGATTCCGTCGGACACGCTTTCGCGCACGCCGGTGTTTCGCCGTCGCGCAAGCGGTCGTAGCAGAGCGTGCACTTTGCGGTGTGCCCGCTCTGCGGCTGCTCTTCGATGACGCCGAAGGGACACGCCGGCACGCAATACCCACAGCCGTTGCAGACGTCGTCTTGCACGACGACCGTGCCGAATTCCGAACGGAACAACGCGCCCGTCGGGCAGACGTCCAGACACGCGGCGCGCGTACAGTGCTTGCAGACGTCCGACGACATCAGCCAGCGGCCCATCGTGTCGAACTGCATCGGCCCAACGGACGCGTCGCGATCGAGCAAGGCGGACGGGCCGCCGCCGTTCATCATCGCCATGATGTCGTTGCCGCGCGGCATATCGTCATCTAATCGGAGCATTGCGGGCGTCGGGTGTGCGGGCGCATCCGGCGCGGGTCCCGGCGCACGCGCCAGCTGTTCGACGAACGCGACGTGACGCCACGTGTTTCCGCCGAGTGCGCTCGTATTGTCGTACGATTCGCCGGTGAAGACGTAGCCGTCTTCGGGGATCTCGTTCCACTGTTTACACGCGACTTCGCAGGCCTTGCAGCCGATACAGAGCGTCGTATCGGTGAAGAAGCCCATGCGAGCCTGCGCGCCATCGTAGGTCTTCATCGCCGTGGCCGTCGTGTCGTCGAAACCGGTCATCGGTGGGCCGCCTTTCCGTTCGTCCGTTCGCTCGCATCGCGATACGTCGCGACGAACTCGGGCAGCGCCGCGCCGCGCGGTCGCCGGCCGGGCCGGATGTCGCACGTCGCCGCCTTGGTTTCATGAATGTGGACGTTCGGGTCCGTGACGATCGAGAAGAGATCGTTCGCCGCATCGCCCGTCACAATGCCTTGCGACCCCCAGTGGTAAGGCAGACCGACTTCGTAGATTGTCCGCCCTTCGATTCGCAGTGGGCGCATGCGATTGGTGACGAGCACGCGCGCTTCGATCGCGGTGCGCGTGGTGACGATGGTTGCGAACTCCCCATTTTCGAGGCCGCGCAATTTCGCGAGCTCCGGGCTCACTTCGCAGAACATCTCCGGCTGAAGTTCGCTCAAGTGCGGGACGTTCCGCGACATCGAACCCGTCGTATGGTGTTCGGTGATGCGATAGGTCGTCATCACGAACGGGAATCGTTCGCTGCCCGCCGCATCGCCCGCGGGATTGTATGGATTGCCCGTATCGTCGTAGAATTGCCGCGCGGGGTTGCCGCGCCGCGCCGGATAGAGTGCGTTCTCGACCGGCGATTCTTGCGGCTCGTAGTGCGTCGGGAGCGGGCCGTCCTCGATGCCGTCCGGCACGAAGAGCCATCCGACCCCGTCGGCTTGCATGATGAACGGTTCCGCGCCCGAAAGCGCGGCCTCGCGTTCGGCGCCTTCCGGAGGTACGTAATCCGGCGGCGTATGCTTCATGAAATCGGGCTCGTCGAAACCCGTCCACGACTTCGCTTCGGCATCCCACCAGACGTACTTCTTGCGTTCGCTCCATGGATTGCCCGCCGGATCTGCCGACGCGCGATTATAGAGCAGCCGGCGGTTATCGGGCCACGCCCAGCCCCATTCGGCCGCAACCCAATTCTGTTCCTCACCGGGCTTACGGCGCGCGACCTGATTGACGCCGTCCTTATAACAGCCCGCGTAGATCCAGCATCCGCACGCAGTCGAGCCGTCCGCCTTCAAATCGGTGTAGCTCGAGATCGCCTTGCCGCCGCTCCCGGTACCGTTGATCTCGTGCAACATTGCCTCGGCGTCGGGTTCCGCACTCGAGCCCGAGGTCGGATACTGCCACGCGAGATCGAGGATGGCGCGATCGCGCGGGTCGTTCGAACCCGCGAGTTTTTCGCGGATGCGCCGGCCGAGATGATAGTAGAACCATAGCTCGGAGCGGCAATCGCCCTGCGGCTCGACCGCTTTGTGATGCCATTGCAAGAGCCGTTGCGTGTTGGTGAACGAGCCGCTCTTTTCGGTGTGCGTTGCCGCCGGTAAGAAGAAAACCTCGGTCTTGATCTTATCGGTCTGCAATTCGCCGCTTTCGATTTCGGGCGAGTTGTGCCAGAACGCCGCCGATTCGATCTCGAAAAAATCGCGCACGACAAGCCATTCTAGACTTGCGAGTGCACGGCGGTTCAAGCCTCCGTTCACGTTCCCGGTCGCGGGGTTTTCGCCCGGCAGAAAGTAACCGCGCACCTTGCCTTCGAGCATACCGATGATGCTTTTGAAAGCGGAATGATCGCCGTCGATGCGCGGCAGGTAGCCGAACGCGAAATCGTTGTCGCTCGTCGCCGCATCGCCGTAATACGATTTGAGCAGGCTCACGATGTACTCTCGGGTGTAGCCCCAGTATCCCGTTTTCGAAGAGACCGTCTCGACATAGTCGGTAATCGTCTCATGTATCGCCGCATGCGGCATCGGCAGGTAGCCCGGCAAGATGTTATAGAGCGTCGGGATATCGGTCGACCCTTGAATCGAGGCGTGGCCACGCAGGGCGAGGATGCCGCCGCCGGGCCGGCCGATATTCCCTAAGAGCAGCTGCACGATCGCGGCGGTCCGGATGTACTGCACGCCCGTCGTGTGATGCGTCCAGCCGACGGCGTACGCAAAGGCGCCCGTGCGCTCGCGACCCGAGTTGCGGCAGAGCGCTTCGGCAACCGATTCGAATTGGTGCTGCGGTACGCCGCAGACCCGCGCGACCATCTCCGGCGTGTAACGCGCGTAATGCCGTTTGAGCAACTGGAAGACGCAGCGGGGGTGCTGCAAGCTCGGATCGCGTTCGGGCGGCTCGCCGCCGGTGAGCGGTGCGCCATGGCTGCCCGACGAGTCGGCGCGCGCCGCCTTCCCGCTGCGCTGACCCGAAGCCGCATGCGGTTCCATCCCAGCGTATTGCCACGTGTCGACCGTATACGCGCGATCGGCTTCGTCGAACCCGGAAAAGACGCCGTCCGTATCTTCGGTGTCCCGGTAACGTTCGTTGATGATCGTCGCCGCGTTCGTATAGTGTTCGACGTACTCGCGAAACTCGCGCCCGTTCGTAAGAATGTAATTGATGACCCCGCCGAGGAACGCGATATCGGAGCCTTCACGAATCGCGACGTGCTTGGTCGCGACGGCGCTCGTGCGCGTAAAGCGCGGGTCGATATGGATGACCTCGGCGCCGCGCTCGCGCGCTTCCATCACCCACGCAAATCCGACCGGATGGTTTTCGGCCATGTTCGAACCCATGATGACGATGCAATCCGAGTTCTTCATGTCTTGCAGAAACGTGGTCGCTCCGCCGCGACCGAACGACGTCCCTAGACTAGGGACGGTGGAGGAGTGTCATATTCGCGCCTGGTTCTCGACTTGGACGATGCCTAAGCCCGTATAGAGCTTTTTCATCAGGTAGTTCTCTTCGTTGTCGAGCGTCGCGCCGCCGAGGCTTGCGATTCCCATCGTGCGATTGAGCGGCTTGCCGGCGGCATCGCCGTCTTGCCACGTGTCGCGGCGCGTCGCGATAACGCGATCGGCGATCATGTCGAGCGCTCGATCGAGCGGCAAGCTCTCCCATCGGTCGCCGTACGGTTTACGGTATTTGACCTCGTACTCGCGTCGCGGGCTCTGCGTCATCTGCTGCGTCGCGGCTCCCTTCGGACAGAGGTGCCCGCGCGAGATCGGACTGTCGGGGTCGCCCTCGATCGCAATGACGCGCTCGTCTTTGACGTACACGCGCTGGCCGCAACCGACGGCGCAATACGGACAGATCGATGTGACGACCCGGTCCGCCGCTCGCGTTCGCGAAACGAGGGTCGCCGACCGCGTCGATTGCACGGCGGCCCCGAGTCCGAGCCGGTCTCGCCCGAACTGTCGCAGGACCGGCCAAGAGCGTTGAGTCGACGAAGACTTTTTCAAAGAAAGCTCCACACGCAGAAACCAGTGACGGGACTGTCTTTCCGCTTTCGTCGCCTCTCAACACGCTTTCTCGACCTTTAGTCGAGCTTCGATATGATACTGGGAGTAAGTCGCTTCGGATCCTCGCGGCCGCGGAAGTAAGCTGCGCATCGTTACTCTTAGCGCACGTCCACGAAAACGAAGCGCGCTAGCGTCGCCTCGGGCGAAATTCGTTTTCCCGCTGCCAATTCCGGGCATCCTAGCGATCAGCAAATCGTCGTTCGAGCCGCGAGCCGTTGCGAAAGCGCTCGCTGCATTTCGATGTCCCGATACGCGTCTTTTGAGGAAGCCCGTGAACGTACCGCCACGCCCGATCGATCCCACGATGCAGCGACTCTTGCGCGCACTAGTGATCGCCGCGCTCGTTCTCTTCGTCGGAGGCGTCCTGTGGATGGTCACCGCGGTCTTCGACCGCGTCCACAACACGCTCGTCGTCATCATCCTTTCGATTCTGTTCGCCTATCTCGTCTATCCGCCGATAAAATGGCTAGCGGTCCGACGCGTTCCCGTTCCACTCGCGGGCATCATCGTCTATGCGGCACTGCTCGCCATCGTTCTCGGTGCCGTCGCCTGGCTCGCGCCCGCGCTCGCCGCGCAGGGCGTGGCGCTCGCGCATGATTTTCCGAAGATCGTCGCGCAGACCCAAGCGCAAATCGCCGATCCCACCCACTCACCGATCCTCGCGCGCCTGCCCGCGGGCGCGCGCGCCGCGATCGCGCAGAACGCCGGAAGAGTCGGGGGGCTCGTCGGCGGTGCGGCGGGTGCGGTCGGTGCCAACGCGCTGGGCATCCTCAGCGGCACCACGGCGACGATCGTCAACGTGGCGCTCGTGCTCGGGCTCACGCAGCTCCTCATCGGCGATCTCGCCTACGTGCAGGGCTTCGGCGTTCGCCTCGTTCCGCGCCGCCATCGAGCGACCGCCATCGCGTTCATGAACGACGTCGATAAGGTGCTCGGCGGTTTCGTACGAGGCCAGGTGCTGCTTGCGCTCGGCGTCGCCGTCGCCGGAACGATCGTGCTCGTCGCACTCGGCGTACCGTACGCCATTGTGATCGGCTTGGTCGCCGGAATCGTGAGCATCGTGCCGTTGATCGGTCCGATCATCGCGCTCATTCCCGTCATCGCGATCGCCTTTTTTACCGTCGGCCTGGTAAAGATGGTGATCGTCGTCGTGCTGTACGCGGTCATCCTGGGCGTCCAGCAAAACGTGCTCACGCCGCTCGTGACGGCACGGTCCGTCGGCGTGACGCCGCTCGTCGTGTTCGTGGCGCTGCTGCTCGGTAGCGAAGCCTTTGGAATCCTCGGTGCGCTGCTCTCCATCCCGGTCGCCGGCATCCTGCGGGTCGCAGCCGAACGGCTTTTTCCGCCCGATCGTCAAGCCGATACGTTACTCGCCGTGTCGCGTGAAGCCGCCGGAGAACCGGCCGCTGCAACCCAGAAAGCGACCGACGTCCAAACCTAAAACCGCGATCCGCTTTTATAGAAAGGGAGGCTCCGTCGGAACCTCCCAGCATTTCGCAAGCGGCTCGTAACCGTTACGAGCTTTTTGCCGCCGCTTTCATCGCCGTAATCTGCTGACCTAATTCTTCGAGACCGCTTTGCCCGAGCAGTTTCTTGGCCTGCTTGAACATTTCGCTCTCTTCCTCTTCGACGTGGTGATCGACTTGCTCGCTCATCACTTGCACCAGCGCTTTATACGACTCGTCGCGTGGCGATGATGCTTTGATCTTCGCTATGAGCTCCTTGACCGAGTCGTGCTCGACGTAGGCTTCGAGCACTTCGTCTTTCGCATCGTCGTCGTCTTTAGCGACGGCTTTCGCTTTGAGCGCGGGATACAGTAACTTCTCTTCGACGGCGGTATGCAGCTCGAGTTCCGCGATGATTTCCTTGGCGAGTCCCGCCAAACTTGCGTCGCCGGACTCTTTCTCTAACGCTTTCTTGAAGAGCGCTTTTACCTTCTTATGATCTTCCTTCAACAAGGTTACGGCGTCGGCGCTTTTTTGCGAACCGCTCGCCGCCTTCATACCGGCCTTGCCTTCCGTCCCGCGCAGCGCTTTGACCAGCTCGTCCTTCGGGAGCTTGCCGGCTCCGGCGATGCCGGCCGCCTTCGCTCGTTCGCGCAAATCCCCGACGCTCTGGTCTTCGAGACTTTCGGTGTTTTTTGTCATCGTAATCCTCCAGCGTGATCTTAGCCAGAATTGCGTCACTAAAAACACGAAGGCAGGGCCTCGCCCGGGCGTCCCCGGCCGGCGGCCTTACGAAGCCATGTTTCATCGCGCGCACCCGCGTGAAGAAGGGCCGCATGAGTCGTTCGATCGCAGCTCTTGCCGTCGTTCTCCTGACGTCGCTGCTTCCCGCTAGTGGCCGCGCGCAAGCTCGCACGTTGCATCCGCTGACGCTCGTCTATGCGAACGATAACTTTCAACTCACGGGCCTCAGCGTCTCCAAGCACGGCCGGCTCTTCGTTAATTTTCCGCGCTGGTCCGACCGTTATGTCGATGCCGTGGTCGAGGTAATGCCGGGTGGCACGGCGCGGCCCTTTCCTAATCGCGAATGGAATCGCTGGAACCTCAAGCCGGCGACCGCCGCGACGCATTTCGTTTGCGTTCAGAGCGTCGTTGTCGATGGGAGCGCCGCGCTGTGGGTGCTCGATGCGGCGGCACCGCTGCTCGCGAGCACGGTGCCGGGCGGCCCCAAACTGGTCCGCATCGATCTGGCGACCAATCGCGTAACGCGTACGATCGCGTTCCCGCCGAGCGTTGCGAAAGCGGATACGTATCTCAACGACGTGCGTTTCGATCTCAAACGCGATGCCGCGTACATTACCGATAGCGGTCACGGCGGCCTCATCATCGTGGATCTCAAGACGGGCACCGCACACCGGGCGCTCGATGGCCATCCCTCCGTGCTGGTCGAGCCCGGCGTACAGGTCGTCGTCGAAGGCAAGCCGCTGCTGCAGAACGGTAAGCCGCCGCAGTTTCAAGCCGACGGAATCGCGCTCTCGCCCGATGGTCGATACCTGTTTTATAAAGCGGTAACCGCGAAGACGCTCTATCGCGTGCCGACGGCCCTCCTGCGCAAGGCGGATGCGGCCGCCTCCGACGTTGCCTCGGCCGTAGAGAAAGTAGCCACGACGTTCCCGACCGACGGCTTATGGGCGGACGCGAAGCAACGCCTTTATCTCAGCGATGTCGAACGCGACGCGGTGGTACGTCGCAGCGCCGACGGCACGATGGCGCGCATCGTCCAGGACCGGCGTTTGCAATGGCCCGACACGTTCACGCAAGTGCCCGACGGTACGATGTACGTCACCGCGTCGAATATCAATAACTCGCCGAGCTTCAATAAGGGCAAGAGCACGCGCACGTTGCCGTACGCCGTCTTCAAATTTGCGCCGTAAGGGGCGCCGCTGCCGATCACCGAACGGCCACGATAAAAGCGCTTTCTGAGGTAACACGTTGTTCCAGCCGCTCGTCTTCGCTCTGAAACTTGCAAAAGTCGGCCTGTCGATCTTCGGCGGTCCGCCGAGTGGCGCGCGGCCGGCTCCCAGCACGACGCCTCGCTCCAAGCCCGAGCCGCCTTCGGCCGCGACGCCTCGTTCGGAAGTGACGCCTCCGGCGCAGTCCGCAAAAGTCGCAGCTGCCGAAGAGCCCGCCCGCACGGCCGCGCGCTTCGTGCCGCCGCCGGCGCTCGCCGCGGCGCTGGCGAAGGCCTACGAGTCGACGCTTGCGGCGCTGGATCCGAAGGTTACCGAGAACGAGGCCTGCGAGTCGTGCGATAAAAAAGCCGCCGAAGACGCGGAGGCTCTGCAAGGCGCGTATACCGCGGCGGCGACGGAATTGCCGGAGGGCTCGCGCGATGCTTATGGCGCGGTCGTCGAACGGGTGCAGCAGGCTCAGCTGCAGATCATGGCTTTTGCGATCAATCGCAAGAACCGTGGCGAAGCGGATGCTGCTGAAACTGAAGCCGAACGTCGCGATCGCGACGAGTTCCGTCGCGAAGTCGGGCCGCTCTACAAGGCGCTGGTCGCCGCGAACTAACGCGCGCTGCCGTCCTGCGGCCAGAAGCCGAAGAGGGCCCGGCCGGCTTCCAAATCCCAAAATCGCGTCGCGTTGTCGCCGACGCCATAGACGATGGCGTACGCGACGTCGCGCGCGACGATCGCACGCACCAGCCGGGCGAAGTCGGCCTGCGACATCCAAGTCGCGGCGTAACGTGCGAATTTCGCTTCGTCCGTCAATGCGAGCCAACCCGAGGATGCGCGCACGCTTTCATCGCACGGATCGTCGGCCGCGGTAATGGAGCCGATGCGAACGCACGTCACTTGGAGGCCGTACTTATCGCTGTAATACCGCCCGAGCGTCTCGCCGAACGCCTTCCAAACGCCGTAGAGTGAATCGGGCCGATACGGCGTTTTGGCGTCGAGGACGAGACCGAATCCGGGTTCGTAGATCGCCGGCGCCGCGTCTATTTCGTACATACCGACGGCGTGATTCGAGCTCGCGAAGATCACGCGTTTGACGCCGGCCCGCCGGGCCGCTTCGAAGGCGTTGTACGTTCCCGCGATATTGGCGCCGTACACGTCGCTCCAGCTCGCTTCGACCGCCACGACCCCCGCGAGATGCACCACCGTTTCGCAGCCGGCGAAGGCGCCTTCGAGCGCGGCGAGATCCTGCACGTCGACGATCGCGTCGGCATCGTGAAGGTCGATGCGCCGGATGTCATGGTCGCGCGCGAGGTCGGCGCACAAGCGCGTGCCGATCGTGCCGGCCGCGCCGGTGACTGCTATTTTGGACACATCGCAAGCTACGCGTGCGGCGCGGTCGCACCTGGCGAACAGGTGAAAGGCAGTCGTGAGGTTCTATGGTGCTTGCGAATGTTCGAATCGATTCACGCGCATCGGCGGCGTCGTACAGCCGCTGCGTTGTTCGCGCTCGCGCTGGCCTCTAGCGCGCGCGCGAGCGCGCAGCCCGCTCCAAGTTCCGTGCCGTCGCCCGCACCCACGCCGTCCGCCGCGCTCGTGCCGGCGGGCGCGATTCCGACGACCATCACGCTCGGTCTCACCGGCACGCCGGAAGCCGACGCCGCTTTCCTCGATGAAAAGATCCGCGCTGCGCTCGACCGGACGATTCGACCGACGCTTCGCCCCGGCGCGTCCGTCGCGTACGGACCGATCGTGCCGTGGCCGCTGACGCCCCTCCCCTCAGGCGAACGCGCCGCGGTCGACGTGACGGTAACGATTACGGGCGACGACGCGAGCGTCGCGGCGTCGGGGGTCACGCTGGTCGTGCTCGATAGCGTGACGGTAATGCGCGCTGACCCGACCGTGCTGTTCTTGAGCGACGATCCGGAGTATCTGCTCGGCGAAGGAATTGTCTATCGCGGCGACGTCGCGGCCGGCCGGCCGGCACGGCTCTACTACTATCACTCCGATCTCGGCGTACCGCGCGATCTCGATGTCGTCCTGACCGCCGCCGTACCGTCGCGCGTGCACCTCATCGATTCAGCCGCGGGTCCCGATCTCGACGTGATGAGCGTCGGACATGCGGTGTCGCGCGATTATTTGCGCTACCGGCAGAACGCCGAAGGGACGGTCGTCGATGTCGTTCCGGGAAAACCGTTCGTCGTCCGGCATGCCTTGATGCTGCAGAGTGAGGTCGTTGCCGGGGTTGTCGATATCGGCGTGCTCTCCGGCGGTCCGGTCGCGGCGTCGGTGATCGCCACTGCTGCCGGCGGTCACCCCGAAGCCTATCTTGCCGGGCCGCGCGTCGCCTTCGACGAACATCACCGCCACGGTGCCTTCGACGTGTCGAATTACGGCACGATGGCGGAAACGTACGCCGTCGGCGACCCGCCGAAATCCGTGCAGTACGGTAGCCGCAACCCGACGCCGCAAAACCTCGTTTCCGGCGACGACGGTCACGATTTCGGAGACTACGGCGTCGTACGCCGGATGACGTTTACGCTCGCTAATGCGAGCGATGCTTCACAACTGGTGTATTTTTACGAAAAGCCGCTCGGTGGCCCGGTGCGCAGCAGCTTCATCATCGACGGTCAGCTCAAGGAAGTCGGCTGCGTGCGGCTGCCGCAACCGTACGGCATCATGACGTATCAGTTGCCGCCGCATTCGACCGGCGCTTCCACGATCGTCACCATGACCGACGGCGGCTCGTTCTATCCCCTCGAGTTCGGCCTCACGGACGCCCCGCCGCTGCCCGTCACGCCGCCGGTCGGCGCGCCCGACGGCTGCTCCCCGGTCGCCCCTCCGGGCGCCGGCGCATAACCGGCGTCAGGGCAGCTCGCCCGGAGGCGGCGCATGCGTGCGGCGTTCCCGGCCGTTACCGTGCGCGCGTCGGCGCGCGATAGAGCAGCGGATGTTCGACGCGCCGCAGCGTCACGCGCAACGCTTCGTTCGCACCGCGCACCGCCGCGGCCGCGCGCATCGCCGCCGTGCGCCGCGCGGAGAATCCCGCTTCGATCGGCGAGAATTCGTTCGCGAATTCCGCGGCGAGTGCGGCGATCGTGGCACGTGCGATGCGTGGGTGCGGCGCGCGATACGGCCGCACCTCGCTCGCTTTTCTCAGATAGATCTCCGCCGTGGCGGCATCCGCGGCCGGCGGTTTCGGCACGGGATTTCCTAATTCGAAGTATCGTCCGTGCTTGCGCGCGAGCATCGCAGGCGGCACGACGTTGCCGTAATGGTGGTATGCGTACGACAGCACCAGCGCCTTCCCGCGCAACCCAAGGATTTTTTCGTGGACGGCGTTTTCCCAACGCAACTCGGGCGCATAGCGGTAGAAGATGAAGCGTCGCGCCACGTCGGTGATCCAGCCGAACGTCCCCAAGAAATGATACGTGTACGCATCGACGCTGCCGTACTCGGCCCCGAGCCGCGGCAAGATTTCGCGTGCGATGTAGCGGATTTGCTCGCCGTGCACTTCATCAGCGTCGAGGAACAACACCCAGTCCGGCCGCGTCCCGAGCGCCCGGAGTTCGGCGAACGCACGATCGCGCATGTCGGCGAAGTCGTGGAAGGGATGGCGCGCGATGCGCAGCGCCCCCCGTTCCGCAAAGGCACTCGCTTCGAGGGTTGCGACGTTGTCGCTGCGCGCCAGCCCCGAGTTGTCGTTGACGACCAGCGCGTCGACCGCGTCCGCAAGCGCCGCGAGCGCGGGCTCGAGGTAGAGTTCGCGAGCGCCGCCGACGCAGAGAGCGCAGGCGATCGTGACCGTTGAGCTATTCGACATATCGGATGCGGTTCGGATGCGCGCGGCGCTCGCGATTCGCACCGCGGTCTTCGTTGAGGAACAAGGCGTTCCGCCCGAAGAAGAAATTGACGATCACGATCGCTCCGATGGTGCCGCGGCGCACGCCCTCGCGCTCGATGCGGCGCGCATTGTGGGTGCGGGTCGCTTCTATCTGCTGGATGCCGCAACGGTGCAGATCGGCCGCATGGCCGTTCGCCGGGAAGCGCGCGGTCGCGGTGTGGGCGCGGCTTTGCTCGCGGCGCTCGTTGCCGAAGCGCGCCGCCGCGGCCTGGCCCGCGCGCATCTGCACGCGCAAACGCATGCGATGGCGTTTTACCGCAAAGCCGGTTTTTACGATGACGGCGCCGTGCTGTGGGATGCCGGCATCGAGCACCAGCCGATGAGCCTACTCCTCTGAGAGGTCGGAGTGTGCTATAGTGCGCGAAGCCGGACGGGTACTTCAGCGTCACGCCGGTCGGCTCGAAACCCTCAGCGGGGCGGATCAAAACAGACGCTTGGAGAGACCGTACCGTGTACACAGACGAAACTCTGAGCTGCGTCGATTGCAACAGCCAATTTATCTTTAGCTCGGGCGAACAGCAGTTCTTCGCGAGCAAAGGCTTCCAGAATAAACCGAATCGTTGTCCCGAATGCCGCAGCGCGCGTAAAGCGCAGCGCGGTACCGGCGGCGCAGCGGGCGGCGGCGCAGGCTTGGCGGGCGCCGGAAGCGGCGGCGGAGGCGGCGCGCGCGGAGCGGCTCGCGAGATGTTTCAGACGACTTGCAGCCAGTGCGGTCAGACGGCCGAAGTGCCGTTTCAGCCGCGCGGCGATAAACCGGTCTACTGTCGCGATTGCTTCGCAACTAAATCGTCTTCATACCGCTAACGCGGTAGCGCCTTCGTCGATGCGCCATCCTCGAGCGAGACCCGCGCTCCAGTGAAGGGCGCGGGTCTCGCTCGTTCTTCACCCCGGCGACCACTCCAGTGCGTCTTCGAAACGGTACGCATCGACCGCATCGAGCAGGCGCCGGCGATCGGAGATCCGCAATCCGCGCGTGTGTTTCACGGCGAAGGGCTGCGTGGGATGCGCCACGTGTTTTTCGTTCGCGCGTAAACGCGCTTTGAACCGTTTCGCATCGTGCCGGCGGCGCGCGCGGTGATTGAGAATCTCGACCGCGCGCATCGCATCGCGCATCGCGAGTTTAAATTTGAGAACCGAAACTTTCATAGGCCTCCAAGCCATGACGAACGGAGGATGAAAAAGAGCAGAAGCCGCGTGGCGACCTCTGCTCGAATCGATTGTGGGCGCGCGCTACGGAAAACGTCCGTTCGCGTTCGACGCACCGGAAGTCGGTGCGCAAATTAGTGCGCGCTACCCTCGGTCTGATTAGGTGGATCCAGCGGAGTCAAGCCGTCCTCCTATGGTCATCGGGTTGCGTCTGCAGACTGCTTGCATTTTACGCCTATCCCCGCCAGAAGTAAAGTCCTCGCTCGTCACATGCAAACGCCTCGTAGTAGCAAAGTGCCTCTGGTCAGGCAGCCATCGATGTGCGATACTACGTGTTCGAAACGTCGTCCGAGTGAGGCTTGCCATGAAGATTCGCGAATCACAGATCGCATCGTGCGCGTTCAGCGCGGCGATCGAGCTCGCTAAAGAGTACTTCGAGCGTCGTGACGAGCCGGGTCCGGCGTCGCGTGGAGCGTCGTCAGCCTTCCGGCGCCGTTCGTGCCTCGTCGTTGCGGATCACACCGATCGAGCCCGCAGTCATGCGGCGCTCCGCCTCGAGTGGTCCGAGCACCACGCGCTGACGCCGCCGACGTTCGTCGGGTTCTTGACCGCACGACCGGCGTCCCGTCACGTCGAGTTGATTCTGGAAGGCGAACTCGAGGATGCCGGCGCGCTGCGCGAATTACTCGGTGAAGTTGCGCGCCACGTGGAGCGCGAGTGGGATCGTTTCGTACACGAGACGCCGAGCATCGAAATAATCAATGCGCGCACGCGGCCCGAAGTGGCGCTCGTTTAGCGTCAGTTCCAGCCGCGCACGCATAGCGAGCTTGGGGTTCGTTCGCTTCAGCCTTTGCCGAACTGCGTCTTGAGGGCGTCCGTCGCCCCAGACATCGCTCGACGCGCTTTTTCTACGGCAGCGCCCATACCGAAGAACTCGTGCGTAACGCCGGGGTAGAGCGTCCGCGTGACCGGCACGCCGGCTGCTCGCAATTTTGCGGCGTAGAGCATGCCGTCGTCGCGTAGCGGATCGATTTCGGCGTTGATGATCGTCGCAGGCGGCAGCCCCTTGAAGTTCTTCGCGCGCAGTGGCGAGGCGAGGGGATTGGCCGCATCGGCGGGCGAGGGCAAGTAGTATTTGCCGAACCACTTGATGGCGGGGGTGTTGAGCGGAATCGACTTCGTATACGTCGCGTACGAGGGCGTGTTGGTCGCGAAGTTCGCCACCGGGTAGACCAGCAGCTGATGAACGGGAACGGGGATGCCCGCATCGCGCGCCTGTAGCGACGTCACGGCCGCGAGATTGCCGCCCGCGCTTTCGCCCGCGACCGCAACGCGCTTGGCGTCGCCGTCGATGCTCGCGGCGTTGGCCAGGACCCACTTGTACGCGGCGAACGCGTCCATCGGCGCTGCCGGAAACGGAAATTCCGGCGCCTGCCGATAGGCCACCGAAACGACCACCGCCCCGGCCCCATTAGCCAGCTGACGCGGCGACGCATCGTACGTATCGAGGTTGGCGATCACCCACCCGCCGCCGTGGTAATAGACGATGACCGGAAACGGTCCGGCGCCCGAAGGCGTGTAGATGCGCAGGAGCAGCGGTCCGCCGGGACCGGCGATGACCTTGTGCACGACCTTCGCGACGGGTTCGACACACGGCTTCCCCATGGCCGAGAGCGTCGCTTGCAGCGCATCGGCAAACGAGGGAAGTTCGCGTGCGATCCGCGGCGTTACGCTCGGCAGCGGCGGGGCGTTGAAGCCGTTGAGCGCGTCGAGGACCCGCTTCATATCCGCGTCGGCCTTCGCGTCCTGGGCGGGCAGCGGCATCAGCGCCGGCATGGGACGCATGGGCGGCATCATGGCCGGATTGGCGCCCGGGCTCGCGATCGAACCCGCGGGCATCATGTTCCCGGGGGCCGCCGTGGCAAGTGCTCTCGCCCCGGCGTCCGCGGCGAGCGGCCGCGCGGTCGCGCCGGCAGCAAGCACGCCCGCGGCGGCAAAAAGGAAGCGTTTGCGATCGGTCGAGGCGGACAAAGTGAATCTCCTTTGAGGTGAGAAGGCGATTTTTGATACCCGTTCTCAACAGCAGGCCATCCCTCGTTCCTCGCTTTGGTAGCGAGCGGGCCATCGCCACTTGCCAGCTTCCTTGACGCCCCTTCCCGGCGCTGATACACTAGCGCCCTATGCCCGGAGAATTTCTTCGGGCTAGTTGCCTTTGCCGCGCTCCGTATTGAGAGACTAAATAATTTAATGGCGAAAACGATCGTTCCCAAGCCTGCACCCGTGAAGGCGCCAGCGGGAAAGAGCCGTTCCAAGCGCACCAAGGCCGAAGCCCCGACCACGCCGTTCGTCACTCCGCCCTCGACGCAAGTCTTGGCTCCCGAGACGGCGGCGTTCACGGTCGAACGCTTCCCCGATCCCGGCGCCAAGCGCACGCGCCACAGCTTCGCGAAAATCGCCGACGTCCTGGACCTGCCGGATCTCATCGAGCTCCAAAAAGCGTCGTTCAAGTGGTTCGTGACCGACGGCCTGCGCGAAGCGTTCGAATCGATCTCGCCGATCAAAGATTTCACCGGCAACCTCGTCCTGGAATTCGGCGACCACAGCCTCGGCGATCCCAAATACACGGTCGAAGAGTGCCGCGAACGCGATATGACCTACAGCGCGCCGCTGCGCGTGCGGGTCCGCCTCATCACCGCCGAGTCCGGCGAAATCAAGGGCATCCCCGACCAAGAAATCTTCATGGGCGATTTCCCGCTCATGACGGACAAGGGCACCTTCATGATCAACGGCGCTGAGCGCGTGATCGTGAGCCAGCTGGTCCGGTCGCCCGGCGTCTACTTTCTGACCGATAGCGATACGAACAACCGCCCCACGTTCAACGCGACGATCATCCCTAACCGCGGCGCCTGGATCGAGTTCGAGACCGACAACGGCACGAAGAACGACGAGACCGAGGGCACGGTCGGCGTCCGCATCGACAAAAATCGCAAAATTTACGTCTCGACGTTCGTGCGCGCGCTCTCGCGCCCCGATCTCGGCTACAACTGGGAATCCGACGAAGCGATCCTGGCGCTCTTCGACCACTCGCCGCTGGTCGTCAACTCGATCGATAAAGACAAGGACGTCAAAACCCGCGAAGACGCCCTCAAAGAAATCTACAAGAAACTGCGCCCGGGCGAGCCCGAAAACGCCGAGAACGCCGAGAAACTCCTCGAGTCGCTGTTCTTCGACGAGAAACGCTACGATCTCGCCGGCGTCGGCCGCTACAAACTCAACGGCAAGCTCGAAGGCGCCGTGCGTCCCGAGCACCGTGAGTATTCGGCGTCGGGGCTGCCCGCGCCGGGCATCGAGAAGCGGGCGCTCACCCGCGCCGACATGATCGCCGTCATCCGCCGGCTGCTCAAAGTGCAAGCGCAGATCGTCAGCAAAGACGATATCGATCATCTGGGCAACCGCCGCATCCGCAGCGTCGGCGAACTGTTGCAGAATCAGTTCCGCGTGGGTTTGCTGCGCCTCGAGCGCGTCGTGCGCGAGCGCATGACGGTGCAAGATATCGAGACCGTCACGCCGCAGGCGCTGATCAACATCCGCCCCGTCGTCGCCGCGATCAAAGAATTCTTCGGCTCCTCGCAGCTCTCGCAGTTCATGGACCAAACGAACAGCCTCGCGGAACTGACGCACAAACGCCGCCTCTCCGCCCTTGGGCCGGGCGGTCTCTCGCGCGAACGCGCCGGCTTCGAAGTCCGCGACGTCCACCACAGCCACTACGGCCGCATCTGCCCGATCGAAACGCCGGAAGGCCCGAACATCGGCCTGATCGGATCGCTTGCCAGCTACGCGCGCGTCAATAAATACGGCTTCATCGAGACGCCGTACCGCATCGTCACGGATGGCCTGGTCTCGAAGAACCTGCGCTACCTCACGGCCGATCGCGAAGACGAATATATCATCGCGCAAGCCAACACGCCGCTCGCAGGCGACGGCCGCATTACCGCGGACCAAGTGATCGCGCGCTACGCCGAAGAGTACGTTACGGAGCCCCCCGGTGCCGTGCAACTCATGGACGTCAGTCCGAAACAGATCGTTTCCGTCGCGACGGCGCTCATTCCGTTCCTCGAGCACGACGATGCCAATCGCGCGCTGATGGGCGCGAACATGCAGCGTCAGGCCGTGCCGTTACTGCGGCCGCAGGCGCCGATCATCGGCACCGGCATGGAGTACCGCGCCGCCAAGGATTCCGGCGGCTGCGTGCTCGCCTCCGAGTCCGGCACCGTGATCGGCGTCGATTCGAAAGCCGTGATCGTGAAAGCCGACGAAAACGAGCTCGAGCGCACCTACGACATGCTCAAGTTCACGCGCTCCAATGCGGGCACGTGCATCAATCAGGCGCCGATCGTGAAGGTCGGCGAGCACGTCGTGCGCGGTCAGATTCTGGCCGACGGCCCGTCGAGCGAACAAGGCGAGATGGCACTCGGCCAAAACGTCTTGGTCGCGTTCATGACGTGGGAAGGCTACAATTACGAAGACGCGATCTTGATCTCCGAGCGGATGGTCAAGGACGATCGCTTCACCTCGATTCACATCGAGGAGTACGAGTGCGAAGCGCGCGATACGAAGCTTGGGCCTGAAGAGATCACGCGCGATATTCCCAACGTCGGTGAAGACGCGCTCAAAGATCTCGACGAGAACGGCATCATCCGCATCGGCGCCGAGGTCCGTCCCGAAGATATCTTAGTTGGTAAAGTAACGCCCAAGGGCGAGACCGAGCTGACGGCGGAAGAGCGGCTGTTGCGCGCGATCTTCGGCGAGAAATCGCGCGAAGTCCGCGACACGAGCCTCAAAGTGCCGCACGGCGAAAAAGGCAAGATCATCGACGTCAAGATGTTCTCGCGCGAGAACGGCGACGAACTGTCGCCGGGCGTCTCGCATCTGGTCCGCGTGTACGTAGCCCAGAAGCGGAAAATCTTGCAAGGCGACAAGATGGCCGGCCGCCACGGAAACAAGGGCGTCATCGCCAAAGTTTTGCCCGAGGAAGACATGCCGTACACGGAAGACGGCACGCCGGTCGACATCGTGCTCAACCCGCTCGGCGTTCCGAGCCGCATGAATCTCGGTCAGATCATGGAGACGCATCTCGGCTGGGCCGCCAAGATGCTCGATATGTACATCGCGACCCCCGTGTTCGACGGCGCGCACGCCGAGGATATCGAGGAGTGGCTCCAAGACGCGGGCTTACCGATCGACGGCAAATCGTGGCTGCGCGACGGGCGCAGCGGCGAGCGCTTCAACCAGCCGATCACGATTGGCATGATCTACATGCTCAAGCTCGCGCACTTGGTGGACGACAAGATCCACGCGCGTAGCACGGGTCCGTACTCGATGATCACGCAGCAGCCGCTGGGCGGCAAGGCGCAGTTCGGCGGCCAGCGCTTCGGCGAAATGGAAGTCTGGGCGCTCGAGGCCTACGGTGCTGCGTACACGCTCCAGGAGCTGTTGACGGTCAAATCCGACGACGTCGTCGGGCGCGTCAAGACGTACGAAGCGATCGTCAAGGGCGAGAACGTGATGGAGCCGGGCGTTCCGGAATCGTTCAAGGTCCTGATCAAGGAACTTCAATCGCTCGCACTCGACGTCAAGGTGTTGACGGAGAACCGCGAAGAGATCGAGATCAAGATTCAAGACGACGACATGACGGAGACCGCGAAGGACATCGGATTGCTCGTCGGCGACGACGATCCGCGCATGTCGCAAACGATGGTCGCGGCGCGCGAAGCCGAGACGATGCGTGCGGCAGCCGCAGCGGCGCCGGCGATCGGCGATGATGGCGGCGTGGCCGTTGCCGACGAAGATCGTGAAGAAGAGGACGAAGCGGAAGCGAGCGATGAGGAGGTTGCGGCCGCGCAAGCTTCACCGCGAAGCGCCATGCCGAGCAGTCCCTCCGATCTCGATCACGACACCGGCATGCCGCGGATCGGCGGCGGCCTCGGCGATGACGTCCTCGATAGTGCGGACCTCGTGGATGAGGAACCGGCCGTCGAAGAGGACGAAGTCGACGAGGGCTACGTTCTCGAAGAAGAAGACGAAGAACTCGAAAAAGAAGAGGAAGAAGACGAGGGCCTCGGGCCGCTCGGTGGCGGCGACGAAGACTACTAGGGGCAGGATTCATAGAACGAAAGACCCGCGTGACGAACGCGGGTCTTTCGTTAGCGAGCGTCCCGCATTTTCAGCTCCGCAACGTCACGTTCTAGCGCATCGAAGCGGCTATGAATGCGCAGGTCTATGTTTTCTATCTTACGGGTCAATCGTTGTTCGACGCTGGTCACATGCTCGGCGACGCCGGCAGTCTTCTCAGCGATTCCGCCAATCTTCTCAGCCAGGCCGGCAAACTTCTCGGCTAGCCGCGCTTCAAGCGCGGTGAGGCAGAATTCCTTAAACATTCGCAGCTCTTGCGCCCAAAGCGGCGTCTCGTCGTTTTCCATGTCGACTCATTATTACGATGAAGGTCGCACGCCGCAAGCCCGCTCCCGCGGATCGGGCCGCTGCCCGGCAACGCTCATACGCAGACGATGTCGGTTCCATATCTTCGCAACGATTCGATCGGCGGTTACGAGACGGAGCCCCGCATTCGAGCTTAACGATCGTTCGAGCAAACGCTACGACGTCGCTTGCGAGCGCGAACGTTTCGAGCGCATCTGCAAGCGTATAGATTTCGCCGGGATCGACGTCGCCCGCTTCGCCGTAATTTTTGTTCGGTCGGTATGCAACGGGGCGTCGCAAACGGCACAGAATAGGCAAACCGGAAATGCCGAAGCAATCCGCTTTTTTTCCGGCTCCCCTTGTTATATCTTTCTGCAAAAGCTATAATAATGATTGGGAGATATTATACGTGGGCCATTTCGTTCGTCGTATGTGGAGATCGAATATTGCCGGTCTTGGCGTTCCACGCCGTGACCGCGCGAACGGCGCGTACCGAGCCTACGTTCCGGACAAAATTGACGGCATGCCGATTGTCCTCGCCGGAGACGTGGCCGCAGATGTGACCGACGCTGAGGTCGCAATCAACCGACTCGATGCGAAAGCAACGGCCCTAACGAATACCGAAGCTCTCGCGAGACTGTTGCTTCGAGCCGAGTCTGTCGCTTCATCGCACATCGAAGGCCTTCAGGTGTCGGCTCAACGGCTTCTTCGAGCGGATATCAATCGTGCGCAAGGATTGCCGGTCAATGATGAAACGGCAGTCGAAGTTCTCGCGAACGTCGATGCTATGGAGTACGCTATACGAGAAGCCGATGCTGTTTCGGTTAAACGGTTAATAGAAGTTCATCGCCGGCTCCTCGCCCCCACTCGCGCAGCGGCGCACGCCGGGAAAATTCGTGACGAACAAAATTGGATCGGTGGGAGCAATTTCAATCCAATTGAAGCTGTATACGTGCCCCCGCCCCCGGAAAAGCTTCGGGAGCTGCTAGCCGATCTCTGCAGCTTTTGCAACGACGATGCATTGCCGGCTGTCGCTCAAGCCGCTATAGCTCATGCACAATTCGAGACGATTCATCCGTTCGTAGACGGCAATGGCCGTACCGGCCGTGCCTTGATTTATATGGTGCTCAAGCGGCGCGGGTTGGCGCTCAGAACGACCCCGCCCATTTCGCTCGTTCTCGCGACGCGATCGAAGGAATACGTCGACAGGCTCAACGCAACGCGCTCCGATGGCTCGCTGGCGAAGCCGGATACTTTCGAGAAGCTGAATCGATGGATCGGCTTTTTCGCGGGGGCTTGTTTGCGGGCGGTAGACGACGCAAACCTGTTCGAGCAGCGAGTGTCGGCAATTCAGGCGGACTGGCTTTCGAGAATCCCCGTAACGCGAGCTCACTCAACGACCGTTCTCCTCATCAATATGCTGCCGGCTGCACCCGTGCTCACGGTTGCAGCAGCCGCAAAACTGACCGGACGCACGTTTGCAGCGGCCAATAACGCGATCGAAGCGTTGGTTGCGGTAAGTATCCTTAAGCCGACGAAGGCTAATCTTCGGAATCGCACGTTCGAGGCACACGACCTCATCGCAGCATTCACCGACTTGGAAAGACAGTTAGCCAGCCCGAATGGCAATACAAGGATATCGAAGCCGGCGCGCTCGGTGCCTTCTAGGCGAATTCGGTGAGTTGCCGATTTCGTAGTGCTGTCGCGCTCGTGTCGGCCGACGGCGCGCACGCGTATGCCGCGACGCACCTCAGCGTTGCGTCGCGAAGGCGGCGAGCGCGCGCTCGACGCAGTGAAACGCGATGCGTTCCTGTTCTAATCGCGCTCCGCTTCCGAGCCGGGCTTCGCGAAGATCGTCGTAGAGCGATTGCTCCGCCTCCGTTAGTCGGGCGAGCGGTTCGCGATAGGGAGCCGCTTCGTGCGTCCAGAGATCGCGGTGAGCCGTGAACGTGTCGCGATCCATGAGCAGCGACGTAACGTGCGGGAAAAAACCGCGTAGCCGATCGAGCATGACGAAGCCGTGCGTGTCGATGTCACCCCAATAGCGCACGGCCTTCGAGCGCAACCACGTCGCTTTCGCAAGGCTCTCGATGCCGTAGCCCAGACCGAAGATTACGATACTGCGGTCGAGTGGCGGAAACGCAAGGCCGTTCGCGTCGTTCTCCGTGATGTACACGACATCGACGTCGATGTCCACACGCGCGAATTCATCGACCGGCACCGCAAGATCGCAATAGCCTCCCGGACGTAGTCGCTCGTCGAGCGTGCGGAATCGGATGATCGCCGGCTTCGAGCGCAGGCCGTAACGGCGTTCGAAGGCCCGCGAGCCGATCGCGGCTGCGTCGATGGCCGCGGCCGGAAGGACGAGATCGAGCAATTCCGCGAGCAGGCCTTTGCGCGACTCGATAAACTTGGTATCGACGCCGGCGATATCGAGTTGCCGGAGGTAAATGCCCGGCCGCGGGTTCTTGCAAAACCAGCTCAGCACGCGCAAGACGCGGTCCCAATCGTCCTCGTGCTCCACCAGCACGAGTGGTTTGCGCGATATCCAGTCCTGCAGTTCCGGAAACGCTGCGACCGTTGCGAGCGCGGCTTGCGAAAAGCGTCCCGCTTGGCGGCGCGTGCCGATGAGGCGGAACGCATCGTCACTCGTCGTTATGCGAACGCGCGCCGGCACGCGGTTCGAGCCGAGCACGCGATGATTCACCTCGCTCCACACGATGTCGTAACCGAACCCGCGCCGGCTTTTGCTGCCCTCTTCCAAAGTGCGAATCCACGCGCGCACGTCCGCAAAGCGTTCGGAGAGTGCGGCCGTGTCGGGCTTCGTGAGCGGTAGCTCGAGGGGACAAGCGGTTGCGCCGAGTTGTGCGCGCAGCAAGTCCCCGCGCGTCCACAGCCGCCGCACGCGTTCGACGATCTGCGCGGGCGTCGTCCACCCCGGGTCGGTCAAGCGCGTCGCTCGGCGCGTTGTGCCCGGTATTCCTCCATGGTCAGATTGCGGATCTGCGACTCGCGGCCATCGTTGTGCACGAATGCGACGTTCGCGACGAACGGCTCGATGACATGAATCTTCTGTAACGGCGTCACGACGAGAAGCTGCAAATCGAGCGTCTTGAACAGCTCTAAGCCATAGCGCGCCGATTCATCGGAACCGCGACCGAACGCTTCATCGATCGTCACGAACCGAAACGAACGTCTTTCGTGCCGGGCTAAACCGAACTGGTACGCGAGGCTCGCCGCGAGCACCGTATATGCGAGCTTTTCTTTCTGCCCGCCCGACTTGCCGCCGGAATCGGTATAGTGCTCGTGTTCGCGATCGTCTTCGCGCCAGCGTTCGGAAGCCGAAAAGATCTGCCAATTACGCACGTCGGTCACCTTACGCGTCCAGCGCCGGTCGAGGTCCGCCATGCCTTCGCGACCGCGAAAGCGTTGGATGATACGGCGGACTTGCACGAACTTGCCCTCCGCGTAGCCGTCCTCGTCGGAGCCCGTGAGGGCGCCTTCGGTACAGGCTCGGAGATCGTTGCGGAAGTCGCGGATTTCGAGGTCGACGCTACGTTCGGCTTCGAGCAAGATGTAGCGCCCCGGATTATAGTCGATGTCGTGTAACGATCGATTGATGCTCTCGATGCGTTCGACGGTCGTGCGGAGCTCGCGATTGAGTTGCGACTGAAAGTTCGCGATCTCACGAATCGCATTTTCGTTGAGCAACTCTTTGAAGCGTGCCTCGAAGCGCGGCAAATCGTCGGAACTCAAGCGCGTAAGGACCTGCTGGAACGCCGGCGCCGCTTCGACCGACGCATCGAGCTCACGCGCCTCGGCGGGATACTTGCTGCGGTAGTCTTGCATCGCACCGACGATCGCGTCGCGCAGGCGTTCTCCGCGCTTCTGCCCTGCGTCCATCTTGGCTTGAAGCCAGTCGCGCATTTCGCGCTCGCGATTATCGCACGATTCGACGGTGAGCGAGTGCTCGCCCAAAGCGTCATCGCGCATCGCTTCGAGTTCCGGAAAGTAACGCGCCTTGGCGTCGGCCGGCGTTGCCTCGAGTACCAGCTCGCAGTCGGCAAGCGCGCTCTGGATTTGGCCGCGTTTATCTTGCGCGACGGATTCCTCGCGTTGACGTTGCGTGAGTTCTGTTTCGAGGCGTTGCGCGGCGGCTTGCGCCTCCTCGAGCTGATGCTCGAGCGCGCGGATCACATCGGAACCGGCGGCCAGTTCGCGCCGCTCGCGCTCGGCGTCGTCGATCGCAACGGCGACCGGCCGCCAATCCAGATCGTGAAAGTTCAGAAAGCTCGCGAGCTGCGCGACCGTGCCCAGCCGCGCTTGCGTCAGCTTCCGCTGCCCTTCGCAGTCTGCGACGCGCCGCCGCGTCTCGAGAAGACGCACGCGCATATCGGCGAGTTGCTTTTCTAAGGCGGCGATCTTCGCTTCGTTGGTCCAGCCCAGGACGTACTGCGAGCGGTCGCCGATGTGTCGACGATCGTTTTTCTCGTGCCGCTCGCCGGGCGCTTTGACTTGCCCCGCGCGCGTTACGGCGCGCGTTTCTCGCCGGAAGCGCTCGAGCTGCTCGCAGCAAACGTAATCGAAGCGGCGCGGAAGCTCGGCCTCGAGCCACGGACGCAGCGCCGCCGTCGGCGCGATCGCGAGCTTGTGCACGAGCGATTGCGCGTCGACCGGGCGGGGCGGCGCGTCACGATCGTGCCCGGCACGAACGCGAAAGTACACGAGCCGTCCGCCCAGATGCGTTTTGTCGACCCAGGCGGCGACGGTTGCATAAAAGGTGTCGGGAACCAGCAGCGACAGCGCAAAATTATGCAAGACGCGTTCGGCCGCGCCTTCCCAATCGCGCGCATCCTCACGCACCGCAAGCAGTTCGCCGGCAAACGGTAACGCGCTATCGTCGACGCCGATCTCGGTACATAGGCGCTCGCGCAAATCGAGCATCGCTTTCGGCACGTTCGAGCGGCGGCTGCGCAGCGATTCGAGCTCGGCTTCGATCTCCGCACAGAGCCGGCCGGCCTCGCGTTCGGTGACCGTGGCATCGGTTAGCGTCTGCTGCAGTTGCTCTTGCCGTGCCTCGAGGGCCTGACGTTCGCGCACGAGCGCCGCGTGGTTCGCTGCAAAGTGTTCTTCATCGCTTGCGGCGGGCAAGCCGAGGCCGACCGCGAGCCCGTCGTACTGAGCGCACCGCCGAGCGCGCGCGTCGCGCTCCGCGCCAAGGCTTTCGATCTCACGCTTGAGTGACTCGAGGCGGTCGCCGCCGTTCTGCAAGATGGCCTGCCGCAGTGCGTCGCGGTTGCTCTCGGCATCGCGCCGCTGCAGCGTCAGCGTTGCGATAAGCCGCGCGAAGCGCCCGACCTCCGCATCCAGATTCGCGAGTCGCCGGCGCAACAGCTCGTCCTTGAGCGAGGCGAACCAGGGCCGCAGCGCTTCCCGGCACCCACGCCAGCGGTCGATCTCCGCGACGACCGATGCGTGTGCGTCACAATCGGCGATCAGCGGCGTGAGACGTGCGATCTGGTCCTTCGCGACGAGCACCGCATCGTGCGCGCGGTTGAGATCGTCGAAGTGGACGACGAGTGCTGCGATGCGCTGCTCGACATCGAACGCTTCGAGCATATGGTCGCGCACGAACTCGGTCAGGTTGCCGATCGATTTCATCGACACCGTCTGGTGGAAGAGATCCATCGCCTGTTCGTCATTGATGCCCAAACGTCGCCGAAACGCGGCGCCGTACGCGGCGAAGCTGTCGTGCGTCTCGGCGCCCGCGCCGCGCAACCGGCGGCGCAACTCCCGAATCTCGCCGCCGAAACTACTGAAGTGTTCTTTGATAGAAAGCAGCCCTTCGGCGATTGCGTAGAGGCGCTCGGGTTGTCCCTGCGCTTCACGTTGCCAAAATACTTGCGCGAGCGTTACGACCCGGTCGATCTCCTCGCAGTAGAATCGACCGAGTATCACCGAATAGGCATTTCTATCGCGCAAGGCGACCGGCTTGGCAGAGAAACCCGCCTCGCCGCGTTCCGATTTATAGTAGCCGGCGACGTAGCTGCGGAGCGTTCGTTCGCGCGTCTCCGCGCCCGCAGCCTTGTTGTAGGCGACTTTTTGCGGCGCGACCAGCAACGTCGTCAGCGCATCGACCAGGGTCGATTTCCCCGAGCCAATGTCGCCCGTGAGCAACGTGTTTTCGCCGCCCGGATCGATGCTCCAGACCCGCTCGTGAAACGTGCCCCAGTTATAGACTTCGAACCGGTTCAAACGGAAACCCGGGCGACGGGCGTCGGGAAAATCCAGCTGCAGAGCGTTCATTCGGCGTCTTCTGCGGTGGAGAGGGTACGCGGCGCGTGCTCCCGATACTCCGCGAGTCGCGCGTTGAAATCGCTCAACCATTGCGCGTCGACAAACGCTTTGAGCACGCGTCGGACCTCGTATCGATCGTCGCTTCCGCGCAGCCGCCGCAGAAAGCCAAGTTCAACCACTTTTTCTATGGAGCTGCCGACGCGGTCGAGGAGCCGTGCTTCGTTCGACGTCTCCGGCATGAAGAGACGCACGAGATCGAGGATCTGGGAACGGTCCAGAATGAGTCGCTCCTCGTTGCTCCTTGCATCGAACTCGACGAGTTTCTTTCGTAGCAGCACCAAGAGCAGGCTCACCGGATAACTCAGTTGCCGACGGGTGATGAGCCGCGGGAGCGGACTTTCTCGATCGTCGCTCTGCCGTTGGCGCAGGTAGGCGTACCCTTCGGCCTCGTCGAGGATCAGCTTGAGCCCCAGTACCGCGACGTATTCGCGCACGCGAGCCTGCAACGCGAGCAGCGATTGCCAAGCGAGCGGATCGGAACTGCGGTACGTCACGCCCTTGACCAAGCCGATCAAGATGGGCGAGAGGGCACTATCCGTAGCGGGCTCGATCATCGTGAGAACAGCACGAGCGGAACGGTCGCCAGACGGCCCCCGCCGGTATCATCGGTCCAGATGAGTTGCTGCGTGCGTTCATCGTCGATCACGCAAGCTGCACTCTCCGTTGCGATGGTAAAGTAGGCAACGAGTTCTTCGAGGCCGTGCTCGAGCGGATGGTCGCGCACGACATCGGCGAGGGAAACCACGTCACGAGAAGCGAGCGTGCGGCGAATCTGTAAAGCCAAGCGGGCCATATCGACATAGCGTTGCTCGAACAGTGCATCGCTGCGCACATCGCCCGTGCCGTCGACGATCGTGCAATCGGTGAGTTGTGATTTTGCCGATGGTGCGAAGAGCGGCCGGTCCATAACGAGCGCGATGTCGAGGGCAGCCTCGTCAATTTCCGTCAAGGCGTTGCTCCGCGGCGCATCGTGGCGTACGGCGATCGCGTGCTGCTCGGCTTCACGGACGAGCGCGACGATCCGACGGTTTTCGAGCATCACACGGTCGTCGAGCAAACGGCGCAATTGTTCGGAGAGTCGGGCGACCGTGCGTTGCGCGACTTCGCCCGCTTCGAGCCAATCGTAATGAACGCGCAGCAAGCGTCGATCGGGTTCGAGTTCGCGAACGGCTTCCAAGGAAAACACATCGCGCAACAGCACCGATAGCTCTTCCTGTCGCGCCGACGACATAAGAAAATCCCAGAACGCGCGGAAGCTGCGGCCTTGATCGGATTCAGCGATCGCGTCGCGATCGCCGAAGATTTCCTGGAGTAGCGCGCCCTTCCCATGCTCCCAGGTTGCGATGCGCTCGCGCGCGGATCGGTCGAGTTGGCGAAAGTTCAGCTCTACTTGCCGGAAATCGGAGAGCAGCTGGCGAGCCGTCGTTTCTAGCTGAACGAACCGATCCTTCACCTGAGCGGCATCCAGCAGAGGGACGACTCCGCCGCGTATGCGCGCGATCTCGGCGTCGAGCGCGGCTTTGCGCTTTTCCAATTCCGCAATGCGAACGTCGGGGTCGCTCTGGGTGCCCTCCGTAATTTGACGAAGCAGTTCGAAGATCGTCATGAGGCGCGACTCGGTACCGACGAACGCGCGCTCCCGCAAGCCGGCCAGCCACTCGATGACGCGTTCGGCGGCCGGCGTGACGTCGAAGTGCGGCTCGTCGCTTTGTGCCGGATAGTACTTGCGCAACCAGCCGCTCTCGTCGGAAGCCCAATCGTCGAGATAGGCTGCCGCGGATAGCGGAAACGCCGTTTCGCCGAGGCCAGTTTCCCGCAGATGATAGAGGTAATCGTCCAAGCGTGAGGCGAGTTCGGGTTGCGCGACCGTCCGGTGGTTCGGGGCGATAAACGCCGCTTGCAGAAACCCGATCACGAGCGCCGCATGATCCGCCCGCAGCAGCTTCCATGCCGGATGCGTACGTCGCAGCGCTTCGAGATCGTGGTACGTTCGCACGGGTGCGTGTTCCGTGTTAGCAGCCATGTTACGCCGAGGACGGGCGAGCCGACAGTGGCGCATTGCGCGAATCGTGACGCGTTGTCGCCGCCGGCGCAAGCCCGGAGTATCTCGCGCATGCGGCCATCATAGCCGTGCAGTAGTGATCGAGCTGCATTGGGATGTGCTGCCTGGTTCCATTTTCAGACACCTTCCGCTAGTGCCAGGGTTGAGTGGCTGCCCATGGCCGATCCCATCTTAGCGGAAGCTGTGCCACGGGGTTGGCACTCCGGCATTGGATTGGGTCGAGAACGGAGCATCGGCGGGCGGTCCGCGAGGCCGTGGGCGCCATCCTAGCCGGTCCGACCAAAGGGGAGCTTGCCGACGATCCAGCGGAGTGGTGTGCGGCGGTCGCGGAGTACCTCGCTAAGGAGCAGCACGCGGCGGATGAACCGGTGGTTAAAGGCGGGGGCTCTCGTCGTCGTCGACTGGCGGCATGCGTTGCTTGGAGCCGACCTTGCAGCCCGGCGAGTTAGTCGGATGCTTCGTCCAAGGCGCGCTTTTCGTACCGTGGTGTTGCGGTTTCTTGTTCGGGCGTTTCAGTGCGGCCGCCGCGCTCGGTGCGGCCGCTGGCTCCGCCTCTGCTCGTGCGGGAGTAGCGACCGCGCGGGCCTCTGTAAGATAAGGTTCGCCGCTGTTTCGATATTTGCGGGCCGAAGCCGGAGAAAGGCCGTGACGCTTCCGCTAGTAGGGCCGAGGTGGAAACTCTCCAATCAGCGACTGATGCTTTCGAACGCTGTTTCGGGCGTGCTACCCGAGCGTGGTCAATTAGTTCGCGTCCGCGATCGACACTGGATGGTCGTCGAGATCCTCGCTAGCACCCTTCCGCCTTCGAAAGATCGCGACAACGGCCAAGCAGACCATCTCGTCATCCTCTCATCCGTCGACGACGATGGCCTAAGCGACGAATTACGTGTCTTCTGGGAACTCGAAGGCGATGCGCGCGTACTCGAACGTGCTACGCTCCCAACACCGCAGCGCGATCGCCTCGATGACCCGAGCCGGCTCGCCGCGTTTCTCGACGCCGTGCGCTGGGGTGCGATTGCCTCGGCCGATGGCAAAGCGCTGCAGGCGCCGTTCCGCTCCGGCATCACGATCGAAGATTACCAACTCGACCCGGTCGTGCGCGCGCTAGACATGCCGCGGGTCAATCTCCTCATCGCCGACGACGTCGGGCTCGGCAAGACGATCGAAGCCGGCCTTGTCGCTCAAGAGATGCTACTGCGCCACCGGGCGCGGACCGTCATTATCCTTTGCCCACCGGCGCTTCGCCACAAATGGCGCCGCGAGATGCTCGAAAAATTCGGCCTCGCGTTCGAAATAATCGACGCCGACAAAATCCGCGAACTGCGCCGTCGTCGCGGCGTCGGCGCCGACCCCTTCCGACACTTTCCGCGCGCGATCCTGAGCTTCGACTGGCTCAAAGACGGCCGTCCACTCGAAATGCTGCGCGCGACGCTGCCTCCCGACACGAACGCGTATCCGCGGCGCTTCGACCTTCTAATCGTCGACGAGGTGCATCAGTGCGCGCCATCCGGCGACGGTGTTTACGCGACCGACTCGAAGCGCACGAAACTGCTCTCGCTTCTCGCGCCCCACGTCGAGCACCGCCTCTTCCTTTCCGCGACGCCGCACAACGGCTACGAAAGCTCGTACTCGGCACTCCTGGAGATGCTCGACCCACAGCGCTTTCAACGCGGCGTTCCACCCGATGCCGCGGCGCTGCGCCGCGCGGTCGTCCGGCGCATGAAGGCGCAGATCGATGCCGACCTCGGCCCGAAGCCCGACGGCTCCGTCCGCTTCCCACGCCGCGACGTCATCGCGCTGCCGGTCACGTACAGCGAAGACGAACGGCGCGCCCACGCCGATCTCGCAACGTACGCGGATCTGCGCCGAAGTCGCGCCCGCAACCGCGCGAAAGGTGACGCGGCAGGCGAAGCCTGCGACCTGATGCTACTGCTCCTCAAGAAGCGTCTCTTCTCGTCCCCCGCAGCGTTCGCGACGACGCTCGCCGCGCACGTTCGCACGCTCGCCATGTCACGCCCCGATCGTCGTCCGGATCGCGAACTTGTGCGCGCCGCCTACAACGACACGGACGACGACTTCGCACTCGACGACGAACTCGACGACGCGACCGAAGAAGCGATGCTCGTCGCAGCTCGCGCGTCGGACGCCCTCGCACCGGACGAGAGCGCGCTCCTCGACCGTCTGCGCAAGTGGTCCGCGAGCGCGGCGAAGCGCTCCGATGCTAAAGCGAAAGTCCTCGTCGAGAAGTTGCGCGGCTGGTGCCTCCGAGAACGGCCGTCCGGAAAACCCGCGTGGACGAGCGAACGGGTCATCATCTTCACGGAGTATCGCGCGACACAGAAGTGGCTGCATCGCATCCTCGTCGACGCCGGCCTCGCGGGCGATGGCGGCGAGCGCCTCGCATTGATGTACGGCGGGATGCCCGACGACGACCGCGAGCGTATCGTCGCCGAGTTTGGCGCGGACCCCGCACTGCGATCCGTGCGCATTTTGCTCGCGACGGACACCGCGAGCGAAGGCATCGATTTGCAGCGCCACTGCCGCCTCATGCTGCACGCCGAGATACCGTTCAATCCCAATCGCCTTGAGCAGCGCAACGGCCGCATCGATCGTCACGGTCAGCCGAGTCCGTCGGTCGAGATCTTTCATTTTATCGGCGCGAACGTCGACGCCGCGCCGGGCTCGCTCGACGCCGATCTCGAGTTTCTCTCGCGCGCCGCGCGCAAAGTCGAGCAGATTCGCGCCGATCTCGGAGGGGCCGGCGTCGTGCTCGCACGCGAGGTCGAAAACGCGATGCTGGGCCGCGCCGCGGACGTCGATCGCGCGCCGTCAACCTCAGGCGCGCGACCGCGGTGCGCCGTCTCGACCGCGAACTGCGCGACCGCATCGTCGAACTCAAGGGCCGCATCGATCGCTCGATCGAGGAACTCGGCATCACGCCGGACGCGCTCGCGCGTGCCGTCGAACTCGGGCTCGAACTCGGCCGTCAGGCTCCGCTGCGCCCCATCGAATTACCCGCCGCAGTGCGCGCGCCGCGTGCTCAGGTTTTCGAGGTTCCGGAACTCACGCGGTCGTGGGCAAGCGCCGCGGCCGATCTCTACGACGAGATTCGCGAGCGGCGGCTCCCAGTCACGTTCGACTCGCGCGTGCGCGAACAGCGCGACGACGTCGTACACGCCCACCTCGGCCATCCACTCGTCGCGCAGGCGTTGCGATTGTTGCGCGCCGAGATGTGGTCGTCGGCGAACGAGGCGCGGCTCGCACGCGTCTCCGGAGCCCTCGTCGCCGACGACGACCTCGACGAGCCGGCGCTTGTCATCCATGCGCGACTCGTCGTCGCAGGCATCGACGGCGTGCGTTTACACGAAGAACTCTTTGCCGCGAGCGGTCGCCTCGGCCCGACCGCCTTCGCGCGCTATCAGGTCGGCGAGACGCGCTGCGTCACGAGCGCGAAACGCGTCGGTGCGTTGCCGCGTCACCATCACGTCGCGCTCGTCGACGCGTGGCCGCGTCTCGTCGATGCCGTGAGTGCCGCCGTCGACGCGCGGATGCGCGAGCGCGAAGAGTCGCTGGCGCGCCTTTTCCGTGAACGTGGTGAAAGCGAGGCGGCCGCGCTGCGCACGGTGCTCGGCGATTTGCGCGCATCGATCAAGCGCGAACTCGACCGCGTCGAACGCGGCGAGGCCCAACAACTCCGCCTTTTCGAGAGCGCCCGCGATATCGAAAGGCGCCAGTTCGCGCGCGACGTCGAAGCGTTACGCCGTCGCATCGCGTCGATTCCCGAGGAAGCCGATCGCGAAGCCGAGCGGCTCGTCCGCCGTTACGCATCGCCGCGAGCGCTCGTCTTTCCGGCGGCGATCGAGTTGCTGGTCCCGAGGCGCCGCGCGTCATCGGCGTTGCTCGCTAAATGAACGCGACGATAAACGCTGCGATGCGCAACCGACGCACGCGCCGCCGCACACAGGACGCCGACTGGCTGTCGCTGGTCGAGCCAGTCGGACAGTTTTTGACCGCGCCCGTCCTTCGTAGCGCGTTCCCCGAAGGCTTACCCGCGGTACCAGCGGCGTTGCGCGCGGAGGCGCGAGATCGCTTGGCTGCGCTCGCGGCGGGGCCGCCCGACGCTGGCGGACGCGACGCGTGGCTTGACTGGCTCCTGCGCGTCGTGCTCGGGTGGGACGACCGCTACCGGACCGGCGATGAGGCCGCAGCTCTCGTGCGCGAAGTGCCGGAATACCGCACGACGTTACGCGCCGATGCAATTCTCCTCGATCCGAGCGGCGCGATTCGCGTCCTTGTCATGTTCGTTCCGTTCGGCACGCGTTTCGACGCGCGACTGCCCGGCGAAGAGTGGAGTGCGAGTCCGCTCGACCGCATTTCGGAGCTTGCACGCGCGCATGGCGTCGCCATCGCTCTGCTCTCCGACGGCGACCGCGTCGCGCTCGTGAACGTTCCGATCGCGAAGAAAGACGCGCCGACCGAGACGACCGGCGGATACGCGATCTGGCAGACGGGACTCTTCGCCGAGGGCGCAGAGCGCGAGTACTTCGCGGCCTTCGTCGCGCTGATGCACGCCCAGCGGTTCTTCAACGCGGCCGAACGCGAGACGCTCGAAGCGCTCTTCGAGCGCTCCGCGCTCACGCAAGCCGACCTCACGAAAACGCTCGGACTCCAAGTGCGCAAGGCCGTCGAGCTGATGGTCGGCGCCTTCTCGCGCGCCGATCGCGAGCGTCGCGGCGAACTGCTCGACGCGCTACCGCCGCACGTTGTCTACGAGGCGGCCGCGACCGTCATGATGCGACTCGTGTTTATGCTTTATGCCGAAGAGCGTGATCTACTGCCGATGGGCGACCCGACGTACGCGGAAAATTACGCGGTCTCGACGCTGCGCGATCAGCTGGAGGCCGAGGTCGTTCGCCTCGGTGACGAACCGCTCGAACGCCGCGCGACCGCGTGGCGACGACTGCTCGCTACGTTCAACGCAATCTACGCCGGCATCGACCACGACCGGCTCCGGCTCCCGGCTTACGGCGGCCGGCTGTTCGATCCGACCCGTTTTCCGTTTCTGGATGCGTGTCGCGTCGACGACCTCACGACCCGCGCGATCCTAACGTCGCTGCAAACGGTAACGCTCGGCGGAGAGTCGCGGCGACTCTCGTTCCTGACGCTCGATGTCGAACAAATCGGACACGTCTACGAGGGCCTCCTGGATCACGACGCGCTTCGCGTCGCCGAAGTGCACCTCGGCTTCGATGGCAAGAGCGGCGCTGAAAGCGAAATCGCGCTTGCTGAAATCGAACGGATTGCTGTAAGCGGGCGCGCGCAGCTCGTGACGTTTCTCGCCGAGAAGCTCGACCGCTCGGAGAAGGCGATCGAGAAGGGACTCACCCGCGGTGAGAAGCTAGTCGCGGGTGAGGAGCCGGAGACGCGACGCCTCCTCATGACGGCCTGCGAAAGCGACGAAGGTCTCGTTCGTCGCGTACTCCGATACGCGGCATTGCTGCGCGACGATCTTCAAGGGCTGCCGACGGTGTATCCGGCCGGCGGAATAATAGTCACGAAGACTCGAGCCCGGCGTGACTCGGGTACCGAATACACGCCTCGCGTCCTAGCGGAAGAGATCGTCCGCTATGCGTTCGAGCCGCTCGTATATTCGCCTGGACCCGTCGATGGAGCAACGCGCGACACATGGCAGGTGCGGTCGTCCACCGAGCTACTCGCGCTAAAGATTTGCGACCCCGCCTGCGGCTCGGGCGCGTTCCTCGTCGCTGCCTGTCGCTATCTCGCGGAACGCGTCGCCGAGGCATGGCAGCGCGAGGGCCGGATCGCCGACGACGACCCGATCCGAGACGCGCAACGCATCATCAGCGAGCGTAGCCTCTACGGCGTAGATCGCGACCCGATGGCTGTCGAAATGGCGAAGCTTTCGCTTTGGCTTTTGACGTTCGCCCGTCAGCGCCCGTTCGGCTTCCTCGATCACGCCGTTCGCGAAGGCGACTCGCTGCTCGGCATCACGTCCCTCGATCAACTCCGCGCGCTGCACTTCGACCCCGAGCGCGGCCGCGCGCTGCACGACGGCTCCCTCTTCGACGTGCTGCGACCGCTGGGCGCCCTCGTTGACGAAGCTGTGCAATACCGCCTACAGCTTGAAGAACATGCCACGCTGGACATAGCTGACGCACGCGAGAAAGCGCGCTTAGACGCGCTTGCGCACGAGCGCACCGAGACGGCGCGCGTTATCGCCGATGCCCTGACGGCCGTTGCAGTTTCGAATACGGAAGCGACGGTGCGCGATACCGACTCTGCCTTCGTCGCACTGGGGAATGACGTCCGGGCAGGCATCGGCGGTACCGGCGCCTCGAACGGCGCGGTCGTAACGATTGAAGTGGCGACTCACTCCATCCGGCTCCGGTTGAATCGCGAGAAGCCCGAAAGTGCTCCGATACGTCGCCCGCTGCATTGGCCGCTCGAGTTTCCCGAGGTTTTCACGCGAGAGCAGAACGGCTTCGATCTCCTACTCGGCAATCCGCCGTTCCTCGGTGGCCAGTTCATATCGGGCCGTTTTGGCACCGACTATCGGTCGTTTCTGGTGCGATGGCTAGCGTCCGGAAGCCGTGGCAGTGCCGATCTCGTGGCGTATTTCTTCCTTCGAGCAACAAAGGTTGCACGACGTTTTGGATTCATAGCAACGAACACAATCGGACAGGGCGCTACACGAGAGGTCGCGCTTGACGTGTTGATCGAGAGGGGCTGGACCATCGGTCGAGCGGAGAAAAGTCGCGCTTGGCCCGGCGCGGCTGCCATTGAAGTTTCTGAAGTTTGGTGCCATCAAGGGAGTAATTGCGAACCTGCGGTCTTAAGCGGCGGCCTCGTCCCCGGAATATCGCCACTTTTGGTTCCGATTGGAAGGGTCTTGGGGAATCCGCACCGCCTTGCGGCAAACGCGGATCTCGCATTCCAAGGCAGCGTCGTGCTCGGCCTCGGATTTACGATGACTCCGGAGCGCGCACGCGAGCTCATAGAACTCGATGAACATACTCGAGACGTGCTATTCCCTTACATTAACGCCGACGATGTTTGCAATCGACCGGACGTCTCGCCTCGGCGTTGGATCATCAACTTTCATGATTGGGATATTCAACGTTCCTCGACATTCGCACAGGCGTTCGAGCAGCTAAGAACATTGGTTGAACCTCAGCGCCGGCGAGATAATCGAGCACAATATCGCGAGCTGTGGTGGAGGTTTGCAGAAAGGCGGAGCACTTTATATAAGGCTATCGGGAGCAACCCAAATGTAATCGCTATGCCGCTTCACAGTAAGTATTCGATTCCAATGCGCCTGCCAAGTAGCTATATTTATTCGCATGCGCTGGGCATTTTCGCATCTGGCTCCAACAATTTGTATGGCCTGCTTTCATCACAAATACACCATACATGGGCTCGATCGCGAGGAAGCACATTGGAGACACGCTCTCGTTATACTCCGACCAATTGCTTTGAAACGTTCCCGATCCCACGTTTAGGCGACACGACGATCGGCGAGATTATTTTGCGACTTCATGACTTTCGAGCAGCGCTGATGGTCGCTACCGGACTTGGCCTGACCATGATTTACAACCGCGTGCACTCAGCAGATGAGACAGATACGGATGTCGCCACACTCCGTGACCTGCACCGAACGCTCGATCTTGCCGTCGTCGCTGCCTACGGTTGGCACGACATCGATCTGGACCACAATTTTCGTCTGACCGATGAAGGACCGCGATTCACGATTTCTGAGCTAGCTCGAATCGAAATCCTCGATCGGCTCCTCGAACTCAACCATGAGCGTCACGCCGCCGAGGTCACAGCCGGTGTATACGATACATCGAAACGGGTCAAAGACGGAGCAGGGGCGCGGCCCAGAAAGTTCGCGGAACGATCGCCCACGCTCCCCGAACGAGCATAAGCGCTAGATGCTCGGGCAGCGTAGCGCGAAATACCGCGCCGAAGTCGTGTCGCACGGCTTCGCGAACGCTCGTCGCACTCGAAGTCGGGGCCGTTCAGGGGACGTGCGCTTCGTGCTCCCGGGGCCGGTAAGGGCCCGTGGATCCACAACATGCGCGGGAGGACGGATCGCCGACGGATCCGGCTATTCGCGGAGCCGCTGTGACGGGCCCCGGTCAGCCCTTTTTTGAGCACTGCGTCGTCGAATCAGGAACTTCGGTGCATTTCAACGGCAACAGAGTCGCATGCGCGACGGGCGCCGAATGGTAGAGGTCACACGCCTCATCCGGGAAGACTTTCGTTGAACCGCCCGTTCCAGCTCGCCACCTGCCTCTTTGACTGGTCCCTTTTCGTCGGGTCCTACGCACCGCTGTTCCTCATAGCTGCGCTGCGCTGGGAGGCTCACCGCGAACTCATCGCTTCGCTGGTGATCTGTTTCGCCGGGGCGGCGACTCCGACGCTTGTCATCCTGTTCGCCTCGGCACGGCAGCAAGGACGACCGTACGAAATCACCGCCGTTGAGTCGAGAGCTGACGCCAACGCGGGATATCTCGCCGGTTATCTCCTACCCTTCGTTACCGTAGATGCTCCGGACCACTGGAACGTCTGGGCCGCATACGCGGTCTTTATCTGGCTCGTCGGATTGATTTCCACGCGCGGGCAGCTCCTCTACGTCAACCCACTGCTGTACGTTCTGCGATATGAGATCGCGCGGGTGGTGACGACTGACGGCACGTTCAATGTCATCGCGAGAGGTACACTGCGTAGCCGCGAAACAATCTCGGCTACGCGTTTGCTGGAGGTTGGGCCGATTTCCGGGGGTAGCAGATAAGAAGACAGCGTAGCTCCGAGGTCACTACACCAAAACGGAGATACGCTGTGAAGAAAATATACCCGAAACCAGTACCCGTTGCCAACCCATCGA